>LNFM01003611.1_pt1 | contig 30155 bp, 27 predicted proteins | sample 596031 | NCBI WGS metagenome assembly LNFM01 (sample SAMN04254537, study PRJNA301005) | activated carbon metagenome | isolation source: dual media filters at the Ann Arbor, Michigan drinking water treatment plant | place: USA: Ann Arbor
AGGTGGTGACCGTCAACGGCGTGACCTTCGCAAGCCTTCAGGAGGCCGCCGGGGCCTACGGGGTGCCCTACGGCACGGCCTGGAGCCGCTACCGGAAAAAGGGCTGGACCATAGAGCAATCGTTGGGCCTCGCGCCCCCGCCGGTTCGACCCAGGCGGACGCCTGGATGAGGATGAACATCACCGCCTACCGGCTGCGCTTCTCGGCCAGCACCCCGGGAATGAGGGGGTGTTCAGCTCCTGCCATCGCATTGACACTCGCCGTCGGCGCCGTGCCAGTGGAGCGATAACGTGAAGAAGATCACCTTGAAGGCTGCCTCGCTCATGGGCGGCGCTGCGCTGTTCATGGCGTGCACGCAGGCCAATGCAGTGTTCGTATCGGAAACCTACCAAGTGCCGGGGGAGGCTCTTCAGCAGTCATACGCTCGGCTGCAAGCCTTTGTTGCCGGGGACAGCGACGAGCAGGTACTTAAGCCACTCGCTATTCCGTATGTCGGCGGACTAAGCAGCAGCAAGGTCAACACGAAAGGGGCCTCGTCGATAAGCGAGACATACGCTCTGGGCGAGTCGATGCTGCGCGTCAGCACAATGGGAACAACTCTTACCGGCCCCTCGCAGATAGTGTCCGATGGCGGCTGGGTGTTTTCGGTCACGAACACAGTTCGGGTGGTCGCATCCGGCTACCTTGACGTACAGCCTACGGGCCCGACGGACAACTGGTTGTACGCGCAACTGACCGATACAACGACAGGCACACAGCTTTTTGAGTCTGATCAGCAAGACCTGTCTGGCGGATACAGCTATCAACTAGGTGGGCTCATCGGCTCCCATAAAGCTTCATTTACCGGAAGTCTCGACAACACGCTCTTCGCAGGCCACGTCTACCAGTTCCTCTACCGATCAGCGTCAGGCTCTCAGTCGGAGTTATCAGGCAACTCTGTGACGCAAGCCCGCATACAACTCCTCGCGGTGCCCGAACCCGAAACCTACGCCCTGCTGCTGGCCGGTCTGGCGGTGGTGGGCGCAGCAGCGCGCCGGCGCAAGGCCGCATAACGCGACCGCGCGTCAACCAAACCGCCATGCTGGAGAGCGATGGAAGAACCACCAAAACCAATACCTCGCACGGGCGCTGGCCGGATGCTGCACCTTGCTGAGGTGGCAGTCGTTCGAGAAGCTAGCCGGATGCAGCCCGCTGGCTTGCAGGTTCGCGTGGATGCTTACCTCAGGGCAAAGGGCCTGTCAGATGTCGAGCCCGCGCCGAGGAAGATCAAGCCGCTGCCGATCTGATCGAAGCGACCAGTGCTGCCTGCATTGCTGACCTGCCTCATCGTCGGCATCTCCGACGGGGACACGCTCACTGCGCGGTGCGAAGCACCACGTGGCATGCAGACCTTCAAGGTCCGACTGACCGAGATCGACGCGCCCGAGAAGGCCCAGCCCTTCGGCAAGCGGAGCAAGCAGACCCTGTCGGAGTTGTGCTTCAAGAAGCCTGCGCTGTTGCAGTCACAAGGCACGGACCGGTATGGCCGGTTGCTCGCTCGGGTCGAGTGCGATGGCGTGGACGCCAACGCATCGATGGTGGCCCTGGGCATGGCTTGGGTCTATGACCAGTACGTCACCGACGAGACGCTCTACGAGCACCAGGAAGAAGCGCAGAGCGAGCGCCGGGGCCTGTGGTCCCGAAATGATCCGGTGCCGCCGTGGGAGTGGCGGCGGGGGTATCGGTAGGTGGCGGCCACTGCTCACGGTAGAACGTTTCGAACTGCACATCGTTCAAGCGCTCGCCTGTGCTGGTGTGGAAGTCCGCGCGCGGCGAATACGCCGTGGACGACTCGGCGATGCATCAGTGGTACCGCGACCGAGCCGATGCGGGCGCGCGGCCGATGTCGCTGGGTGTCAGCCGCGCGCGCAGACGCTCAGGTCGATGAGCTGGTGCTGATTCAGGCCCGGGGCTCGCCTTGGGCGTTGACAGTCACGGTGTTGCCCGGCGGGCGGGTCATCTGCACCCGGTACTCCTGGCCCCGGAAGTTGTACGTCACGTCCCAGTAGGCGGGGTGTGCCTGTGCATTTGTCTGGCGGCAGCGTTGCACGTTCTGCTCGGTCACCACCCGCTGGGCGTCGCCGTTGCGCCCGACTTGGCTGCCGATGGCAGCGCCGGCGACGACGCCCACGCCAGTGGCGATGTCCTTGCCGGAGCCTCCACCCACCTGGTGTCCGAGGATGCCGCCGATCACCGCACCAAGCAAGGCGCCGGGCGCGTTGACGCTGCTGCCGCGCTCTTGCACGGCCTGCTCACGTTCGACCCAGCACCGTTGGCCTGTCTCTTCGACCACGGCGCGCACCGAAGTCACCTCGGCTTCGTACAGACGCTCGTTCTTGCGTCGGCTGTAGTCACGGGCGATCACCGGTAACGGCGCATAGCGCTCGTCTTCCACCTGTGCGTTGCGCGCTACGGCGCGTGCCGACGACACCCGGTCGTTTAGTCCCATGGCCGACAGCGACGGATACTGGCCCGGCCGCAAGACGACGCATCGGCCGCTGAAGCGCCGGTCTTCGCAGACCTCCCACCGATCCAACCGATTGCCACGCACCACCACCGACGAAGCGCGCTCGTTGAAGCCACTGCGGCGCATGTTGGCGACGGCCGCATCTGCGGTGAAAGTGCGGCCACGAAAGCCTTCGTCCTCGTAGAACACGACCTGGCTGACCTGCACCGGCGGGGGTGCCGGTGCGTAGCGGTCGTCGTCTACCCGCGCATTGCGATCGATGGTGCGCGCCGATGAGACGCGGTCGTTCAAGCCCATCGCGGACAGCGACGGATACCGACCCGGCCGCAGCACGACACAACGGCCACTGAAGCGCTGGTCTTCGCAGACCTCCCATCGGGTCGACTGGGTGCCCTTGACCACGACCGACGAGGCGCGGTCGTTGAAGCCGTTCCGCTCGAAGTTGTTGACCGAACGCTGGCTGGTGAAAGAGCGACCCTGGAAGTCGTCGTTCTCGTAGAAGGTCACCTGCGCGAGGCTTTGGGTCGCTATCGCCAAGCCACCGAGGGCCATGGCCATTTTCAAGATCTTGTTCATCAGGTGCACCCTGTGTAGGCAAACAAAAAAGGTCGCCGTGACTGCCGCCGACGTTGATACAGCAACGCCAGTGTGGGCACCGCGATGCCGCACGGCCATCGGACGGCAACGGGACTTCGGGCGGCGGGCTGTCCTACGCGAGGTGCTGTATGCGCGCACCGCGCGGCCTGGTGCAGCTACTGCGGCGACACCGCCTCGATCAGTTCGGCGATGCGCTGCGCGGCATTGCCGTCCTCGACCATCAGGCCGGCATCCCGCTGGCAGGCTGCGGCGATCGACGGGTCGCGCAGCAGACGGTCGAGGGTGGCCGCCCACTGCCGCACCGAACTGCGCGCGCTCAGCCGCAGCCCCACGCCGCGCTTGACGAGGCGGGTCGCGTTGTCGAACTGGTCGTGCGCGAAGGGCACCACGCCCTGCGGCAAGCCGGCGGCCAGCGCCTGCGCGGTGGTGCCGATGCCGCCGTGGTGCACCAGCGCGGCCAGCCGGGGCAGCAGCGCATCGAAGGGCGCGTAGCTCACCGCGTGGGCGTGGGGCGGTAGCGGGTGGGGCAGCTGGTCGGCAAAGGGCGTGATCAGCAGCGCGCGCTGGTTCAACGTGGCCGATGCGGCCAGTGCCCGTGCAAAGAAGTCGCGGCCCTGCGCCATGGCCGAGCCGGGCGTGAAGCCGATCGGTGCCGCGCCCGCATTCAGAAAGCTCAGCAGCGCAGGGTCGAGCGATTGGCCCGCAGTGCCCGACCACCTCGCAAAGCCGGTGGTCACCGCCTGCACAGGCCAGTCAGCCTGCTTCGGTGAAAACCAGTCCGGCCAGGCGCACACCACGCGGTCCGGGCTGTTGATCCAGTGGCTCAGCACGCGGCGCACCGGCGGCAGGCCGAGGTCACGCCGGATGCGATCGAAGCCGGGCGCCACCACGCGGTCGATGAAGCCACGCTCCACCGCCGCCTGGATCAGCCGCACCAGCACCGGCGGCCAGCCGCTCAGGTCGCCCAGCCCGGGGATCACGGCCGGCGCCTGCGCCGACCAGATGCACACGGGCGACAGGTGCACCATGGCTGTGGGCAGCCCGTGGGTTTCCTGCGCCAGCCGCACAGGCATCGCCAGCGTGCTGCCGACCAGCACCGTGCGGCCCGGCTGTGCGCGGGAAATCAGCAAGCGGTGCCCCTCGACCATCCGCTGTGCAATGGCCTGCCACAGCACCGGAAAGCAGGTGCGCGGGTTCCAGAGGTCAGGGTGGTGCACCACGTTCTCGAAATCGGCCTCGGTGCCCACGGGGGTGCAGGTGAGGCCCGCCGCTTCGATGCGTGCTGCGAAATGCGGCGAGGTGAGCAGCTCGACTTCGTGCCCGCGCCGCGCCAGCACCTGCCCGATCGCGATGAACGGGTGCACGTCACCGGCGCTGCCGACACAGGAAATCAGGATGTGCATGGCGCATTGTGTGCAGACCGACAATCAGCCACCGAGCATGGCCTCGCGCTGAACCCAACTGCCTTTTCGTCACCGATGCAGATCGACCACATCCGACACCGCCTGCGCGCCTGCGGTGCCATGCCTTGCCATGAGCACCGGGTGCTGCGGCTGTGGTCGAACGCGCTGTCGCAGGACAGTGGCAAGCGCAAGCCGCAGGACTTTCTGCCAATGGGCGTGCGTGCGGAGCTGCCGGCGATTGAGGCCGATCTGGCGGGGCTCGCGCGGCTGCTGTCGGAACACCCAGGCGACGACGGCTCGGCGCGGCTGTTGGTCGGCTTGCACGACGGGCAGACGGTCGAAGCGGTGCTGCTGCCGCGAGATGGCGTGTGCGTGTCCACCCAGGTCGGCTGCGCGGTCGGCTGCGTGTTCTGCATGACGGGGCAGGGCGGTCTGCTGCGCCAGCTGGGCAGCGCCGAGATCGTGGCACAGGTGGCGCTGGCGCGCACCCGTCGGGTGGTGAAGAAGGTCGTGTTCATGGGCATGGGCGAGCCGGCGCACAACCTTGACAACGTGATGGACGCGATCGATCTGCTGGGCTTTGAGGGCGGCATCGGCCACAAGAACCTGGTGTTCTCCACCGTCGGCGATCGGAGGGTGTTCGAGCGCTTGCCGCTGGGCGCCGTGAAGCCGGCGCTGGCCTTGTCGCTGCATTCGACCAATGCCGCTCGCCGCGCGCAGCTGCTGCCGCGCGCGCCGGCCATCGAGCCCGACGAACTGGTCGAACTCGGCGAGCGCTACGCACACGCCAGCGGCTACCCGGTGCAGGTGCAGTGGACGCTGCTGGCCGGCATCAACGATGGCGACGACGAACTCGACGGCATCGTCCGCCTGCTGGCCGGCAAGCGGGCCATCCTGAACATGATTCCGTACAACACCGTCGATGGTCTCGACTTCCAGCGCCCCAGCGCCGAGCGCGCCCGCGAGATCGCACAGACGCTGCACCGCCGCGGCGTGCTGACCAAGCTGCGCCAGTCGGCTGGGCAAGACGTCGATGGTGGTTGCGGGCAGCTGAGGGCTCGCCAAGTGCTCTCGACGCCGCTGTCGCAGCCCGTGGTGTGGACAGCGCGTCGCAAGCAGCAGGCGGCCAGCGCATGAGCGGCGAATTGCCCGTGGAACCCTGTCCCAGCGAACCGTTTACCGACGCCGAGCGCGAGGTGTTTTACCGCGTGCTGGCAGCGCGCCGCGACATGCGCCACTTCACGCCCGGGCAGTCGGTGGAGCCGGCGGTGCTGCAGCGCATCCTGAAGGCGGCGCACCAGGCGCCATCGGTCGGCCTGATGCAGCCCTGGCGTTTTGTGCGGGTGCTGGATGCTGGCTTGCGGGGGCGCATCGCCGAGTTGGTGGAGGCCGAGCGCGTCGCCACGGCGGCGGCGCTGGGCGAACGGGGCGGCGAATTCCTGCAGTTGAAGGTCGAAGGGGTGCGCGAGTGCGCCGAGTTGATCGTCGCGGTGCTGGCGCCCGACGACGGCACGATCTTCGGCCGCCGCACCATGCCGCGCGACATGGCCTTGTGTTCGCTGGCCTGTGCCGTGCAGAACCTGTGGCTCGCCGCTCGCGTCGAGAACCTGGGCCTCGGTTGGGTGTCCATGTTCGAGCCCGTATCTCTCGCGCGGGTGCTCGACCTGCCACCTGATGCGCAGCCGATGGCGCTGCTGTGCCTGGGCCCGGTGCCGGCCTTCTATGACGCGCCGATGCTCGAGCAGACCGGCTGGCGCCAGGCTCGGCCGCTGGCGGACTTTATGCAGGTCGATGCCGGCACGCGCAGCGACCCGGCTCCTCCGGTGGCTCCGACCTGATCAGAGCCGCAGTCGGGCTACTTGATGACCGCAGCGACGGTCGCGGCCGGCGGGGTGATGACCGTTGGCGACGTGACCGTTGGAGCCATGGCTGTCGGCGCCGTGACTGCGGCTGCGGGCGCAGGCGCAGCAGCGACCGGGCCCTGACCCGTCACCGTGATCACCCGGCGCGGCGTGCCTGGCGTTTCGTCGAAAGTGCTGGCCGCCTGATGGTTGGCTTCGTGCCAGTCGTCGACGTTGCGGATGATGGTCGGCTTGATCAGCACCACCAGTTCCTTCTTGCGGCTGCTGCTGCTGTTGTTGCCGAACAGCGTCTGCGTCACCCGGTTGCTCGAACTGCCCGGCAAGCCGGAGTTCTGGCCCACCGCTTCCACCTGCATCAGCCCGCCGATGGCGACGATGTTGCCGTCAGTCACACGAACCACCGTGTCTGTTTCGTTGACGCTGCTCGAAGCCAGCGGTAGCTTGTAGCTGCCGATCGTTCCCAGGTCGATGCGCTTGGTGACCTCGGTGACGGCCGTCACCGACGGGTGCACATGCAAGGTGATGGTGTTGCCGTCGTCAATCTGCGGTGTCACGTCGAGCGCGATGCCCGAGAAGAACGGCGTGAGTGTCAGCGAGGGCAGCGTGGTCGTGCCGCTGTTGTTGTTGGAGTTGCCGGAGTTGATCGAGCCGCCCGACACATTGGTGACGAAGTATTCATCGGTGCCGACCTTCAGGACTGCCTTCTGGTTGTTCAGCGTGGCCACCCGAGGGCTCGACAGGATCTGCACATCGCCGTGCGTTTCCAGGAAGCCCAGAACCGCCTGGAAGCCGTTGCTCGCGATGGCCAGGCCCAGCGTGCCCGAGCCCGCGGTGGGCAACGAGACGCTGTCGATCAGCAGTGACGACACCACCGAAGGCAACGTGGGCAATCCATTCGTGTTCGACACCAGCGCATTGCTGCTGCCGCCGCTGGTCTGGCCGATGGTGCGGGTGCGGCGCAGCAGCGACCAGTCGATGCCGCTCTGGTAGCCCTCGCGCAATTCAACCTCGACGATCTTCGCCTCCAGCATGACCTGGCGCTCGAGCGCCATCCGTGAAGCGCGCAGGTAGTTTTCCACCTGCCGCAGTTCCTCGGGCATGCCGCGCACGGCGATGGTTCCTGATTGCGGGCTGGTGACCACATTGCGTCCGTTGCCGGTGCCGACGATGCTGCGCAGCGCCTCGCTGGTCTCGCCCCAGATGTCGGAGCTGGAGGTCGTCGAGACCTGGCTGCTGTCCAGCGTCTCACCTCCGGTCGTCGACGGGGTCTGAGCCGAACCCGACTGGCTCGGGTTGTTCGAGGGGGCTGCGCCTGAACTGACTCGCGTGTCGCTGCGGCCTTGGCGCTTGGCCTGCAGATAGTTGACCATGAAGATGCGTGTCTGCATCGTGGCCGGGAAGACGGTGATGCGGCGCCCGTCGATCTTGAACTCGTAACCGTACACATCGCGGATCGATTCCAGTGCCTCGCGCACCGTCACGCCGCGCAGGGTCACCGACAGCGTGCCGGTGACCTCGGGGTGCATCAGCATGCTGTAGCGGGTGTCGGTCACCATCGACAGGAAGACGTCGCGCGCCGCCGCGCCGCTGACGCTGAGATCGAAGCGAGGCTCGGGAGTGGCATCAGGCCGCGGTGCTGCCGGTGGGGTCTCCGGCAATGCCGCTGCGGCCGCAGGGCTGGGTGCGGTGGCGCCGGGTGCGACACGACTGGCCTGCAACTCGGCCTGCACACTTTCCCGCGCGTTCGGGCTTCTGCTGACGGGCTGCAGACCGCAGCCTGGCAGCGCAGAGATGACCCCCAGGGCCAGCAACAGCTGGGCAACGCGTTGCGTGGCTGCTGCAGCGTGAGGAGCTTGGATGGCGTTCATGGCGACTCGCTTCGTGTCGAAGGGTGGAGAGTGGATGTCTTGGGGCGGCTGCGTGCCGCGGGCGCGGACGCCGGCAGGCCGCTCACGTTGTGCTTGACCACACCGCCGTAGAAAGGCAATCGGGTGACGGTGTTGCCGTCGCGGACCCAGACCGCCGAATCGGTGATTCGCTCGATGCGCGTGCCGCCCAGTGCGTCGCCCACACCGAGCCGGCGGCGTCCGTCGACCACATAGCGCCGACCATCGACCGTCAGCAGTTGCTGCGGTGTGGGTGGGGGCTCTGGTGCGACCTCGACCGAGCCTGGGCTCGTGGCGGGTCGGGCGATTGCCAGCGGTGGCACCATCGGATCGCGCAGCGCAGGAGCGTTCTGCGCGGACGCGGGCAGCGCCGTGGTGGACATGGCCAAGGCCAGAGCCCAGGCCGGCGCGGGGAGGCGGGTCCTGCTGCGTTGTGTCATCGCGCGTCTCCGGCAAGGAACAGGCGCACGGTGAGTTCCGGCGGCATCTGCTTGCTGTTGATTTCCATCGGGCCCCAGCGCAGTTCGGGCAGGGCGTGTTCCAGATCGGCCAGGTACTGCACGAGATCGAGGTAGCCGCCGCTGACGCCCAGATCCACTGCCTGCCAGCGCAGTGCGGTCTCTGTGCTCTTGTCCGTGGGCCGTTCGTTGGTGGTCCTCAGGTGTGTCAGCGTCAGACGCTCGTGCCGGCGCAACACCTGATCCATCAGGTCAGGCAGGTTGGCCAATCGCTTGCCGTCGCCCAGGTTGGCGGTGATCTGGCTGTCCACTGCCTGCAACTCGGCGCGGCTTTGTGCGATCTTGGCCAGCATCTGGCCACGCGGGGAGTCCGGCTGCGAAGTCGAGCTGGCGTCGGCCAGGCGCTGCCGCAGCGTATCGAGTTCCTTCGCTGCGGTGGCTTGTTCGGCCACCAGTGACTTGCGCTTCGCCGTCGCTGGCGACCACACCAGCGTGTCGGCCAGCGCCACCATCACGAAGGCCACCGAGGCGAACAGCATCACCCGTTCGCGCAGGCTCAGCGCATTGATGCGCGCCAGCTGCTTTTTCAAGTCTGCCTTCATCGTACCGCTCCTGAGGCGTCGGCCACGATGCGCGGTCCGGTGTCGGCTTTGCTGACCATGGTGAAGACCCACGGCTCCTGCGCACCCGGGTTCACCGCGGCCGATCCGGTGTCGCGCTCAATCTTCAGCGCGGCCAGGGGCTGGTCGGGCAGGATCGGGTCGGCGGCCAGCTGCGCCAGCCAGGGGCGCAGGCTCTCTGGCTCCAGCGTGCGGCCGTGCAACTCGAGGCGGTTGTCGGTGATGTCGATCTGCGTCAGCCACACCGACTTCGGCAGCGTCTGTGCGACGCGGCGCAGCAGCACCGAGCGCCTGTGGTTGTCATCGAGTCGGCCGCGCGTCAGCTCTTCGAGCACAGCGCGCCGCTGCAGCAGGGCTGCGTCTGTTTGAGCCAGTTGCTGCTCTAAAGCACCGGCCTGGCTCTCGCTGGAAGGCAGGCTTGCCAGGCTGGCAGACAGTTGTTGCTTCTCCTTGAGCTGACTGGCGCGCAACTCAGCCATGTCTTGCTGCACGCCGCGTGTGACGGCCTGCGCCCAAAGGCAGGTTGCAACGACGACCAGTGCAGTCACCGCCAGGCTGGCGAAGACCATTTCGGCCGCGAAGCGCTGCGTGGGCGCCTTGATGGCCGTGCTGTAGAGGTTGATCTGTTGTGACATGACGGCCTCAGTGAGTTCGGTCGCCGTCGCGCAGCAGGCCACCGAGCAGCATCAGCGGGGGACGTTCAGACGCTGGATGGCCAGTGAAGAGCGCTTTGCTGTCGAAGGCCTCGACGGCGATCGACAGCGTTCGCATCAGCAGACCTTGCAGCGCCTCGGTGCGGTCACCGGCCTCCACCCACAAACACTGCAGCGGCAGGTCAGGCCAGGAGCGTTCCCAGGCGTCCAGCGAGCGTTGCACCTCGACGACGAGCCGCGGCGTGCTGTCGGATTCCCGGGCGCTGCTGTCGTCGGGCTCGGCACCGTAGTCGACGATGTCCACGCCTTCGAGCTCCATCGACATCAGGCCCTGCGCCTTGGCCGGCGTTGCCGCGGCCACGGCTGCGGTCGCCGGCATGTCGCCGAGCGACTGCGAATTCCAGTCGAGTCGGCGGGCGTAGAACAGCTCGCCGTTGGCGCAGATCGTCAGCAGGCATTGCGCGTCGTGCACCATCAATGCGGCGCTGGCATTGGCGCCCCGGCCTTGTTGCTCGGCCAGCGCGCACTGCAGGTTTCGCTGCGCGAGCTCGGTGATGTCGAACACCGAGGGTTGCAAGCCCGCGGCTTCCATCCAGGTACTGAGTTCGACCACCTGCGCATTGCGCGCCGCAGCCACGAACAACTGGCGCTTGTGCTGGGCGCGTTGATCGCCAACGGCCAGCACGTCGAGCGTCAGCTCGTCGACCGGGATGTCGACCTTGTCCTTGATCTGCCAGCGCGCTGCCGCTTTCATTTCATCGGCAGGCACCGCAGGCGCGTCGATCTGCAGAAACTGGCAATCCGACAAGCCCAGCACGGTGATGACATTGGCGCCCGGCAGATTCAGTGCCTTCACGAGCTTGGTCAACTGCTGCGGACTGTCGGCGCCACAGGGCTCGGTGCCGCTGCGCACGATCTGGCGGCCAGCCACTTCGACGTAGCTGAACGCGTCGCTGCCGATCGCGATGGCCAGCCGACCGGCCGAGCTGACGGGCTTCTTGTTCCAGGGAAATTTCATGATCGTTAGTGCCCCCGGTTGACCATGTTTTGCTGTGCGCACAGACGCCGGGCGTATCGAGACCTTGGAGAGTTCCGACTTCGATGCTAGGGATGTCCCTCGGCGGCGATGCGTCAAGGAGCGGCGCGAAACAGGCCTGTTTCTGTCTGTATCCGGTGGGTGGTCGCGGTGACGAGCCCGGCTCGGTGCCGGCACGGCGGCACAGCCACCGTCAGTAGTTCTCTCGCCGGTAGATCAGGTTCTGCTGAGTGCTTTGCTGCCCGAAGGTCGCGCGAGCCGACGGGTCGTTGGCGTAGCTGCTGCCGCACCAGGCGCCACGCAGGAAGGCGAGGTTCGCCCCGGCGGAGGCGGCGTCGTCCTTGGCCGGCGTCCAGGTCTGCAGACACGACGCATCGGTGGCTGTGCTGCCCAGGCTGAGCGCCACGTCGTAGGTGCCGACGCGGCCGGAAGACGGTGCGGTCAGCCTCAGGAGACCCGTGCCGCCAGCCAGCGTGATCGCGCCGCTGGCCGCTGTGTCGGCGGTGGTGATCGTGCGCATCAGATTGCCGAAATTGAAGGCCGTGGTGGGCACGGTGGTGCAGCTGTCCAGCGTGTTGGTGTCCCAGGTGCTGCCGCTCCAGTACTGCGCGGTGACGGGTAGCGACAGCGCGCGGTCGGCTGGGCCCACTGCGCTGGAGAGCCGCAGCCGGCCAAAGCGCAGTGCGACGCTGCCGAGGCCCGTGCGGTCGTTCTTGCCCGCCGAGGTGCTGGCCATGTCGAAGGCCGCCATCGTCACGCCGTCGCTGTCGGTCGGTGCGATGCCGAATTTGGCGTCGAACGGGCCGTCGGGCGTGGTGGCGCGTGTCGCGCTGGCGATCAGCGCGACGTCCTTGGCGACCCCGTTCGTCCAGGTGCCGGTAGAGGTGCCCAGCGACAGCCGCCCGCTGGCGACCGAGAAGCTGGTGGTGCCGCCGAGTCCGGCCAGGTTCCAGCTGCTCGCCGCAGTGGGGTCGAGCTTGGCGAAGCTGCCGGTGTAGTTGGCCGTGGTCGCGCCGGCTGTGTTCTGCGCGATCAGCGTGAAGCCGAGGCTGAAGTTCTCGCCAAGGTGGGTGAACGTCGATGCGGGCGAACAGGTGAGGCCGCTGCGGTGCGTCACCGAGGGCTTCAGCATCACGAAGCTCGCGGGGATGAATCGGCCTACGTTGCCGCTGGCCGTCGTGGTCACGCTGCCGGTTTTGAGGTAGCTGCCGCTGGTCAGGCTTGGATTCAAGGTGATGATGCCCACCTCGCTGTAGCTCAAGTTGCTCAGCACCGCGACCCCGCCGGAAAAGCTGCCGCCAGCGATCGTTCCATTCGACAGGAGGCCAAGGCTGCCGCCGCTCGGCAGCACCAGGCTGCTGCCCAGAGTCACGCCTTCGGGCGTGCCTTCGCGGCCGAAGTTCGGAGTGGCCACGCCCGCTGCGTTGACGGCAGCGATACTGGCCGAGAAGCTCGCACCTGCCTGAATGAACGCCTGGCCTCCCGCTGAAGTGGCTGCCGGGTTGTTGCCACCTGAGACGGCACAGTTGCCGCTGGCGGTGGAGGTGCACTTGACGGACGACACGGTGAAGGTCGACGGACGCGATACGAACGAACCCGTGCCTTTCATCACCAGGCCGCTCTCAATGCCGCTGCTGCCGCCGGAGTAGCTTGCCGTGAGCCCGACGCTGCCAACATCGGCGTACTGCACCGTGGTGGTGGCCACGCCGGTGCTGTCGAAAGCCAGGCTGACGCCGGCACCGCTGCCGTCACAGGCAGCTGCCGCGCTGTTGCTCGCGTTCAAGGGCTTCCCGCCGACACGGACCGGCCAGCTGCCCTTGGTGGGATTCGAGTAGCTGCACTCGAAGTTCACCGTTTTGCTGACGCTGCCGAAGGCCGGCGTGCAGGCCAGGCTGCTCGACGAGGTCCTGACCGCGCTGACGGTCACCTTTTGAGCGGTTTCCGCGACGTGGTCGTCCACCTTGAAGATGAAGCCTGAGTCGGTGGCGGTCCAGGTGCATCCTGGCGAACCGAAGTTGCAGATGGTGCCGCTGGTCGCTGAAGGTGACAGGCTGCCCGTGCCGAGCACGACGCTGCCAACGTTAGTAACCTGAAAGCTCTTGGTCACTGAACTGGTGCCCGGCGGGATGGCGAACGCCGCACCCGGTCCGTAGCCGGTGCTGCCATCCCAGTTGACGGTGGCCGCACCCGCGGCAGTCAGCGTGCCTGAGACGCCGCCGGTGTAGAGCGATGTGCAGGCCAGATTGGCGCAGGCGCGGACGGTGACTGTTCCTGGTGCGCAGGTGACGCCGCTGCCGCTGGTGTGCAGGATCTCGAGGTGATCGATGTTGAACGTTGAACACGCGCGCGTCTTGCTCGACAGTGTGTTGACCTGCGCTTGCGTGAGCACGTAGTTGAAGATCTCGACCTCATCGATCTGGCCATTGGCCGAGTTGACGCTGCCCAGCGTGTCTGCCACGCCAATCGGGTTGTCGCCAACGTAAAGAAGGCCGGCTTGTGTCGTCACCGTTCCATCGCTGGTGAACGACGAGACGGTGGGGGTGCCTGCGTTGATGAGGATCTGCAGGTTGTCCTGGTTGCTGCTGGCACTTCCATTGAAGTTCCAGGCGATGGCTACATGCACCCAGGTGTTGGCAGCAAAGCTTTGGGCCGCCGAAGTGACCGAGCGAACGGCACCGGTGCTGTCCGTGACCTTGAACACCAGCGCACCCGAGGCGGTCTTGCTGAGGAAGAACCACTGGCCGTTCGCCGTCGTGGCGTCGAGCAACTGCGCAGATTGCGCGGTCGCGCCACTCCAGGCGAGGTTCGAGCGGTACCAGAAGCCGATCGAGCCGGTGCCCAGCAGGTTCAGCGCCGCGGTCGAGATGTTGAATCCGGTCTGGACGGCGTCAACGGTTGCAGTCGCCGTGTGGGCCGGTATGTTGGCTGCGCGGCAGACCTTGCCGGTCGAGGTCGTCTGTGCGTTGCCCAGCGCTGTGCCATGGCGTGCCGCAGCGGATGAGTCCTTCACTTCGCCCGCGAGTCCGCTGGCCCATGCCGCTTCGTCGAAGGCGTAGCTTGCCAGCGGCGCGGGGAGGTAGAACTTGATGGCCGTGAATTGCGCGGGCTCCAAAGCGGCGCCGAAGTTCAAGACCTCGAAATCGGTGGTTGTCAGCTGCCAACCGATCTGAGCCGTGCCAGTGCCGCCGTGGCTGATGACGCCGTACTGATAGACAAAGCTGCCGTCCTCATTGAGGATCACCTGCAGGTCGAACGAGCCGCTGGTGTTGCTGGCTGTGACCCATTCAGGCACGTTCTTCCATGTCACGACAAACTGGCGGGTAGGCGCGCTGCCGATGGTGGCGAAGCTCACATAGCAGGTGCTGCTGTTGGCGCATGGCGTCTTGCGGCCGGCGGATGGATAGTTCGGTACGTCAACCAGGTTGGTCGGGTCCAGGTCGACGCCGAACACCTTCATCGTGACGTTCATGCTGGCGTCGGGATAACCGTAGGGGTATGTCTGAGGGGGCCCAATGCTGTTGGTGCCAGCGCCGCAGGTGACGTTGCCGAACTGCAGCCGGCCGTTGGTCATGACTTGGACCGTGGTGTAGCTGCTCGTGCCGTAAGCGAAGGTGAAGCCGATCGGCAGGGCGTCGCTCAAGGTGTCGTCCAGCACTGGTGGCGTTGTGCCGCAGCCAGCGACTGCCGTGAACTTGTACGGCGTGGTGTTGTGGCCAATCTTGGTGTGGGTGCTGGAGTCGATGACGACATAGCTGGTCGAGCCGCTCGTGTAGGTGGCGGCCCGAGCGTCGATCCCCAGCACGCTCAGAACCAGCGACAACAGCCACACGAGGCATTGCCGCAGGCTCACAGGCAGGTGTGGTTGCTTCGTTTGCAACGCAGCCTCGACGCTCATCGCACCACCGTCCATGTCAGCTGGCGCTCGACATAAGTGTTGCTCGGGCTGGCACCGGTGTTCGGGCACGCGCCGCTGCTCGGCGCGTTGCAGGCGTTCGCAGTCAGTTGGTAGAAGCCCAATGCGGTGCTGCCGTCGTTACCCGCCGTGCGGCTGCAGCTGACGGTGATGGTGTAGCTGGTCAGCCCGGCCGCGTTGAAGCTGGCGGTGCTGAAGCACGCAGGCGCGGCAGCCGGCGGCGCGGGATTGCGCAGCACCTGGAAGGCAGCCCATTCCAGACCGGCCCGTGCCGCTTGCAAGGCGCGGGCAGATTCGACCTCGGCGGCCGAACCCAGGTGCTGGCGTGTGCTGACGCTCGCGATCGCTGCGCCCAGGGCGGCAAGCACCACGACGATGACGAGCACCGACACCATCGTGAAGCCGGCGGCGGTGCGCTCAGGGCTGGTTGTTGACGTAGACCGCATGCTGCAGGCTCACGCTTTCGGTGTTGGTGGAAGTGCTGCCCGACAGCGTGAGCGTCAGGTTGACGAGGGCAGCGCGCGCGGCGACCAAGGTGCCCTCGATGCTGAAGCGGCAGGCGGTGACGCCAGTGGCGAGCACCGCATTGCTGCCACTCTTGGGCGGGTCGGGCTGAGTGGCGGCGAAGCCGTAGCCCTGGTAGCGCCTCAAGGTGCCCGTGGCCAGATCGCAGCGGTAGGTGACGGGCGCACTCACCGCGGTCACGCGGTAGGGCGGCGCAAAGTCGCCCACTGGCAGCCCTGCCAGCGAACTCAACTTGATGGTCGAGGCCGACCCAGCGCCATTGGCTGCGGTGCGTCGGTTCGAGAGCGCCTGGGCTGCAGCGCTGCTGTTGTCGGCATAGGCGTTCGAGCCGGTGACATTGGGCCCGAGGTTGTAGAAGACCAGCTCTTGCGATGCCGTCACGTTCAGTGGCGGGCCGATGATGTCGAAGCTGTTGTCCACCGTGCCGAAGTCCAGCCGGTCGCCGCTCTCGGTCGCATAACGCGCTGCGCCTGTGGTCGGGATCAGTTCCAGGCTCAGGCCTGACGCCGTGACGCGAACGCTGTTGGGCAAGGCGATCGCGAGGTCGCGGCCGATGCGGCGCAGGGACAGGTCGGCGGTGTCGACCAGACCGGCGCGCGCCACCGCGGCCATGTAGCCTTGAATGGGCTGCACGATGAAGCGGCCGACCACGGCGAACAGCACACCGGTGACGGCGATCACCATCACCACCTCGATCAGCGTGAAACCGCTCGAGGTGTCGCGTGCGCCTTTCACCTCAGAGCGACGCATTGGGCGCATGGCGGGTTCGGTAACCGTCCAGCGTCAGCGTGCCGCCGCGCGGATCGGTGACGGTCACGCTGATGCGCAGCACATCGCCGCTGGCGGCTGTCATCGTGTTCAAGGCCGTTGCGGTCACGGCCACGCTGGCGCTGTAGCCCGACAGCCCGGCCACCGCGGTGTTGGTGATGTCGACGATGCCTTTCGTCGAGTAGCTACCGTAGTCGTTGACGTTGTCGAACTGCGGTGTGGCGAAGCGGTTTTCGCCGCTGTCCGGCCCGATGGCGTCGGCGCCGCTTTTGCAGTCTGCGGTGCTGGCGGCGGTGGTGACATTGGGGTCGTCACCATCGCAGAAGGTGAAGGGCATCAGGCTCACTTCTTCCAGCAGCGACTCGGCGATAGACAGCGACTGGCGCCGCAGCATCGGGTCGGCGCTGGTGCCTGTGGATTGAATGAACACGGCCAGCACGCCCGCCAGCGCAGCGCTGACCACGGCGATGAAGATCACCAGTTCAATGAGCGAGATACCGCGAAGGCGGCGAGTCGAAACTGGGTTGCGGCAGTGCGTGGACAACGGGTACATCGTGGTCTCGGAGTGTTCCGAGGTCGATGCTAGGGATGTCCCTCGGCGGCGAAACGTCAAGGAATGGCGCGAAACAGGCCTGTTTCCGTCTCGATCTGGTAGGTCATCGAGGTCTTGCCGTAACTGATGGTGACCGGCAGCGCGCTGCCGGACGAGGTGACCGCGCTGCCACTGTTGCTGGCGTTGAAGGTGACAGTGCCACTTTCAGCCAGACAGGGCGAGGCGCTGACCGGGCAGGCAACCGTCGCGAGCGTGCTGCCTTTCACATAGGCATAGGTCACGCCAGTGGTCTTGAAGGTGGCGATGACAGGTCGCCTCTGCGTCAGCGCCAGGCGCTGCATCGCAGCGGTCTGCGCCTTCAGCTCATCGGCGAAGGCACGCAGGCGAAAGGTCGTCAGGTCCAGTGCTGGGAGCGCGAACACCGCCAGCACGCCGATGACCACGATGACCATCACCAGCTCGACCAGCGTGAAGCCGCCAACGCTTCGCGGCGAATGGCGGCCAGCGCGTTTGACGGCGGAGGACATGGCCATGACGGGACGGGGCCTTTGCAGCCCCGTCAGGCGTGTCAGTTGATGCCGAGCGCGGTGAAGGTCGCGACGACCTTGTCACCCGAATTCGGCACGAAATACAGATTGCAGTTGGTGGCCACACCCGACTGGAGCTTGTTCTCCTCGATGACGTACTCGCCACCGCTGCCTTGGGGCAACGCCGTTGTGTACTCGCCTTCGGTATAGGTCTGCAGGCCCTTGGCCACGTCGGTGCAGGTCGCCATTTGCACGCCCTTGGCGGGGTTGGCCGTGCGGGTGGCGAAGTTGACTGAAGCCGCCGAGCTCAGCGCGCCGGCCACGCCGTTGACGGCGGCCTGGTTCGCATCGGACTTCAGGTCCAGGTATTTCGGAATCGCCACGGCGGACAAGACGCCGAGGATGACGATGACCATGATCAGCTCGATCAGGGTGAAACCGGTTTGGCGGGAGCGCATTACGAATCTCCTGTTTGGAAGTCAAGTTTGGAACACCGCGGTCGGGCTGACTGCTTGGGCGTATGGGAGTCGTATCGGCTGACCTGATGTACTTCTTGAGTACTGCATCAGGGTTTGCCGCAAAAAACCTTTGCGCGCGCTCAGCCGCCACCCCGACCCTGTGCCGCACCGCCCAGGTTCCACAGCGGCAGGAAGATGCCGAGTGCCAGCACCAGCACCATCGCGCCTATGACGGTGAGCAACAGGGGCTCGATGCTGGCCGACAGGCCCTTGATCGCGTAATCGGTCTCGCGCTCGTACATGTCGGCGACTTCCATCATCAGGCTGTCGAGGTCGCCGGTTTCCTCGCCGATCGCGATCATCTGCAGCACCACCGGCGTGAAGATGCCGGCTGCGGACGCGCAGCGCGAGACGGTTTCACCGCGTTCGATGCCTTCGCGCATCTGCTCGATGCGCTGGGCGATGTAGGCGTTGTCGACCGTGTTGGCCACCACCGACATCGCGCGGCTGATCGGCACACCGCTGCGGCTGGCGATCGCGAAGCTGCGTGCGAAGCGTGCGAGCGTGCCCTTCAGCACGATCGGTCCGGCGATCGGCAGCTTCAGCTTGAGACCATCCCAGATCAAACGGCCGGGGGCGGTGGCCAGCCAGGCGCGCACGCCCCACCAGAGGCCGACGCCGCCAGCCAGCAGCAGCGGCCAGGCATCGACGGTGAATTTCGAGATGGCCATCAGCAGCCGGGTGACGGGTGGCAATTCGGCCTTGAACTGCGCGAAGACGGTGGCGAAGGTCGGGATCACGAACAGGTTGATCACCATCATCGCGATGAAGATGGCGATCAGCACCATCGTCGGGTAACGCAGCGCCTGCTTGATGCGGGAGCGCACGTCCAGTTCGAACTCGATGTGCTTGGCCAGACGGTCGAAGACCTCGGTCAGCCGGCCGCTGATCTCGCCCACACGCACCATCGCCACATAGAAGCCGCTGAAGGCATTGTTGTGGCGCTTCATCGCGGTGCCGAGTTCGTGGCCCTGTTCCAGGTTGGCTCGCAGGTCGGCCAGCATGGCGCCCAGCGATGCCTTCGAGGCCGAGGCCTGCAGACTGGACAGCGCCCGCAGGATCGGCACGCCGGCGCGTTGCAGCGTGTGCATCTGGCGCGAGAAGATCAGGATGTCTTCGTCCTTGATGGCCGCGCTGCCCAGGCCGGGCCACAGGCTGACATTGGAGCTTGTCGCAGGCGCTTGCTTCGGGGTCAATGAGACCAGGATGGTGCCGTTGGCCTGCAGCAGCGCGGCCGCAGCACCCGCGTTGTCGGCCTCGATTTCTCCGCGCGAGGCTTCGCCGCCCGGTTTTCGCCCCTGCCAGGTGAAGGTCGTCATTTCAATCGCATTCCGTGGCCAGGCGCATCGCCTCGGCGACGGAGGTGGTGCCCGCACGAACCAGGTTCAGTGCGCGATGCGCCATCGTGCGGCCCTGCATCTGCTCACGGGCGAGCTTGGAGAACTCGACCGGGTCGGAGCGCGTGGCCGCCTGGGCGAGCTGGATGTTCATTTCCAGCATCTCATAGACGCCGATGCGGCCGACATAGCCCGAACCGTTGCAGGCCGCGCAGCCGCGTCCGCGCAGCGTGCGCTCGCTGGCTGCGCCTTCACCGCCCATCGCGCTCAGCCAGCCGGCCTCCTGCGGGCTGGGAATGTGGGGCTCTACGCAATTGGTGCAGTTGGCGCGTACCAGCCGCTGCGCGATCACCGCCTGCAGTGAACTGGCGACCATGAAGGCAGGTGCGCCCATGTCGAGCAGCCGGAACGGGGCGCTGAGTGCGTCGCGGGTGTGCAGCGACGAGAGCACCAGGTGGCCGGTGATGGCGGCACGCAGGCCGATATCCGCAGTTTCAGAGTCGCGGATTTCGCCGACGAGGATCACGTCCGGGTCCTGCCGCAGGGTGGCGCGCAGCACGCGGGCAAAGCTCAGTTCGATCTTGTCGTTGACCTGCACCTGGGTCAGGCCGGGCAACCGGTATTCGATCGGGTCTTCGACGGTGATGACCTTCAGCCGCTCGGCATCGATTTCGGCCAGCGCTGCATACAGCGTGGTGGTCTTGCCGGCGCCAGTCGGGCCAGTGACCAGCACCATGCCCGAGGTGCGGCCGAGGATCTCCTTGAAGCGGATCAGCAGATCCATCGGCATGCCGATCTCGTCGAGCCGGCGCATGCCCTTGCCGTGGCCCAGGAGTCGCATGACCACCGATTCGCCGTGGTGCGAGGGCATGGTCGAGATCCGCACATCGACGCCGTTGTCGCGCACGCGCACGGTGAAGCGGCCGTCCTGCGGCAGGCGCTTCTCGGAGATGTCGAGGCCAGCCATCAGCTTCAAGCGCTGCGCCAGCGCACCGGCAATGCGCTTGTCGGCCTGGGTTTGCGTCTGCAGCACGCCATCGACGCGGCTGCGGATCACGAGGCCACCATCCTGCGGCTCGATGTGGATGTCCGAGGCGCCCATCTGCACCGCGTCTTCGAAAACGCTTTGCAAGAGCCGCACGACCGGCGCGCTTTCGGCGGCGGCGCTGGCGTCCAGCGTGCTGATGTCTGCGGCGGCGCCGACGTCGATTTCGAGCGCCTTGGCGAGACCGGTGATTTCGTCGGTGCGCCTGTAGTGGCGGTCGAGTGCCGGCACCAGCTGGCTCTCCGGCACCACCGCCACGCGCACCTGGCGCTTGAGCAGCCGGCTCAGTTCATCGTAGGCGACCAGGTCGAGCGGATCGACGAAGCCCACCAGCAGATGTTCACCCTGGTCTTCGAGCACGATGGCGCGCAGGCGGCGCGCTGGTGACTCGGACAGCAGACGAACGGTCTCGCTTTTGAGCGTGTAGTTCTTGAGGTTGACTGCCGGCACGCGCAGCTGGCGCGCGAGGCCGTGTGCCACCGATTCTTCGGTGACGAAACCGGCTTCGATCAGCAAACGGCCCAGCCGTTTGCCGGTGCCGCGCTGCATTTCGAGGGCCTTTTGCAGCTGCTCCTCGGTGATCAGCATCTGCTTGACCAGCACGTCGCCCAGCCGCAGCTTCTCGCGCCGCGCGGGTGCAGGCGGCGGCATCGGTGCCGGGGTCGCAGCAGGCGTGGCCGCCGCGGCGAGGGCCGAGGCGGTGAGGTCCTCGGTCGCAGCCCATTGCAGTGGGGTCAGCATGTCGGCCATGGCGGTACTCGGTGATCTCGGTGGTGTGTGCGTTCCCGTGGACAGCGCTGCGTTGCCCGCGCACAGGCGCAAGCGGCGCACATCCTCTACTGCTCAATGATGGTGTGGACGGTCCCGGTGCAAGGCCCGATATCCGCCCGACTGAGCCGCCAATTCCTGCGATCGGCCATGCCGAGCCGCCGCCGGATCAGTGGTTGCTGGTGGCGTGCACGTCCTCGATGGAGGTGATGCCGGCCAACACCTTGGTGATGCCATCCTGACGCAGCGTGCGCATGCCTTCGCGCAGCGCGAGTTGCTGCAGCGCTTCCGCGCGCTCGCCGGTCTGCACCATGCGGCGCAGACCCCGCGAGATGATCATCAGTTCATGCAAGCCTGCACGGCCCTTGTAGCCGGTGTGGTCGCAGCGGGCGCAACCCGGGCTGTGGTACTTCAACAAGTGGCCGTCGCTGCCGTGGTGTTCGACCCATTCGGCGCGAAGCGCCTGTCGGTCCGGGGTCCCTTCGGGATCGCCCATGAAGGCATGCAGATAGTTGTCGAGCCACTCATCGACCTCGGTCTCGGTGGCCGGCCGGCTCTGGCGGCAGCCGCTGCACAGGCGGCGCACCAAGCGCTGCGCCAGCACCGCCAGCAGCGAATCGGCGAAGTTGAAAGGGTCCATGCCCATGTCGAGCAGGCGTGTCACGGTTTCGGGCGCGCTGTTGGTATGCAGCGTGCTGAGCACCAGGTGGCCGGTCAGCGAGGCCTCGACCGCCATGTGCGCAGTCTCTTCGTCGCGGATTTCGCCGACCATGATCACGTCGGGGTCGGCGCGCAGGAAGGCGCGCAGCGCCTTCGCGAAGGTCCAGTCGATACGGGGGTTCACCTGCACCTGGCGCAGTCCGGCCTGGGTGATCTCGACCGGGTCCTCGGCCGTCCAGATCTTGCGCTCGGGCACGTTGATCGATGCCAGCGCCGAATGCAGCGTGGTGGTCTTGCCCGAGCCGGTCGGGCCGACGCACAACACCATGCCGTAAGGCCGGTTGATCGCCGTCTTCAGCTGAGCCAGGTTGCGCGGTGACATGCCGATCTGTTCCAGCGGAATCGGCTTGGCCGAGGCCAGGATCCGCATCACCACGTCTTCGAGGCTGTTGTTGGTCGGGATCGTGGCCACACGCAGCTCCAGCTTGTGCTGGGCCGAGAAGCGGGCGAAATTGATCTTGCCGTCCTGCGGCTTGCGGCGCTCGGAGATGTCGAGGTCGCACATGATCTTGATGCGCGCGATCAGCGACGAGCGGTAATTCGGTGGCAGCTCGAGGTAGGTGCGCAGCACCCCGTCCTTGCGGAAACGGATGCGGATCTTTTCGCGCCCGGGGTAGCTTTCGATGTGGATGTCGGACACGCCGTCCTTGTGCGCCTCGATGATCATGTTGTTGATCAGGCGCACCAGCGAGTTGTCCGACTGCTCGATCGGTCGGTCGTCGGCTGTGCTGCTGTCGTTTTCCCGCTCCAGCGTTTCGACCAGCTGCTCGGTGCCGATCAGCTCGGTCGGGAGCACGCTGTCGGGCTCGTCGCTGCGCGCACGGGGGACGTCCGCCGCGCCGATCTGTTCGTAGACGGCCTGCGTTCGCATCTCCATCGAGCGGCTTTGCGCCAGCACGGGCAGCACCTTCATCTGCGCCGAGAACTCGACCTCCTCAGTGACCGAGCGCCGGCGTTCCGGGTCTTCGAGTGCGATGACCAGTCGCCCGTCGCGCACCAGCAGTGGCAGCACCCGCAGCCGCGTGGCGATCGCGAACGGCAGCTTGCGCAGCGCCTGTGCATCGACCGGGAAGGTGTCGACATCGACCAGCGGGTAACCCATCTTGCGGGCCATCGCCACCTGCAACTCGGGACGAGTGATGGCGCCACTGCGCACCAGGATCTCGCCCAGCGGCACGCTGCGGTCGTGCTGCTGCTGCTGCAGGGCGTCTCGCAGATCAGCTTCGGTGATCAGCGCCAGCGACAGCAGTGCCTCACCGATGCGCACCAGTGGCATGCGTGACTGCTGGTCCAGCGCAGCGAGCAACTGCTCGGGTGTGACGATGTTGCGAGTGACGAGGATGTCGCCCAGCTTCTGCTGGCGCAACTGCGCCTGTTCCGCCGCAGCCTGCTCGACTTGCTGTGGCGTGGCAGCCTGCTGCTCGATCAGCACGTCGCCGATGCGCGGGCCGATGTCGAATGCGCTGTAGGCCGCCGCAGGGACGAACACCCGGCTGACGGCACCCTTGGCCGAGTTTGCAACCGGGGGAAACACAAACAGGCCGAATGGCGCGGCCACGTGGCCTTGCGTCAGCCCTTGCCACTCGCCACCCGCTTTCCAGCTCAAGCAGAAAGAGGTCGGTGCGGCACTCGGAGCGGGTGGTGTGGCGTTGTGGCCATCGATCGGCAAGGCCTGGATCGGTGCGGTCAATTCGATCGAACGGAACTGGTCGAAACGCAATTGCACGACACGGCGCGAGGGCGGCAGCTGGACGAGCGCGATCGCTTGATCCGGCTTCAGCAAGAGCAATTGCCCGGGCATGAGCTTGTCGTTCAGGCCGGTGATCACGCAGTCGAGCGGGCCGGTCTGTGGCAGGGCCGGCGGGTAAACCGCGAAGGGCGGTGTTGGCCAACAGAAAGCGGACGGAGCGCTGCCATCGGGGCGCTCGTCGCTGCGCCATTGCAGCGGTGTCAGCATGTCGGCCATGGGTTTCTCAAAAAGTGTGGTTGGCTGTGCGGCAGTCGGTCATGCAGCCCCGCGATCGACTACCGCGGCCAGGGCGGTGACGGCGAACAAGGAGCTTGCGCTCGGATATTGACCGTTCGGGCTGAAATCGAAGCCCCGATAAGCCGGGGCTGGCGCCCGCAGTTCCGCCGCTCAGGAATTGGCTGGACTCAGTCGCGCAGCTGGTACTCGATGATCAGTGCGGGCGGCACCTTGCCGTACTCGTCGCGCGGCAGCATCTCTGTGCGCTCGATGGCGCGCACCACCGCGTTGTCCCATTCGGGCACGCCGCTGCCCTTGACGATGCGGCTGGACATGATGCGGCCATCGGGCGCCAGCCGGACATCAACCTCGACCTTCGGGTTGCCGGGGATCGTGTCGGGGAAAGACACATTCGGGCGGATTCGGCCCTTGATGCGGCCGATGTAACTGGCACTCGGGCCAGCGTTCTGCAGGGCCGTGCCTGTGGCGTTCGCATCGCCGGTGGCCCCGGCCATGCTCGCAATGCGCTGCATCTGTGCTTCGCGTGCCTTGGCCAGGGCGGCGTCCTGTTTCTTCGCCAGTTCGGCCTTCGCCTTGTCAGCTGCGTCCTTGCGCTTTTGCTCGGCGAGCTTCTCGGCCTTGGCCTTGTCCGCTTCTTCCTTGCGCTGCTTGGCGAGCTTGTCGGCGGCTTGCTCGGCCAACTCCTTCTTGCGCTTGTCTGCCAGCCGCTTGGCCTTTTCGATCGCGATCTGGGCGTCAGGGACCGGCTCCTCCTTGACGACCGGCTTCACCGGTTCTGGCGTCGGCACGGGCTTCACGGCTGGGGGCGGAGGAGGTGGTTCCGGCTCGGCAGCGCGTGGCGCGGCGATTTGCGGCACCGCAGCCCACAACTCGGCCTCAATGCCCTCGGGCGGGCTGGCATGCCAGCTCACCCCCAGCGACAGCGCGGCGATCAGCAGCCCATGCGCGATCAGTGCCAGCAAGAGGCCACGGCCCAACCCGACCGGCGCGCGCGGCAGGAAGAGATCACGCTCCAGAGCACCTGCTGCCATCAGCATCGACTCCGCGGCGCGTTCATGCGCCGTTCTTCACCGACAGCCCGACACGCTGCACTCCGGACTTCTGCAGTCGGTTCATCACATCGACGACCGTTTGGTACTTGACCGACTGATCTGCCGAGATCACCACCGGTGTGTTGGCATTCCCAGCCTGCAGATCGCGCACGCGCGCGGCGACCCGATCGAGCGCGACGGGCTGGCCTTCGTCCTTGTTGTCGACGCGGATACGCACCCGCTCGTCCTTGCCGACGATCAGCTCGACCACATGCTCCGGCCGCTGCTTGCTCTTGCCCACCGTGGGCAGATCGACCACGCCAGTGGTGATCAGCGGCGCACTGACCATGAAGATGATCAGCAGCACCAGCATCACGTCGATGAACGGGACCATGTTGATCTCGTTGATCGTGCGGCGGCGGCCTCCACCCCGGTGGCTGACGGCGGGCATCTCAGTTTTTCTCCATGCTCAGCACGACCCACGACGCACGAAACGACAGGTCGCAAGCGACGCTCGGCTTGCGTTCCATGGTGGCCGTTCGAGAGGAATTCGCAGCATGGCTTGGCCTATGCGAGCGGAGGCTACCGGGTGATCGGCTCCGCTCATGTCCTCCGGGCCGGGTCACTGTCCAGGCGCTTTGGGTCGAATCGATCCGGCCCTCCTCCTTGACTTCGCTTCGCCGGTCACCCGGCATCCTCCGCAGACAGCCACGGTTGTCTTCAACGGCCTTCAACAGCAACAGTGACTCCCGGAGCGGTGTGGTGGGGTGCCGTGTGGAGTGAAGTAAAGGAGGAGGGCCGGATGGACCCCCGAGAAGCGCTTGAGTCGACAACCGGCCCGGGGGACATGAACGGAACACGGCACCCCACCGCAGCGCTCGCGCGCCAGCAGACGCCTGCAGCCTACTGTCTGCAAACGGCAGCAAAGGACAGCAAGCCAAAGTCGACACGGCAAGTCGCATGTCAGCGGCCTCCTGCCATCGTGGACGCTGCGGTCGTATTGGATGGCTGCGCCATGGGCTGGCCCAGGTTGCGTTGCAGGATGTTCGAGAACTCCTCGATGAAGGTTTCGAGCTGGATCGCGATGCGGTCGATGTCGCGGGCGAATCGGTTGTAGGCGATCACGGCCGGGATCGCTGCGAACAGGCCGATGGCGGTGGCGACCAGTGCCTCGGCGATGCCCGGTGCGACGGTGGCCAGCGTCACCTGCGTCAGGTTCGCGAGGCCGATGAAGGCATGCATGATCCCCCAGACCGTGCCGAACAGGCCGACGTACGGCGACACCGAGCCGACCGAGGCGAGGAAGGACAGGTTCGATTCGATGGTGTCCAGCTCGCGCTGGAAGCTCGCGCGCATCGCGCGGCGCGAACCGTCGAGCAATGCGCCTGAATCCGTGACCCGCCGCTCACGCAGCTTCATGAATTCGCGCATGCCGGAAGCGAAGATGCGCTCCATCGGGGCCGACGACGTCCCCCGCTTCGTGGCTTCGTCGTAGAGATCGTTCAGGTTCTTGCCGGCCCAGAAATCGCGCTCGAAGACTTCGTTCTCCGCGCGCACCTTGCGCAGGCCGAAGAGCTTGCCGAAGATCACCGTCCAGCTCGCCAGCGAGGTGATCAACAGGCCCCCCATCACCAGCTGAACCACCAGGCTGGCCTGCAATACGAGGCTGAAAATCGAGAGGTCTTGGTTCATGGAATCGGCTCGATCAATTCTGCGGAAGTGCGTTGGTGATGGTGTTCGGAATGCTGCGCGGCTGGAAGGTTCCGGCATCGACGCACACGATGCGGATCGTGCCTTCAGTGAGCAGCTCATCGCCGCGCCACGCCTGCTGCGCAAGCGCCATCGACGCACGCCGGACTTCTGCCAGCTTGACGGTGACCCGCAGCAGATCGTCGAGCCGTGCCGGACGGCGGTAGCGCATGGTGGTGTCGCTGACCACGAACATCGCGCTCTCGCTCAGGCGAAGTTGCTCCTGACTGTGACCGAGCGCGCGCAGCCATTCGGTGCGGGCACGCTCGAAGAACTTCAGGTAGTTGGCGTAGAAGACCACGCCGCCCGCATCGGTGTCTTCCCAGTAGATGCGCAGCGTGATCTCGAAGTCGGGCGAGTCGGTCATGAGAGGAGCTGACGGAATCGATGCATGGCCTGCTGCAGCTGCTCCATTGAACTGGCGTACGACAGGCGCAGATAGCGTTGCGGCTCATGGCGGCCGAAGTCGCGCCCGGGGGTCACACCCACCTGCGCGCGTTGCATCAGCTCGAAGGCGAAATCCCAGCTGCCGCCGGGCAGGTGTGCGCTGTGCGCGGAACAGTCCGCCCAGACATAGAACGCGCCGTCGGGCTCGACCGGCACGGTCAGGCCGAGCGCGTTCAGGGCGGGGACGAGGAAATCGCGGCGCGCGCGAAACGCCAGCCGGCGCCGTTCGTACTCGGCCAGCGATTCGGGTTCGAAACAGGCCAGCGCCGCATGTTGCGCGATCGACGAGGGGCAGATGAACAGGTTCTGCGACAGCTTCTCGATGGCCGGCACCAGGGCCTCGGGCACGACCAGCCAGCCGAGCCGCCAGCCCGTCATGCTGAAGTACTTGGAGAAGCTGTTGATCGAGATCACATCGTCGCCGTGGCGCAGCGCGGAATCGCTGAAGCGATCGTCGTGGCTCAGGCCGAGGTAGATCTCGTCGACGATGGTGAATCCGCCGCGTTCGCGCACCACCTCGACGATGCGGCCCATCTCGGCCGGGGCGATCGAGGTGCCGGTCGGGTTCGAGGGCGAGGCCAGCAGAACGCCACGGGTCTGCGGCCCCCAGGCCTTCCCGACGGCATCGGCATTCAGCTGGAATCGATCGGCCGCCGTTGTGGGTAGCAGTACCGCAACGCCATCGGCCGCAGCCACGAAATGCCGGTTGCAGGGGTAGCCGGGGTCGGGCAGCAACACTTCGTCCCCCGGGTCGATCAAGGCCAGGCAGGCCAGCTGCAACGCCGCAGAGGCGCCGGCGGTGATGACGATGCGCTCGGGCGAGATGTCGAGCGCGAACCGCTGTGCGTACCAGCCGCTGATGCGCTCGCGCAGGGCCATCAGCCCGCAGGCGTCGGTGTACTGCGTGCTGCCCTCGTGGATCGCGCGTTGCGCGGCCTCCTGCACCAGCGGTGGTGCGGTGAAGTCCGGCTCACCGATGTTCAGGAAGATCATCGGCCGGCCCCCTTGCTTGGGGTCGCACAGCGGACCGCGGGACAGCGCTGCCGCGGCCTTGGCACATTCCATCACGTAGAACGGCTCGATGAAACTCAGACGGCGCGACAGGCGTGGCGACGACCTCATGTCGGATGGTGTCGCTTCAGCGTCGGGCTGCGCGTGCCGCCTCGACTTCGGCGGGCCGCAGGTCGGCCGCGGCCTTGTCGATCACGCCGTTGACGTACTTGTGGCCATCGGTGCCCCCGAAAATCTTGGCCAATTCGACCGCTTCGTTGATGACGACACGATAGGGAATATCGAGGCAGTGCGTCAGCTCGTAGGCCCCGATCATCAGCACGCCGTGCTCGACGGGCGACAGCTGGCTGGTCTGCCGATCGACATGACGCGCCAAGGCCTTGTCGATCGTGGCGGCTTCGTCGATGCAGCCGTGCAGCAGCATCTCGAAATGCGCGGGATCGCAGCGGTCGAAACCCTCGCGCTCACGAACGTGTGCATCGATCACCGTGGCGCGCTCGCCCGACAGCAGCCACTCATACAAGCCCTGCAAGGCCAATTCGCGCGAGCGGCGACGGGTCGACTTCTGCGAGGCCTTCTTGGATGCCGGGCGTGCTGCTGGGCGGGGTACTGCGAGGTCGGGCTTCGGTTCGGTTTCGGTCACGACAGGTCTTCCATCAGGCGCGCCATCTCGATGGCCACACGGGCGGCATCGCGCGCCTTGTCTTCGGCGCGTTCCCAGGCCTGGGCTTCGTCTTCCACCGTCAGGATCGCGTTGGCCACTGGCAGTTGGTGGTCGAGCGAGACGCGGGTGACGCCGGCGCCGCTTTCGTTGGCCACCAGCTCGAAGTGGTAGGTCTCGCCGCGAATGATGCAGCCGATGGCGATCAGCGCATCGAAATCGTCGCTGTCGGCCATCGCCATCAGCGCGACTGGAACCTCCAGCGCGCCGGGCACGGTGACGTGATCGATCAGTTCGGCGTCGACACCCAGGCGCCGCAGTTCGGCGATGCACACCGTGGCCATGCGCTGCGTGATGTCCGCGTTGAAGCGTGCCTGCACGATCCCGATGCGCAGATCGTTGCCGTCGAGTTCGTCATCGGTAGGTTGTCCCTGGTCAGCGAGTTGCATGGGGAGCCTGGGTCGAGGAGTATTGGGTCATGAGCGCGGGTTCATCAGCGGCAGGCGGTGTCGGCGGCAACGAAGCCGGTGACCTCGAGGCCGTAGCCAACCATGCTCGGCATGCGGCGCGGGCTGCCCAGCAGTTTCATTTTCGAAACACCCATCTCGCGCAAGATCTGTGCGCCGATGCCGTAGGTGCGCAAATCCATCTGAGCCTGAGGTCGCGCGCCGGAATCACCGTGTGGCGTCAGCTTGCCCAGAAGTGAGGCGGTTCCTTCGCCACAGTTCAGCAGCACCGCGACACCACGCTCACTGGCTTGCAGCATGGCCAGTGCGCGTGGAAGCGGCCACGAATGGGGGCTGGGCCCCATGTCGAGCAGGTCCATCACCGACAGTGGCTCGTGCACCCGCACCAGCACTTCGTCACCGTGGGTCCAGTGGCCGTGCGTCAGCGCCATGTGCAGGCCGCCGGTTCGGTCGACGAAGGAGGTGCACTGGAAGCTTCCTTGCTCGGTCACCAGAAGGCGTTGCCCGACGCGTTCGATCAGGGTCTCGTTGCGACTGCGGTATTCGATCAGGTCGGCGATGGTGCCGATCTTCAGGCCGTGCTGCTTGGCAAAGACTTCCAGATCAGGCAGGCGGGCCATCGTGCCGTCGTCGTTCATGATCTCGCAGATCACGGCGGCGGGCGTGAGCCCGGCCATCGCCGACAGGTCGCAGCCGGCTTCGGTATGGCCGGCGCGCATCAGCACGCCACCGTCCTGCGCCTGCAGCGGAAAGATGTGACCGGGCTGTACGAGGTCGCCGGGTTTGGCGTCGCGCGCGACCGCAGCCTGCACGGTGCGCGCACGGTCGGCAGCCGAGATGCCGGTGGTGACGCCCTCGGCGGCTTCGATCGACACGGTGAAGGCGGTGCCGTGCTTGGTGCCGTTGCGGCTGGCCATCGGCGGCAGTTGCAGGCGCTCGCAGCGCTCGCGAGTCAGGGTCAGGCAGATCAGGCCGCGCCCGAAGCGCGCCATGAAATTGACCGACTCGGCCGTCACGTGTTCGGCGGCCATGACCAGATCGCCTTCGTTTTCGCGGTCTTCCTCATCGACGAGGATGACCATTCGGCCTGCGGCCAGCTCCGTCAGG
>LNFM01003612.1_pt1 | contig 30154 bp, 25 predicted proteins | sample 596031 | NCBI WGS metagenome assembly LNFM01 (sample SAMN04254537, study PRJNA301005) | activated carbon metagenome | isolation source: dual media filters at the Ann Arbor, Michigan drinking water treatment plant | place: USA: Ann Arbor
CTTGCGCGAGCGACTCGACGAGCTCGAGCCGCTCGCGCTGCAGTTTCTCGCGGCGGTGAGCGACGACTCCCCAGCGCGCCCACGGGCGATCGCGCCGAGCGCGCTCGAAGCCCTTCGTCGGTACGAGTGGCCCGGCAACGTCCGCGAGCTGCGGCACTGCATCCAACGCGCGGCGCTCGTGGCCAACTCCAGCACGATCATCGAAGAGGACCTGACCGATCGCGTTCGGCGCGCACGGCAGAGCGCGCGCCCGGCCGGCGCCGAAGCGAGCCCGCCCGCGATCGAGGGCGAGGGCCTGCGCAAGGCGCTCGAGCGGCACGAGCACAAGCTCATCACCGACGCCCTCGCGCAGTGCGACGGAAACACCGCCGCCGCCGCCGCGTTGCTGAAGATCCCCGTCAGGACGCTCACCCACAAGATGACCGCCCTCGGCATCAAGAAGTGACCCGCCCGATCGTGAGCGACAGGGGCCTTGCCGCGCGCCGATCTTTTGCTATGATAGCCATCATTCATTCATGCGGTACACCGACGAGCACAAAGCGACGGTGCGGGCGAAGATCATCGCCGAGGCGAGCGCCGCGCTGCGACGGGCGGGCCTCGATGGCGTGAGCATCCCCGCGCTGATGAAGCGAGCAGGGCTGACGCACGGGGGCTTCTATGCGCACTTCGAAGACCGAGACGAGCTCGTCGCTGAGGCCGTCGAGCACGCCGCGCGGCAAACGCGGGACGCGGTCTTCGAGAACGCGACGGGGCTCGAGGACGTCTTCGACGTCTACCTCTCGCGCGACCATGTGCGGCATCCCGAGCGGGGCTGCGTCGTAGCGGCGCTCGGCGCGGACGCTCCGAGGCAGCGCGCCGTCGTTCGAAAGGCCTTCTCCTACGCGGCCACCGGGCTGCTCTCGCTCGTGCAAAAGAAGCTCGGCGGCAAAGCCGACCCCCTCAGCGACGAGGCGATCGAACGCGCAGCGCTCATGGTCGGAGCCGTCGTGCTCGCGCGGCTGATCGACGACGACGCGCTCGTCGACCGACTGCTCTCGATCGCCCGTCGACAACGCTGAACCCAACCGCCCCGCGGCTCGAGCCGCGAGGGCGCTAGAGGCACGGTTTATTGCATGACAATCAACATTCCAAAAAAAGATCGCGCCGAGCATCCCTCGATCCGCGCGGCGCGGGGGCGGCTCCCGATCCTCGCGCCAGCGCCGCTCACGCAGGCGACGCTGAGGCAGTGGGCGATCGAGGCGGGGGCGGACGACGCGGCGGCGGTTTCGCTCGATCACCCCGAGCTCGAAGAAGAGCGCGGTCCCGTTCGAAAGGCCTTCGCGGCGGCGCGGTCGCTGGTCGCGATCGTCGTGCGCATGCACCCGGACAACGTTCGCAGCCCTGCCAGGAGCGTCGCCAACCACGAGTTTCACCACGCGAGCGACCGGGTCAACGACATCGCTCGGGCGCTGGTCGAGCGGATCTCGGCGGCGGGTCATCGCGCGATGAACCCGGCGATGGCCTTTCCGATGGAGATGGACGACTTTCCCGGAAGGACGTGGGTCGTCTCGCACAAGCGCGTCGCCGTCGCGGCGCAGCTCGGTCGCATGGGGCTGCATCGAAACGTGATTCATCCCCGCTTCGGGTCCTTCATCTTGCTCGGAACGGTCATCACGTCGGCGTCCGTCGACGATCCGAGCTCGTCTCTGGACTTCAACCCTTGCATCGACTGCAAGCTCTGCGTGGCCGCTTGTCCGGTGGGCGCGATCGAACCCGAGGGAGCGTTTCGATTCTCCGCGTGCCTCGACCACAACTATCGCGAGTTCATGACGGGCTTCGGCGACCTGCTCGAAGAGGTCGCAGAGAGCCGCGGGCGATACGAGCTCCGCGAGCGCGTGTCGCTCTCGGAGACCGCGTCGATGTGGCAGTCGCTGGCATACCGCCCCAACTACAAAGCCGCCTACTGCATCGCGGTGTGCCCTGCGGGCGACGATGTCATCGGCCCCTTCGTCGAGAACCGCGCCCGGTTCAACGCCGAGGTGCTTCGCCCGCTCACCGAGCGGTCCGAGACGGTGTACGTGGTCGCGGGGTCCGACGCCGAGGCCCACGTCGCGAGGAGGTTTCCGCACAAGCGCGTGCGTCGCGTTCGATCGAGCCTGCGCGCGACGTCCGTCGCGGGGCTGTTTCGCGCGATGCCGCTGATCTTTCAGCGCGGACCGGCGAAGGGATGGAAGGCGACGTTTCACTTCGAGCTCGTGGATCGAGACGCCGCCGTGCATCGCGCGACGGTGCGCATCGACGACGGTGAGCTCTCGGTCGACCCGACGAGCCTCGACGGTGAAGCAGACGTCACCGTGCGCGGCGAGGCCAGCGCGTGGCTCGACGTCGTGAGCGGCAAGAGAAACCCAGTGCTCCTCGTGCTGCGACGGCGGCTGAAGATCCGGGGCGACCGATCGCTGCTCGATCGATTCGCCAAATGTTTTCCAAGGTGACCCAAGGTCACCACAAGATTGAAGGAGGTAGACCATGCCAACAAGGATCGATCAGTTTGGTCCGTGGGCGATCGTGACAGGCGCGTCCGACGGGATCGGGCGCGCGTTTGCTCGGGCGCTCGCGGCGGACGGGTTCAAGCTCGTCCTCGTGGCGCGACGAAGGGCCGCGCTCGAGCAGCTCGCGAGCGAGCTCGCTCCCGCCGAGGTGCGCGTGATCGACGCGGACCTGTCGACCGCCGACGGCGTCGCCCGCGTATCCAACGAGACGAGCGCGCTCGACGTCGGCCTGCTCGTCGCCTCGGCCGGCTTCGGAACGAGCGGAGCGTTCTTGGACAACGCCCTCGCCGACGAGCTCTCGATGATCGCCGTCAACTGCCAGGCCGTCGCCGCGCTCTGCCACGGGGTCGGCCGCCGTCTCGTAGCCCGAGGACGCGGCGGCGTCGTGTTGCTGAGCAGCCTCGTCGCGTTTCAGGGCGTCAAGAGCGCGGCGAACTACGCTGCGACCAAGGCGTGGGTGCAGGCCTTCGCCGAAGGGCTGTCGCTCGAGCTCGCGCCGAGCGGCGTCCGCGTGCTCTCGGTCGCTCCGGGGCCAGTGGCCTCGGGCTTCGGCGCGCGCGCGGACCTGCGCATGTCCCGCACGGTCTCCGCGGAGACGGTCGCGTCCGAGAGCCTCGCGGCGCTCGCCCGCGGAGGAACCGTGCGCCCCGGCCTGCTCTCGAAGCTGCTCGAGTGGTCACTCGCGCTGCTCCCTCGGTGGGGCCGCGTTCGGGTGCTCTCGCTCGTCATGGGGGGCATGACGCAGCATCAGCTCGCCGCGCGCGCCGCCACCTGAGAAAGCCCCCGCGACGGTCTGGCCCGCGGGCGTCCTTCGCTCAGTTGCTCGCCCACATCCCGTTGATGCGGGTGCAGATCATCATCGCGTCCCCGGCGGTGATGGGGGCGTAGTAGCTTTGAATTTGTGTGATCGACGCGGCGCCGCTGCCGTTGGTGACGGTGCAGCGACCGACTCGGTTCGCCCCGGGGCAACCACCGCTCGAGTACGTCGCGCCCATCTGCATCGAGCACGACTGGCGCACGAGCTCTGGGGTGAAGGCGGTGCTCTGATACTCGACGCACACCATCGCCCCGCCTTGCGCTGCAGAGCAGCTACCCAGGCCCGATCCGCAGCCGGACATCGCGGCGGCCGCGGCGGCAACTATCAACAGTAGAAGCTTCTTCATGGGTCTCGTCTCCGTGCTTCGGGGTTCTCGTCGTCTGGTTCGCAGAACCGTGTACGATGCGTACACGCCTCTTCTGCCGAAGAAAACGACCGCTGACGTCGCCTACGATACAACCTCGCTCGGGTCGGGCGTCACGGCGAGGGCGCGCGCCAGGTTGGCGTGCGCTGCGGCTTCGAGCGCCGCGCGAAGCGGCTCGCGCTGGTAGATCGGCTGTCGTGCGGCGAACTTCGCGAGCACCGCGCGGCGGCCCATCGCGTACGCCTCGGCGTCGACCCAGTGAAATTCCTCGCGGATCTGCTGCTCGTACTCGGCGAACCGACGCTCGTCTGCGCCCAGGATGGACAGGTCGATGTCGAGCATCACGCGCTCGTCGTCGGTGCGCGCGTTGTGGTCCTTGGTGGCGATGATCATCGCGCACACGCGCTCGACGCGCCGAGGGTCGGCCCCGTCGATGGCGGTCAGCATCGCGCGCGACTCCTCTGCGCTCTTCTGCTCGTTGTCCGACCGCGTGGTGTCATAGAGCAGGTCGTGCAGAAACAGCGCGAGCTCGACCTCGTCGCGCTCGTCCATCGCGTCCGAGAGCCGCGGGTCATCGAGCCAGCGCAGACACTCTGCGAGGTGTTGCAACGAGTGGTAGCGCCGGTGCGGCTCGCTCCAGGCCGCTCCGACGCGCTCGCACAAGGCTCGCACCGCAGCCCTCGAGGCAAACGAGTCTTCTTCTCGCGCAGCTACGGCGCAGAAGCGCCGAAGCGTCTCGATCAGCCGATCGCGAACGAAGACGAAGCCCGGCAGGGGCGCGCCCTCGTCGAGCGAGATCGTCGTGTTCCAGCGAAACCTGAGCTCCCACTCGTCGCACAGCTCGAAGTGCGCACAGTGGCCGCAGAGCATCTGCGTGTATCCAGGCGGCGCCTGTTCGCTGTCACCCTCGCCTGCGTCCGTCGATCCGCAGCGCGGACAGAAGACGACCTTCACCTGCTTGCTCTGGGACATCGATGCCGCTGCGATGGTAGCGCGCCTCAGCGCTCGGCGAGCCCGGCGGCGACCGTCGCGAGGCGCTCAGCGCGACGCATCGAATTCGGATACTGTTCATGGCGGCGCAATCAGCCATTGTGAGAGGTGTCGATGCTCGACGCGGATGGTGAGTACATCGCGCATGCCCTTCGATTGCTCGCGCCTGACACCGAGCACGAAGAGGAGGTCAAGGCTCTCGCCGCCAGCGCGAAGGACGGCCGAGACCTCTGGGAGAGCCTCGCGGCGAGAGACATCGTTCCCGACTCGTGGATCGCCGACGGGAGGCGAGATTTCCTCCCGGCCTCCAGCGTCGCGGGCAAGCGTTGGTTGGTCGACAACGAGTCGGTCATGGCGGCCGCGTGCGAGCCGGTGCCGCTGGCCGTGAGCGACGCCGCGACGCTGGCGCTCGACGCGCGTGGCGTGACGACGGCCGAGGCCCTCGCGCGCGAGATCGTCGCGGGGCTCGCGTTCTGGCGCGTCCCTCAACCCGTGCGAATTCGCTGGTGGATCGTCGAAGAGTCCGACGCTTCAACGAAGGACGAATACGGTCGTCCTCTGGGGCGACCGATGGTCGGGATCACCCCGATGGCACCGTTGCGCCGGGCCTACTATTCTCTCGCCGTCGCCGAGCAGCCTCGATCGCGTCGCGCGCCGCAGATTCGGCGAGAGCTCGTCTCCCGACAAACGATGCTGTCTCGCTGTCGATGGCAGCTCGCCGTGGCGCTCGCCGAGGACCTCGAGGCGTCCTGGCAGTGGCAGATCGCCAGCGAAGATGGGTGGCGATACAACAAGGTCCCGTTCTCGCAGTTGAGCTGTCCGTTCTGGGCGATCCTCGCGTTGTGGAAGACCGGCTACGTGCTCGTGGATCTCACCGCCGACGCGATCTATCTGGGCGCGAGGCGCCGTTGAGCGCTCCTGCGACGCCTCGACCGGGCCGCGTTTGCGCGGACTCCTGGCGCTTTTCGCAGCGCAAGTCGGCACTCCCACAAACCGGGAAATCCTGACTCTTGCACGAGAGCCCTTCCCCAAACGGCCACTTCCAGGTACCAGCGGCAGCACCGGAGAAACAGACGATGAACAAGGGAATCAGGTTTTTGGCGGTCGCGCTCGTTGCTGGATTGATCGGCGGCCTCGTGCACTGCAACAACTCGAGCAACAACTCGGGCAACTCAGGGTCGTCGGGCAGCGAGCAGGTCGCGGTCGAGGATTCGGGCGTGATGGCAGAGGAAGACGTTCAGGCTGCCCCCGCCGTGACCGAGCCGGTCGACTCGGGCGTTCCGCCGGAGGATACCGGCGTTCCGCCGCAGGACACCGGCGTTGCCCCGGCGGACACCGGCGTTCGTCGCCGCCGCTAGAGCGGAGCCTAAGGTTGGAAGAAGACACGCCACGAGTTCACTCGGGCGCGTGTCGCCAACCGAAGGCGAAGCCGAGTTAGCGCGGAGCCTGAGGTTGGAAGAAGACACGCCACGAGTTCAATCGGGCGCGTGTCGCCAACCGAAGGCGAAGCCAAGTTAGCGCGGAGCCGCGCATCGCGCGGACAACCGTGGGGGGCAATCACGCGCATGCTGCGCAGGCGAAGGCGCTCGAAGAGCGACGCATCGCCCGTGCAACCAACGCGACGATCATCGCGCTCACCGCCGTGGTAAGCGACGATGGGTCCACCATGCTCGTGTCCAAATTGCTGCGCGCGACACGGCTGAGCGAAGACACACACTGTCGACGCTGCGGAGCGCGCATAGAACGCGGCGACGCCGTGCTCGTGCAGCGCACCGTGACCCCGTACGCGCTCGATCCCCGCGGGGTCTCGCGCGCGTTCCACCCTCGGTGCGCGGTGGACGTCGCCCCGCTCGTGGCCCGGACCGCGCTGCAACAAGCCAAAGCACCAGACGCTCCCGACGATCGCGATTCGCTCGTGGCCCTCGCGACAGAGAGACTCACCGCGAGACGCCCAGACAGCGCAGCGGAGCCCGCGGTCGAACCCCCGCGAGACCCGCTGGGCCGGCCGCGTTGCTGGGTCCTCTTCTTGTGCTCGCCGCCTGATCCTTCGCCGCAATCACCGGACGCGCCGCTGTACGACGCCGAGCACGCGCTGGTCGACGCGACGCTGCGATCGTCCGTTCGCGAGTACGTCCTTCGCGTGCACGAGCGCACCCGCGACACCGAGCGTGACCCGGCGCAACCAACGGTGGCCGGCCTCTTCTGGCACCGAACCGACGTGAAGGTGTCCCATCAACACCGCAGGAAGCTCGTTCAGTGGCGCGCCCTCGAGCTGACCGCGCCCGCGTTGGTCGTCGTGGGGCCGGGCGCAGACGACCCTGCGGTGCGTGACCCGATCGTTCGCGCGCTGCGCACGCTGCTCGAAGGCGCTGGGTTCGAAGGGGACGACGCTCCGGTCGTGGCGGGGACCCGGGTCACGACCGCGCTGCTCGACGAGCTCTCGCTCGCGCTCGACAGCCGCGTCACGGCTGCGAAGAACGACGGTCGCGCGTCGCGCGTCGAGCGCTCGCTCGCCCTGCTCGACCAGATCCTCGCGGACGAACGAACCGACGCGCTCGAGTCCGCGCTGAAGAACCTGGCGGGGCATCACTCGACCGCGACGGACGCCGATCGCCGTCGCATCGCGCTGTCGATGCTGCGCGCCGCGACGACGCCCAAGACCGCTGCCATGGTGGTGAAGCAGCTCGCCCAGATCACCTTTCCGTTCGCAGAGCTGCCGAGGGAACAGCTCGCGCCCGTCGCCACGCAGCTGCTGGAGTCGCGCGGGCGGGTGCCCTCAGCGCTGGGACAGCTGCTGCGCCTGTCGCGGCTCGGCTACGGAGACGAGCGAGCGCTCGTCGACGTGCTGCTGTCTTTCACCACGAGCCCGCTTGGCGAGAAGGCCTTCGCCGCATCGTATGCGCTCGAGACGCACGGCGGAGCCTCGGCGCTGCAGGCGCTGCGCGAGGCGATCGATCGCGAGTCCGACCCCGCGCGTGCGGCGAAGCTGACGGCCCTCCTCGAGCGCTGCGAGCGAGCGCCCGCCCGAGGATGAGCGAGGCGCGGGCTGCTTCACTGCGATCGAGGGGCTGTCGTGAGCGACTGCAGAAGATCGTCGCGCCGATCGCCGCCCCACTGCCGCGGCGCTGGAGCGTGCGCGCGAACGAGCTCGACCGTGCTCTCTTGCAGCGCAGGATTCGCCGTGAGCAACGCCGCGAGCGCCGCGCCCACGGCGTTCGTCGAGTTGTTGAGCTGAGCATCGCTGCCGTCGAGCAGCATCCACACGAGCACCGTCGCGGCGTCCGCGGGATCGAGCACCCGCACGAGCATCCACGCGATCGCCTCGTACACGCGGCACGGCATCGTGGGCGCCTTGTCGTCGAGCCGCGCGAGAGACTCGAGGGCCTCCTTCGGTGAGAGCGGCCCGAGCCATGAGTCGATCTTCGTCGCGAGCGGCGGGATCGACGGGTCCGCGCAGTGCGCGAGCAGCGCCCGAAACAGCGCTCGCTCTGCGTCGAGCTCTCCCGGCGGGCCGCTCGCCTCGCCGTGCCACAACGAGCCCTTGCTCATCCGTCGCTCGTAGAGGCCGTGCAACCAACTGAAGCCGAACGGAAGCCAGATTCGCTCGGCATCGCACTGCTCGACGAGCTTTCGGACCGCGTCGACCGTGATCGGCTGGATGAGCGCGTCGCTGTACGCGCCCATCCCTGTTCCACCACGGAGGAAGGGCGCGAGCGCGCTCTGGTCTCCGTCGTTGCACTCGCCATAGAGCGCCGAGCGAACGAAGTTGGCCCCGAGCGAACCATCCCCCGCGCTCACCGTGAAGCTCGCGGAGACCTGCGTGTCTTTGTTCCAGTAGCTCACGCGTCCGAGCGAGAAGACCACGCCGAACGGCGCCCCGGCGCGGCCGTATCGAGTGAGCTTGGGCGCGTAGAAGTTCCGCACCGGCTGCTCCTTGGGCGCGAGCTTGCGCGACACCACCTCCCCATCCGCGAGCGACAAGAGCGCCTCTCGATGCAGCGGAACGAACCACGGAGCGCCGCCGACGACGATCAGCTCGCCGACGCTGTGATGCTGTCGATCGCTGATTTCCCAGCGATCGAGCACGGTACCGCCCTCGTCGCAGCGGATCACGGTCGAGTCCGAGATCTGCGAGACCCACGCGCTGCCGTCGCGTTCGGGCATCGTCACGCCAGGCATCACCCAACGCTCGACCCGCCCGTTGAAGGCGACGTGCATCCCGAACACCGATGCGATCCCTGGCTCGACCAGCAGCAACGTCGCGCGCTCTTCGCTCAGCGAGAGCTGCAGCGGCCCGCCCCCGCCCACTTGCAGAATCAGCTCGACCTCGCGAACAAACGCCTCACCCTCCAGCCTCCCGATCAAGAGCCTCCCCATCAGCTCGTGTTCGAGCAGCACGGCCACCCGATCGCCAGCGCACGCCAAGGTCTGCCACACCCGAGCGCGACCCGCGTCGTCGCGACCGAGTCGCTCGACCGCGACCGCGGCGCCCATCGGAGGCAGCGGAAAGCGCCGCACCGACTTCGCGATCGGATCCTCCACGAGGATCGCGCCCCGGTCTACGCGCAGCAGAGAGACCCCACTTCCCTGCAATTTTGCTGCTCGATGCGCGAATCGATCCAGCGCCTGTCGCTTCATGTCAGGCACGCTCAACAGGCTGACTTGATCCCAGAGGTCGTCCCAAACGGCGACCGTGTGATCGTCAGCGCTCACCGAGAACGCCCCGGCGTCAGAGCCCATCACCTTGCGCTCGGTCTTCACTTTGTTCGGCAAGGTCAGCCGCGTCGCGCCCCAACCATCGACCACGAACAAGTGCCGCCCGTCGCGCGTGCTTCCGTGCATGCGCGGAGTGTCCGTTCATCACGCGCCGAAGGCAACGAACGCGAACGCAAGTGAGGCAGCGACGGTTTGGAGCCCGACGAACAAAAGGGCTTTCGCGCGATGAGCCGTTGACGATGGCGTCCAGCCTGCGCTGCAATAACAAAATGAGGACCCGTTTTGCGTTGTCTGGGCTGTGCCTCTCGCTCTTGGGCTGCGCTGCCGACGGGACAGACTTCGCCGCGGAGGGCATCGCGATCCCCGGTCGGTGGACACCCCCCGCGCGCACGATGACGCTGTCCAATCCGCAGTTCGTGCCCGTCGTGAACGCGCCGCTCGTCACGGGCACCTGCACCTCCACGTGCCCGCGAAACCCCTGGGGAACATGCAGGGACTCTGCGTGCACTGGCCAGCTCGCCGGCACGCTCGAGGTTCAGCGATACATCCTCGGTCGATGGAGCTTCGCGCGGCCCGGAGGCGACTTCTCCTGTCGGCGCAACAGCAATCCCAACGCGTGCGAGTACCTCTCGGTCCACGCGATCGGCCGCGCGATCGACGTGATGATCCCGTTGTCCGGCGGAAGCGCGGACAACACCCTGGGAGACCAGATCGCCAACTGGCTCATCGAAAACGCCGAGTACGTCGGCATCCAACGCGTGATCTGGGACGGAAGGTACTGGAGCGGAAACCGCGTCAACGACCACTTCCGGGACATCGAGTCGAACGCCTCGCAGCACATCGACCACATCCATGTGGAGCTCAGCGTCGACGCCGCCGCTCGTCGCACTCGGTTCTTCACGATGGGCGCGCCGCCGATGACGTGTCCCATCGTGTGCTACGGCCACGCCGCGGTTCGCGCGGACTGCACGTTCACCGACTGCGCTGCGCTGGGACAAGTGTGCGTCCCCGACCCGCCGCGATGCGCGCCGACCGAGGCGCCTGCGTCTGTTCGCAACGCGAGCGCGACCATCCCCGCGGCGACGCCCATCGGAGGACTCTCGCGCTATCAGCCGGTCGCGCCCACGCGCATCTTCGACACGCGCATGCCCGCGACGTCCGCGCAGCTGCAGCGCTCGGACGGGGCGACGAGCGGCCCGCTCACTGCTATGCGCACGGGGACCTTCAGCGCGTTTCCAGGGCTTCCTGCGGGCGCGACGGGCGTGTGGCTCAACGTCGCCGCCGTTCCGCAGACCCAGCCGGGCTTCATCTCGGTGTACCCCGCGGGCAGCAGCACCAACTCGTCGACGGTCAACTACGCGCCTCCGCCAGCGCGTTCCAACGCGACCGCGATCGCGCTCGGAGCGGCAAACGGCGTCACATTTCGCGCGTCCTCGACGACCGACGTGATCACAGACCTCACGGGCGCGTTCGCTCCGATGGGAATGGGGCTGCGCACCGTCACGCCCACCCGCGTGATCGACACGCGCGGGGGCAGCCCCATCGCCGCGGCTGGCCGGCTGACGGTCAACGTTCGCGCCCCCGCCGATGCGCGCGCCGTCGTGGCCAGCGTCGCTGTGCTCCCGAGAGGAGTTCCTGGCTTCGTGACGGCCTTCCCCTGCAGCGGCGCGGCGCCTCCGACCTCCAACATCAACCACGACGCGACCAACGTCGTGGCCAACACGATCATCTCGCCCATCAGCGACGGCAACCTGTGCTTCATCTCCAACGCCGAGGTCGACCTCATCGTCGACATCACGGGTTATCTCGTGAACAACGGCGAACTCTCGCTGCAGCTCGTCAGTCCGCTTCGCATGCTCGACACGCGAGACATGACCTCGCTCTACCGCGGTCGAGCGGGCGCAGGACAGATCCTCGAGATCCCCATCGCCACGATCCCGCGACTGCCCGCGGACGCGAGGGCGGCGCTCGTCAACATCACCTCTGTCGACGCGGCGGCCAACGGCTTCGTCACTGCATTTCCGTGCGGAAACCCCACGCCCAACAGCTCGAGCATGAACTACTCGGTCGGGGTCGTAGGAGGTTCTGCCGCGGTCTCGTCTCTCGGCGGAGGACGGCTCTGCCTGTACGCCCACACGCGCACGCACCTGATCGTCGACCTGCTAGGCGTCTGGGTTCCCACGCCCGGATCGACGCCGACCGACGGGCCGCCGACACCTCCAGACACTCCCGAAGAGATGCTCCCCGTCGATCCAGACGCCGGCACGGACGGGGGAGCCGCACCCGCGGACGCGAGCGCTCCGCCCGCAGACGCGTCAGCGATGATCGACGCTGCTCGTGACGCTGGCAGCGCGACGCCTCCCGCTGTCACGGGCTGCGGCTGCCGCGCCGCAGGAGCGCCCGCCTCGCAGCGCACCCTCGCGCTCGCAGCACTCGCGCTCGCGATCGTGACCACCGCGCGTCGGCGCGCGAAGCGCTGAGCGAAGCGCGCGTCGCGTCAGCGCGTGGTGAACACGAAATCAATCGTGGTCGCAGCGCCGCCCGTCGCGGTGCCCGTGGCGCGCACTCGGTAGCGCGTCCTCGCGGTGAGCGGACGATGCGCGTACAGCACGAACTCGTTGCGGAGCAGCCCCATGGCCATCGGCGATCCTGGCGCCAGCCACACGTGGGGGATGTCCGTGGTCGAGCCGTCGAGCGTGAGGGTGTGCGTCGCGAGCGTCCCGCGAAAGTAGAGCGTGACCGGATATCCGCTGGGCCAACCGGTCGGCGGCGGCGGCGGCGGCGGCCCTTCGTTGCCCGAAAACGACGTCGGGACGTTCGTTTGATTGTTGTACGGATAGGTCGCGATGGTGCTGGCTGGCACGCTGCCTCCAGCGCCCACGCCGTAGTCGATGGTGTCGCAGCCCGTCGCGCTTCCGTAGCCCATGTCGAGCGTCCACGGGCTGAGCACCGGCGTGCGATGCCAGATCGAGTCGATCCACATTTGCGTCGCGGCGGTGCCGTTGTTGGCGAAGGCCATCACCTCGAAGGACGGCGAGCCCGTGTACCCCGCGGCGCGCATCCGATCGCTGAAGCCCACGCCGGTGAACATCGAGCAGCTCATCACTTCGTTGTGCGCGTTGGCGACGCACATCGGGATCCCGCGGTTGGCCGCGTAGTAATTGCAGTGGTTTTGCGCCGCGCGATTGATGGTCTCGACCATCGTCTGGCAGCGCAGCCCCATCGCGAGGCGCGTGCTGTTGGTGAGGTTGTACGCGAGCACAGCGTTTGCGCTCGCGGACGCCGGCGGCGCCGGGCATCCACCGGTTCCGCTGTCGGCCGGGGAAACGCCGGTGTCCCTCGGCGGCACACCGGTGTCTGTCATCACGCCGGTGTCCCTCGGAGCAACCCCGGTGTCCATCATCACGCCCGTGTCTCTCGGAACAACGCCCGTGTCCGTCCCGACACCGGTGTCTCTTGGAGCAACGCCGGTGTCTCTCGGAGCGACGCCCGTGTCCATCGACACGCCCGTGTCCGATGAAGACACGCCCGTGTCCGTCGCAGAAGTCCCGGTGTCGACGGCGACGCCAGAGTCTTCGGGCGAGCTCCCGTCGAACGGAGCGACGCCTGTGTCCATCGCAGCGACGGCCGTGTCGGCCCCTCCCGTTTCGACTCGGTTGCTGCTGTCGGGGCCTGCGTCTTGCGAAGGCCCTTGGGGAGCACAGGCCGCGACGATCGAGAGCAACGACAGCGCGATCGAGTGATACCGAATCGTCCGCATCGAGATCCTCCGTGAAATCACGAGTGGACCACGGGTCGACCGCTCGTGTCGAAGAATGCCGACGACCGAGCATGCGACCGAGGACAAATCGCAGGCGTACGCCTCGCGACGCTTCGATCGATCAGAACACAAACGGGCCGGTCGGCCTCGTGAAGCACAGCCCGTCGGCGTTGAGGTGCATCATCGCCCTCGACGAAAACGCGATGAACGACCGCAGATCGTCGCCGCTTGTCGCGCCGTTGGACTCTGCGATGAGCCGCGGTCCGGGCGCCGTGTAGCCCATGGTTTGCCCGCCGCGGTCTGGCACGGGGCGCATCATTCGATCGACGATGTTGTTCGGGGACACGCCCATCAAATCATCGAGCGTCGAGAGCGCCGCGGCGCCCATCGCGGCGGGCCTCGCGCGGGCCGCGAAGTGATCGAAGCGCGGAGGCGGATCCTCGACGTTGAGCCGCAACCAGAAGAGGTGATCGATGTGAAAGGTGATCTGCGCCCGGACCGCGCCGGTGGTGCGAGGGGCGACGCCTGGAGCGCCGTCCGCGCCGTTGTCGGGGTTCTGGCAGTTGAGGTACTCGGCCGGCGCGCCGAAGCCGTAGCGAAAGCGAATCGTCGTCGGATAGTCAGCCTCGGGGGTGCCGGGCATCGGCGCGCGCCCCCGATACGTCGCGTTGCCGACCAACAAGAACGTCCAGCCCTTCGCGATCATCTCGTTGTAGTCCGCGAACTGCTCACGAGAGAGGTTGACGTTGGTCGCATCGCCTCTCGCTCGCACAGACGCAAACGAAAACGCGTAGCGCACCGTTGGATCCAAGGGCGCGCCCGCGCGGGTCTGTTGCATCGAGAACAGCGGGATGGATGTCTCGGGCGCGCCTCCTGCCCCGACGAAGGAGCCCATTTTCTTCACGTCGATGGCGAACGCTCGAGGCTCGCGAAGGACCTCTGCGCCGACGACGCTCATGTCCGAGGGGTTGCTTCCCGGCATGTTGAGCCGGATGTCGCCGATCGTCCCGAGGATCTGGTCGAACCGCACCTCCCAACCGTCGACGAAGACGATCTCGCCCATCCCCGGCATGGGGGTGTACGCGAAGCCCTCTTGCCCGAGCTGCTCGCTCGAGACCGTCACTTGAATCGTGCGCGCCGTGTTCGTCATCGGCGTGATGCCCGGGTCGAACGGCCGCTCGAACGCAGGCCCGACGGAGGCGTCAGAAGGCGAAGAGCCGTCCGCGACGACCACGGCGTCCCCTCCATCGGGCGGCGGCGGCGTGGGCGAACAGTGGACGAGCGCGAGGAGTGCGGCGCTGAACCATCGCGAGCAAGAAATCACGGAGTCACGACCTTTCGCAGAGCGCCTAGCATTTTGCATATCAATTGCAATAGCATATCAGTCGCATTTATAGACCATCGGCGCCTGCGTCCCCTTCTGCGACGCAGCGAAACAGCTCTCGTCGGCTCGCACGTGCGCAGCGCAGACCGTCGCGGCATCGAAGCGAGCTGCCGCAAGGGGCGCCTGCGGGGAGCTCGACGCACGAGCCGGGCGAGCAACGTCCGCCCAACGCAGCGCAATCAGTCGCGACCGGCTGACCGCGCAGACAGCGGGTGACGAGGCGTTGACCGCGGCACACGTCGACGTCCTCGACGGAGCAAGCGCCCAGATCTGCGACGCACGTCCCCTCGAAGCCCGAGCCACGTTCGCTGATGAGGCAGCCGCTGTTCGGGCCCTCGCAGGCGGTGATGAAAACATGGGAGTGCGTTCCGTGCGGAACCTCCATGCGACACCCGCCGCCGGTCGGAACGACGCATGCGTAGCCATGCTCGCTGGAGACGAGCCGACAGCGCCCCGGGCTCGCGCCTCGATAGGGCATGCGGCAATCGACGCGCCACGCTTCGCCGAGATCACAGAGCGCCCACGTATCGCCCTCGCACGCGAACCCGCTCGGCACGCCGGGGCAAGCCTCCGCGCGACCGTCGACGCTGTCCTCGACTCTCGCGCCATCGCTGAGCGCGCCCGCCGAGTCCACGTCGGAGACAGCCGAGTCGATCGCTCCGTCGGGCGGTCTGTCCATCGCGGCACAACCAGCTCCGATCAACGCCGCGAGCAAAGCGACGCCGCGCGTCGAGCGTGGAATATCGAAACTCAACATCATTAAATATCATATTGCAACTGCAACTCAAATGCAATAAATGGCGTTGGTCTCACCGCGGCCCCCTCCGACGCGAGGACGGAAGCAGCCGACAATTCACTGGGAATATCCAGACGAATTACAGCGCCGCGCGTGCAACGCGGCACGACTGTCAGGGGGGATCTCCACGTGCAACAACCGATCGACACCAAAGGAACGCATGATGAATCGTCAGTTTCATTTGCCGCTCGCGCCCGCGCTCGTGCTCTCGCTCACCGTGAGCCACTGCGGACCGATGCAACCCACTTCGGACGCGGGCACCGACAGCGGTGTGTCGCCGACAGACAGCGGTGTCTCGCAGCCTGACGCGACGCCTGACGTCTCTGTGCCCGACGCGCGCCCAGACTCGGGAGGGGGCGGGCACAGCGGTGACGTCACGCGCGGGCGCCTCGTCGTCGCGGACGGAAGAATGCCGGCCGTGCAGGTGTGGGACCTCGACACACGCATGCGCGTCGGCGAGTTCACGGTGAGCGCGCCAGCCACGCCGTACGCCAACACGACGGGGGTCGAGGGAGTCGTGTACCTCACGCAACGCGCGAACAATCGTACGGACGTCCTCGTCTCGGGCGTCGAGTTCTCGGCGCACGACGACCACTTCCACGTGAGCAAGCGGGCGCCGACGCACCTGGCGGCGCGCTCGATCACCAGCATGATGCCGACGCACTTCACCGCGCACCACGGATGGTCCGCGATCTTCAACGACGGGGACGGATCGGTGACCTTCTTGTCCGACGCATCGATGCTCACGATGTCGCCGATGGTTCGCACGTTCACCACTGGGGTCGCGCACCACGGCGTCGCGGTGATCGCCTTCAATCATCTCGTCGCGTCCGTGCCAGACCCCGTCGATCCGCCCATGGGCAGCACCCGCCTGCCCGTCGGCGTGTCGTGGCGCGACCGACAGATGACGGCGACCGAAGCAGGTCGCGACAGCTCGTGCCCTCGCCTTCACGGCGAGGCCACCAACCGCGACTCGATCGCCTTCGGCTGCGCCGACGGAGTGCTCGTCTTGCGTTGGAACAGCGCCACCATGCGCTTTACCCCACAGAAGATCGCCAACCCCATGGGCACCGCCTCGACGATCCGGGTCGGCACGCTCGAGGCACACGAGTCGCTGCCGGTGTACATCGGCAACTGGAGCCGCGAACCGGCGCTGGTGATCGTCGACCCGGCGGGCAACGGAGGAGCCGGCTCGATCACGCCGTTCACGCTCCCGACCACGCAGCTTACGTTCAAGCTCGACAGCGAAGGCGCCAAGCTCCTCGTCCTTACGGTCGACGGCCGCCTGCACCGATTGAACCCGCGCACCGGCGCCAGCGATGGCACACCCATTCAAGTGATCCCAGCCTACGCGATGGCGCCGTCCGGCGAAGGTGCGGTGCGCCCCGCGCTCGCGATCACTGGAGATCGCGCGTACGTCAGCGATCCGCGGGACGGAACAGTGCAAGCAGTAGACCTCGAGCGATGGGCCATGGACGCCCCGCTGATGGTGGGAGGAGCGCCCAGCGGAATGGCCGTCGTCTCGCTCTCACCCGACTTTCACGCAGCGCACATGCACTGAGCCCCGTCGTTGACAGGAAAGGCGCGAGACAGAGTTATTGCCTTCAAAAAACAACTGCAATCGTATTGCAAAAGACTATTAGCTGCACTAACACCATGCGGCGATGACCCAATCCGCCGACACGGCTCCTGTCTCTCGTCCCCTGCCCGTCACTGTGCTCTCGGGCTACCTCGGCGCTGGAAAGACCACGCTGCTCAATCACGTGCTCTCCAACCGCGAGGGTTGGAAGGTGGCCGTGATCGTCAACGACATGAGCGAGGTCAACATCGACGCGCAGCTCGTCAAGCAGGGCTCTGCCTCGGTCGAGCGCAAAGAAGCGAAGATGGTCGAGATGACCAACGGGTGCATCTGCTGCACCCTTCGCGAAGACCTGCTCGACGAGGTCGCGCGCCTCGCGGTCGACGGCAAGTTCGACTACCTGCTCATCGAGAGCACGGGGATCGGCGAACCCATGCCCGTCGCGGCCACGTTCTCGTTTCGCGACGAAAACGGCCGCTCGCTCTCGGACGTCTCGCGCATCGACACGATGGTCACCGTCGTGGACGCGCTCAACTTCTTGCAGGACTACTCGAGCTCGGACTACCTCGCCGACCGCGGCCAGACCGCGGGCGAAGGCGACGAGCGCGCGGTGGTCGACCTGCTCGTCGATCAGATCGAGTTCGCCAACGTGATCGTCATCAACAAGTGCGACCTCGTCAGCGACGAAGAGCTCGGCCGACTCGAGGGAATCCTTCACCACCTCAACCCCGACGCGAAGCTCCTTCGCTCGACCAAGGGTCGCGTCGCGCTCGACTCGATCCTCGACACCAGGATGTTCGACGAGGGCAAGGCCGCGCAGTCCGCGGGCTGGGCCAAAGAGCTCGCCGGCGAGCACACGCCCGAGACCGAGGCGTACGGGATCAAGAGCTTCGTCTATCGCGCCCGCAGGCCCTTTCACCCCGAGCGGTTTCGCGCGTGGCTCGACAGCGAGTGGTCCGGCGTCGTGCGGTCCAAGGGATTCTTCTGGCTCGCGACCCGCATGCGAGAGGTCGGCTCCTGGTCCCAGGCCGGCCCCGCAGGAACGGTCACCGGCGCGGGCTTCTGGTGGGCCGCGGCCCCCAAAGAAGCGTGGCCCGACGACGCAGAGCACGTCGCCGAGATCAACGCGCTCTGGCAAGAGCCCTTCGGTGACCGTCGACAAGAGCTCGTCATGATCGGCGTTCACATGGACGAAGCCTCGCTTCGCGCGGGGTTCGACCAGTGCCTGCTCACCGACGAAGAGATGGCCCTCGGCGCGGAGGGATGGTCCCAGTTCGAGGACTCTTTCGACGACTGGCACGGCGACGGCGAAGAAGAAGACGACGGCGACGAGACGTCCGACCGCTCGTCATCTTGAATAACAACCCCAACAATTCATCCACCACGGAGTCAAGGCGATGCGAGAGATGATCCGCCTCGTGTCCAGCGCGGGCACTGGCTACGCGTACTACACGACGAAGAACAAGCGCACGACGACGAACAAGATCGAGCTGATGAAGTACGACCCCGTCGCCAAGAAGCACGTGCTCTTCACCGAAACGAAGATGCCCAACCCCAAGAAGAAGTGATCGACCATGGCCCTCGACGCGAGCGCTGACAAGCGCATCCCGGTCACGGTGCTCACCGGCTTTCTCGGCGCCGGAAAGACAACCCTTCTCAACCGCATCCTGACCGAGCAGCACGGGCGGCGCATCGCCGTGATCGAAAACGAGTTCGGCGAGATCGGCATCGATCAAGCGCTCGTCATCGACGCGGACGAAGAGGTCTTCGAGATGAACAACGGCTGCATCTGCTGCACCGTGCGCGGAGACCTCATTCGGATCCTCGGCGCGCTCGCTCGAAGGAGAGACAAGTTCGACCAGGTGATCGTCGAGACCACCGGCCTCGCCGACCCCGGGCCGGTCGCGCAGACCTTCTTCGTCGACGAGGACATCAAGGAGAAGTACAGGCTCGACGGGATCGTGACGCTGATCGACGCGCGGCACACGCCGACGCGCCTCGATGACAGCGACGAAGCGCGACAGCAGGTCGCCTTCGCCGACGTGCTCGTGCTCAACAAGCTCGACCTCGTGACCGATCAAGAGGCCTCTGCGCTCGAGAGCCGCGTTCGCGCGATGAACGCCGTCGCGCGCCTCGTGCGCTCGACGCACGCCAAGGTCGCGCTCGACGAGGTGCTCGAGATCGGCGGCTTCGACCTGTCCCGGGCGCTCGAACGAAAGCCCGCGTTTCTCGAGCCCGAATACCCCTTCGAGTGGGGCGGAGCCTACGAGCTCGACGAGGGAACCTACTCGCTCTCGCTGTCCGACGGCCCCGACCCGACCGTGGGCGTGCTCGTTCGACGCGACGCCGAAGCGCCGAGCGAAGAGCGCTTGAAGACCGCAGCTGAGCAGCATTTTCTCTCGTTTGTGCGAGACGCGGCCGTGATCGAGCCAGGGGCGAGCCTCTCGTTCGAGGGCCCGTCGGTCGCCCTCGACGTCAGCGCGACCGGACGCCACGCGTTTACCCTCGAGGTCCCCGAGCGAGGCACCTACGCGCTCTTTACCCAACATCGCCCCGAGGAGTTCGCGCTCGAGCTCACGACGAAGGACGGCGCTGCCCTCGCGCCGTCTGCGAGCCACGACTTCGCAGCGGCGCACGAGCACAACGACCGCGTGACCTCCGTCGGTCTGCGCAGCGCTCGCCCGCTCGACGAAGAGAAGTTCAACGCTTGGATCAGCAGGCTGCTCCGCGAAAAGGGCGTCGACCTCTTTCGAACCAAGGGGATCCTCGCCCTCGCCGGACGCGCCAACCGCTACGTCGTTCAGGGCGTGCACATGCTCATCGACGGCGGCAGCGATCGCCCGTGGGGCGAAGAGCAGCCCGTGTCAGAGCTCGTGTTCATCGGTCGAGACCTCGATCGCGCCGCGCTCGAAGCGGGATGGCAGTCGTGTCAGAGCTGAACACCGCGGCGAGCAAGTTCGAGCGTCCCCCGCGATGGAAGTTCGACGCCGGAGACTACGTCACCGCCATCGCCGCCGACCCGCGCGACGAGCTCGTCGCGGTCGCTACGAGCGCAGGGACGGTCCACGTCCTGCGAGCGAGCGACGGGGCCCTGCTCTGGACGCGAAAGCTCTTCACGATGGCAGCGCACGGCGTCGACTGGCACCCCGATGGATCCACGATCCTGGTGTGCGGCCAGAATCGCTTCGCCTCCGTCCTCGGACGATCCGACGGCGCAACGAACACACCGAAGCTCGAGCTCGACGGCGGCGGCCCGTGGGTCGAGCACGCCCGCTACGCGCCCCACGGGCGATCGATCGCGATCGCCGCGGGCAAGGTCGTGCGGTTCTTTCATCACGACGGCGCTCCGCTGCTCGAGACCCCTCCACAGGCGAGCACCATCGCCGCGATCGAGTGGCGCCCCGACGGCAACGAGCTCGCCAGCGCGTGCTACGGCGGCGTGCACTTCTGGACGCCCTCCCGCGGCATCAGCGCGCGGCAATTCCTCTGGAAGGGATCGCTGCTCAGCCTCGCGTGGAGCCCCGATACCAGGTACCTCGCCGCGAGCAGCCAGGACTGCTCGGTGCACTTCTGGCGCACCGCGACCGGGCGAGACTCGCAAATGACCGGCTACCCGTTCAAGCCGCTGTCGCTGTCGTGGGACGCCAAGAGCTCGCTCCTGGCCACCAGCGGCGACAAGACCGCGCTGCTCTGGGACTTCGCAGGAAAGGGCCCCGAAGGGACCGCCCCCATCGAGCTCGACGCGCACCGCGCGCTCGTCACCAAGCTCGCGTTTCACAGGTCTCACACATCGCAAGCGATCCTCGCGACCGTGAGCGAAGACGCCTCCCTGCTCTTCTGGGAGCCCCGACGCGCGCAGCGCCCCGTCGCCTTTGGCTTCATCGACGGCATCGGCTCGGCCCTCGCGTGGATGCGCTCGCCGAGCGTGATCGTCGGCGACGACAGCGGTCAGGTCGCGCGGTTCGACTTCGATCCTCAGCGCTGACGCGCACAATCGCATCATTATTGCATTTGCAACTCGATCGCGTTAGCACCCGCCTATGCGCCAGCGCCGCATCACCGATCGACAGTTTGCGATCCCCCACACTCTCTCGTCGGCGGCCGTCGAGCCGCGCGTCGGACCGCAGTGTCCCGTCGGCGAGCAGCTCTTCGCGATTCACGAGCCCGGGTTCAACATCGTTCACCTCGAGCGACCGATCGACGGACGCCTCGTGGCGGCGCTCGACAACGCGACGGTCGAGCGAGCCTTTCGCGTCGAGCACTTCTTCGACGCTTCGGCCTCGGGCGCCTCGGCGCTCGACGCGTTCGTGCACGAGCAGCTCCGCGCCTGCGACGAGCACGCGCGACGCTTCGCCTCACACGACGTTCTCCGCTGGGCCCGAGCGTTTGCGTCGCTCACGGGACAGAAGCACATCAAGGTCACGCTCGCGTCGGTGTGGAGCGACTCTTGTCGCAAGTTTCACGCGGATTTCGTCGGTCTTCGAATGCTCTGCACCTACGTGGGACAGGGCACTGACTACGTCTCCGACGAGTTCGTCGACCGTGAAGGCGCCGACGACGTCGACCCCGAAGACATCCAAGCCAGCAACGTCGCCATGCTGCGCGATCCCGGCGCCGTGCGCCGCTGCGCGACCGGCGACCTGATCGTGCTCAAGGGAGAGAGCTATCCCGGCAACCGCGGCTTCGGCGCGATCCACCGATCTCCTCCCATCCAGCAGTCGCGCGGTCGAAGGCTCGTGCTCACCCTCGACGAGCTGAATCCCATGCTCGGCGAACACGCTCACTGACCCGCAGTCATACTGCAATTTCACAAACGATTATCGAAAGATCATCATGTTCTACCGCCGCCCGGCGCCCTTCGAAGCACCGCGTCGGCTGCGGCCCAGCCCGAGCGCAGCGCGCCGTGAACCGTGGCGGGATAGCGCGGGTCCGTCGCTTCGCCGGCGAGGTGCAACCGCCCGTCGATCGGCTCTGCGAGCTGTTCGCGCATGGTGTGCGTCGCGCCGACGGGCGCGCACGAGTACGCGCCGAGCGCCCAGGGGTCGGCGCCCCATCGCGTGACGATCGCTCGCGTGGGAGCCTCCGTCGCGCGGCCGAACATCGCGCGAAGAGACTCCATCGCGAGCGCCGTGGCGGCGTTGTCGTCGAGCCGCTCGAAGCTCCGCGCCGAGTCCGCGCCGAGCAGCCCCACCAGCACCGGCTCGCCGCTCCAACGGGCCGCGTTGAGAAACGTTCGAAACCCCTCGCGACGCGCAGGAACGTGCATCACGAAGTGCGCCTCGCGCGGCCAGAACCGCCGAGCAAAGCGCAGCGCGATCTTGTCGAGCAGCCCGACCCCGAGCCGATCGATCACCGCGCGGTGCCGCGCTGGAAGCGCAGGATCGAAGGTGATTCTGCGGGCGCGAAGCAGCGCGAGGGGCACGGTCACGATGCACGCGTCCGCCGAGAAGCTCCCGCGGTCGGTCTCGACGCGCACCTCGCGCGACGAGAGCACGACGCGCCGCGCGGCGTGACTCAGTCGGATGTCGAGCCCGCGAGCGAGGCCGTCGATGACGCCGACGTATCCTCCGGGCAGGATTCGGTGGGCGCCGCCGAACTCTTCTTCTTCTTCGAAGGCCAAGAGCGAGAGGCGCTGCGGAGACTCGCCGAGGTCTTCGTCGATCGAAGTGATCGCCACGTGCTCGACCAGCGCGCGATCCGCCGCAGAGAGCCGCCCCAGCGCGGCGTCGAGCGAGACCGACAGCGGCTCGTCGCGATCGACGTTGTCCGAGCGACGCTCCATGGCGCGAACGATCTCGCGCCATTGACGGTCGGCGCGTTCGATTCGGGGCGGGGCGATCGGGCGGCCTGCGCTGTCGAAGACCGGTCCATGGTCGTAGTCGCTCACGTCGGTGGCGAGGCGAAACTCGCGCGCAAGACGCATCGCAGGCCCCTGCTCGCCCTCGATCCAGGCGGCCCCGAGGTCGATGGGCACACCGAGAGTATGGTCGGTCCAGATGCGACCGCCGCGGCGTTCGCGCGCTTCGAGCACGGTGACTCGCGCGCCGGCGTCACGGAGTCGTCGAGCAGCCGCGAGTCCCGACGCGCCCGCGCCGATCACGATCACCGAAGGCAGACCGCGCTGCCCCCGCGCGACCGCAGGGACGGCCATCGCCCCGATGAGTCCCGTCGCGAACTGCCGACGCGTGACGTTCGACCCAGGCTCGAGCTTCCGTCGCGACATCGGGGGGTTCATTCCGCAGGAGCCGGTCGCGCCTCGCGCCGATGAATCACCATCGGAAGCCCGTTGGCGAGGCCGAGCGTGCCGCTCATGACCCAACGAGGCGTAAATCCCGCGCGCAGCGCAGGCGTGAAGCGCTGCGCGAGGAGGGCCAACAAGAGATGACTCTCGAGCAGCGAGAAGTTGTTTCCGATGCAGATGCGCTGGCCTGCAGCGAAGGGGTGGTACGCGAACGGGTGTTGCGCGGCTTCGCGCTCTTTCGTCCAGCGATCGGGGTCGAACGTCTCGGGGTTGGTCCAGAACTTCCGATGCCGCTGCGTGTAGTACGGAGAGAGCATGACCGACGAGCCCGGCTCGACGTCGAAGCCTCCGAGCTGATCTGCGCCGATCGCGTCGCGCACATAGAAGGGCGCCGCGGGGTAGAGCCGGAGCACCTCTTTGATGACCTGCAGGGTGTACGGCAAGCGTCGAAGCGACTCGGTCGTCGGCAGCGCGCCCGCGAGCTCTCGATCGAGCTCCTCGTGCAGCCGCGCGGTCGCGTCGGGGTTGGAGGCCAGCGCGTACCAGGTAAACGTCATCGTGCGCGCGGTGGTCTCGTGCCCGGCGAAGAACGTCGTGACCGACTCGTCGCGCAAGAGAGCTTCGGACATCGGGCGGCCCGTCTCTTCGTCGCGTGCCTTCATCAGCTTGGACAGCAGGTCGTCGGGCCACCTCGACTCGTCCATCGCGCGGCGCTCAGCGATCACCCGGCGGATGAGCTCGTGCACCATCGTGCGCGCCTCGCGGTAGCGTCTGTTCTTCGCCGTCGGAAGCCAGTCCGGGATCGGCAGGCTCGTCAGCCGATCGCTCGCGTACGCGATCATCGTCTCGACCGCGCTCTTCATCTGCTGGATCGACTCGACGCTCTCGCTGCTGAACATCGCCTTCAAGATGATCGAGGCGGTGACGTCGGTCATCTCTTCGGCGATCTCGACCTCGCGTTGCGAGCGCGCGAAGTCGCTCCAACGGTCCACCAGCCGTTCGCCGTCGCGGATCATGAGCGCCGCGTACGCTTGCACGCCCTTGGGCGTATAGAACGGCGCCATGAGCTTGCGTTGGCGGCGCCACAGCTCGCCCGTGCTCGCTACGAGCCCGTCGCCGAGCAGGTACTTGCGCACCGAGTCGTAGCTGTGGAGCTTGTCGTAGTTTTGCCGGTTGCTGACGGTGACCCGCTCGACCGCGTCGGGGTGCATCGCGAACACGAGCGTCCTGCGTCCGATGCGCACGCGAAACACGTCGCCGTACTCGCGCCAGAGCCTCCCGACATACTCGAGAAACCCGACGGCGCGAACGCCGTTCATGAACTGCAGCAGGTTTGGACCGGGGATCTTCACGGAGCGAAACTGTACAGCGGCTCTGCGGCTCGACGCAGAGCCCGCGAACAGGGGGGGCGAAGTACGCTCACCGGCGACGCTCGAATCGATCACGGGTACAACACGCACATGGGTCTCCAGTGGTTTCCCGGACACATGGCCAGGGCCAGGCGCGAGCTCGCCGAGCGAATGGCTTCGGTGGACGTCGTCATCGAGGTGCTCGACGCGCGCATGCCGCTCAGCAGCCGCAATCCGCTCGTACGTGAGCTGCGAGGGGACAAAGCCTTCATCGAGCTGTTGAGCAAGAGCGACCTGGCCGACCCGGTCGTGACCAAGGCGTGGCTCGACGCATCCGTCAGTGAGCCCAACCGCATCGCGGCCATCGCGTGCAGCACCGACAGACCGTCGGAGACCCGATCGAAGGTCTTCTCGCTCGTCGACGAGCTCGCCAAGGCGCGGACCAACCGCGCGCTTCGACTGTTGATCGCGGGCATCCCCAACGTGGGAAAATCCACGCTGATCAACACGCTCATGAACCGCGCCGTCGCGATGGTGAGCGACCGTCCCGCGGTCACCAAAGAGCAGCAGCGCGTCGAGCTGCCCAACGGGATGACGCTCACGGACACGCCCGGATTGATGAGCCCCAAGATCGAGGACGAAGCGGTCGCGCTGCGGCTCGCGTTCGGCGGAGCGATCCCCGCGACCGCGGTGGACTACGAGACCATCGCGCTCGCGGCGGCGCCGTACCTGCTGCTGCACTACGCGCCGTTGCTCGAGGCGCGATTCAAGCTCGGGTCCACGCCGGCGGGAGCCGAGGCGCTGCTCGAAGCGATCGGCGCGCGAAGGGGCTTTCTTCGCGCGGGAGGGCGCGTGGACATGCACAAGGCCAGCGAGGTGTTGGTCAACGAGTTTCGCAGCGGAAAGCTCGGTCGAATCAGCCTCGAGCGCCCCGAGCCCTCGCCGTAGCGCTCGAGATCAGCTCGTCCCAGCCGCTCGCCAAGGGCATCGACCATCGATGGCTGCGGGCCGCTGTCGAGCACCCGCGAAAGCAGGTGCACCCTTCGCGATACGAGCGGAGAATCACCGCCCTCATCTCGGCGTTTGCTACCGCAGCCTTGCGGTAGCGCGCTGCCCCCATGGAGGTCCTGTGACAGACGGCATCGAGCGAGTCCGAGGCAAGCAAGTGCTCCTGCAATTCGAGGGAAAGAAATGCATCCACTCGCGGACGTGCGTGCTCGCGCGCCCCGACGTGTTCGTTCCCAACGTGCAGGGAGAGTGGATTCACCCCGACGCGGCGACGCCCGAAGAGATCGTCGCGCTCGCGCAGGCGTGCCCGTCGGGCGCGATTCGCTACGAGCGCCTCGACGGCGGCCCCGAGGAGCCAGCGCCGCTGGTCAACCTCGCCCGCGTCCGCGAGAACGGGCCGATCGCCCTGCACGCGCCGCTCGAAATCGGCGGCGCTCCCGCAGGGATGCGCGCTACGCTCTGCCGCTGCGGAGCCTCGCAGAACAAGCCGTACTGCGACGGAAGCCACACCGCAGCCGGGTTCGTCGCGACCGGCGAGCCTGCCACCACCGCGTCCGAGCCGCTCGAGCGCCGCGCCGGAACGCTCAAGGTCACGCCGTTGCCCGACGGACCGCTGCTCGTCGAGGGCAACCTCGAGGTGGTCTCGGGCACAGGGCGCACGACCAACCGCACGACCAAGACCGCGCTCTGTCGCTGCGGAGCCTCGAAGAACAAGCCGTACTGCGACGGGACCCACCGCGCCATCGGCTTCAAGAGCGGCTGAGCGCACCTTCGCGCGCGTGGGATCGACGGCGCCCCGCCGTTGCGCGGTGATTTCGTGGGAACCATCGGCGACGCTCGCACGTCCAACGGACACTCACCCATGATCATCACCCGGGTTTTCTCCAAGGCGTTGCCCGCCTTGCTCGCGCTCGCGGGGTGCTCCGCGGCGACGCGGACCGGCAGTCAATCGAACACCGTCGTCGTCGATCCGCTCGCGACCGCCGACGTCGACGCAGGGGCGGCCTCCCGGCGACACGCGCTGGCCGACCCCGACGCGTCAACCATCGGGCAAGCGGTCGTCGCCCGAGCCGACGCCTCGAGCGCTCCGACGCCCAACGCCGTCGTGATCGCCCGCGATGTCCTTCGCGCCGCGACCGACGGCGACGCATGGACCACGGTGGCCCGCGTGAGCGCGCTCGGCTCTCGCGCGGCGCTCGCCTCGCACGTTCGCTCGATCGCACAACGGCGGATCGCCGCCATGTCCCCTGACGAACGGCGCGAGTCCCTCGAGGAGCACCGCGAGCGGCTGGGCCCGCGTCGACTCAGCAGCCGAGCGATGCGGCGCGCGGGCGGATCAGTCGGCGCGTCCCTGGCCGCGCCTCGCTCCCCAGCGCCCAACACAAGGCCCGCGAACCAGAGCGCGTCCTCGAATTCAATCACTAATAATCAAGTAGCCAACGTCGACGAGGGCGACATCGTCAAGGCGTCCGGCGACGACCTGATCATCCTTCGCCGCGGGCACTTGTTCAGGGTGTCGCTCGCGAACAACGGCGTGCGGAGAGCGGGGCATGCGCCGGCTTTTCCGCCGAACACGAGGCCGGGAGACTGGTACGACGAGCTGCTCGTCGACGGCGACGTCGCGCTCGTGCTCGGCTACAGCTACCGCGCGAACGCGACGGAGGTGAACCGCTTTCGCCTCGAGCGCAACGGGGCGATTCGCTACCTCGACAGCTTCTACGTCCGCTCGGACGACTACTACTCGTCGGAGAACTACGCGACGCGCCTGGTCGACGGCCGCTTCGTCGTCTACGTCCCGATGAGCGTGGCTCACGAAGATCCGTGGGAGACGCGCTTTCGGTTGCCGTCGGTGCGCGTCGGTCGATCGGGAGCGTTTCGCGAGCCCTTCGACTACTCGCATGTGTTCGTGTCCAGCGCCAATCGCGACGCGACGACGCTCCACACCGTGCTCCACTGCGACATTCATGCTCCGCGCGTGTCGTGTTCGGCGCAGGGCGTGCTCGCCGGCCCGTCGCGAACGTTCTACGTGTCCAACACTGCGGCGTACGTGTGGAGCGAACCCGACGAACAAACGCCTCAGGGTCGCGGACAATCTGGCTCGTGGATCGTGCGGCTGCCTCTCTCGCAACGCGCGACGCCCGGCGCGGCGCGAGTCCGCGGCGGCCCTGTCGATCAGTTCGCCTTCGACGAGCGCGCAGGAGCGCTGCACGTGCTCTTGCGCAACGACGGTCACGGCGACGCGATGTGGTCATCGCAGAGCTCCGCCGGAGCGGTCGCGGCCGTGAAGATTCCCCTCGCCCGGCTGAGCGGCGTCGTGAGCGACGCGCCCGCCAGCTCCTACACGATGCTCGTCGATATGCCCCGCGGAGGAGCCTTCAAAGAGCGCTGGGTCGGCGAGTACGCGCTCTTCGGATCGGGTCGCAACGCCTACGGGCAAGACCGCCTCGGGGCCGGGATGACCTCTCAGTTCTTCGCGTATCGCGCGAGCGATCAGCGGCTGTTCGAGCTGCAGACCGAGCAGGGCATCGAGCGTATCGAGCCGCTCGGAGCGCACGCGCTCGCCGTCGGCAACGCGGGCTCGACCCTGGTGCTCACGCCGGTGGCGCTCGACGGCGCGACGCCCGCTGCGTTTGCACCGCTGCGATTGAGCGGCCGCGCCCAGGGCGAGACGCGCTCGCATGGCTTTTTCTTTCGTCCGTCGGGCGCGCGGGACGGAGTGTTCGGCATCGCGACAGCGGGACGACTCGACACGGGCCATCGCCAGCTCACCGGAGCGTCGGACGTGAGCTTCTTTCGCGTCGAGCAGCTCGCGCTCTCGTCGATCGGCACGCTCGACTCTCGCGCGGTCGGCAACGACCGATGCACGGTCTCCTGCGCGGATTGGTACGGAAACACGCGGCCCATCTTCTGGCGCGATCGCGTGCTCGCGCTCATGGGAGACGAGCTCGTCGAAGCCACGCTCGAGCCGCGCTCGCTTCGAGAGCGAGCCCGCATCGACTACGGCGCAGGCGTCCAGAGCGTCACCGCGGAAGAAGCAGAAGAACCCGACGAAGTGTCCCTTGATTGATTGATTTCACTGAAGTGGGTGAGCCACGCGAGTCGTCGAGTGATCGAGGACGCGCCCCTCTTCCATGGCGCTCAATCGCGCACACAAAATCGAGATGACTCGTTCTTGCGACGCTCGCTCGGCGCGCGACATTGAAGCCGACGGATCGGCGGTGATCGCGTTTCGAGCGATGGCGATCGGCTCGGAGCGCGCGTGGTTCGTCTGTGCATCGGCGCTGTGTGCTGCGCTGACCGCGTGCGCGACGAACGCCCCGCAAGACGCGGGCGCGAACGATCGCGACGCTGACGCCGATCGCGCAATCCCCGCGGACGCGGCTCCGTGTACGCCCTACGACGGAGCGGCGCTGGCGCCGGCGGGACTTCCTCGTTGTTCGCCGGCGCTGCCGAGCTCGCCTTCACCCGTGCAGACGATGACCCTCGCCGGCGGCGTCACGCTCCGTCGCAACGTGGCGATCGCCGTGCGCGGCGGGGTCTCGCTCGAAGCAGACCTGTATCTCCCGCCTGTTCGAGCGGGCGTTCGCCCAGGGCTGCTCGTGCTCGTTCACGGCGGGGGCTGGGTCGACTGCATGAACCGTCGCGATACGCTCGCGCCGTACGGCGAGCTGCTCGCGCGAGCGCACGGAATCGCCGCGCTCAACGTCGAGTACCGCCTGGCGCAAGAAGGCGGGGCTTTTCCCGAAAATGTCCGCGACGTCGTGTGCGCCGTTCAGTGGGCGCACGCGCACGCGCGAGACTACGACCTCGATGATCGCGTCGGCATCGCAGGAACCTCCGCAGGCGCGCACCTCGCGCTCATGGCGAGCCTCATCGGCGGACGCGCGGACATCGACCCTGGTTGCGGCAGCGACGCCTCCGTAGCGCTCTCCATCGCGTGGGCTGCGCCGACGGACCTGCCGCGCTTCGTGCAGAGCAGCTCGATGGCGCGCGCGGTTCCGCCGTTGTACACCGGCGATTCGTGCACGAGTCCCGTGCAGGGCTGCGCGCGCGGGGCTCCTGCGTGCACGCGCTGCATCGACGCTTCCCCCATCGCGCACGCGTGCACGGCGCGCGCACCGGTGGTGCTCGTGCAAGCGCCGGATCCTTACGATCGACTGGTGCCCGAGGCGCAGGCTCGCACCATGGCGACGGCACTGCAGGCGGCGGGCGCCGCGGTGACCCTGCTCGTCCCGACAGACAGCGAGATGCGCTCGTTTGGATGCACTCCCGAAGGCGGCTCGCACGCGCTCGACGGCTGCACGCTGCGCGCGACCGCGTCGGTGATCGATCCGCTGATGGCTCGAATCGTGGGACCGCGGGGCCAGTAGCTACGCCGCCGAGCACTCGGGCGGCGGGAGCGGCCCCTCGACCCAACCGTCGCGTTCGTTGCAGACCCATCGATCTCCGCCGCTCTGCGCGACACACGCGCAAGGAACAGCGCCCATCGGTCGCAAGTCCGTGGCTCGCGCGCCGACCGGTGAACACGGCGCTCCTTCGCCGCTGCCCATCAACGACGGTTCGAGACAAGTGCCGCCTCCGCCTCCGAGCGCCGCCATCCAGAGGCCAATGTTGCGCTTTTG
>LNFM01005524.1_pt1 | contig 30148 bp, 35 predicted proteins | sample 596031 | NCBI WGS metagenome assembly LNFM01 (sample SAMN04254537, study PRJNA301005) | activated carbon metagenome | isolation source: dual media filters at the Ann Arbor, Michigan drinking water treatment plant | place: USA: Ann Arbor
TTTCAGGAAAATTCAAGCATGACCCCACGCATCCGCTCCGTTGGAGCCGAGGCGCCGTTGGTGTTTCGCGATTTCGTGCGCGAACTCGAACGGTTGCATTCGCCCGCGCCGAAGAAAACCGAAAAAGCGAAACGCTCCCCACGCGCGAAAGCAAAACCGCGCAAGACGAGGAAGCGCTGAATGTTTTTTCCCATGAACGATTCCAAGATGCTGCGCTTCGACTGCAAATCGCTGGACGCTTCCGGCGTCTTCACCGGCTACGCCGCGCGGTTTAACTCCGCCGACCTCGGCCGCGATCTGATCGCACCTGGCGCGTTTGCCGAAAGTATTTCACAGCGCGGCGCTTCTGGCGTGCGGATGCTGTTTCAGCACGATCCGGGCGAACCCATCGGCGTCTGGCTGGAGCTGCGCGAGGACACGCGCGGGCTGTTCGTGCGCGGGCGGCTGATTTCCGAAATCGCGCGGGGGCGGGAAGTGCTCTCCTTAATGAGAGCCGGCGCAATCGACGGCCTCTCCATCGGTTTTCGCACGGTCGAAGGGCGCACCAATCCGAAGAGCGGCATCCGCCGCCTTTCCAAAATCGATCTCTGGGAAATCTCCATCGTGACCTTCCCGATGCATCCCGGCGCGCGCGTTAGCGCTTTCAAGCGCGATCACACACTTGCTGCCACCATCCGCCGTGCGGCGGATTTCGTTCATCCGTCCACGAGGTAAATCATGGAACAACTCTTGAATCCTTCTCCCGAAATAAAATCTGCGGCCAACGGCGACGTCGGCGCAGCCTTTGACGATTTCATGCGCTCGTTCGAGGCCTTCAAATCCGATAACGACACGCGGTTAGAGCAGATCGAGCGGCGCTCGGCTGACGTGCTCTCCGACCACAAGGTCGAGCGCATCAATTCGGCGTTGACCGAACAGAAGCGCGTGCTGGACGAGCTCGTGCTGCGTGGGCGGCGTCCGTCGCTTGGTAATTCTCTTGGCGGCGTCTCCCAAATGGCAAGCGGCGCCGAACTCGAACATCGTTCTGCGTTCGACACCTATGTTCGCAATGGCGAGTCTTCGGGTCTGAAGCGCCTCGAAGGAAAAGCGCTTGCGGTCTCCACGGGCTCTGGCGCCGATGGCGGTTATCTCGTGCCGGAAGAAACCGAACGCGAAATCGGCCGCAGGTTAGCCAATATCTCGCCGATCCGCGCAATCGCCGGTTACCGCCAGGTCTCGTCAAACGTCTATCGCAAGCCGTTTCTGATCTCGGGTGCCGCGACCGGCTGGGTCGGCGAAACGACCGCGCGGTCGACACCGACGACTTCGCCGACGCTTGCCGAGCTCGCGTTTCCGACCGTCGAGCTCTACGCAATGCCGGCTGCGACCCAGACGCTCTTGGACGACTCTGCCGTCAACATCGACGAGTGGATCGCCGCCGAAGTCGATACCGTGTTCGCCGAGCAGGAGGGCGCGGCCTTCGTCAACGGCACCGGCACCAATACGCCGAAAGGTTTTCTGCAATACGATAAGGTCGCAGAATCGTCCTGGTCCTGGACCAATCTCGGCTTCGTGATCTCCGGCGCCGACGGCGAATTCCCGGTAGAGAATCCGTCCGATCCGCTGGTCGATCTCGTTTACGCGCTCAAGGCCGGGTATCGCCAGAACGGCACGTTCGTCATGAACCGCCGCACGCAGGGCGAAATCCGCAAGCTCAAGGACGAGAATGGTCACTATCTCTGGACGCCGCCCGCGCAGGCGGGCGCACCGGCAAACCTTATGGGTTTCCCGATCGCGGAAGCCGAAGATATGCCGGACATGGCGGAAGATTCTTATTCTATTGCCTTTGGCGATTTCCGCCGCGGCTATCTCGTGATCGACCGTCAGGGCGTGCGCGTATTGCGCGATCCCTATTCGTCGAAGCCTTACGTGCTGTTCTATGTGACGAAGCGCGTCGGCGGCGGCGTGCAGGACTTCGACGCGATCAAGCTCTTGAAGTTCAGCGCGGCGTAACGGCGCGCTGGTACATCAGGCGGCGCTGCGGGTTTCGCGGCGCCGCGCTTACCTCGAAGCCATCGTGCGGATGATACTCGACTGCCGGTGTCGCGATGATCGGGGCGTAATGCGTGAGATGTCCGCAGGCAATCGCCGGATGCGGATGCGAAGCGCGCGTGATTACGCCAACGAGTTTGCCGTTGCGCAATACGGCTCCGCCGGAGTCTCCGAAACAGGCACTGGCGGTAAGGTTGCTCATGCGGTCGGGCGCAACCAGCTTGAAGGGAACATGGACCACGACGTTGGCCTCATGCAGTTTGCCGAGATTCCATCGCTGTTCGCTCGTCGTGCCATAGCCGGCAATCGTGAAATCGCCGTCGGTGCCATGCACTCCGATTTCGATCGGTATTGCCGACGCCGGCAGCGCTTGCCGGAAAATCAGGATTGCGGCGTCGCCATGAACCGTGATGGTACGGCCGTCCGAGAGCTTTGCGGTCTGCGCACGGTTTATTGCGGAGATGTATTTTCCATCGAGAATGATGGCGGCTCCACCGCAATGCCCCGCGGTCACCACATGATGCCTGTCGATCACTGCGCCGGAGCATTGTGCACCAGACGCGCCGATTACGCGCAGCACATTCGCGCCAAGCGGCGAAGGCGTCCCGAACACGATTGCGTTTGCGCTCGAGGCAAATGCGCTCACGAACGTGAGAGCCAGCAACAACGGCGCATGACGAAATTGCAACAGAAAGCGCACTCGATCCCCCCGAACCCGGAGAGATTGTAGCAAGCGCTGCGCAAGACGAAAGAGGCTAGTGCGGTGGTTCGCAGGTCCGTATCGCTTTCGCAGCGAGTTCATTTACGGACCTGCGAACCAAAACCGCACTAGAAACATATAGTTGCTAGTGATCCTTTGGTTCTGACATTCGTAAAAACGCCTGCTGCGCGGGAATACGAATGTCAGAACCGGATCACTAGTCGAGTTGCGAACCGAGACGTTTTGCCGTCGCGCGAATCCACTCGATCTGGTTGGCAATCAGTACAATGCCGGTAACGACGCCGCAGTTGCTGGCGGGGGGTCTGCCGCCTGCCCAGGCGATAACGCCATACAGTACAAGTACGTTGCTCTCACTGCGATAGGCGCTGCCGCCGGAATCGCCCGTACACGATCCGGCGGTTCGTGCTCCCCCTGTGGGGGTGAGCCGAAGCATGATGCCGCCGGTGGTGCCGGCGTTGGCGAGCTGCACGGTCCGGAACGTGCCGACGCGGCGATCTCCTTCGACCGCTTCGCCGAAGCCTGCGATGAGAAAAGAAATGCCGCGCGGCGGGAAAGCCTTGTCCGTTGCAAGCCGTGCAGGCCGCAACGGGCGCGGCGCAGGCGAGGCGAGCTTCAGGATCGCCACATCGGGCGACGGCTTGTGCGTCTCATAGGTATCGCGCCGGAACGCCGGATGAACGACAACTTGCGTGACTGCAATCGAGCCCGCGCTCGTGCTCATCGAAAAATTTCCGCCGCTCACAACACAATGCGCGGCAGTGATGACCAGATCGCGCGCGATCAGTGTGCCGGAGCAATCCTGCCCGCGTGAGGTGAGAAACACGGTGTGTTGCTGCGCGCCGTGCTCGCCGGCCGAGCCGCCGATGATCGCGCCGGCAGACGAAATCGCCGCGGCACAGGCCGCAACCATAAGAACAAAACGAAGCATCGTTACTCCCGCGCGGTGAATGCGCGGCTGGATGATGCTTGTCAACCGGAAGAGATCATGGCCGCGATTTTGATCGAAGCGCCCGCGAGCGAACCGCTCTCGCTTAGCGAAGCGAAGAATTATTTGCGCGTCGAGCATGGCGCGGACGACACGCTGATCGCATCACAGATTTCCGCGGCGCGAGTTCAAGTGGAATCGCGCACGCGCCGCGCGTTGATGACCCAGACCTGGCGCATCGTGCTCGACCGCTGGCCGGGGTCTGCCACGATCATTTCACCGGTTTCGCCGCTTCGTGAGATCGTGGCCGCGAGAGTTCGTGACGCGGCAGGCGAGGCGCAGGAACTCGATACGGATATTTTCCTTGCGAACACTGCGTCTTCGCCGGGCTTGATCGCTTTTGACGCCGGACGCGTCACGCATCCGTCTGTTGCGCTCGCCGGAATCGAGATCGATATCGAAGCGGGCTATGGCGCTGCCGCGGATGTGCCGGCGCCGCTCTTACAGGCGATCAGGCTACTGCTTGCGCGTGCCTACGAATATCGCGGGGAGGACGACAAGAGCGACGCGATGCCGGAAGGCATTGCCGAACTGCTCGCGCCTTTCCGCGTGGTGTCGCTGTGACGGCAATCGGAGATTTCCGGCACCGGCTGACATTGCAGGCGGCGGATGAAGTGGAAGACGGGGCGGGCGGTGTATTACGGACATGGGAGCCGCTCGGGCAAATATGGGCCGCGATTGAGCCGCTCATCCTCGACGACAAGCTGCTTTCCGACAGGCGGCTTGGATTGCTCACGCATCGCGTGAAACTGCGCCATCGCACCGACATTACGCTTTCGCATCGCTTTGTGCTCGGCGCACGGATTTTCTCGATCCGGGCCTTGCGCGATCCGGACGAGCGCGGGCGCATTCTCGAATGTCTGGTTGAAGAGGAGAGGCCGTGAAGCTGCGTGCCGTTCATGCGCCGGGCCGTTTGTTACGGCGGCTGCGCGCGGCGGATTCCGCACTCCGCGAAGCGGCGCTCGATGCTGCCGCCGAAGCGCTGCGTCGCGAGCTTGCGCGCGAAAACGAAAATGCAATCGCCGTCGGGTCACACGGATCGCGACGTTCGGTCGGCTCATCGGATCTGTCCGATGCTGTGCGTGAATTCGGAACCCTCGAACAAGCGCCTTCGCCTTGGCTCGTGCCGGTCCTCCCCCTGGCGCTCGAGCCGATGCGGGCGGCAGCCCAAGCCCGCGTGCGCGATCTATTCGCGGTCCACGCGGGCAAAACAAATGCTGCCGCCCGCACAGTTTCTGAACTCGGCAAAAGAAAGAGGTGACGCGATGCCCGCTTCGGCTGCAGCACTCCGCGCCGCCATTCACGGCGCGCTGAAAAACGATGGCCCGCTTGCCGCGATGCTGGGCGGCGCCAAGGTTTACGACGAGCCGCCCCGCGAAGCATTGTTGCCTTATGTGACGCTTGGCGAGGCGGTCGTTTCCGATCGCTCGACATCGACCGAACCGGGCGACGAACACGCGCTTACCTTGCATATCTGGTCCCGGCAGGGCGGACATAAAGAAGCGCATTTGATTTCAGGCGCGGTTTTGCAGGCGCTGATCGACGCGCCGTTATCGCCCGCGGGACATCACCTCGCCAATCTTCGCTTTGTCGTTGCCGACATTCGCCGCGAGGCCGACGGCCGTACCTATCACGGTATCGTGCGGCTCCGCGCCGTCACCGAGCCTGCATAATTTCACGGAGTAGAAAATGCCTGCGCAAAAGGGAAAAGATTTATTGCTGAAGATCGACGACGACGGCAGCTTCGTCACCGTCGCCGGCCTTCGCACCAAGACGCTCGCCTTCAACGCGCAGACCGTTGATGTGACTCATGCGGAGTCGTCCGGCCGTTGGCGCGAACTGCTCTCCGGCGCAGGCGTTCGCCGCGCTTCGCTGTCGGCTTCGGGCATTTTCAAGGACGCCGCATCCGACGCGCTGGTGCGCGAAGCATTCTTCAATAGTGCCGCGCCTGAATGCCAGATCGTGATTCCGGATTTCGGCACTATCGAAGGATCGTTTCAGATCGGTGCGCTCGAATTCTCCGGCAATCACGACGGCGAGGTGAATTTCGAAATCTCGCTCGAAAGCGCCGGCGAACTCAGCTTCGAGGCGGCCTGATGGCAAACCGCCATCGCGGCGAGATCGAAGCCGAACTCGGCGGCAAACGCCGCTCGCTTTGCCTGACCCTCGGCGCGCTTGCCGAACTCGAAACCGCCTTCGGCGCGGAAGATCTCGCGGCCCTTGCGGAGCGCTTCGGTCGCGGAAGAATTTCCGCGCGTGACGCGATCCGCGTGATCGGGGCGGGCTTGCGCGGGGCGGGAGAGGAAATTACGGACGAGGACGTGGCGGGTCTTGTCTCCGCTAATGCCGCCGCCGGCTATGTGCAGATCGTGGTCGAACTGCTGTCCGCGACGTTCGGCGTGACAGAGCAGAAGACAAGCCAAAACCCTCTGCCGCCGCAGGCGTAACGAACGCGCCGCCGTTTCCCTGGGATGAGGCGATGGCGTTCGGCTTCGGCGTGCTGCGGCTTTCTTCACACGAATTCTGGCGGCTCACGCCCCGCGAGCTTGCTGGCGCGGTGCGTGCGCTCGCGGGCGAAACCTCGCAAGTGTCTCGCGACACCTTGAACGAACTGCTTGCCCGTTTTCCTGACCGGAAATTATCATGACCGAAATCGACGGCATTTCCGTTTCCATCGACGCTGACTTGAGCGACTTTCGACGCGAAATCGCCGAGGCCGACAAGCTCGCACGCGGCTTTGGCTCTGCGTTCGCGCGTGCGCTGGATCAGGCGCTGGTTCGCGGAAAAAGCTTCAGCGAAGTGATCCGCACACTCGGATTGCGCCTCTCAAGCATGGCGCTGAACGCCGCCTTCAAACCGATCGAGCAGGGGCTTTCTGGTATCTTCCAGAATATGTTTGGTGCTGCTGCCGGAAACGATGGCGGCGGCAGTTTTCTGAGCGCAGCCGTGCCTTTTGCCAAAGGCGGCGTCATTGCAACGCCAAGCTATTTTCCCCTCGGTAATTCTCTGGGTGTAGCCGGCGAGCGCGGCGCGGAAGCGATCCTCCCGCTTGCGCGCGGAAGCGACGGCAGGCTCGGCGTCCGCGCCGATACTTCGCGCTCGCCGCTTGCGGTCAATGTAAACATTTCTGCACAGGATGCGGCGAGCTTCCGCCGCTCCGAAGCCTATCTCTCGGGCATGATCGCGCGCGCGGTCGCGCGCGGCGAAAGAAACCTTTAGTCCGCATGGCGAGCAAAGCGAGCACCCATGCGGACAAGGAATAAATAATGCCGGCGTTTCATGAAGTGACATTTCCGCTCGACATCGCGCTTGGCGCACGCGGCGGACCGGAACGGCGCACGGAAATCGTGACGACGGGTTCGGGCCGCGAGGAACGTAACGCGCGTTGGGCCCATGCGCGCAGACGATGGAACGCAGGTTATGGCGTGAAATCGCTCGGCGCATTGTCCGATGTGGTTTCGTTCTTCGAGGAGCGGCGCGGAAGGCTCTACGGCTTTCGCTGGCGCGACCGGCTCGATCATTCGTCCGCGATGCTTGGCGCGACACCGGCGCCTGGGGATCAACTCTTGGGTGAGGGCGACGGGGAGGCGGCGAGCTTTCAGTTGGGAAAAACTTATGGCGGCCTGCACGCACCTTATGCGCGGCCCGTTGTGAAACCCGTTCCGGGCAGCATTCGTGTCGCGGTCGATGGCGTAGAGAAAGAGGAGAGTGTGGACTTCGACTCGGATAGCGCGACGGGACTTGTCGTGTTTCGCGCGGGTTACATACCGTCCGAAGGCGCGGCAGTGACAGCGGGATTTCTGTTCGACGTGCCGGTGCGTTTCGATACGGATTTTCTGGAAGTCGATCTCGCGGCCTTCGCGGGCGGCGAAATTCCATCCATTCCGGTCGTGGAAATCCGTCCGTGAGAAACATTCCGGCAGGATTAGACGCGCATCTCGCGACAGGAGCGACCACGCTCTGCAGCTGCTGGCGGATTTCGCGCCGCGACGGCGTGGTGCTCGGCTTCACCGATCACGATGAGAACCTGACATTCGGCGGCACGCTGTTTCGCGCCGGCACCGGCTTCGAGGGAACGGAAATCGAAACGCGCTTCGGCCTTGCCGCCACGGGGAGCGAGCTGCACGGTGCGCTTTCGGACGAAAGCATTTCCGAGAACGATCTTGTCAGCGGGAAATATGACGCCGCCCGCGTCGAACTTTTTCTCGTCGACTGGTCGAATATCGAGAACCGCATCCTGCAACGGAGCGGCGATATCGGCGAAGTGCGTCGCGAGGGAGCCGCCTTTGCGGTCGAAATTCGCGGGCTTGCCCATCAGCTCGATCAGGAGCGCGGGCGAATTTTCGCGGGCTCCTGCGATGCCGATCTCGGCGACACGCGCTGTAAGATCGATCTCGACGATCCTGCGTATCGCGGCGAAGGGGAAATCGCGAGCGTACAGGGGGCATCGCTTTTCGTGGCATCGGGGTTGGATGAGTTCGAGAACGACTGGTTCACGCGCGGAAAACTCGTCTGGTCGAGCGGCGCGAACGAAGGACTAGCCGTCGAAATCAAGGCGCACCGCAACGAGGAAGATGTGACCACGCTTTCGCTCTGGCAGACACCGCCGAATGCAATGACTGCGGGTGACACATTCTCTGTGACGGCGGGATGCGACAAGCGCTTCGAAACCTGCCGCGAAAAGTTCGAAAACAGTTTGAACTTTCGCGGCTTTCCGCATTTGCCGGGCAACGACTTTGTCGTGAGCTACGCAGTGCCGGGCGAACCGGGCCACGATGGGGCGCCGGTACGGTGAAGGTCTCGCGTGACATGATTGTTGCCGAAGCGCGTTCCTGGATCGGCACGCCGTACCGGCATCAGTCATCGCGCAAAAATGTCGGCTGCGATTGTCTCGGTCTTCTGCGCGGCGTGTGGCGCGAAGTGATCGGCGGCGAGCCGGAACTGCCACCTGCTTATTCCGCTGACTGGGCGGAAGCGGGCAAGACCGAAGCGCTCGCAGAAGCCGCGCGCCGGCATCTGACTGAAATCGCGCTCGATGAAATCGCGCCGGGCGATGTGCTGTTGTTTCGCTGGCGCCCGCATCTGCCTGCGAAGCACTGCGCGATTCTCGTTGCGCCGGAGCGCATGATCCACGCCCATGACGGTGCTGCGGTCGTAGAGGTCTATTTCGCGAGTTGGTGGCGGCGCAGGCTGGCTTTTGCCTTCCGTTTCTGAGGGCGCCTGTTAAGCCAAGGCGTTGATAGGTAATGGTTATTTTCCGACTGTGGCCTGTACGCAACGCTCCGCAGATATGAACGGTATACGACACAGGGGGGTTATTTGCGGGCCGTTACCGGGGTACCCTTCGGATAACACTAAGAGATACGAATTTTTCTGGGGGACGTTTTCTATGAAGCGCATTCTTGGCGCAGCACTGCTGCTTGGATCACTCGTAATCCCGGCAGCCGCCGCCGATATGAAGGGACCGCTCTATAAGGCGGCACCCGCCGTATTCGATTGGAGCGGTTGGTATGCAGGCGTCGATGTGGGCTATCTCTCAAGCCGCGGCGATGTGACCAACACTGGCGCGGGCCTGGTTGCAAGATCGAATCCCGACGGCGCTATTGGTGGCATTCATCTCGGCTATCGCTGGCAGGCGCCGAGATCGCGGTGGGTTTTCGGCATCGAAGCCGATCTATGGAGTGGCGACGTCAAGGGCGAAGCGCAGTACAACGGCGGCGTCATTAACTTTGCGCCGGTCGATATCAATTGGGGCGCTTCGGTCCGCGGTATCGTTGGCATAACGATGAGCCCGACGCTGCTCTACGTGACCGGCGGCGTTGCCTTTATTGACGTCGATGGCTGTACAAATAGCGGCCTCGGTACGCCATGTGCAGCCAACTCAAATTTCGGCGATACCCGTACCGGCTGGACCGTCGGCGTCGGTCTTGCACACGCTTTCTCACCACGCTGGATCGCCCGCATCGAATATCTTTACGCTGACTTTGGCGACAAGACCTATGTAACGCCAGGAGTCGGTGGCAACCTGACGACGCTCGATCTGCAGACTCACACTATTCGCGCAGGCTTGAGCTGGCGCTTCACGACACGCTGATCGAATAACATTCGCTGAATTCGAAACCCCGGCCATTGCGCCGGGGTTTTTGTTTTTGGAATCTAGATGGCCGCACTTCTTTTATCGTTTGCCGGAATGTCCGCCGGCAGCGCGCTCTTTGGCGCGGGCGGTGCCGTCGCCGGAAGGCTGATCGGCGCGGTCGCGGGCTCGGTCATCGATCGTGCGCTGTTCGGCGGCAACGCGCGCAAGCACACCGAAGGTCCGCGTCTCGCAACCCTCGACGTGATGGGCTCGAGCGAAGGGGCCGCGATCCCGCGCGTCTATGGCCGTGCGCGGCTTTCGGGCCAAGTGATCTGGGCGACGAAATTAGAAGAAGTCATCTCGACACGAAGCGAGTCCGCGGGCGGCGGCAAAGGCGGCGGCGCGCGCGTGACCTCGACGACTTACGCTTACTTCGCGAATTTCGCGATCGGTCTTTGTGAAGGCCCGATCGCAGGCATCGGCCGGATGTGGGTCGATGGCAAGCAGCTCGATCTCAGCCAATACACCTATCGCGTCTATCGCGGCGACGAGGAGCAGCTTTCCGATCCCGTGATCGAAGCGAAAGAGCCGGAAGGTGAAGCGCCGGCTTATCGCGGGCTTGCTTACATAGTTTTTGAACGCTTACCGCTGGAAAGTTTCGGCAATCGCCTTCCGCAGATCGCGGTCGAAGTCATCCGCCCGGTCGGACGGCTCGAGAACATGATCCGCGCGGTTGTGATCATGCCTGGCGCGACCGAATTCGGTTACGACCCGCTGACCGTCACCCGCACGACCGGCTTCGGCGTTTACACGCCTGAGAACCGGCACACCGCTTCGGCGCAAAGCGACTGGACTGCATCGCTCGACGAGTTGCAGGCGATCTGTCCGAATCTTTCGCGTGTTGCGTTGATCGTGGCGTGGTTCGGCAGCGATCTTCGTGCCGGCCATTGTGAGGTGAAGCCGAAAGTCGATCGCAACGACAAGCAGACGCACGGCGCGGAGTGGACGGTTGCGGGTCTGACGCGCGGAAGTGCTGAAGCGACGACCCTGCACGAAGAACGGCCAGCCTTCGGCGGCACGCCTTCGGACGCGACCGTGCTGCGTGCGATCGAAGACCTGCACGCGCGAGGGCTGGAGGTGATGCTCTATCCCTTCGTGATGATGGATATTCCGGCGGATAATGCGCTGGAGAATCCCTACACCGGCGAGGAAGGACAGCCCGCGTATCCCTGGCGCGGCCAGATTACCTGCAATCCGGCGCCGGGCCGCGAAGGTTCACCGGACGGAAGCGGAGCGGCTAGCGATCAGATCGCTGCACTTTTCGGCGCGGCGGCGGCTGAAGACTTCTCGGTTAGCGGGACTGCGATCAACTATGCAGGGCCTGCCGAGTGGTCGCTGCGCAGGATGATCCTTCATTATGCCAAGCTCTGCGCGGCTGCCGGAGGCGTGGAATCGTTTCTCATCGGCTCCGAATACGAAGCCTTGACGCGCGTGCGCTCGGCAAGCGGCGTTTATCCGGCGGTCGATGAACTCGTTTCTCTCACCGCCGAAGCGCGGGAGCTGCTCGGACCGGCAACAAAAATCTCTTACGCTGCGAACTGGAGCGAATACGGCACGCACGTCGTAGATAGCGAGGCCGCCGAAGTACGCTTTCCGCTCGATCCGTTGTGGGCAAGTCCCAACATCGACTTCATCGGGATCGACTATTACGCGCCGCTCTCCGACTGGCGCGAAGGCAATACCCACGCGGACGCTTCGATCGCGGAATCGATTTACGCGCCGGATTATCTGCGCGGAAATCTTCGCAGCGGCGAGGCGTTCGACTTCTACTATGCGAATTCCGAAAGCCGCCGCGAGCAGGAGCGCTTGCCGATCACCGATGGCGATTTCGAAAAGCCATGGATGTTTCGCGCAAAAGACATCTGGAGCTGGTGGGCGGAGCCGCACTTCGAACGCGTCGGCGGCGAAGAACTGGAAACGCCGACGGCATGGATTCCGGAAAGCAAGCCGATCCGCCTCACGGAAGCCGGTTGTCCCGCGGTCGATAAAGGCGCGAACCAGCCGAACGTATTTCCGGATGCGAAATCTTCGCTCGGCGGATTCCCATATTTTTCGAACCGCCGCCGCGACGATCTGATCCAGCGACGCTATCTCGAAGCGGTTTGTTCGAAGTTCGATCCCGTGCATGGCGCTTCGGACAACGACAATCCGCAGTCCTCGCTCTACGAGGGGCGTATGCTCGATGCGCCGGGGATTTATCCCTGGGCCTGGGATGCGCGGCCTTACCCGGCTTTTCCGTTGGCGCTCGATGTCTGGTCGGACGGCGTAAACTGGGAGACCGGCCACTGGCTGAACGGACGTTTGGGCGCGGTGCCGCTCGACGATCTGATCGGGAAAATCCTCCAAGACGCAGAAGTTGAAAATGCCGATGCGTCCCGGCTGCGCGGAACGGCCGATGGCTATGTCATCGACCGCCCGATGTCTCCGCGTGCTGCGATCGAACCGCTCGCGCCCGCATTTCATTTCGACGCGGTGGAAGAGCACGGCACGTTGGTATTCCGGCCACGCGGCGGCGAAGCGGTTGCCACGATTTCCGAAGAAGAACTCGCGGCCGATGTCGACAATCCCGATTGCCGCTTCGTGCGCGCGCAGGAAACCGAACTGCCGGTGCAGATCGCGCTCGGCTTCACGGAAGTTGCCGGTGATTTTCGCCGTGCCGCCGTGCTTTCGCGCAGGTTAGCTGGCGAGAGCAGGCGGGAAGCGAAAGCCGAACTTGCGCTCGTCACCTCCGACGCGGTTGCCGAACGCGCGGCGGATATCTGGTTGCAGGATCTGTGGGCGGGGCGCGAGCGCGCGGAGTTTGCGCTGCCGCCTTCTTATGCCGCCTTGTCGCCGGGCGATGTTATCGATCTCGATTATCGCGGACGCGTGAGAAGGCTCGAAATTCTCGAGGCAACCGATGCAGGTAGCCGTGCGATCAAAGCGCGCGGCATCGATCCGGAAATTTTCAATGTGGCCGTGCGCAGCCCGAGAACGGCAACTGCCACTACGCCTGCGGCCTCAGGCCCACCGGAAGTCATCGCACTCAATTTGCCGGTGTTGCGCGACGAAGCCGACCCGCCGCTTCAGTATTTCGCAGTTCATGCCTCGCCATGGCCCGGCACGATGGCGGTGTGGCGATCTGCGAATGGCGAATCTTATGAACGCATCGCGCTCGCAACAATTCCTGCGGTAATCGGCGAGACACTGGATACTCTGCCTGAAGGGCCTACCGCGCGCTGGGACCGCGCGAACAGCTTTCGCGTGAAGCTCGCGTCCGGCGCGCTTGCCTCGCAAAACGACACGCGCGTGCTGGGCGGAAGCAATGTGGCTGCGATCAAAAATGCGGACGGCGGCTGGGAAATTATCCAGTTCGCAAGTGCCGAGCTGGTTGCGGAGAATACTTATCTGCTCTCTCGCCTTCTGCGCGGTCAGCAGGGCAGCGAAGCGGCAATGCCGGCGCTGCTTGCTGCGGGCGCCGCTTTTGTTCTGATCGACGACGCATTGGTGTCCGCCGCGCGTGGCGTCGATCTCCTTGGAAGAAATTTTATTTATCGCGTGGGACCGGCAGCGGACGATGTTGGCTCCACACGTATGAAACAGATAAGTGCCGCGATTACCGGCACTGCTTTGTTGCCGTGGACGCCTGCGCATCTGCGCGCGGAACGCGCAGCGGAGGGAATTATGCTGCGCTGGACGCGCCGCACGCGGCGCGGCGGCGATAGCTGGGACACGGTCGAAGTGCCGCTTTCGGAAGAACGCGAAGCCTATCGCGTCGATATCCTCGATGGGGATGATGTCGTGCGTTCGTTCGAAACGGAATCGGCTCTCGCGCTCTACTCATCGGCGGACGAAATTTCCGATTTCGGCGAAACGCAGTCTTCTTTGCGCTACCGGGTCGCGCAACTTTCCGTGGTCGCTGGCGCGGGTCATGCCCGGACAGCGACACTTCCTCTCTAGAAAGAAAACAGAATGTCAGAATCCGCCAATCTCGGCCTTCCGTTTCTGGAGGCCGGGCAAGCGCAGAAGCACGTCACGCATAATGAAGCACTGCGTATTCTCGATGCGGTGACGCAACTTGCGGTGGTCGATGTGCGCGATGCGCCGCCCGGAGCACCGGAAAACGGTGCGCGCCATATCGTGGGCGCGAGTCCGTCCGGCGCATTCGTGGGCCACGCCAACGATGTTGCCGCCTTTCAGGATGGAGCATGGATTTTTCTTCCCGCCCGCACCGGCTGGCGCGCCTGGAACGCGGACGAGGAAAGCTTGCTGGTCTGGACCGGGACCGAATGGATCGAGTTTTCCGCGGGCGGCGGGGGCGGAGAAGGCGGTACGTTCGATCCCGAAGCGGTCGAATATCTCTACATCAACGGCGCGGACCCCGAGGAGGAAAGCGTCAAGCTCGCGGTGCGCGCGAACGACGTTCTTCTCCACGCGCTTGAAACGGCGGACAGCGGTAACGGCGATGTACGCTTGCAGCTTTCCAAGGAAGGCGAGGGCGATACCGCTTCGGTTTTCTTCTCGCGGGATTTTTCCGGCCGCGCCGAATTCGGCCTGGTCGGAAGCGACTCTTTCAAGCTGAAGGTTTCCGCTGACGGCACAAGCTGGTTAGAGAGCGTGGTGGTCGATCCCGCGACCGGCGTGGTGCGGCTGCCGCAGAACGATGTTGCCTCGATCGTGCTGCTTGCGGATCAGGATGCCTACGACGATCTCGATCCGCCCGATGCGAACACGCTTTATCTCGTGCCGGAGGAAGAATAACCGTGCCGCTTTATGCAGGCGCTGCGCGTCTCGCGAAACTTTACGCAGGTGCGGTTGCGATCGCGCGCGTCTATCGCGGCCCGGAATTGATGTTCGAGATGGCAGGCGGCGGCGCAAATCCGCTTAACGCTTCGACCGGCGGCACCATCACCGAAGAAGGCGGCTATCGCGTTCACCGTTTCACATCGAGCGGTACGTTCACGCCGAGTGCCAACGGCAACGTCGAAGTCGTCGCGATCGGCGGTGGCGGCGGCGGTTCGAATTACGGCGGAGGCGGCGCGGGCGGCGTTGAATCTAATGGAGCCTACGCAGTCACGAATGCAACCGGTGTTGCCGTAACGATTGGAACCGGCGGTGCTGGCGGCACGACGGGATCGAACGGCAACAACTCCGTCTTCGGAACAACTACAGCGAATGGCGGCGGCCGGGGCGGAGAAGGCAGCGCGGGCGCAGGCGCGAGCGGCGGCTCGGGTGGCGGCGGTTCGTACAACTCTGGTGCAGGCGGGTCGGCGACGGCGGGTTATGCGGGCGGTGCTGGCCGCGCAGGCGCGGTCGCTCCATTCGCGGCCGGTGGTGGGGGCGGCGGAGGTGCCGCGGGTCAGGCAGGACAAGCCACAATAGGCGGTGCCGGCGGCGCGGGCATTTCGATCTGGGGAAATAATTATGCGGGCGGTGGCGGCGGCGGTCACTTCAACGGAGCGGGCGGTAATGCCACGGGCGGCATCGGTGGCGGCGGTCAGGGCGGCAAAGCCGGTGCAAGTCCGGGCGCGGGTAGCGCGAATACCGGCGGCGGTGGCGGCGGTGCGGGCAACTCGTCTTCGTCGGGTGCTGCCGGCGGCTCCGGAATCGTGATGCTGCGCTATCCGCTAATCGTTTGAGACGACGCGCACTCAAGCTGGCTTGCGAAAAAGCCACCACGTTACGTTGTCGAGGCCGGATGCCCTGCGCCAGAAGAAACCGTAATCGATCAGTTCTAGCTTGAAGTTGTCGAGCCAGAACGAACCGAAGTCGCGTTTGAAAAGCAGATCGTCGCGGCCGCGATAGGAGACGCTCTCTTCCTTGTCGGAGAAGTATTCGATGCAGGCGACATACTTGCTCGCGCATCGATAGATTTCCGAGCACGAGGCGAGTAGATCGGACGGAGGAACGTGGATCAGGACGCCCGCGGTGAATGCGAGTTCAGCCGCTTCATCGGGGAGCGCGATCTTTGCAGCGGTTCCGCCGATCGCGTTGCCCGGCTCCACAATTCCGTCCGAGACGAGAATGCTGCGGGCTTTTTCGTTTGGCTCCAACGCAAAGAGCTTAGCCTCCGAGATTTTCCGTATGGTGCGGAGATTCAAGCCGAGGTTCGATCCCACTTCGAGAATCGAGTGTGGCTTGCTGAGATCGATGATCTTGCGCCACAGCTCCATGCGGCCGGCATCGGATTGCTCCGAGCCGGTCATGCGGTCCGTGTAGGCGTTTCCGAATTCGCCGCGCCAGGCGTCTATCTGTGTCATGATCGAAGCTCTTGCCCGTTCAACCTTGAACTAGTCAAGAGAGGAGGCGGTTTGGCGGCAAAGACGGCAAAGCTGGTGCATCCGGGTTACTGTGATGGTGTTATCCGCTGCCCGTGAGGGCATACGGGCAAGGTTGCCTCTGATTTGTCGATATGTTTAGAGCGTCCAATGGCGAGCAACGAGTCGAGAAGAAACTACTTCCGGCGGAGATGGGTGTCGCGGCTCGTCAGGAGTTTTCGCAAACGATATTTCAGATTGCGATACGGTAAAAAGCCCTTCGTTGCCTCGTATTACGGTGCTTATTTTCACATCGATCTGGTGGATTCGATTGCGCGTAACATCGCCTACCGAAGTTTGGAGTGGGCGCAACTGAATCATATGATTCGCGCCTGCCAGCGTTTGAAGCCTTCCTATTTTATTGATATCGGCGCGAATTGCGGGCTTTACACCTGCATTCTCGGCATTCGGGAAACCGAAGCAGAAATTATCTCTGTTGAACCCGACGCGAGAAATTTTGCGCGGCTAATCGCAAACATTGAATTGAACAAACTGAAGAACGTTCGGCCACTTCAGGTTGCACTGGGAGAGCAACGCGGCACAGCCAAGCTGAATTCCGGCCCGCAAACGCAAACCGGGTGGTCCAAGATATCGGCGGACGGCATCGGATATGAAGTGGACGTAATAGCGCTGGACGACCTGATTCAAGAAACCGGGAAGGTGATCGCCATCAAGATCGATGTCGAGGGGCAGGAAAAAGCGGTAATACGAGGAATGAAGAAACTGCTCGCTGGCAATACTGGTATTGTCCAGGTCGAGAGCTCGACGACACGCGATTCCGTTATAGAAGAAATGCGGTCGTTGGGCTTTACTCTCGATCAAGAATTTCATTTCGATCTGATTTTTAAGAAACATTGATCGCTGACGCGCTGACGGGCGCAGCCACGGAAATCAGCTTTGTTGATTGAGGTGACGGTGCAAGCGCGGTGAATTCGCCGTTAGTAAGCTGCCGCCCCGTCGTCTTGCGAGCCGAAATATTTCTATTACTCCTCCGAAAGGCATTTGATGCAATTCGAAATCCGCAATCATCTTCTGTTTGCCGGCGGCAAGCAGGCGCCGTATCGCGCGACACCGAACCGCTCCGGTTTCATGAATCCGGATACGATCATCGACCACGACACCGCGAGCAATCCGCTCGATCCGTCGGGCGACATCGGTTGGCTCACGATGCCGGTGGCGCGGGCATCCGCGCACGTCGTGATCGACTGGAACGGCGGGATCACGCAGCTCGCGCCTTTCAACGTGCAGTGCTGGCACGCCGGGCCTTCGAAATACGGCAATCGTTACAATTTCAACGGCTTCTCGATCGGGATCGAACACGATAACCCCGGCTATCTCCGCAAGATAAGCGAGGGCGTCTATTCCGGCGTCTGCATCATCGACACCAACAAGAACCCGCAGTTCAAGGTTGCGCGCGTCGCGACCCCCGAGCATGGCGACCATTACTGGCTCGCTTATTCGGAAAAGCAGATCGCCGCGAGCGCGGCACTTCATGCGGCGCTGAAAGCCGCTTATCCCGAGATCAACACCGTGCTCGGACATTTTCACATCTGTCCGGGGCGCAAGACCGACACCAATCCGCTGTTTCCGCTCTCACAAATGCAGTCGATCGTGCGCGGCGAGGCGGGCGAGCTGGCAGCGCCGATAGAAGTGAAGCCTGCGCCAAAGCTTTCACCGGCAGCCGCGAAACCGGCTTTCGCGCCCGACGCGACGGTGGTTGCGGATAGCCTAAATCTTCGCGGCGGGCCTGGGATTCAATTCGCGGTCAAAGGTATGATCCCCTACGGCACCCGGGTCGACGTGCAGGAAGCGGATAAACTTTCCGGCTGGCTAAGAATTATCACGCCGTTCGGCGCGACCGGCTACGTGCATGGCGGCTTCGTCCGCCTCGACTGAATTTCCAGACAACAGGTGAAAATCATGAAGCACAATTTTTCGCGCGGCCTCGCGGCTGCGCTACTCATATTTGTGTCCGCTCCTGCCTTCGCGCAAACCGAAGTCGCGGCCGAAGGCATACATAATGTCTTGCAGCCGTATCTGCTGGCGGTCGTATCGGTGATCGCGACCGCGATTGTCGGCTGGTTAGCCGAGCTCATGCGCCGCAAGTTCAATCTCGATATCGATGCCTCGCATCGCGAAGCGTTGCAGACGGCGCTGACGAATGGCGCCGGGTTGCTGATCGGGAAAGCAGGCACCGCTATTGCCGGTAAGAAGCTCGACCTCAAAAGCGCGGCACTCGCGGAAGCCGTGAATTACGTGCTGCAGGCCGTGCCTGACGCGATCCGTTATTTCGGGATTACGCCGGAAGCCGTTGCCGAAAAATTGCAGGCCAAGCTGCCGCAGATTCCGGCAAATGCTTGAAGCGCTTTCGAGCTTCGCCGTTTCGTTTCTCGCGAAGCTTTTGCTCGAATGGATCGGCGAGAGCAAAAAGACCGCCAACGAGCAGGAGACCGGCCGTCTGCGCTCGGAGCTCGGTCACGCGCTTGAAGCGTTGCGGAAGCAGGAAGCCATGGCTTTGATCGCAACAAGACTTGCAACCCGCGCAGATGTGCTCTCGCGGCTTGAAGAGGGCAGCGCATGAACCCGCTTTGTCTTGGGCTCGAGGTAGTCATTCTTGGTGCGCGGCTTTGCTTTGGCGAGCCGTCGCCGCCTGCGGCGGTCACGGTCTGCCCTTTGATCGTGGAGCGAAGTGTGGCTTGGCAACGCGCGCTTCGGACAGAACGCCTTGCCGCGTCAGGCTCACCACGTACCGACGAGGCGCTCGCGGAATGGCTCAGCCTCCGGGATCAGGCGAGGGCGTGCCGCGCGGCCCGCTGACTTTTCCCGGCACTCACTTATAAGAGTCCTGACATTATTCAGGACTCTTCCAATGCATATCCGCGAGGCGGTCGAGAGCCGCTATTCCTGCCGGGCATTCCTCCCAAAGCCCGTTCCCGAAACGGTCGTCCGCGAGATTTTGCAAAGTGCCGCACGTGCGCCGTCGGGCGGTAACTTGCAGCCGTGGATCGTGCACGCGCTTGCGGGCAAGCGCCTTGAAGAACTCAAGGCGCTCATTCGCCCGCGGCTCAACGAATTGCCGCTCGCGGAAGGCAGCGAGTATCAGGTGTATCCGGCTCCGCTGAAGGAGCCTTATAAAGCCCGCCGTTTCAAAGTCGGCGAGCTGCTCTACGAGTCAATCAAGATTCCGCGCGAAGACCGGCCGGGCCGCTACCAGCAGTTCGCCCGCAATTTCGAGTTCTTCGGCGCGCCGGTCGGCATTTTCTTTGTCCTCGACCGCACTATGGGTCCGCCGCAATGGCAAGACCTAGGTATGCACATTCAAAATGTGCTTTTGCTCGCGCGCGGGTACGGCCTCCACACCTGCGCGCAGGAAGCCTGGACCTTCTGGCACAAGACCGTGTCCCGCTTCCTAGAACTTCCCCCCGAACAGATGCTCTTTTGCGGTGTCGCGCTAGGCTATGCCGACGAGACCGCGCCAATTAACCAGTGGCGTTCGCCCCGCGCGGATGTGACCGAATTTGCGCGCTTTCAGGGCTTCGACTGAGCGCGAAACCTTAATCGCCGGTTCAGGTTCGGTCTGGCTTTATCGTATGGCACACTCCCGCCCGAATTCCGGGGCTTTGAGTCGCCATGCGCCTGCTAGTCGTTGAAGACGATCCCGATCTGAACCGCCAGCTTGTCACGGCTTTGTCCGATGCGGGCTACGCGGTCGATTCCGCCGCGGACGGCGAGGACGGTCACCACCTCGGCGACAGCGAACCCTATGACGCGATTGTGCTCGATCTCGGCCTTCCGAAAATGGACGGCATTTCGGTGCTGGAGAGCTGGCGGCGCAACGGCAAGATGATGCCGGTCCTGATCCTGACCGCGCGCGACCGCTGGTCGGACAAGGTGCAGGGCTTCGACGCGGGTGCCGACGATTACGTCGCCAAACCTTTCCATATGGAAGAAGTGCTCGCGCGCATCCGCGCGCTGTTGCGCCGCTCTGCCGGCCACGCGACCAACGAACTCGTCTGCGGGCCGGTGACCTTGGACACGCGCTCAAGCCGCGTCTCGGTGAACGGCAATCCGGTGCGCCTCACGTCGCACGAATACCGGCTGCTCGCGTATCTGATGCATCATAACGGGCGCGTGGTTTCGCGCACCGAACTGGTCGAGCATCTCTACGATCAGGACTTCGATCGCGACTCGAACACGATCGAGGTTTTCGTCGGCAGGTTGCGCAAGAAACTCGGCATCGACATCATCCAGACCGTTCGCGGCCTTGGCTATATGCTTTCGCCGCCAGCCGATGCCAGCTAAAGCGCCATCGCTCGCCCGGCGGCTGTTTCTTTCCGCGACCGCGGTCAGCATGGTCGTGCTGCTCGTGATCGGCGTCGTGTTGTCTTCGCTTTATCGCAGCGCCGTCGAGCGCGCGTTCGACCGGCGCATCAACGTCTATCTTCGCAACATCGTGGCCGAAATCGCGAACAATCCGAAGTCGCCCACGATCGAGCCGGAAACGCTCGGCGAGCCGCTGTTCTTTATTCCTGCGTCCGGCTGGTACTGGCAGATTACGCGGCTCAGCGATCCTGCGGAGCGCAAGGCATCGCGCTCTTCTCCGGATACGGGCTTCCCCACGCTGGAAAGTTTGCAGGTCCCGCAAGTCTATGGCGGTCTTCGTCAGGCTTACGTGATGGGCCCAGACAACCAGCGTTTGCGCGCGGTCGAGCGCTTCCTCGATCTCGGCGAGGACGGCCGCTTTCTGCTCTTCGTTGCCGGTGATTCCTTCGAGATCGAAGACGAAGCCTCCGATTTCAATGACGCGCTGTTGCTGACCTTCGGTTTCATTGCGCTCGCGTTCCTCGCGATCGTCTGGTTCCAGATCCGCTACGGCCTGCGGCCGCTGAAGAATATCTCCGACGTACTGTCCGAAATCCGCTCGGGAAAAGTAGATCGTTTGCAGGGAAGTTTTCCGAAAGAGGTCGCGCCGCTCGCTGGCGAGGTGAACGCGTTGCTCGATACCAACCGCGAAATCGTGGACCGCGCCCGGACGCACGTAGGCAATCTGGCGCACGCGCTGAAAACGCCGCTTTCCGTGTTGGTCAACGAGAGCGAGAATGTAAAAGGCCCCGCCGCCGAAAAAATCCGCGAACAGCTCGGCATCATGCGGGACCAGGTGCAACGCCATCTCGACCGCGCGCGTATTGCCGCCCGCGTAGCCGTGGTGAGCACAACGGTCGAGGTCTCACCCGTGATCGAAATGCTGGTGCGCACGATGGAGAAGATCCATCGCGAGCGCGGCATCACTTTGCGTACGAAGTTGAATCCGGCCACCAAATTCCGCGGCGAGCAGCAGGACATCGAAGAGATGGTCGGCAATCTCGTCGATAATGCCTGCAAGTGGGCGGTGTCGAAGGTCGATATAGAAATGTTCGCGCTGAGCGCGCCGCAGCCTTCACAGCCCGCGTCGGTCCGGATTCAAGTCGACGACGACGGGCCGGGGCTGGCGCCTGCCGAGCGCGAGGAAGTCTTGCGTCGCGGCAAGCGTCTGGACGAAAGCAAGCCCGGCACCGGCCTCGGGCTTTCCATCGTGCTCGAACTCGCGAAGCTCTATGGCGGCACCCTGCAACTGCGGAACTGGTGCTTCCCGCCGCTGAAGGCTGAGCCTCCCTTTCGCCTGAATCTTCAGCCCATTTCTGGCATAATCGATCCGGCGCGGAGGTGCGGCGCCTGTTTGTGTGGTGTAAGGGGCTTTCCATGCCGGCTTTGAAGACCAAGTTTGTAGGCGTCCTTTGCGTGCTGGCGTTATCGCTGGGCGCCTGTTCTGGACCTTCCGGTCCGCGCACAGGGGACGGAATTTTCGCAGGCGCGCTGACCGGTGGCGTTATCGGCGCTCTCACCAATCGCGGGCCGGGCGGCGTGATTGCGGGTGCGGTGATCGGCGGTCTTATCGGCGGCGCGATCGGAAATGCACTCGACGAAGAAGACCGCCGCCGCGCCTATGACGCCGAGCTTCGCGCACTCGAAGCCGAGGGCCCCGGCGCCCCGGTAAGCTGGCGCGGGGATCGCGGTGCCTATGGCACCATCGTGGCAGGCCCGCCTTACGCCTATCAGAGCTATCAGCGCTGCCGCGAATTCACCCACACGGTCTATGTAAACGGCCAGCCGCAGACTGCGCGCGGCATTGCCTGCCGCAATCCGGACGGCACCTGGTCGCAAGTCCAAGGTTAAGAGCTGCGCGGATAAGCCTTTTGACCTGACCGCCGCCCGGCTTTAGGACCTCACGCCGGGTGAAATGATGCTGTTCTGGACGCTGCTTGCGCTGATGACCGCTGCCGCCGTGTTCGCGCTGCTGTGGCCGCTTTCGCGCGAACCGCGCGTTGCCGGCGAGGCGGCGGGGCTCGCGGTCTATCGCAACCAGCTTGCCGAAATCGAAACCGATCGTGCGCGCGGGCTGCTGCCCGCCTCCGAAGCGGAAGCCGCCCGCATCGAAGTATCGCGCCGCTTGCTTGGTGCTGCTTCCGCGGCAGTACCCAAAGCCGGTGCAAGCCTCGCGCGCCGCCGGGCCGCTTCGATCATCGCGCTCTTCGGTGTGCCCGCGCTTTCCCTCTCTCTATATTTTAACTACGGCGCACCGGAGTTTCCGGACGCGCCATTCGCCGAGCGCGTGGCGGTTCCAGTCGAACAGCAGGATATCGGTATGCTGATCGGCCGTCTCGAAGAGCGGCTCGCGCAGAATCCAAATCACGGCGAAGGTTGGGAATTGATTGCGCCGATTTATATGCGCGTTGGCAGAACCGGCGACGCGATCGCGGCGCAGGAAAGCGCAATCCGTATTCTTGGTGCGAGTGCCGCACGCGAAGTTGCGCTCGGCGAGTATCTGCGGATCGCGAACGGAAAAATTTCTCCGGAATCGAAAGCGGCTTTCGAGCGCGCGCTTGTGCTTGACGACAAGACAATCCCCGCGCTTTTTTATCTGGGCCTTGAAGCCGCCGAGAGCGGCAACGCGGCGGAAGCAAAGAAATTCTGGTCGCGTGTGGTCGAGCACGCGAAACCGAACGATCCGTGGCGCATTCCGGCGGAGCGCCGGCTCATGATGCTTGAGAAGAAGCCATGACGCGGAAGCAGCGTCGCCTTACCTTGATCGCCATTGGCGGCATCGTGCTCGCGCTTGCGGCAGCGCTGACGCTGTCTGCGCTCCGCGACACCATTACCTTCTTCGCGAGCCCGAGCGAATTGGCGTTAAACCCGCCGCCGCCCGGCAAGCGGCTTCGCATCGGCGGTCTCGTCAAGGAAGGCAGCATCGTGAAAGAGGGCGTGCTGGTGCGCTTCGAAGTGACCGATGGCGAGAAAAGCATCCCCGTCCGCTATCAGGGGATGTTGCCGGATCTGTTCCGCGAAAAGCAGGGCGTGGTCGCCGAGGGCACGCTGGAAGAGGGCGTCTTCATCGCACGCACGATTCTCGCGAAGCATGACGAATATTATATGCCGCGCGAAGTCGTGGATGCCTTGAAGGACAAAGGCGTCTGGAAGCAAAACGAAGGCGGCAAGAAATGATTGCCGAGCTTTCCCATGCGGCCCTTGCACTCGCGTTTGCGCTGGCGGTAGCGCAGGCGTTCTTCTCGCTGTGGGGTGCGTGGCAGAACGATCAACGGCTGATGAACGTGCCGCCGGTGGCAGCTTTCGGCGTGCTCGCCTTTACGGCTGCGTCGTTTGCGGGCCTCACATATCTATATGTCACTTCGGATTTTTCGGTCGCAAACGTCTATTCCAACTCGCACTCGGCGAAGCCGCTGCTCTACAAGTTCACCGGCGTGTGGGGCAATCATGAAGGCTCGATGCTCCTGTGGGCGCTGGTGCTTGCGATCTTCTCCGCGCTGATCGGCGTCTTCGCAGGAAATCTACCCGCCCGCCTGCGTGCGAACGTGCTCGGCGTGCAGGGGCTGATCGCCGCGATCTTCATTCTTTTTATTCTTGCGACGTCCAATCCGTTCCTGCGGATCGAAATTGCACCGGCGCAGGGGCAGGGGCTTAACCCGGTATTGCAGGACATCGGCCTCGCGCTGCATCCGCCGCTTTTGTATCTCGGCTATGTTGGCTGCTCGGTCGCGTTCTCGTTTGCCGTTGCCGCGCTGATCGAGGGCCGGATCGATGCCGCCTGGGCGCGCTGGGTGCGGCCATGGACACTCACCACGTGGCTATTTCTTACGCTCGGCATCGCGATGGGTTCCTACTGGGCCTATTACGAACTCGGCTGGGGCGGGTACTGGTTCTGGGACCCGGTGGAGAATGCGTCCTTGATGCCGTGGATTGCGGCGACGGCGCTACTTCATTCTGCGCTAGTCATGGAGAAGCGCGATGCGCTCAAAATCTGGACGGTGTTGCTTGCACTCTTGACGTTCTCGTTGTCGCTCCTCGGCACTTTTCTGGTGCGCTCTGGCGTACTGACTTCGGTACATACTTTCGTGAGCGACCCGACACGCGGCGTTTTCATTCTCGCCATTCTCATCTTCTTCGTCGGCGGCTCGCTCGCACTGTTCGCGCTACGTGTATCCGAACTGAAGCCGGGCGGCATTTTTGCGCCGGTTTCGCGCGAAGGCGCGCTTCTGCTGAACAACCTTTTTCTCTCCGCAATCTGCGCGACGGTTTTCACCGGTACGCTTTATCCGCTGCTTCTGGAATCCTTGACCGGCGAGAAGATTTCGGTCGGTGCGCCGTTCTTCAATGCGACCGTGGGGCCGCTTGCGCTCTTTCTGGTCGCGCTGATGCCGGCAGGGCCGCTGCTTGCGTGGAAGCGCGGCGATGCTACGGGGATCGCGCAGAAGCTGGCGCTGGCAGCGGCTTTGGCTCTGGCGCTCGCGATTACAGTGTTCGCAAGCAATAGTGCGCCGCTTTATCCGATGATCGCGCTAACCATCGGTATCTTCGCGGTCGCAGGAGCGATCACGGAATACGCGACCCGCGTGGCGCTCTTTCGCGTGCCGGTTGCGGAATCGTTTTCGCGAGCACGCGGTTTGCCGCGCTCGTCGTTAGGCAGTTTGCTGGCACACCTCGGTATCGGTCTTTCGCTGATCGGCATCGCGGCAGAGGGCGGTTGGAGCGTCGAGAAGATTGTCGCGGTAAAACCCGGCGAGACCGTCCGCATCGCGGATTTCGATCTTCGCTTCCGCCAATGGGCGGAGCGCAAAGGCGAGAACTACCGCGACATCGCAGCGATCTTCGAAATCCGCCGCGACGGCATTCTGATTGATGAACTCTCACCCGCGAAACGTATTTTCGTGATGCGCGGCCAGCAGACTTCGGAAGCAGGCATAAAAACCTTCGGCTTGAGTCAGCTCTATTTAAGCATCGGCGATCCGTCACCCGATCAGTCGGTAGCGCTCCGCGCATACTGGAAGCCATTTGTGCTTCTGATCTGGCTCGGCGGCGTCGTGATGGCGTTCGGCGCCGCAGCCTCGCTCTCCGACAGCAGACTTCGCATCGGCGTTCCGAAGCGAGCCGCAAAGAAGAAGCTCGCAATGGCACCGGCGGAGTGAACGTGAAAAAACTCGCGCCCATATTTCTTATGTTGTTCGCGCTCACGGCGGCTGCGTCAGCCCTGCAGCCGGACGAAGTATTGAGCGATCCAGCGCTTGAGGCGCGGGCGCGGGCACTGTCGCTCACGCTCCGCTGCATGGTCTGCCAGAACCAGTCGATCGACGATTCGGATGCGCCGCTTGCACGCGATCTGCGCGTTCTCGTCCGCGAGCGCCTCAAGGCAGGCGACAGCGACACACAAATCCGTGAGTTTCTGGTCGCGCGTTACGGGCAGTTCGTGCTGCTCGAGCCTGAGAAAAATAGCCGCACCGCACTGCTCTGGCTCGCGCCCTTGCTTGTCCTGCTCGCGGGAGCGCTGGTTTTACTGCGCTTTTTTATGCGCCGCCCGAGACACAGCCCGAAGCCGCTTACCGCCGCCGAAAAGAAGCGCCTGAAACAGCTTTCGTAAGGCCCGCTGACCTTACGAAAGCGTAATGTTCCAGCGACATCGCCGTAAGGCGCCAGCACCTACCTTCATCTTCGAAAACAGCCATATCCCCGATGTGGTGCCCAGGATTTCGGAGACCTCCTTATGTTTGAGAACCGTTCCCCGGCTTCGCGCCGTTCGCTCGTCACCGGTATCGTAATCGGTGCGGTGATCGCTGCGTTCGCCATCACCAGCACCAATGTTGTTTCGTTCGTCTCGTCCGCCAAGGCGCAGATCGTGACGAACCAGCCGGCCAACACGCTTTCGTTTGCCGACATCGTCGACAAGGTGAAGCCGTCCGTGGTCAGCGTTCGCACCAAGAGCGACGCGCCGCAGGCGACCGCCGAAGACGACTCCGGCGATCTTCCGCCGAATGCGGAGCGCTTCTTCCGCCGCTTCTTTGGCGATCAGATGCCCGGACCGAACCGCATTCCGCGCAACCGCCGCACCTCCGGTCAGGGTTCCGGCTTCTTCATTTCGGCTGACGGCTATGTCGTCACAAACAATCACGTCATCGACAAAGCGACGGTCGTGGAAGTCGTAGCTGACGACGGTAAGTCTTACACTGCCAAGGTCATCGGCACCGATCCGCGCACCGATCTTGCGCTCCTGAAAGTCGACGGCAAGACTGATTTCCCCTGGGTGCGTCTTGCTCCGACCGCCCCGCGCATCGGCGACTGGGTGCTCGCGGTCGGCAATCCGTTCGGCCTCGGCGGCACCGTGACCGCGGGCATCGTCTCCGCGCGCGGCCGCGACATCGGCGCCGGCACCTATGACGACTTCATCCAGATCGACGCCGCAGTGAATCGCGGCAACTCCGGCGGCCCGACCTTCAATCTCGCCGGTGAAGTGATCGGCGTGAACACCGCGATCGTGTCGCCGACCGGCGGCAATATCGGCATCGCCTTCGCGATCCCGTCCGAAACGGTGCAGACCGTTGTTGCCGCACTCCGCCAGAACGGCACCGTCACGCGCGGCTATCTCGGCGTGCAGATCCAGCCGGTCACGCAGGAGATCGCAGACAGTCTCAATCTCAAGAACACCGAAGGCGCGCTGGTCGGCGAAGTGCAGGCGGGCTTGCCCGCTGCCGCCGCCGGTATCAAGTCGGGCGACATCATCATCGATGTCGACGGCACGCCGATCAAAACCGTGCGTGAATTGCAGCGCAAGATCGCGGCGTTCCGTCCGGACTCGACCGTGAAGATCAAGGTGCTGCGCGACGGCAAGGAACAGTTGATCGAGGTCAAGCTCGCGAAACTGCCCGAGCAGCAACAGGCCGCGGCCGAGCAAAAAACTCCGCCGCGCAAATCCAACCCGCGCCGTGAGCGTGAAGACGACCGCGGCGACCGGATGGATAAAGGCGACCGTATGCAGCGCGGTGGCGATGACCGCAAGGAACAGCGCCAGAGCCGCAGCGACGACCGCAGCACCAACTCGCGCGAGCTGACGCTCTCGCAGCTCGGCCTCACGGTCGCGCCCGCGAGCGAAGTGCAGGGCGCGAACCCGGAAGGCATCGTCGTCACCGACGTCGATCAACAGGGTCCAGCCGGAGAGCGCGGACTGCGCACCGGCGACGTGATCCTCGAGATCGCAGGCCGCAACGTGACCCGGACCAGCGAACTGAACGATGCCATCACCAAGGCCCGCAGCGAGGGCAAGAGCGTCATCCTGCTTCGCGTGAAGTCGCAGGCCGGCACGCGCTATGTGACCTTGCCGGTAGGCAAGGGCTGAGCTTCGGGAGTCCGCGGTGGTGTAAACCCCCATCGCCCCCTGCCAACGCGGGCACCCGGGGGGCGGAGAGCGTGAAAGCGCTTTCCGCCCCAATTTTTTTGAGCGAGAACCATGCGTAAGAATTTGAGTCGAGGCCCATGCGTCTCCTGATCGTCGAAGATGACCGCGAAGCCGCGGATTATCTGAAAAAAGCGCTGCGCGAGGCCGGCCACATGGCCGAAGTCGCGAACGACGGCGAGTCCGGCCTTGCCATTGCGCTCGACGAGAGCTTCGACGTGCTCGTGGTCGACCGTATGTTGCCCAAACGCGACGGGCTTTCGCTCGTCTCCGAGCTGCGCACGCGCGGCAAGGAAACGCCGGTGCTGATCCTCTCCGCGCTGGGTCAGGTCGATGACCGCGTCACGGGTCTCCGCGCAGGCGGCGACGATTATCTCGCGAAGCCTTATGCTTTCTCCGAGTTGCTTGCGCGCGTCGAAGTGCTGTCGCGGCGCCGCGCGCCGAACAGCGCCGAGACGGTCTATCGCGTGGCCGATCTCGAACTGGACCGGCTCTCGCATCGCGTGACCCGCGGCGGCGAGGAGATTGTGCTGCAACCGCGCGAATTCCGGCTGCTGGAATATCTGATGCGCCATGCGGGTCAGGTCGTGACCCGCACCATGCTCCTCGAAAACGTGTGGGACTATCACTTCGACCCGCAGACCAACGTGATCGACGTGCACGTCTCGCGGCTGCGCTCGAAGATCGACAAGGGTTTCGCAAAGCCACTGTTGCAGACCGTGCGGGGCGCCGGATACATGATCCGTGACGGCGCTCGGTAAACTGTTCCGCACTACCGCGTTCAAGATCGTTGCGGTCTATCTGATCGTCTTCGCGCTGTTTGCGATGGCGGTGATTGGCTATCTCGCCCGCCATACGCAGGCACTCGTGGTCTCGCAGATCACCGAGACGATCGACGCGGAAATCAAGAACCTTCAGGAAGTTCACGCCGACAGTGGCATCGGCCGTCTGATCGACGTGATTGTCGCGCGTGCGCAGCAGCCCGGTTCGAACCTTTATCTGATTACATCCTTCAACGGCGCCGTGCTGGCGGCGAACGTCACCGATATCGACAACGTGACGTTGTCGCGCCAAGGCTGGTCGGAGATTTCCTATCGCCGCACCGACGATGCGGCCGACAACCTCCACGACAGCCGCGCGCTGGTACGCGTCGCCTTCATCGGCGGCTTTCGCGTGCTCGTCGGCCGCGACATCGAGGAGCGCGAGCGGCTCCGGCAGATTCTCGCGGCCCCTGCGCGCTGGTCGCTGGTGGTGATTGTGCTTCTCGGTATCGCCGGTGGTCTGTTCGTGACGCGGCGCGTGATGAAGCGGATCGACAGCATGACCGCGACCTCTGAGCAGATCATGCGCGGCGATTTCGGCGGCAGGCTTGCCGTCACCGGCTCCGGCGACGAATTCGACCGTCTCGCGAATAGCCTGAACGCAATGCTCGCCCGCATCGAAAATCTGATGGGCGGGCTGAAGCACGTCTCCGACAATATCGCGCATGACCTGAAGACGCCGCTGACGCGACTGCGTAACCGCGCGGAAGAGGCACTGCGGCCGAAGCATACTGAAGCCGAGCTTCGCCGCGCACTCGAATCCACGATCGAGGAATCCGACAATCTGATCCGGACTTTCAACGCGCTCCTGATGATTTCGCGCGCCGAAGCCGGCGAAGTACGCAAGGCCATGATCGATTTCGATGCCTCCGAAATCGCGCGGGACGTGGCCGAGCTTTATGAGCCGGTGGCGGAGGAAAGCGGGCTTACGCTCGGCATCCATGCGCCTGATAATCTTCCCGTGCGCGGCAGCCGCGAACTTGTCAGTCAGGCGCTCGCGAACCTCGTCGATAACGCGATCAAGCATGGCGGTACCACGAAGGGAAGCAAGGTGACGGTAGCCGCGCGCCGCGCCGCCGACCGCATCGAGTTCGCGGTCGGCGATCGGGGGCCGGGCATTCCGGCGCAGGACCGGCTGCGCGTGCTGGAGCGCTTCGTGCGGCTGGAGGAAAGCCGCTCGCGGCCCGGCGCGGGCCTCGGGCTTTCGCTGGCGCTTGCCGTGGCGCGGCTGCATGGCGGCGACCTCAGGCTCGAAGACAATTCGCCGGGCCTGAAGGTGACGCTCGCGATTCCGGCCCAGCCGGGCCAAACTAAAGGGGCATGAAGGCCCCGAAAACCAAGCCGGCCGGTTCCTCCGACACGATGCTCGCGCGGCTTCGGGAAGC
>LNFM01003613.1_pt1 | contig 30146 bp, 29 predicted proteins | sample 596031 | NCBI WGS metagenome assembly LNFM01 (sample SAMN04254537, study PRJNA301005) | activated carbon metagenome | isolation source: dual media filters at the Ann Arbor, Michigan drinking water treatment plant | place: USA: Ann Arbor
GCTGATTTGCCGCCCTCTGCCCGGCTCGCGTCCGCCCGATCGCTCTCCGGGCGAGGCGTTTCCATACCGGGCATTCCCAGCATCCCGGGCATACCAGGAACGCCGGTCTTCCCACCGGAGAAGGGTGCGAACATGGTGATGGCTTGTTCGAACATGGCGAGGTTCTTGCGGGCCTGCTCCTGATAGGCCTCGAACGCGCCATGCGGGGTGAATGCGGTGGTGAACTGCTTGCGGAAGCGGTCCTGCTCCTTGGCAAGAGTCTCGAGGCTGACCTGCAGGTAGCTCGGCACCATCCGCTCCATGGTGTCGCCGTAGAAGCGTATGAGTTGGCGCAGGAAAGGCACGGGCAGCAAAGTCTGTGTGCCGGCACGGCTTTCCTGCTCGACGATGATCTGGGTGAGCACCGTATGCGTCAAGTCATCGCCGGACTTGGCATCGAACACCACGAAATCCCGCTCGGCCCGCACCATGGCCGCGAGATCATCCAGCGTGACGTAGGTGCTGGTCTCCGTGTTGTAGAGGCGGCGATTCGCGTACTTCTTGACGACGACCGGCTCCTTTTTGTCGCCGGAAGGATCTGCTTTGCTCAGCATGTGTTCGACCGCGTCTCTGCTGCACCTGCGAAACAATACCACATGGACGCGTCGTGGCAAAGCAATCGTCGACACCTCCCTGACCGCCTGCCACGCGGGTAAATCGGGCTTCTCGACGTCATCTGCCTCGACGTTGGGTAGCAATTGCGCACTGCACACCGATTGCGGCCGAGCAAGTAAGTCACTATCGATAGCCTTGAGGTGCGCGCTTCTTCGCAGGCTCTTTCTGGCATTCTCCTGGCCGCACAGTTGGCGGCGCGCGCATCATGCACGGTCTGACCTCGAGCATGTCCCGACCTTTCGGGCATCAAGGAGCAAATCTCATGAACCCCGACACCACCATCGTCATCGCCAGCGCAGCGCGCACCCCGGTCGGCTCGTTCAATGGATCCCTGGCATCGGTGCCGGCGCACGAACTCGGCAAGGTCGCGATCGAGGCTGCGTTGCAGCGCGCCAATGTCGAGGTCGGAGACGTGAACGAGGTCATCATGGGCCAGATCCTGACGGCAGCCGCCGGCCAGAATCCAGCCCGCCAGGCTTCGATCGCGGCAGGCATTCCCGTCGATGCTCCGGCGTGGGGTATGAACCAGCTGTGCGGCTCGGGGTTGCGGGCAGTCGCGCTCGGTGCGCAGCAGGTGCTCGACGGCGCCACGATCGTCGTCGCAGGCGGCCAGGAGAGCATGAGCCAGGCGCCCCACGCCATGTACCTTCGTGACGGCACGAAGATGGGCGACACGAAAATGATCGATACCATGATCAAGGACGGCCTCTGGGACGCTTTCAACGGCTACCACATGGGCACCACCGCCGAGAACGTGGCGCGCCAGTGGCAGATCACGCGCGACGAGCAGGACAAGTTTGCCGTCGCCTCGCAGAACAAGGCCGAGGCCGCAAAGAAGGCCGGCCGTTTCAAAGACGAGATCGCGCCCGTTGTGATCAAGACGCGCAAGGGCGAGACGGTCGTGGCCGAAGACGAGTACATCAAGGATGGCGTGACCCTCGAGGCCATTTCGAAGCTCCGTCCGGCATTCGACTCGAAAGAGGGCTCGGTGACAGCGGCGAATGCCTCCGGCATCAACGACGGCGCCGCAGCCGTGGTGCTGATGACCGAGTCCGAAGCAAAGCGCCGGGGCATCAAGCCGCTGGCCCGCATCGTTTCCTGGGCCAATGCCGGCGTCGATCCCTCGATCATGGGAACCGGCCCGATTCCGGCCTCGAAGAAGGCGCTGGAGAAGGCCGGCTGGACCGTCAACGACCTCGACCTGATCGAAGCCAACGAGGCCTTCGCGGCGCAGGCCTGCGCGGTGAACAAGGGCCTCGGTTGGGATACGTCGAAGGTCAACGTCAACGGCGGTGCGATCGCAATCGGACATCCGATTGGCGCGTCCGGTGCACGGGTCCTCACGACCCTGCTTTACGAAATGCAGCGCCGCGATGCGAAGAAGGGCCTCGCCACGCTCTGCATCGGTGGCGGTATGGGCATAGCCATGTGCGTCCAGCGCGACTGACAGCAGTCTTGCGGCGGAATCCTGGACAATGGGTTCCGCGATTGACCAACATCATGATTTCTACCGGGGCGATCTCCAATCGCCCCCGGACAGTTGCTGGTGGCTATAGATTGACGTTCTCGCGCACACCGAAATAGCCGGCCCCAACAAACAACCCCGGAGGGATGAGCCCCATGGCCCGCGTCGCAGTCGTCACCGGAGGAACCCGCGGCATCGGAGAGGCGATCTCGATCGCTCTCGGCCGCAAGGGCTATCGCGTCGCGGCGACCTATGCCGGTAACGACGAGGCCGCGCAGCGCTTCTCCGCCGCGAACGGAATCCCCGTCTATAAATTCGATGTCGGCGACTACGACGCCTGCGAGAAAGCCGTGGCGCAGATCACCCACGACCTCGGCCCGGTCGACGTTCTCGTCAACAACGCCGGCATCACGCGCGATGCACCACTCCATCGCATGACCAGGGCCTATTGGGGCGATGTCATCCGCACCAACCTCGACAGCGCGTTCAACATGACCCGGCTCGTCATCGACAGCATGCGCGGGCGCAATTTCGGCCGCATCGTCAACATCTCGTCGATCAACGGGCGCAAGGGCCAGTTCGGACAGTCCAACTACGCCGCCGCGAAAGCCGGCCTGCTCGGTTTCACGAAGGCCCTGGCCCTCGAGGGTGCCGCCAAGAACATCACATGCAATGTCATCGCACCGGGTTACATCAACACCGAGATGGTGGCAGCGGTGCCGAAGGATGTGCTCGAGTCGAAGATACTGCCGTTCATTCCGGTCGGGCGGCTCGGCACGGCGGAGGAAATCGCGCGCTGCGTCGTGTTCCTCGCGGCAGACGATGCGGGCTTCATCACGGGTGCCTGCCTGGATGCCAACGGCGGTCAGTACATCGCGAGCTGAGCGCCTGGGCGGCTGGATCGGGGGATGTGACAGCCTCCATCTCAGCGTGCGATAAGCATGCCATGCAGGAAAAAACCCATAGCGTAAAACCGGACAGCGGCGAGCTGAGGCATGCGCGTCTCGTCGTGCGGCGAGCCGAGCCCGTCGACATCCCCGCGATCGCGGCCCTGAGCCGGCGCATCTATCATCCGCAGCCGGCGCTGACGTCCCAGATGATCCGGGGCCATCTGAACAACTTCCCCGACGGCCAGTTCGTCGCCGAGCATGAAGGGCTGATCGTCGGCTATTGCGCGACGTTCGTGATCGACGAGGCGACCGCGCTCGGGGCGCACACCTGGACCGGCATCACGGGTGGTGGCTTTGCCGCACGACACGATCCGAAGGGCGACTGGCTCTACGGCATGGACGTCTCGGTCGATCCGGGGCATCGCCGGCTGCGCATCGGTCAGCGGCTGTATAACGCACGAAAGGCGCTCGCCAAGCGACTCGGGCTCAAGGGCATCGTGTTCGGTGGGCGGATGCCGGGGCTCGCTCGACGGCTGCGCGACGCCGGCTCGGCCGCGGGTTATCTCGAGGCGATCAAGGAGCGGAAATTCACGGATCCCGTGGTGAATTTCCACATCGCACAGGGCTTCGCGGCCGAAGGCGTCCTCGAGGGCTACGAGCCGGGAGACAGGGAGTCGCTCGGCACGGCGAGCCTGATGGTCTGGCGCAATCCCGAGTATGTGGAAGGGCGAAACCGGACCGCCTCGAGCCTGGCGCGACCCAGCAAGGTTCGTGTGGCGGCCGTACAGTATCAAATGCGCGGGATCACGGATCGCGACGACTTCAAGCGGCAGGTCGCCTATTTCGTCGACGTGGCGGCCGACTACAAGGCCGATTTCGTCGTGCTGCCAGAGCTCTTCACGCTGCAGCTCCTATCTCTCGAGAAAACGCCGCTGCCACCAATGCAGGGCATCGAGCGCATAACGAGCTATACGGAATGGTTCATCGGCTTCATGCGCGACCTCGCCGTCGAGCACAACATCAACATCATCGGTGGCACACAGCCGACGCGGCACGAGAACGGCACCATACGCAACGTCGCCTACGTGTTCCTGCGCGACGGCGCCGTCTACGGGCAGGACAAGATCCACCCGACGCCGAGCGAGGCGTACTGGTGGAACATCAAGGGCGGCGATACGGTCAACGTCATCGATACCGATTGCGGGCCGATCGGCGTGCTGGTCTGCTACGATGCCGAGTTCCCCGAGCTTGCTCGCCACATCGCAGACCAGGGCGCGATGCTGCTGTTCGTTCCGTTCTGCACGGACGACCGGCGCGGCTTCCTCCGCGTGCGCTACTGCTGTCATGCGCGCGCCATCGAAAACCAGATTTACGTCGTGATGGCCGGGGTTTGCGGCAATCTGCCGAACGTCGAGAACATGGATGTGCACTACGCCGAAAGCGCGATTCTGACACCGTGCGACATCCCCTTCGCCCGAGATGGCGTGGCCGCCGACACGGCTGCCAACACGGAGACCATCGCCATCGCCGACCTCAGCCTCACCGATCTCGAGGTCGCGCGCCGGGAAGGCAGCGTTCGCAACTTCCGCGACCGGCGCTTCGATCTCTATCGGGTCGCGTGGACAGGTGCGCCGCCACCCCCGGTACCAGTATCCAGCAAGGCCGCGGGCCAACCAGGACCGCCGAAGGGCGGCTAGCACAGGCGCCCTCCACCGCTCACTTGGCGCAGTGAGCATAGATCGGCCGCTGACCGCCGATTGACACTTCTGCGGCCGTCTCTATCCTGCACGAACCGCCGTTACAGGCCGGCGGAAGAGACCGCTCGATATCGGAGCTTGCCCCGAACTCGATCGGCGCCGAAGGAGCAACCGCCCCGGAAACTCTCAGGCAAAAGGACCGCCGGCCGATGGCACTCTGGAAAGCAGCGGCATCCGTCATTAGCCGCTCACCGAAGGGGTAAGGTGGATACTTGGTTGGCGCTTCGGTTGCCCACTCGGCAACCGCGCCGTGGAGCCGGCAGCGCAAGCGTGCCGCGCTGCCACGCAAAGCGCAGACCGGGTGTGCACTCAATTCTCTCAGGTTCCGTGACAGAGGGGGCTTCCGCTCGTGCGCAATCAGGCGCGCGATCGTGGAGCCGTCACGGGATGCGACCATGGCCGAGCCATCTGCCGCCACGCCAGAGCCCCTGAAGCGAACACCGCTCTACGACCTCCACGCCGCCGCCGGCGCCAAGTTGGTGCCGTTCGCCGGCTACGAGATGCCTGTACAGTACCCCATGGGCGTCCTGAAGGAGCATCTCTGGACGCGGGAGAAGGCGGGGCTGTTCGACGTGGCGCACATGGGGCTGTGCTTTCTGCAGGGCCCCGATCACGAGACGACGGCGCGCGCGCTCGAGGCCCTCGTGCCCGCCGACATCGTGGCGCTGAAACCAGGCCAGCAACGCTATACGCAGCTTGTCGACGAGACAGGCGGCATTCTCGATGACCTGATGGTGACGCGCTCGCCTGGCCCCGTCGAGGACGGCAATCTCGTTCTGGTCGTCAATGCCGGGTGCAAGGACGCCGACTACGCCCACATCCGCGCGCGGTTGCCCGGCAACGTGAAGCTCTTCGTCACCGACCGGCGCACTTTGCTTGCCCTGCAAGGGCCGGCAGCAGCAGCGGTACTGGCCCGGCATGTTCCTGGCATCGATGGGCTTGGTTTCATGACCGGCACCTTCTCCACTCTGCTCAGCCAGACGATTTTCGTCACCCGTTCAGGCTACACTGGCGAAGACGGCTTCGAGATCGCGGTGCCGGATTCCGACGCCGCCGCGATCTGGCAGAAGTTGGTGGCCGAGCCCGACGTCGAGGCCATTGGGCTCGGCGCGCGCGACTCGCTCCGCCTGGAGGCGGGGCTCTGCCTCTACGGCCACGACATCGACACGACGACGTCCCCCATCGAGGCCAATTTGCAATGGTCGATCCAGAAGCGACGGCGCACCGATGGTGGTTTTCCCGGAGCAGCGCGCATCCAGCGCGAGTTGGCGGACGGACCGGCCCGCAAACGTGTCGGGATCAAGCCGGAGGGCCGCGCACCGGCACGCGAAGGCACCGAGATTGTGTCGTCCGGAGGTGAACCGATCGGGAAAGTAACCTCCGGCGGCTTCGGGCCGAGCGTCAATGGTCCCGTCGCTATGGGCTTCGTCACGGCGTCCCACGCCTCGCCGGGCACCAAAGTGCAGCTGGTGGTGCGGGGTAAGCCGCTGCCAGCCGAAGTCGTCACGCTCCCGTTCGTGCCGCATCGGTATTTCAGGAGATTGGGCACGTAGCACGTAGGTTGGGTTAGCGCGGCCACCGGATGACAAGCCAAAGGCTGCACCGACGGAACCGCGCGTAACCCAACACCGAGAACACCGCGCCCAATCGGCACCACACCGAGGAACACTGCCAATGCCCACCATCAAATTCACCAAAGAGCACGAGTGGATCAGCGTCGACGGCGATGTCGCCACGATCGGCATCACGGCACACGCCGCCAAGCAACTCGGCGACGTCGTCTTCGTCGAGGTGCCGGAAGTCGGACGCGCCGTGACAGCGGGCGAGGCATGCGCTGTCGTGGAGAGCGTGAAAGCCGCGAGCGACGTCTATGCGCCGATTTCTGGCGCGGTCATCGAGGCCAATGCCGAGCTGGCAGGTCGACCAGCGGCCGTCAACGAGGGCCCCGAAGGCGAGGGCTGGTTCTTCAAGCTCAAGCTCTCGAATGCGAGCGAGCTATCCGGACTGATGGACCGCGCCGCTTACGACCAGTTCGTCAAGGACAACGCCTGATGCGCTACCTCCCTCTCACTGATGACGACCGCCGCGAGATGCTGGCGAAAATCGGCGTCGGCGGCGTCGACGATCTCTTTGTGGCCGTGCCGCGCGACAAGCTGATGCGCGATCTGCCGGCGCTGCCAAGAACCATGTCGGAGCTCGAGGTCGAGCGCGAGATGGCGAAGCTCGCCGGCTTGAACACCTCTGCAGGCTCGGTCCCGTTCTTCATCGGAGCCGGCGCCTATCGCCACCATGTGCCGGCGACCGTCGACCATCTGATCCAACGCTCGGAATTTCTGACGAGCTACACGCCCTACCAGCCGGAGATCACCCAAGGCACGCTGCAATATCTCTTCGAGTTCCAGACGCAGGTGGCGAACCTGACGGGCATGGATGTCGCCAATGCCTCGATGTACGATGGCTCCACCGCCGCGGCCGAGGCTGTGTTGATGGCGCACCGTATCACGCGGCGCAAGAAGGCCGTGCTGTCGGGCGGGCTCCACCCGCAGTACGGCGATGTGATCCGCACGCTGGCGCACCATGGCGGCTCGGCAGTGGACACGCTCCCTCCCGATCCCGCAGGATCCGAGGACATTGCACAACGCATCGATGGCGAAACGAGCTGCATCGTGGTGCAGTATCCGAGCTTTTTCGGGACCATCCGCGATCTCGAGTCGGTCGCGAAGGCAGCGCACGCCAAGGGCGCCCTGCTCATCGTCGTCGTTACAGAAGTGGTCGCGCTCGGCCTTCTCAAATCGCCCGGCGAGATGGGCGCTGACATCGTCGCAGCCGAAGGCCAGTCGATCGGCAATGGCCTCAATTTCGGCGGACCCTACGTCGGGCTCTTCGCGACGCGCGACAAGTACGTGCGCCAGATGCCGGGTCGGCTCGCGGGCGAAACTGTGGATGCCGAAGGGCGGCGCGGGTTCGTCCTCACACTCTCGACACGCGAGCAGCACATCCGGCGCGAGAAGGCGACGAGCAACATCTGCACGAACTCGGGGCTGTGCGCGCTCGCCTTCACGATCCACATGACGCTGCTCGGCGAGGCCGGCCTGAAGCAACTCGCCGAGATCAATCACGCCAACGCCTGCGATCTCGCCGACCGGCTGGCGCGTTTGGACGGTGTGGAAGTCATCACACCCGCGTTCTTCAACGAGTTCACGTTGCGCGTGGCGGGAAATGCTGCCGGGATCGTGGACAAGCTGGCACAGAAAGGCGTGCTCGCGGGCGTGCCGGTATCGCGGCTGCTGCCGGGAACGCCCGAGTGCTCCGACCTCATCGTCGTCGCCTCGACGGAGATCAACACGGACGACGACCGGGCAACCTTCGCAAAGGCGTTGGCAGCCGCGGTCGCGACTTGACTGAGCAGAAGGGCTCGCGTGGCCACGCTGGCATCCCGCACGGCGAGTATGCGAGAGGCTTGAAATGACCAAGGTGCAGACAGAGCACGAGCAGCTGGCTCAGCAGTTTGGCGCGATCCGCGCCAGGCTCGAGGCTTGCCGCGCGATGGCCGCTGAGAAAGGCAACGATGCCGATGCTCTGGCTTCAGCGATTGGGGAGCATCTCGCGAGACTCGATCCAGGCGAACTCCCGGCCGCGGCCCAGGTGGTCTGGACGGAGCGGATCGCGCGCCCGCTGAAGGCCGACATGGCAAAGCCGCTGGCGGCCCGAGCTGTCGCATCGATCCGATCCTGGCCGTCGGCGCGGGTCGGCCAAATCGTCCAGGCTTTGAGCGAGATCGAAGCGCTGGTGATCGATGCAGAGAACGACGCCGAGCACGAGGTGATCTACGCCGAGATCTCGAGGACGTACTCATGACCCATGGATCGACGCACGGCATGTCATTCTCATCTCAGGCATCGGGGGCAGCGACATGAGCTTCCCCGCCATTTCCCGCTTCATCGAAGCCATAGGCACGGACGCGAGCGCCGAGGTGGTTGCGACGGCTTTTGCGCATCATCTTTCCCACCTCACGGCCGACGCGCTTCCTGCCAACGCCCAGCCGCACTGGCGCGATGTCGCGAGGCTGCTGAGGTCGCCTGCCGAAAAGCCAATCCCCGAGCGAGCGGTCGCGGCCATCAAGTCGTGGCCGGCCGTACGCATCGGAGAGCTTTTCAACCACATTCGCCAGCTCCACGCCCTGCTCGAGAAGGCCGAGAACGACCGGCTCGAGGACGAGATCCGCGACAGCATCAGACGCCATTATCTTTGAGGAACGGACACCACAGATGGCAATGAACACGCAAGGCCGTCCGACCGGTCCCGGCAGCGCCGAGAGAAGTGAAGTCGGCACGTTCACCGGCAACCGAGGCCTCGACCACGAGGAGGCGCTGATCTTCGAAATCGGCCGTGCGGAAACGACGGGCGTCGATCTTCCGCAACCGAAGTCGGTCAAGGCTCGTCTCGGCGGCCTCCAGCGCCGGCAACCGATCGGCCTGCCGGGACTGACCGAGCCGGAGACGATGCGCCACTACGTGCGGCTCTCACGCAAGAACTATGCGATCGATTCCGGGCTCTATCCGCTCGGCTCCTGCACCATGAAGCACAATCCCCGTCTCAACGAAAAAATGGCGCGGCTCGCGGGCTTCGGCGATGTGCATCCGTTGGCGCCGCAAAGCACAGTGCAGGGAGCGCTGGGGCTGATGCAGGCGCTCGCGGGGTATCTGCTGGAGCTCACGGGCATGCAATCGGTGGCGCTGTCGCCTAAGGCGGGCGCACATGGCGAGCTTTGCGGCATGCTCGCGATCAAGGCCGCGCACGACGCGAAAGGCTCGAAGCGCAACATCGTGCTGGTGCCGGATTCCGCGCACGGCACCAATCCGGCGACAGCAGCCTTCATGGGCTACCACGTCAAGTCGATACCGGCGCGCGCCGACGGCACAGTCTCGGCGGACGCTGTCAAAGCCGCGCTCACACCCGAAGTCGCTGCCATCATGCTGACCAACCCGAACACATGCGGCCTATTCGAGCCCGAGGTGGCCGAGATCGCGCGCGTCGTCCACGACGCCGGCGGCTACTTCTACTGCGACGGCGCTAACTTCAACGCCATCGTCGGCAAGGTTCGTCCCGGCGACCTTGGCATCGATGCCATGCACATCAATCTGCACAAGACGTTCTCCACTCCGCATGGCGGCGGCGGACCGGGCTCGGGACCGGTGGTACTGTCGGCGGCGCTGGCGCCTTACGCACCGGTGCCCTTCGTTGTCCGCGACGGAACGGCCTACAAGCTCATCGAGCACGAGGCCGAGGCGCAGGACGGCATGCACCCGCTCGGGCGTCTGACGGCCTTCCACGGGCAGATGGGCATGTTCGTCCGCGCGCTGGCCTACATGCTGAGCCACGGATCGGACGGCATGCGGCAAGCGTCGGAGGACGCTGTGCTGGCGGCGAATTACGTCCGCGCCTCGCTGCGCGATGTGATGAGCCAGCCGTTCGGCGACCAGCCGTGCATGCACGAGGTACTGTTCGACGACGCATGGCTGAAGGACAGCGGCGTGACCACGCTCGACTTCGCCAAGGCGATGATCGACGAGGGCTACCACCCAATGACCATGTATTTCCCGCTGGTGGTGCATGGCGCCATGCTGATCGAGCCGACCGAGTCGGAATCCAAGCAGTCACTCGACCTGTTCATCGCAACGCTGCGCGACCTCGCCAAGGACGCGACCACCGGCAACGACAAGCGCCGGTTCAAGGATGCGCCCAGGCTCGCGCCGCGCCGCAGGCTGGACGAGACGAAAGCCGCCCGCGAGCCGAGGCTCAGGTGGCGGCCTCCGGTCAGGCCGGAGGCGGCGGAATAATGGAGACGCGACCTCGCAACGGGGCCGACTTCGCCTCTCGGCACAGATAAGTCGACTTATCCACAAGCCCTCCCACCCAGCGGGGGATCGTCATCATTTCACCCTTGGCAGGCCATGCTGGTTGCCTATCAAACAGAGCATGGCCGACGGCGAGGATCTGCGCATTGTCATCGATCTGGATCACGCCGAGCGCGAGGCGCAGCGCGTGGCGGATCTGCTCAGCGCGCTGCGAAAGCGGCATGATCTTTCGCGCTACGAGTTCACGAGGCTGGTTCGTGTGCAGCCGGCCGGCGCCACACACAGCCATCCCATCCTGACGCTCGGAACGCGTTTCGCCGAGACCGAGGACCTGTTGCTGTCGACCTATCTGCACGAGCAGATGCATTGGTACCTCTGGCGCCTCGGCGGCCCGGACCACGATCCCGTCGCACCGTTCTTCGACGAGCTCGTCAGGCGATACCCAAAGGCGCCGACGCGGCTGCCCGAAGGCGCGCGCAGCTACGAGCAGACCTACCTGCATCTCGTGGTTTGCTGGCTCGAGGTCGCGGCCGCGACCGAGCTGATCGGGCGGGAGCGAGCTGCAGCCATCGCCCATGCACCATGGGGCTATCGGTGGATCTACCGGACCGTGCTCGACGACTGGGACGCGATCGGCGCGCTCCTCGAGGCGCATGGCATTCTGCCGATGCGCACGCCCGACGAGTTCGACAAGGAGGATCGGCAGCGCAAACGAATGCCCGTCAACGCCGATCAGAGAAGAAAGACACCAGCAGAGCCGCCGCCTCGCTCTCGCAAATCCCCCCGTAAAGCTCGGGGACGTGGTGGCAGGTCGGGTGGCTGAACACGCGCGCGCCGTGCTCGACGCCGCCCCCCTTGGGGTCGCTGGCGCCCCAGTAGAGGCGCCGCACGCGCGCCAGCGATATGGCGGCAGCGCACATCGGGCAGGGCTCGAGCGTCACATAAAGGCTCGCACCGACGAGACGCTGCTCACCGGCTGCCCGGCAAGCAGCGCGAATAACCAGCATTTCGGCGTGCGCAGTGGGATCGGCAAGCTCACGCGTTCGATTTCCGTCTGCTGCGAGCAGCGTTCCGTCGGCCGCCAACAGAACCGCACCGACGGGCACCTCGCCCCGAGCCGCCGCAGCCCGAGCCTCGGCCAGGGCGCGCTGCATCGGGGTCTCGGCTGGCGCCATCGGCGGCTTTGCGGCGTTCACACCATCGATCACGGCGGCTTCCTGCGACTCGTCAGCGGATCTATATAGCTCGCTTGGATGATTTGGTTGGCTTGGCCCCGCGATGGTGCATCGGGTGCCGGGCCACCAGAGCGGAGCATGCGGCGCCTCATGGCAGAAACACTCAATGCGGCACCGCGGCCCAGCCGTATCCGGCGCCTGAGATCGCAACTGCGCCGATTGTACTTCAGCTCCGATCCCGGGGCTCGCGCCTTTCGGTTGATCATGCTCGCGGTCGACGTGGCGCTCTTGGTCTATTTCATCGCGGCGTCGTTCCACCATCAGGCGCCGTGGCACATCAAAGTCGATCTCGTCATTGCCACGCTACTCGTACTGGAATGGCTGGTGAGGTTGTGGATCTACGATTTGAGGCTCAAGCTCTTTAAGCAGATCTCGACATGGGCTGACGTGTTGGTGATCCTATCGTTGCTGGCCCCCATGCTGAACGAGAGCCTCCTGTTCCTGCGCGTGCTCCGGTTCATGCGGCTATTACATTCGTACCACACGCTGCGCGACTTGCGTGAGGTGTGGCCCTTCTTCCGCAAGAACGAGGACGTCATCGACGCCACGATCAATCTGACCGTGTTCATCTTCGTTATGTCAGCGATCGTGCACGTGGCTCAGGTCCGAACCAATCCCGGAATCAACAACTACATCGATGCTCTCTATTTCACGGTCACGACGCTGACGACGACCGGCTTCGGCGATATCGTGATGAGGGACGTGCCAGGTCGCCTTCTGGCCATCGCCATCATGATCTTCGGCCTCGGGCTGTTCCTGCGCCTGATTCAGGCCATTTTCCGGCCGACCACGGTTCGCCAGCCCTGCCCCGACTGCGGTCTTGTCAGGCACGATTCCGACGCCGTCCATTGCAAGCATTGCGGGCGCGTGATGAATATCAGGTCGGAGGGCACGCCCGAGACATGAGGGCCAGGCGCCTGCTGGCGCTCCCTGATCGCACAGCCTCATCAGCCGCGAATCGCATCACCAACGGTGGTGCCGTTGCCGGTGATGGTAGCCACGATGATTATAATGCCGCACCCTGTAAGAGTGCCGAGACCGGTTGTACCGCGGCGCATAGTAGCTGCGTGCCGTGTAATAGTGCCGTGGTGCGTAGTAGCGGCGAGGCACGTAGTAGCTACGTGACGTGTAGTAGCGAGGTCCGCTGTAGTAGGAATAACCGCTATGGTAGTAGGGCCGGCGGTAGGAGTGCCGGTGCCCGGCGTGTGCCAGCGTCCCGAGCACGAGACCTCCGATGATCCCAGCTGCGATTGCGCCACCATGGTGATGCCTCCGACCCGCCTCCGCCTGAGGCGCGATGACCGAAGTTGCAACGACGAGCGCCGCTGCAGCGAAGAGTGTCGTCATCCGGTTTCTGAGCATCGTCGATGTCCTCCTGTGCTCCCCAGCAACACCTTGGACGGCCGGATAGTTCCGTGATTGCAAGCCCTTGGAAATGATCGATTGCGGGCCGACTACCGCCCACCCCCGCGCGGCGCTGTCGTCCGTGGCCGCTCCCTGTCGCCCTTCATGACGATGCAGGTCGCAGTTGCCACTTGTGGCGTGTGTCCGCTTCGTGGTTCACCAAGTCGGGGCATGCCTCCATCGACACGACGCCATGCGTGATGGTAGCGGCCCCACCCGGGCCTCGACCTTGGGCCATTACAGCAAAGCCGGTATCCATGAGCAGCAATGACAAGCCACGGCGCGGCCCTCGAAGTGGCGACGAGCGCCCGCAGGGAGCGTCCCGAACCGCTCGGCACGAGCCGAGGGCGGCAACGCCACCTCGCGCCAAGCCACGCCCCACGCGACGACGGCCCGAGACCGAGGTAGCGCCGTCTGGCGCGGCGGCAGAGCCGATGCGGATCGCCAAGGCCATGGCACGCGCCGGATTATGCTCGCGGCGGGATGCGGAACGCTGGATCGCGGATGGGCGGGTGGCAGTGAACGGCCATGTCATCCGGTCGCCCGCGCTCGACGTGAAGCCCGAGGACCGGGTGATGGTCGACGGCCAGCCGCTCCCCGGCGCCGAGCCACCGAAGCTCTGGCGCTACCACAAGCCGAAGGGCCTGGTGACGACGCATCGCGACCCGGAAGGCCGCGAGACCGTGTTCGACAAGCTGCCGGCGGAACTCGGGCGCGTGATTTCTGTCGGGCGCCTCGATGTCACATCGGAAGGCTTGCTGCTGGTGACCAACGACGGCGCGCTCGCCCGGCATATGGAGCTGCCGGCCACCGGCTGGCTTAGGCGCTATCGGGTGCGGGCGCATGGCCGCATCACACCGGCGGCGCTGGAGAAGCTGAAGGACGGCATCGAGGTCGATGGCATCAAGTACGGGCCGATCGAGGCGACGCTCGACAAGGAGCAGGGCGCCAACGTGTGGCTGACCATCGGCTTGCGCGAGGGCAAGAATCGCGAGGTGCGCAAGGTGCTGGGCGCGCTCGGCCTGGACGTGAACCGGCTGATCCGGATCTCCTACGGACCGTTCCAGCTGCTCGACCTGCCGCCCGGGGAGGTGGAGGCGGTGAAGCGGCGTGTTCTGGCGGAGCAGCTCGGTCCGAGCCTCGCGCGCGAGCTTGGCCTGATGGAGGCGGCGGACGCCGATCGGGAGCGCCGGACGAAGGCGCGGGATGCTGCTCGTCATGAGCGTTCACGTGATGGCGTGCAGAGCCGCGCCAACGACGGAAAAAGGCGAGACCAGGACGACGACGCGTGAGGGTCGTCGCAGGCAAGCTGCGCGGGCGGGCGCTCGCGACGCCGGACGACGGCGCCATCCGGCCAACGTCCGACCGGGTGCGCGAGGCGGTATTCAATATCCTGGCGCACGGCATCGACGGCTTCGATCTGGAGGGCTGCCGGGTCCTGGATCTCTTCGCGGGCACCGGCGCTCTCGGGGTCGAGGCGATCTCGCGAGGCGCTGTTTTCTGTCTCTTCGTCGAGGAGGACGCGGCGGCACGCGGGCTCATCCGGCGCAATATCGAGGCTTTCGGATTGACCGGGCAGACGCGGATCTACCGGCGCGATGCAACGAGCCTCGGGCCGGCGCTGCCACGCGAGCGGTTCGGGCTGGTGGTCGCCGACCCGCCCTACGGAAAAGGCCTCGGCGAGCGGGCCATGACCGCGGCAGCCGAGGGCGGATGGCTGGAGGCTGGCGCAGTGGCGGTGCTGGAGGAGAGGGCCGACGTCGCGATCGCGTGGCCCGACGGTTTCGAGCCGTTCGACGACCGGACGTGGGGCGATACGACCGTACATTTCGCCCGCTGGCACGGCGCCTCCAAATGAACGACTGGTCGAAGGACGAGCCGCGTGCGGCAGGCCAAGCGCGCCCTCCGCGCGTCGACGGCTGGATCGAGGCGGGGGTGTTTTCGATCGCCCTGGCGGTGCTCAACGTCTCCTACGGCCTCGGCCAGCAACTGGGCGTCAACCCGATCGCGCTGCTCTTCTGGGCGATGCCGGTGGGAGCCATCGCGCTGCTGCTCGCGAGCGGGCTCGGGTCGAACTGGCGGGCGGTCATCTCGCACCCGCTGAGCCTGGTGGTGGGCGGCGGCATCATCGCGATGGAGGCCGTCTACTACGTGCTGCTCGGGCTCGTCACGCCGACGGATGGCAGCGTGCTGGTACGAATCGGCGTGCCTATCGCGATGGTCTTGGGATTCGTGCTTGCGGGACGGCGGCCGAGCCGCCTCGGCATGCTCGGCGGCCTCGTCATCATCGGGGCCATTCTCTGGTACCTGCCGCGCATGGAGACGGCGTGGCCGCTCGGTGCATTCATGCTCGGTTCGGCCTGCGGCTTCATCATGAGCGCGCGCTCGTTCGCGGCGGAGAAGCATCCGTGGAATCGCGCAGCGCACACGATCCGCGAGAAAATGCGCGTCACTGGCCTCGTGCTGTTGCTCGCGTCTGGAGTGGGGATGCTCGTCCTGTTCACGGCGATGGCAGGGACCGCGCACGGCCTCTTCTCCGGGCCGAGTTGGCTGCCGCAGCTGCATCACTTGGTCTATCCCCCGGCCATCGTTCTGGGCGTCTTCGTCGGGGCGCTGGTGCTGACGGCAATGCAGTATCTCGGGTTTTCGGTGGTGGTGAAGCTCGGCGCGGAAAATTTCGTCGCGACGACGGCGCTGATCCCCGTAACGACGCTCGGCGTGCAGCAGCTTGCCGTGGCGGCGGGGCTGCTGGCACCGATTGCCATCGACTGGCACGTGGTGCCGGCGATGGTGGGCGTGATTCTGGGCGTCGCGCTGGTGATCGGGGGCGGCCGGCGGGGCGCGTGATCGCTTGCGATTGACAGAAGCCTGTGAGGCGGGCCGATCATGTGGGACGAACGAAAAACGGAGGACGCCCCCATGGCCGACACAGCACGCACCATTCCCCTGCCCAAAGCCTTGAGCCTCGTCGGCAAACGTATCGTCGTGACGGGCGCCGCCAACGGCATCGGCCGCGCGACCGCCAAGGCCGCCGCCGAGCTCGGCGCCACGCTGCTGCTCACCGACCGGGCGCCGCTCGCCGAGGTGACGGCCGAGGTCGAGGCCCTCGGCGCCACCGTCGACACGCTGGAAGGCGATCTGACCGAGGACGGGTTTGCCGAAAAGCTGATCGCGCGTGGACCGGTGGATGGGCTTGCCCATTGTGCGGGCATCCTGGGGCGCACGCCGCTTCTCAAGGCCGAGAACCCGCGCCAGCGCTTCATGCAGACGATGGACGTCAACGTGATGGTCCCGATCCTGCTCGGCTCGGCGATGATCGAGCATATGGCGGCGCGCGGCGGCGGCTCGATCGTGATGATCGGCTCGGTGGCAGGACGCACGGGCGGCACGTCGCTCTCGACGCCGCTCGACTATTCGGCCTCGAAGGGCGCCGTGCATGTCGTGGTGCGTTGGCTGTCGCGCAATGCGGTGGGCCGTGGCGTGCTGGTCAACGGCGTGGCGCCGGGCCCGGTGAAGACGGCGATGACGACCGGCAATACAACCGACTACTCGACGCTGCCGCGTGGGAAGATCGGTCAGCCCGAGGAGATCGCCTGGATGATCATGATGCTCCTGACCCCGGCGGCGTCGTACGTGTCGGGCGCCATCCTCGACTGCAAAGGCGGGAGCTACGTGGGGTAGGTGATCGGCTCACCAATCATCATGCTTCCCCCGACAGAGCGCAGGCGCCTCGCCAACACCTCTGCCGCGCATCCCGTTGCGTCGACAAATCGATCGCTGCACGATCGTTTATCAAGGGAATACCCCACGGTAAAAACACCAATTGTCAATCGCAACCGACACCGCGATTCTCGGGAGGCTTCGCTGAACCAGACCGACATGATCGTTGAAGCGCTCTCAGGGGTCGCGGGAGGTTCGGGCAGTACCCGTTTTCGTTTGGGAGGCTCGAATTTTTACCGTAGAACTCAAGGGTGCCATTGAGTGTGCGCTGGCTCCCGAGCAGGGCGCCCATGTCAGTCCCTTGTCCTCGCTTGAGCATCGGCTGAGCCGCGGTCGGATCTTTGGACAGATCCGAATCGCGAAGGTAGGCCATCTGTGACGTCGGCACTTAGCGCAACGTCACCATCACCGACGATCGGGACGCCATGTTGACCAGCGCTGTCGTTCTGGTTCCGGTGGTGGGGGCCATCATCCCATTCCTGCTTCGCCGATCAGGTCATGCGGCCTGCGCGAGTGGCGCCGCCGCGGTCACGCTGACGGCCCTTGTGATTCTCCTGTCTTATGCTCCCGCGGTTTGGTTGGGTGAGCCGGTCGGATCACGCATCGATTGGGTGCCGCAGCTGGGCCTCTCGTTCTCGTTCTTCATCGATGGCCTCGGTCTATTCTTCGCGACTCTGATCCTCGGCATGGGGTTGCTGATCATCCTCTATGCGCGAAACTACCTCGACGATAGCGAGCCTCTTGGGCGGTTCTACGCCGTCCTGCTTGTCTTCCAGGGAGCCATGCTCGGCATCACGCTGAGCGACAACATCCTCGTCATGCTGGTTTTTTGGGAGCTGACGAGCCTCAGCTCCTTCCTGCTGATCGGCCACTGGTCGCACCGGCCCGAGTCGCGGCAGGGTGCCAGGATGGCTCTGATCGTGACGGGCGGCGGCGGCCTTGCGCTGATCGGCGGCATGCTGATCCTCGGCAACGCCGCAGGCAGCTACGAGGTGAGCGAGATCATTAAGCGCGGCGCCGAAATCCGGGCTCACCCGCACGCACCAGCGGCCCTCGCGCTGATCCTCATCGGAGCCTTCACGAAATCGGCCCAGTTCCCGTTCCATTTCTGGCTGCCGAACGCCATGGCGGCGCCGACGCCGGTTTCCGCATATCTGCATTCGGCCACCATGGTGAAGGCCGGCATCTTCCTTCTTGCGCGCCTATGGCCAGTATTCTCGCCGATGGAGATGTGGCTGGCCATCGTGCCGGCCGTCGGCCTCGTCACGATGCTGATTGCGGCTTTGGTCGCTCTGTTCAAGCGGGACCTCAAGCAGCTGCTCGCCTACTCCACGGTCAGTCATCTCGGCCTGATCGTCATGCTTCTCGGCCTGGGCACTCAGGCTGCAGCCGTCGCTGCCATGTTCCACATACTCAACCATGCCCTGTTCAAAGCCGCTCTGTTCATGAGTGCCGGCATCGTCGACCACGAAGCCGGCTCGCGCAACCTCGACCGCATCGCCGGACTCGCGCACCTCATGCCGATTACTGCAGCGCTTGCGACGGTCGCTGCCCTGTCCATGGCGGGCGTGCCGCTTCTGAACGGCTTCGTCTCCAAGGAGATGATGCTCGAGCAGGCCTTCGGGACGACTTACGCGGGCATGCCATGGCTGTTCGGTCTGATCGCAACACTCGCCGCATGTCTTTCAGTCGGATATTCCGCCCGTCTGATCTACGGCACCTTCATGGGCGAGACACGCCATCCCGAAAGCGCGCATCCGCACGACCCGCGCCTCGGCATGTGGCTGCCAGTGGCGATCCTCGTTGTCCCGGTTGTCGCCATCGGCCTGCTGCCTTCGCTGGCCGCGCCAATCGTCGACATGACGGCGCGCGCAGTGACCGGCGGGGCGCTGAAGCGGGTCCAACTCTACTTGTGGCACGGCTTCACCATGGCGCTGGCCGCAAGCATGATCGCCCTCGTGTGCGGCGTGCTGCTCGTGCGCTTCATCCACCGGCTGGAGGCTTTGCAGGTCGCGGTCTGGCGTCCGAACGCGACGAGAATCTTCAACGAGACGCTCGGCGGTATCGAGGCCGTCGCACGGACATTTATCGATCGGCTCGATTCGCGCAGCTTGCCTCGCTATGTGGCTGTGTCGTTGATCGCCGTTCTCGCGCTCGGGAGTTACGCCTTCTTGGGTGGCAAGCACGGGTCGGGAGACAGAGCCCTGCTCGCTCCGGAACTTCCTGCGGCTGTCGGATGGCTCGTGCTTCTCGCAGCATCCGTCGTCGCCATTCTCAAATCGCAGGACCGCTTGTTGCTGATCATCATGACGGCATCGGTGGGTTTCATCGTCTCGCTCGCCTTCCTCCAGTTCTCGGCCCCTGACCTGGCGCTGACCCAGATCTCGATCGAGGTGGTGACCACGATCCTCATGCTGCTCGCGCTGAACTTGATGCCCAAGTTCGGCACCGACGTGAAGCGTACCTCTCGAAAGGTTTTGAACGGCGCCATCGCCATCGCATCGGGAGCCGCCGTCGGCGGTCTGGCCTTTGCCGTGATGTCGCGCAGCTATCAGTCGATCTCCGAATATCACTTGGCACAGTCCAAGCCAGGTGGCGGCGGTACCAACGTCGTCAACGTGATTCTGGTCGACTTCCGCGCGTTCGATACGCTCGGCGAAATCATGGTGCTCGGCATCGCCGGCATCGCCATCTACGCGCTGCTCGACTCGGCACGGCGAGGGCGCGCCGGCCAGCGCCTCGAGCACGTACAGCCCGAGAAGCAGAGCGGCAGCCCCCACTCGCTCATCGTCACCGTCGGCACGCGACTGCTGCTGCCGCTCATCATCACATCCGGCGTCTTCATCTTCCTGCGCGGCCACAACGAACCCGGCGGCGGCTTCATCGCCGGCGTTCTGGTCGGCATCGCCTATATCATGCAGTACGTGGCGAGCGGTTACAGCTGGAGCCAGGAGCGCGCCCGCATCGATCCACACTTGATGATCGGCGCAGGCATCACCATCGCGGCGGCAAGCGGCCTTCCGTCATGGATCTTCGGCTACCCTTACCTCACCAGTACCTTTGGCTACGTGCCGATCCCCTTCATCGGCCCCGTGGAGATCGCCTCCGTTATCGTGTTCGACATCGGCGTCTTTTTGACGGTCGTCGGCATTGTGCTCATCTCGCTGGCCAATCTGGCACGCGTCGAAGGTAAGTCCGCCGACGGTGTCGAAGGCACTGGATCGCCGAACGGGACGCCCGTTCCGCAATCACCGCGAGACCCGGCCCCACAGGAGGTATGCTGATGGAGTTCCTGCTTGCGAGCGCGATCGGCATCCTGATGGCGGTCGGCATCTATCTCCTTCTCGAGCGGCGCATGCTGCCGGTCATCGTCGGGTTATCCTTCATATCGTATGCGGTGAACCTGTTCCTGCTCGCGATGGGGCGGCTGGCCATCGACAAACCGCCGATTATCAGGCCCGGTGTCACCGACTACACCGATCCCCTGCCCCAGGCTCTCGTCCTGACCGCGATCGTGATCGCATTCGGCATGACGGCTCTGATCGTCGTGCTCGGCCTACGCGCCTACCTCGAGACCGGCTCCGATGCCGCCGACGTGGAGCGTACGGACATGGTCCGCGAGTTCGGCGCCGGAGCCCATAGAGACAGCAGATGAACCACTGGCTCGTCGTCCCGATCATCCTGCCCGCCTTTGCCGCGACCGCGCTGCTGATCGGCGCGCGCGACAATCTCTCACGCCAGCGTAGCGTCGGCGTAGTCACCGTTTTGGCGCTGCTCGTGACCAGCATCGTTCTCCTCGTACGGGCGTCCGATGGGCCGAGTTCCTATGCGATCGGCAACTGGCCGGCGCCTTTCGGCATCGTGCTGGTCCTCGACCGGCTGTCCGCCATGATGGTGGCGCTGACGAGTTGTATCGCGCTCGCGGCGGTCCTCTACGCCATCAATGGGTGGGACGCGCGCGGCAAACATTTCCACGTGCTGTTCCAGTTCCAGCTGGTCGGCATCAACGGCGCGTTCCTCACCGGCGATATTTTCAATCTGTTCGTCTGCTTCGAGGTGATGCTGATCGCCTCCTACGGGCTGATGTTGCACGGCGACGGAGCTTGGCGGCTGAAGGCTGGCTTCCAGTACGTCACACTCAATCTCATCGGATCGTCGTTGTTCCTGATCGCGGTCGGGCTGATCTACGCCGCGACGGGGACGCTCAATCTGGCTCATCTCGCCGCGCGCTTGGCCGTTCTTGCTCCGGGCGACGTAGCACTCCTGCGCACGGGAGCTCTGCTGCTGTTCGCCGTGTTCGCGATCAAGAGCGCTATCGTACCGCTGCATTGGTGGCTACCGGGCACCTACGGCGCGGCATCTGCTCCTGTCGCCGCGTTGTTCGCGCTACTCACCAAGGTCGGAGCCTACTCGATCTTGCGCCTGCACTCTGTTGCTTTCAGCGACGATGCGGCCGGAGTTTCGACGGCGCTCTCGACGCTATTGATGCCTGCGGCGGTGATCACGCTTGCGGTCGGCGCCATCGGCGTGCTTGCCAGCCGCTCCATGCTCGAGCTCGCGGCCTACTCTGTGATCGCCTCGATGGGCACCTTGTTGTTGGCGGGCGCCGGCCTCGAGCCTCGCCAGCTTGCAGCGGCGCTCTACTACATGCTGCACAGCACACTCATCGGCGCGGCCCTGTTTCTTCTCGTCGACGTTACGGCGGCCGGCCGCGGCCGGGCCGGCGATCGTCTGACTCCGGCCCGTCGCATGCCTTACGCGGGAGCCATGGGACTGCTTTTCTTGCTCGCTGCCGTCGCAAGTGCCGGTCTGCCACCGCTGTCCGGCTTCATCGGCAAGCTCGCCATCCTCGACAGCCTCAGGTCGACAAGCATGGCTACGATCGCCTGGACAGTCATCTTGACGAGCAGCCTTTTGATGATCGCCGGCTACGCCCGTGCAGGGAGCACTCTCTTCTGGGCCACGAACGACGAAGCCAAGGCGGCCGTGGATGCGGTGTCGGCTCGCCCACCCCTCGCCCCCGTGGCCATCGTCGCTGTCTTGATTGGGCTGACCGCCGCGCTCAGCGTCTTCGGCGGTGGCGCGATGACGGTGCTCGAGGCGACGGCGCGCGAGATGGCGACGCCCTCGGCCTACATCGACGCCGTCCTCCGCAAAACGGTCTCGCAGGTGCCATGACATGATCGAGCGTATTCTGCCCCACCCTGTTCTCGCCGCCGTTCTGGTCGTCGTCTGGATCATGCTCGTGAACGCATTGACTCCAGGCTCGGTGGTGATGGGCATCATCGTCGCCACCGTTGTCTCGAAGCTGACGAGCATCTATTGGCCTGAGCGCGCGAAGATCGGCCGGCCACTACTGGTGGCGGAATATCTCGGCGTCGTTCTCTACGACATTGTCGTATCCAGCCTGCAGGTCGCCTACCTCGTGCTTTTCCGCAACCCGCACACCTTGCGCTCCCAGTTCATCACGGTGCCGCTTGATGCACGAACGCCCGAGGCTATCGTCGCACTCGCAGGCACCATCACGCTCACACCGGGTACGCTGTCGGTCGATGTGTCCGAGGACATGCGCTCACTCTCGGTCCATTGTCTCGACGTGGCCGACCCCGCTGCAGCGATCGGGGACATCAAGCAACGCTACGAGCAGCGGCTGATGAGGATATTGACATGATCGCCTATGCCATTGCAGTGACCGCCGCCGCAATCTCCCTCTCGATCGTGCTCAACCTATGGCGCTTGCTGATCGGTCCGACCTCGACTGACCGGTTGCTGGCGCTGGATACGATGGTGATCAACTCGATTGCACTGATCGTGCTGTTCGGCATGAGCTATGCGACATTCATCTACTTCGAGGCGGCTCTGCTGTTCGCGATGGTCGCGTTCGTCGCGACGATCTCTTTCTGCAAGTACCTGCTGCGCGGCAACGTGATCGAGTGAGGCTGCTATGAGCGTCTTCTCTGAACTTTTGATCTCGGCACTGCTGCTCATCGGCGCGGCCTTCATGCTCGTCGGCTCGCTCGGCCTCGCAAGGTTGGCTGATCCGCTGCAGCGTCTTCACGGACCAACGAAGGCGACGACGCTCGGCATCAGTGCCATTCTCGTGGCCTCGATGCTTTACCAGTACCTGGGCCACGGCAAGTTGAGCTTCCATGAGTTTCTGATCGTGTTCTTTCTGTTCATCACGGCCCCAATATCTGCGCACCTTCTCGCCAAGGCCTACCTGCACATCAGGCGGGTGGAACGGGACTGATTGCATTCCTCTCAGTCGGCCATTGAGCGACGTCAACGGCTCTGAGCAGGATCGCACTTACAAAGCTGACGCGGACCTTCGGAGTTGGCGGCATCGTTGCGCTTCAGCTCGCCTTCGCCTACATGCCGATGATGCAAGGCCTCTTCCAGACCCGCAGCATCGCGATGACGGACGGGGCGATCGTCATTGGCGCCGGCCTCGCGCTCCTGCTCGTTCTCGAGATCGAGAAGTGCATCCGCCTGTCGCTGGCTCCTCCCATCGTTCGCCCTCGGGAATCCACCGGGCAGAAGGAAGTCGTATGATGGGTTGGTCCATATCGCTGGGTCGAATTGCCGGTACCGAGGTGCGCATTCACCTCACCTTCTTCCTGCTCGTCGCATGGTTTGCCGTTTCCGCCGGATCGCGCGGCGGCCAGGGCGCGGCAGTCGAGGCTGTCGTGTTCGTTCTGGCGGTTTTCGCGTGCGTTCTGGCCCACGAGTACGGTCATGTGCTGATGGCGCGGCGCTTCGGCATCGGAACACGCGACATCACGCTGCTTCCGATCGGCGGCGTCGCAAGCATCGAGCGGATGCCGGAGAAGCCCGGCCAGGAGCTGGCGATCGCACTCGCCGGTCCAGCAGTCAACGTCGTCATTGCGCTATTGCTCTTCACCGTCTTCGGTGCGCGCATCGATACTGAGAAAATGACGACCGCCGTCGAGAATCAGGGGATCGACCTCGTCACGCGGCTCGCGCTCGTCAATGTGATGCTGGTGGCCTTTAACATGATCCCGGCGTTTCCCATGGATGGCGGCCGGGTGCTGCGCGCTCTGCTGTCCTATCGGCTCGATCGCGCGCGTGCGACCCGCATCGCTGCCTCCATCGGGCAAGCCGTCGCGTTCGGCCTGGGATTCCTGGGCTTATTCGGGAACCCGATGTTGCTCTTCATTGCGTTGTTCGTGTTTCTGGCCGCCAGTCACGAATCCTACGCGGTCGAGCTCGGGGAGGCGACCAAGGGCGTCGCCACGCGCACGGCCACGATCACGTCCTTCGCCACGCTCGACACCCAGGCTTCCGTTGGACAAGCGGTCGATGCGCTGCTGTCGACAACACAGCGAGAGTTCCCGATTACCGATGGCGCCGGGAGGCTGCGTGGAGTCCTGACCCGGGACGGCATGATCCGCGCCCTCGCGGCAAGCGGACCGGATACCCCCGTCCTGGACGTGATGGAGCGCGACGTCGTGACGATCAATCGCCACGCTCCGCTTTCGGAGGCGGTTGCAGCACTCCAGACCAGCGGCCGCCCCCTCGTCGGAATTGTCGATGACGAGGCGCGCGTGGTCGGCATCATCACTCTCGAGAATATTGCCGAGTACATGATGGTCGCTGCCGCGAACCGGGAATGGCCGCGCAAGAACAATTAGCTCGCTCCGCCCACTGGCAGATCGTGAGTGAACGGGCTGTTGCGGCAGCCCACGGGGACGTGTTCTGCGGCGTCCCCAGACGCCCCCTTCAAGTCACCCGGCGGCCGTCGACGATGCGGATCTGGCGGTCGGCACGGGCGGCGAGATCCAGGTCGTGGGTGACCATGACGATGGCGCGGCCGGTCTCGTCGACAAGGTGGCGGAAAATGGCGAGCACCTGCTCGCTCGCGTGCGTGTCGAGATTGCCGGTCGGCTCGTCGGCGAGGATGACGAGCGGCTCATTGGCAAGCGCTCGCGCGATCGCGACGCGCTGACGCTGGCCCCCCGACATCTGACCGGGGAGCTTGTGCGCATGATCCTCGAGTCCGAGGGAGGCGAGCAACTCCAGGGCGCGACGCCGCATCGCCGCATCATCGAGTCGACCCAGCGCGCGCATGGGCAGCATGATGTTCGAGAGCGCCGAGAATTCGGGCAGCAGGAAGTGGAACTGGAATACGAAGCCGAGGAGAGAGAGGCGCAGGTGGGCGCGAGCCGCCTCGTCGAGACGGCTTGCGGGCCGGCCCTCGACGAGCACCTCGCCCGAGGTCGGCACGTCTAGCAGACCAAGCAGGTAGAGCAGTGAACTCTTGCCGGAGCCCGAAGGGCCGGTGACGGCCACGAACTCACCCGAGCGAACCACCAGGTCGATGTCCGCAACGAGCGTAGTGGCTACGCCGTCGCCGATCGTCTTGGTGACACGGCGGAGCTCGATCAACGGACGCGGCCCAGGCGGATCGGTCGGCGCGGCCATCACGAGGCACCGCGGATGATCTCGACCGGGTGCACGCTGGCGGCCTTGCGGGCGGGCAGATAGCCGGCGATGCCGGACGCGGTCATGGCGACAGCGGCGGCCATCAGGTAGTGCACGGGCGTGTAGTAAAGGGGCAGGGTAGTCGCGTCCATGAACGGGCTCTTGAACTCGACCGAGCCCAGCGCAAGACAAAGGATGTAGCCGAGTAGCCAGCCGAGCACCGTACCAGCAAGACCGATGATGACGGCCTCGATGAAGAAGATCGAGCGAACCGTGCTCTCAGTGAAGCCCAGCGATTTCAGAATGGCGATGTCGCGGGTCTTCTCGTGCGTAATAGTTGAGATGATGTTGTAGGTGCCGAAAGAGGCAACCAGAAGAATGGCGCCGACGACGGTGTACATGATGAAATTGCGGATCTGGAAGGCGGACAGCAGATCTTCATTCGCTTCTTGCCACGAAACCGACTTGTAGCCTGTTTGTGCCTCGATCCGTGTGGCCACGCCGCGGGCGGCCAGGATGTCCACTACGCGGATGCGAATGGCGTTCACGAGCGCGGTCTGGCCGGCCAGGATCTGCGCGGTCTTGATCAGTGTGTAGGCCTGGGTCTCGTCGGTCTGGCTGATGCCCGTATGAAGGAGCGCCACCACCGTGCAGGTGAGAATCTGGCCGGTGCCCGAGGCGAGCGCGATGGTGTTGCCGACGCGGGCACCGATCTTGGCCGCGAGCCTGTCACCGAGGATCACGGCGTTCGAGGACTTGTAGAGGCTGTCGAGGGAACCCTGGCGGATATGGCCGGCCAGCTTGGAGACGTGCACCTCGCGGCGCGGATCGATGCCGGTGACGTTGGCAGCGGTATCGCGGCCAGCATAGCGGATCACGGCGCGTGAGGCGACGGACGGCGCGACGGCGCCGTCGAGCCACGTCTCGATCGACGCCATGATCGCGTAGGGATTGCGTATGCCGGGGCGCGTAACGGGCGTACGGAGGCCCGAGAACTGAACCGCGGCGTAGGCGTCCTCGGCCGGCTGACGCGGCGGATCACGACGCTCGTCGTTGATGGTGATATGCGGCAGGCTGTCGACGAGCTGGGTGACGAAATCGCGCTGCGAGCCCTCCATCAGGGCGGCCATCATGACGGAGAACCCAACCCCCATCGCGACGCCGAGCATGCCGACCAACGTCTGGCGGACGCGTGCCAGAACGTGCGTCACGGCGATGTCGAGCACGAGCCTCATTTGGCACTCGCTGGTATACGCCTCACCGCGCGACCGTCCGCCACGTCGGCGCGAAACGGCGCGGCGACGCGATCGGAATTGGCAAGGCCGCTGCGGATCTCGGTCATCCGCGTGCCGCGGATCCCGGTCTCGACCGGTCTTCGCACGAGGCGGCCATTGACGACCACCTGGACGAGCTTGTCCGAGACGGCCTCGGTCGGGATCAGAAGGACATTCTTCACTTCCGCGACAACAATGTTGGCCTCGACGCTCATGCCGATCTTCAGCGGGGTGTCCCCCGGAAGCGCAAGGTAGACCCGGAACGTCTTGGTCTGCGGGTCGCCCTTCGGGGTGACGCTTTCGACGGTGGCGCCGAGAGGGGCGCCGCTGTGGCCTTCATGGCGGAGGAGGGCACGCTGGCCGAGCTTGACCCGGGCGATGTCGTCCTCGTTGACCTCGGCCACCACCCGGAGCGGGCTCGGCTGGCCCACCCACAACAGGACATCGTTGGCCCCGGTGCCCGCAATCTCGCCGACCTCGCCATCGCGACGCAGGACGACCCCGTCCATCGGCGCTTTCAGGAGCAGGAGATCGATACGATCCTTCTGTGCGGCAACACGGGCCTCGTACTCTCGAACCTGGGTCAGCTTCTCGTCGTACGCGGTACGCGGCGTGATGTTGCGATCGGCGAGCCCACGCAGGCGCTCCGCGTCCTCCCGGTAGCGATGCAGGCGCGCCTCGAGTTCGCTCAGGAGCGCCCGTTCCTCGTCGTCGTCGAGGCGCACCAGCACCTCGCCTTTCGCGACCGTCCGGCCCTCGCAGCGGCAGATTTCGACGATGCGCTTCCTTTGCAGCGCCGCAACCTTGGCCCAATGGACGGGCTCGATAGTGCCGGTCGCATAGACGACCTCGGCTGCGTCGCCTCGGACCGGCGCCACGGCGCGAATTTCCGGACCGCGGCCGAGGAACCAGAACGCGGCAGTCGCGACGAGAGCCAGCGCCAGTATCGCGGCGAGCCAGCGCCGCCGACCGAGCGCGACGACAGCGCTTCCTGTGCTATGGTTGGAAGCACCGCGCTCCGGTGCGCGATCGGCCATCTCAGGCGGTCTCGATTCTGACAGCGGTCGTTGCATGAACTCTCTGATCGAGGCTCCTAGTATGCGACGACACGCGATCATCAAGGCGCGTCGGGCATCAGCTTAGCCGAGTTTGGCTCCGGCGGCACGTCGACGGCTGATACGGATCAATCTGCCCTCTTGCAGCGTTGCCGCAGCGGCCCGTCGGGCTCCCGCGGCTTCAGTACCGAAGCAATGAACGCATTTGTGCCACGTATCGCGAGTTTCCCACCCAGCATGACCCTTCTCGAACTGACACACCCGCATCGGCTCGCCCTCTTCCTCGATTTCGACGGCACATTGGTCGAGATCGCCGAGAAGCCAGACGCCGTGCGGCTCGCTGAAACGACGCGCGTCACACTTGCGCGGCTGCAGCGCACCCTCGATGGCGCACTGGCTATTATCACCGGGCGCGAGATCGAGGTGATCGACGCGATGCTGTCTCCGTTCCGTTGCCCGGTCGCTGGCGTGCACGGCCTGACGCGGCGAGATGCCGTGGGGCGCGCCCATGCGACGGCGGTGGATACGGCATTTCTCGACCAGGCCGAGCGGCGCCTGGAGCAACTGGCCCGCCCTGAAGCCGGGCTTCTCGTGGAGCGGAAATCGCATGCCATCGCGATCCACTATCGCGGCAGGCCGGATCTCGAGCACGCGTGCATCGAGGCGATGGAAGCGATTGCCCAGCTCGACGACCGCGTGCGCCTCGTGCGAGGTAAGATGGTCGTCGAGGCACGGCCCTCGGGCGGGGACAAAGGTACCGCCGTGGCCGAATTCATGACGGAAGCGCCATTCGCCGGTCGCCGGCCGCTGTTTGTCGGCGACGACGTGACGGACGAGGACGCCTTTGAGGTCGTCAACCGACTCGGCGGCCTTACGCTGAAAATCGGGCCTGGCAAGACACACGCGCAGCACAGGGTGGCAGACACAGCCGCGTTCCTCGCATGGCTCGACGACATTGCCGACACCCTGGAGAAAGGACGCACCATTGGTTGAGCGCAGCGCTACATCCGGACCGGGACCGTCGCTGGATCTCGGCATGATCGGCAATTGTGCCATCAGCGCGCTGATCGACGCGCGGGGCAGGATCGTTTGGGGCTGCTTCCCGCGCTTCGACGGAGACCCCGTATTTCACGGCCTGCTCGGCGCGCCCGACGGTGACCCGGAAAGCGGCGTTTTCGAGATCGCGCTCGAGGGCCTCGTCGCCTCTAGGCAAGCCTACGTACCAAACTCGGCCATCCTGCGCACGGTCCTCGAAAGTCCTGAAGGATCGATCGAGATCACCGATTTCGCGCCCCGGTTCAAATGGCGCGAGCGGTCGTTCCGACCACAAACGCTCGTGCGCCGCATCAGGCCGCTCAGCGGTAGCCCCCGCATCCGCGTCGCGATCCGACCGGGTTTCGATTGCGGACGTGCGCCACGCGCGATGGTGCAGGGCTCGAACCATCTTCGGTTTTCCGGGCCAGATACGACTCTGCGCCTGACGACGGACGGCCCGGTCGACTATCTCGCCAGCGGCACGCCATTCATCCTCGACGAGCCATTGAGCATGATCCTCGGACCGGACGAGACGCTCGAAGGGGGAGTCGCGGAGACAGCGCGCGACTTCGAGGAGCGGACGCTCGACTACTGGCGCACCTGGGTTCACCGCCTCGCCCTGCCGCTCGAGTGGCAGGATGCGGTGATCCGCGCGGCGATTACGCTGAAACTGTGCAGCTACGAAGCGACGGGGGCCATCGTCGCAGCGGTGACGACGTCGATTCCTGAGGCGCCTGGTTCCGGTCGGAACTGGGACTATCGCTTCTGCTGGATCCGGGATGCGTTCTTCGTCGTCCGGGCCCTCAACTCGCTCGCGGCAGTCCGCACAATGGAGCTTTATTTCCGCTGGATGATGAACGTCGTCGCCAGCAGCAAGAACGGTCTCATCCAGCCGGTCTATGGCATCGGCCTCGAGACGCGGCTGGAAGAGAGGATCATCGCGGAGTTGCCCGGATACCGCGGCAATGGTCCGGTACGCATCGGCAATCAAGCCTATCTGCAGATGCAGCACGACACCTACGGCAACATCATCCTCGGCGCAGCACCCGCATTCTTCGACAAGCGGCTCTACATGAGTGCCGGCGTGGAGGAGTTCAAACGGCTCGAGGTCGTAGGCGAACAGGCCTGGCTGCTACATGACAAGCCGGACGCCGGCATCTGGGAATTGCGCACACGGATGCGCCCGCATACGTCGTCGGCGATCATGAGCTGGGCAGGCTGTGACAGGCTCGCGAAAGTGGCGGCCCATCTCGGCCTCCCCGACCGGGCAATGCTCTGGCGCGAGCGGGCGGATACAGTGAAGGCGGCGGTGCTACGCCGGTCGTGGTCCGAGGAACGAAAAGCCTTCGTCGAGAGT
>LNFM01003614.1_pt1 | contig 30121 bp, 27 predicted proteins | sample 596031 | NCBI WGS metagenome assembly LNFM01 (sample SAMN04254537, study PRJNA301005) | activated carbon metagenome | isolation source: dual media filters at the Ann Arbor, Michigan drinking water treatment plant | place: USA: Ann Arbor
AGCGCGCCGATGCCGAAGCACCAGGGCAGCAATTCGAACATCGGCGTGCGCGGCGGCCATTTGCGGGAGGCGATGATGGCGATGGTCCAGAGCAACCCTGCCAGCACCAGCATCACATGGCCCAGCACCGCATCATGCTGGGTCCAGTCCACGGACCAGGGCCCGATCAGGACCCCCGCCCCCGCCAGCCCCAGCCCGGCCGCGAACCAGCGCGCGGCGGACACCTTCTCGCCAAGCACCAGCACGGAGAGCGGAATCAGCCAGTAGGTCACGACATTGGACAGCACGGCGGTGCGCCCGGCCGGCACCAGCGCCACCGCCAGATGCGTCAGGGCGAAGAAGCCACCGAGCTGGAACAGGCCGAGGAACAGCACCGCGCGACGATCTTCCGCCACGGGAAAGCGCAGCCGGCCCAGCGCCGCCAGCAGCAGCGCCGCGCTGAGGGCGGCCAGGGCGGATCGCCCCAGGCCGAACCAGAGTGGCGATGCGTCCGCAAGCGCAGCCTTGGTAATGGGCCAGGCACCGCCAAACAGGATGACGGCTGCGAAAAGCAGCCGGAAGGCGGACGCCATGGGCATTGCGGTTAACCTAGCCGCGCCCGCCGCGTCGCGAAAAGCCTGGTTTTGTAGGATTATGCTTACAATTATTAATTCGTCGCCACCGGCAGCGCCATCATCGCCGCCCGCATCTCTCGTGCAGCCTGGCCCGCCCCACCCAGCGCGGGCTGCCGGAGATCCGCCTCCGTCACCAGGGCACCCATCGGCACCGGGCGCGCCAGCGCCACGCCATGGGCGAGGCCGATCGGCACGGCCGCCAGGGCGCGGGATCGCGCGGCGGGAATGCACTTGCCCCAGACCATCGCACCGCCCTCGCCATCCAGCACCTCGCCCGGCTTCAGGTCGCGCTTGGCGATGGCGACGCAATCCGCCGACCAGCTTTCCGAGCTGCCCGTCGGCTCCCGCCGCAGGGCCGCGGAGGCGACGGAGACGCCGAGCTCCAGGCCGATGAAATGATAGGGCCGCCACAGCGCGGCGTAACGGCCGCTGCTGTCGGTGGCGACGCCGTATTCGGCAAAGCAGCGGCGGGCGTATTCGGTGTCGCCCTCGAACACCACATAGACGCCCCAGCGGAGATTGTCCGGAATCTCCACGCCGTCACGCGTCAGGGAGGAGATCACCTCCACCACGCCCTTGCGCGCCAGGATGCCGCCCTCATTGTGCGGCCGCAGCAGGTTCGGCAACTGGCCGGTTCCGCAGGGCGGGAAGGCCAGCCCATCCTCGGGGGGCGCGAGGCCGGTGGCATTGGCGATGGCCGCCATCTCGATGCCCGACTTCGTGCCATCGAGGAAGGAATTGAACATGCGCGGGTTCATCGCGCCGGCGCGCGCCTGTTCGGGCGTGAGGCCGTAGAAATCCCACACCGTCTCCGGCGTGCTGGCGTGATAGGTGGGCAGGTATTTCGTGCCCTTGCCCGCGGCGACGATGGAAAAACTGCCTGTGCGGATGGTGTCGACCAGCTCCGCCACCAGGGCCGGCTGGTCGCCATAGGCCATGGAGTACACCACGCCGGCCGCCGCGGCCTCCCGCGCCAGCAGCGGGCCGGCCAGCACATCGGCTTCCACATTCACCATCACCACATGCTTGCCGTGGCGGATGGCGTGGCGGGCATGGACCAGGCCGGCGGCGGGGTCGCCGGTGGCTTCCACCACCACCTCCACCAACGGGTCCGCGATCAGCGCCAGGCTGTCCTCGGTGAGCCAGGTGGCGCCGGTGCGGGCGGCCGTCGCGGCATCCGGCGCGGCGCCGGCCTCCGGCGCCCAATGGATGCGCGCCAGCGCGGCGCGGGCATTGGGGATGGACAGGTCGGCGATGCCCAGAACGTGCAGCCCTGGCGTGCGCGGCGCCTGGTGCAGGAACATCGATCCGAACTTGCCGGCACCGATCACGGCGACCCGCACCGGGCGGCCCTCCGCCTGGCGCTTCAGCAGCATGCGGTGCAGGTTCATGGCTTGCTCCTCAGGGCGAATACCAGGGCCGCGGGCGCGAGCCCGGCAGCGGCAGCGCGGTGCCGGGGCGGCGGGCCAGCAGCAGCGTGCCGCACAGCGCCAGCAGCACCGCCACCCCCTGCCCCGCCCGGCGCATCGTGCGGTCCCGCAGCCGGAACGTCAGCGCCAGCAGCAGCAGCGCCGCGGCGAAGAACAGCCAGAGCGTCACGTGCCCCCGCCGTCACCCTGTGGTCAGCATGATCTTGCCGATATGCGCGCTGCTTTCCATCAGCCGATGCGCTTCCGCCGCCTGCGCCAGGGGGAAGGTGCGGAAGATGCGCGGCGCGGCGCGGCCCTCGGCCAGCAACGGCCAGACCTTGGCTTCGAGCGCCTGCGCGATCTCCGCTTTCTGGGCCGTGCTGCGGGGGCGCATGGTGCTGCCCGTGACCGTCAGGCGCTTCACCATGATGGGCCGCAGATCCACCTGCTCCGCCACATGGCCGTTCAGGAAGGCGATCATCACCAGCCGGCCATCCAGCTTCAGGCTGCGGATGTTCTTCGCGAAATAGGGCGCGCCGACCATGTCGAGCACCACGTCCACGCCCTTGCCGCCGGTCAGCGCCTTCACCCGCTCGGCGAAATCCTCCGCCTTGTAGTCGATCGCGGCATCCGCCCCGAGCTCCAGGCAGGCCGCCACCTTCTCCGCGCTGCCGGCCGTCGCATAGACCGTCGCGCCGAAGGCTTTTGCGAGCTGGATGGCCGTTACGCCGATGCCGGACGTGCCGCCATGGATGAGGATGGTCTCGCCCGCGGCCAGCCGGCCGTGCCCGAAGACATTGGCCCAGACCGTGAAATAGGTCTCTGGCAGGGCGGCGGCGCGCAGCGCGTCGAAGCCCTTGGGCCAGGGCAGCGTCTGGGCCTCCGGCGCCGCGCAGTATTCGGCATAGGCGCCGCCATTGGCCAGCGCGCAGACCTTGTCGCCGGTCTTCCAGCGGGTGACGGCGGCGCCCACGGCCACAACCTCGCCCGCGCATTCCAGGCCGATCACGGGGCTGGCGCCGGGGGGCGGCGGATAGCTGCCATTGCGCTGCGCTACATCGGGGCGGTTCACGCCCACGGCCTCCGTCCGGATCAGCACCTCATCCGCCGCGGGCACCGGCACCGGGCCGCGCGCCGGCACCAGCACCTCCGGCCCGCCGCCCTTGCCCGTGCCACCCTGGGTATGGTCGATCAGGGTCATCTCGGCGGGCAGGTCGGACATGGCAGGCTCCTGTTCTCAGTCGGGGGATGAGGGACCATGCAGCGGCGGCAGGCGTCAAGGCGCCTTGCCAGGATGCAGCGGGGTTGTGCGCAGATGGCGCCGCGTGGAAAACTGAGGCTTGGCGTCTGACGGGTCGGGCGCGCGGAGGGTTGGACGGAATGCAGGGCTTCGGCCGCCGGATCCTGGGCGGGCTGGCCGGTGCCACGCTGGGTGCCTTCGCCGCGGGCGGCCGCGCCCAGGCGCAGGCCAACCAGGCGCAGGCGAACACCGCCGCGCCGCCGGCCGCGACCCAGGCGGCGCCCCCCGCCATCCGGCTCGGCGCGCTGTTCCCGCTCAGCGGCCCCACCGCGGTCTTCGGCGATGAGTGCTTCCGGGGCCTGGAACTGGCCGTGGAGGATCGCAACGCCGCCGGCGGCGTCTTCGGCCGCGGCATTGCCCTGGTCCGGGCCGATGCGCCGGATGATGCCGCCGCGACGTCGGAGGCCCGCCGCCTGGTGCAGGGGCCGGACCGCGTCGCCGCCATCTTCGGCAGCTTCAGCACCGCCATCGCGCTGCCCGCCTCCCAGGTCGCGGAGCTGGCGAACATGCCCTTCTTCGAGCTGTGCGCCCTGGGCGATGCGGTGGTGGAGCGCGGCTTTCGCTGGGTTTTCCGCACCGCCCCGCCGGCGGCAGGCTTCGCGGCGGTGGCGTTGCAGGGGGTCGGCCTGGTTGCCGCCGCCCTGGGCCGGCCGGACAGCAGCCTGCGGCTGGTGATCGCGCAGGAGGATGCGCTCGGCGCGCAATCCATCGGCGCGGCGCAGGAAACGCTGATCCAGGAACGCGGGCTGACGCTGACCCAGCGCGCCGTCTACGCCCCGCGGCCGAGCGACCTGGCCAGCCTGGTGCAGCGCCTGCGCGGGCTGGATGCGGAGGTGGTGCTGCATGTCGGCGCGCCAGGCGACGAGGTGCTGCTGTTCCGCGCCATGCGGGATGCCAATTGGCGGCCGCGCATGGTGATCGGCACCGCCGGCGGCTACGGGCTGGCGGAATCCGCGCGCAGCCTCGGCGCCGATTTCGCCGGCACGATGAGCGCGGATTTCACGCCCTTCGCCATCAATGAACGCGTCGCCCCCGGCGCGCGCGCCTTCGCCGAATTGTATCTGCGCCGCTATGGCGCGGAGCCGCGATCCGGCCATGGGCTGGCCTGCTTCACCGGGGCGCGCATCTTCCTGGATGCGCTGCATCGTGCCGGCAGCACGGAACGGGACCGCATCCGCGCCGCGCTGATGGCGACCGACCTGGCGGAGGGCAGCACCGCCTGTGGCTGGGGCGCCCGCTTCGATGAGCGCGGCCAGAACCTGCGGGCGCGGCCGGTGCTGTGCCAGTGGCAGCCCAGCCTGACCAACCCGGCCGGCCAGGCCGGGCTGCGCCAGGTGGCGATCGCCCCGGCGGAGGCCGCCATCGCCGCGGCGCTGACCCGCCTGGGGCCATGACGCCGCGGCCGGATGCGCCGCGTCAGCTCGCCCGGATGCCCGCCGCGCGCACCAGCGGCTCCCACACCGCGATTTCGCTGCGGAGGTAGGCTGCGGCGGATTCGGGGGTGCTGTCGCTGACCACCTGCATGGCGAAGCTCACCAGGCGCTCCTTCACGGCCGGGACGTTCACCGCCGCATTCACCGCCCGGTTCACCTGCTGGATGATGGCCGCCGGCGTGCCGCTGCGGGCCATCACCATGTGCCAGGTATAGGCCTCGTACCCCGCCACGCCCTGCTCGATCATGGTCGGGATCTCGGGCGCCAGCGGTGAGCGTTCCCGGGTGCTGATGCCCAGCGCCCGCAACTGGCCGGACCGTGCATAGGGCAGCGCGGAGGCCGCGATATCGAAGATCATCGGCACCCGGCCGGACAGCACATCCGGCAGCGCGGCGGAGCTTCCGCGATAGGGCACATGGTTCACCTTCAGCCCGCCGGTCGCATGCAGGAACAGCTCCGTCGCCAGATGCACCGCGCCGCCATTGCCGGAGGAGGCATAGTCATACTTGCCCGGATTGGCGCGCAGCACGGCGATGAACTCGGCCAGGGTGCGGGCCGGGAAGTCGTTGTTCACCAGCAGGATGACCGGCACCTGGCCGACCAGGGCGCAGGGCGTGAAATCCGCGATCGGGTCGAAGGGCAGCGTGGGGAACATCGCCCGCGTCACCGCATGGGCGACCGTGGTGTACAGCAGCATGGAACCATCCTGCGGCCCCTTCGCCACCACATCCGTGCCGATCACCACGCCCGATCCGGTACGGTTTTCCACCACGATGCGGTTGGGCAGCGCCTTCGACATCTCATCGGCCAGCAGCCGCCCCGGCACGTCGGTCGGGCCGCCGGCGGCGAAGGGGACGATCATGCGGACCGGCTGGCTGGGCCAGGCGCCCTGTGCGGCGGCGCCGCGCGGCAGCAGCGCCGGCGCGGCAAGGGCGCCGGCGCCCAGCGCCAAGGCGTGGCGACGGCCGAATTTCGGATCTCTCATGGACATGTTCTCCCCTGGGCGCGGTTTCCGCCCGTTGATTTATGGGCGGAACAGTCGGGGAGAGTGTGGCCCGGCGTCAACAAGGGATCGCCGGGCCGGCTGGGGCTGTGGCGCCCTCAGTTGATGGTGATGTTGGCCTCACGCACCACGGCGGACCATTTCTGCGTCTCCGCCCGCAGCCAGGCGGCGGCGGATTCGGGCGTGCTGTCGGTGACCAGGCGCATCGCCAGGTCGGACAGGCGCTGCTGCACCGCGGCTTCCGCCGCCACCTGCATGAAGGCGCGGTTCACCGTCTGCACCACGGCGGCCGGCGTGCCCCTGGGCGCCATGACCATGTGCCAGGTATAGGCCTCGAGGCCCGGGAAGCCGGCCTCCGCCGTGGTCGGCACGTTGGGCAGCTGCGGCAGGCGGGTGCGGTCCATCACGGCCAGCGCGCGAGTCTCGCCGGACTGGGCGTAGGACAGGGCGGTGGTCGCCACATCGACGATCAGCGGGATGGTGCCGTTCAGCACATCCGGCATGGCCGCCGCAGTGCCGCGATAGGGCACGTGCAGGGCGCGGGCCTCCATCGACCGCAGCATCAGCTCCGTCGCCAGGTGCAGCGCCCCGCCATTGCCGGAGGAGGCATAGGTCATGCCGCCCGGATCGGCCTTCAGCGCTGCCTGCAGCCCGCGCAGGTCGCGGATCGGCGAGGACCGGCCGACGGTGATCAGCATGGGGATCACGCCGACCAGCGCGACCGGCACGAAATCCGCCTCCGGGTCGAAGGGCAGGCGCTGGAACAGGGCGCGCAGCACGGCATGGGCGACGGTGGTATACAGGAAAGTATGGCCATCCGTGGCCTTGGCCACCGCTTCCGTGCCGACCAGCACGCCGGCGCCGGTGCGGTTTTCCACGATGATGCGCTGCGACAGGCTTGCCGCCATGCGTTCGGCGAACAGGCGGGCCGGAATGTCGGTGGGGCCGCCGGCGGCGAAGGGGACCACCAGGCGGATGGGCTGGTTCGGCCAGCTGCCCTGGGCCCGGGCGGTCGGGACCAGCGCGGGGGTGGCGATGGCGGCCATGCTGGCGCCGAGAAGTTGGCGGCGATTCATGCGGCGGTTCTCTCCGTAAGGACGTTCGGGCCGCGCCACGGCGCTGCCCCGGACCCCGCATGTCGCGCTGCAACAATCCCACGTCAATCCGATTGGTCTATCAACCTTGTGTACAGGTCCGGGTCCGTTGCGCCTTCGGTGCCGAACAGCAGCACCCGGCTCTCGGCGCCAAGGCCCAGCATGGTGCGGCTCAGCGGCTCACGCGCCGCCAGCAGCAGGGCGGCCAGGCCCGCCACGGCACTTTCCCCGGCCACCAGCTTCGGATCCCGCCGGGCCAGCAGGCGCATGCAGTCCACCGCACTGTCATCGGAGACAGCCATGAAGGCGTAGGCGCCGCGCTCCAGCTCCTGCCAGGCCAGCAGGCTCGGCTCGCCGCAGGCCAGGCCCGCCATCAGCGTATCCAGCTCACCGGCCACGGTCACAGCCTCCCCCGCCTCGGCACTGGCCAGCAGGCAGGCGGCCTTGTCCGGCTCCACCACGATCACCTTCACCTCGGCCCCGAAGCGGGCGCGGAGCTGGATGGAGACCGCGGCGGCAACCCCGCCGACCCCGCCCTGGATGAAGGCATGGGTGGGGGCCTGGCCCGCAAGCTGGTCCGCCGCCTCATCCACCATGACGCGGTAGCCCTGCATCACGTCGCGCGGGATCTCGGTATAGCCTTCATAGGAGGTGTCGGAGACAACGAACCAGTTCTCCGCATCTGCCGTTCGCGCCGCCTCCCGCACCGCATCGTCGTAATTGCCGGGGACCACGCGGATTTCGGCGCCGTAATGGGCAATGGCGTCGCGGCGGCCCTGGCTGACGGTTTCGTGCACGAAGATCACGCAGCGGCAGCCGAAGCGCTGCGCGCCCCAGGCGACGGAACGCCCATGGTTGCCATCCGTCGCGCAGGTCACGGTGATGCCGCGCAGCGCATCCCGATGCGCGCCGCCGGCCAACTCCGCCGTGGTCGCGGAATTGGCGACGCCACGCCGGGCGAGTTCGGAGACCAGCAGCCGCGCCACCGCATAGGCCCCGCCCAGCGCCTTAAAGCTGCCGAGGCCGAAGCGCCCCCCCTCATCCTTCCATTGCACCGCCGCCACGCGCGCGGCCGCCGCCACATCCGCCAGCTCGACCAGCGGCGTCGGCGCATAGCCGGGCCAGGAGGCGATTTCCGCGCGGGCGCGGCGAAAGCTGGACTCCGGCAACACCACCACGCCGGGCGTGCCGTGGCGGCGGTTGAGCAGGAGGCGGGACGGGCGATCTGGGATCATGCGGGGGAGAGTGGCGCGCCGGCCCCTGTCCCGGCAAGTTGGCGCCGGGCGAGTCGCGCCGAGGCGCGGAGAAGGGCGATAAGACGATGCAGGTGACGATCCTGGGCGGCGGCGGGTTCCTCGGCCGCAGGCTGGCGGCGCGGTTCGCGGCGGATGCGGCGGTGGGCGGCCAGGCCATCACCGGCCTGACCCTGTTCGACCTGCACCAGCCGGCACCGCTGGAAGCCCCCTTCCCCGTGCGCTGCCTGGCCGGCGACGTGGCCGATGCCGCGGTGCTGGCACAGGCGATCCCGCCCGGCACCGGGCTTGTCGTGCACCTGGCCGCCGTGGTGTCCGCCGCGGCGGAGGCCGATTACGACCTCGGCATCCGGGTCAACATCGCCGGGACGCAGGCGCTGATCGAGGTGTGCCGCAACCTTCCCCAACCGCCGCGGGTGGTCTTCACCTCATCTGTTGCGTCCTTCGATGGCGGGCAGGCGGCGATGGTGCCGGATGAGGCGCGGCAATTGCCGACCAACAGCTACGGCGCGCAGAAGGCGATCGGGGAGTTGCTGCTGGCGGATGCCACGCGGCGCGGCTTCCTCGACGTTGTCTCGATCCGCCTGCCCACGGTGATGGTGCGTCCGGGGCGGCCGAACCGCGCCGCCAGTTCCTTCGTCTCCGCCGTGCTGCGGGAACCGCTGCTGGGCCTGCCGGCGCAGTATCCGGTGGCTGAGGATTTCCGCGTCTGGGTCTGCTCCCCCCGCCGGGCGGTGGATTGGCTGGCACATGCGGCGGCGATGGACACGGCCGCGCTCGGCCGCGACCGTGGCATCAACCCGCCCGGCCTGTCCGCCAGCATCGCGGAGATGCTGGTGGCGCTGGAGGAGGTGGCAGGGCCGGACGCCCGGGCGCTGGCCAGGCATGTTCCGGATGCGGAGGTGGAAGCGATTGTCGCCGGCTGGCCCGCCGCCTTCGCCGCGACCCGCGCGCCGGGCCTGGGCTTCGTCCGATCAGAATCCCTGGCGGATATCCTGCGCGCCTTCATCGCGGATGACCTGGAGGCCACGCGCCGGGACCGCGCCGCCGGCTGACGGCGCCGCATCACGGGAGACGGGGCCGGGCCGCAGCAACCGGCAGGCCGGCATGGTCATCGCTTCACGCACCGCCTCCGCCACCGGCGGTGCCATGCGGCCGCGGGACATGTCGTGCGGGAACCAGCCGACCAGCACCGGGGCGGCCTGCCCCGCTGGCACGACCACCGGCTCGGCCGGGGCCGGGATGATGCCGGGCAGGTCGATGCCGATGCGGATCGCGGCGGGCCAGGAATGCGGATTGCGAAGGGTGATCCAGTATTCCGTGCGCGCCGTCTGCGGCGGCTCCGCCAGCACCATCATCTCCGCGCCTTCCGTGACCAGCTCACAGGAATCCGGCGCCTGCGCCGCGGCGGGCAAGGCGGCCAGCAGCAGCAGCAGCGCGGCGGCGAAGGCGGGGTGGCGGCGGGTCATCAACGCTCTCCTGCAATGGCGGCAGGATGCGGCGGCGCTCGGCACGCGGCCAGGACGCATCGCCTCTGGCCGCCATCGGCTGTGCCTTGGGCGGGTGCAGGGTGTGGGCGTTGCATGCCACGGGGCGCGGACGCATGCTGGCCAAAACCGTGTCCCGGGAGGACCCGCCATGACAACCCGCCGCACCCTGCTGGGTGTCGCCGCCGCATCCGCGGCGACCCTTGCCGCGCCGCGCCTGGCCCAGGCCGCCTGGCCCGCCGACCGCGCCATCGAGGTGATCGTCCCCTTCCCGCCCGGTGGCGGCGTGGACAATATGGTGCGCCCCATCGTGCATTTCGTGACGCCTCGCCTGCCCGGCGCGCGCTTCGCCATCGTCAACCGCCCCGGCGCCGCCGGCCAGCTGGGGTTCGAGGCGTTGTTCAACGCGGCACCGGATGGCTACACGCTGGGCGCCCTGACCAACACCGCCATGCACGCCATCGCGGTGGAACGCACCCCGCGCTACCGGCCGGCGGATTTCACCTATATCGCCAATGTGGTGGACGACCCGGGCGGCTTCTGGGTGCGCGCCGACAGCCCCTGGCGCACGCTGGACGACCTGAAGGAAGCCGCGCGGCGCGACCCGGAGGGGATCGGCGTCGGCACCGCCGGCATCGGCTCCGACGACCACCTGCTGCAGCTGGGCTTCGAGGAAGCGGCCGGGGTGCGGCTGCTGCACATCCCCTACAACGGCACTGCGCCGGTGCAGCGGGACGTGCTGGGCGGCAGCCTGCCCATCGGCAGCTTCAACATGAGCGAGGGCGTAACCCTGATGCGGGAGGGCCGCATCCGCTGCCTGGCGCAGGGCGGGCCGGACCGCTGGGCGCCGACCGGCCAGGTGCCGACCTTCCGGGAACAGGGCTACGACGTTCTCGGCGGCTCCGCCCGCGGCATCGGCGCACCGCCCGGCCTGCCGGAGGAAATCCGCGTGAAGCTGGAAGCCGCCTTCCGCGATGCGCTGGCCGACCCGGCGCTGATCGCGGATGCCGAGCGCACCGGCCTGCCGCTGCGGCCGCTGGTGGGCAAGGATTACCGCGACATGATGCGGGCCGACCACGCGGTGCTGCAGGGGCTGTGGCAGCGGCGGCCCTGGCGGAGCTGAACTACCCGGCCTCCGCGCCCTGCGCTTCCAGCAAGGCGCGCCATTCCGGCGTCAGCGCCACCTTCTCCCCGCTATCCTGGCGGGTGACGACGCAGACGGCGCGCGCCGTGCAGCAGGGCGCGCCATCCTTCAGCAACGCGTAGTCCTGCACATAGGAGCTGCGGCGGAAGGACACGGTGCGGCAGGTCAGCGTCACCGCTTCATTGAATCGCACGCCGCGCAGGTAGCGCACCTCCAGCTGGGCCACGACGGGCCCCGGCCGGTTCGGTGCCAGCACCGCGCCCGTCAGCGCCTGCCAATGCGCCACGCGCAGATCCTCGAACAGCACCAGATAGGCCGCGTGGTTGACGTGGCCGTAGGGGTCGCATTCGGACCAGCGGATGACGTGATCGCGGATCACAGGGGTGGCACAGCCCGCGGCTTCCGGTTCTCGTCGATCGCCACGAAGGTGAAGACGCCCTCCGTCACCAGGCACATCTCCTCCTCCGACCGTTCGCGGCGCCAGGCCTCGACCTCGATCCGCATGGAGGTGCGGCCGACGGAGACGACTTCGGCAAAAATGCTGACCTCATCGCCGACCAGCACGGGCATGTGGAACTTCATCCCCTCTACCGCGATGGTCGCGACCCGGCCGCGGCCACGGCGGCCCGCGGCATTGCCGGCGGCCAGGTCCATCAGCCCCATCAGCCAGCCACCAAAGATATCGCCGGAGGGATTGGCATCGGCCGGCATGGCGATGGTGCGGAGTTTCGGCGCATCCGTGGGCGGGGTGCGGGTCTGCGGGTTGGGCAAGCGTGTCTCCGTGGTAGGGTCGTGGCGCAACGCATCCTTACGGCAGCCATGGCACAAGTCCACTTCCTGACGCATCCGGAGGTCGCCATCGACCCTGCCGTGCCGGTTCCGGACTGGCCGCTTTCACCGCGCGGGCTGGACCGCACGCGCGCCATGCTGGCGCAGCCCTGGGTGCCGGCCATCGGCGCGGTGTTCAGCAGCACGGAACGCAAGGCGCGCGACATGGCGGAGATCCTGGCCGGGCATCTCGGCCTGGGATTCACCCAGGTCGCCACGCTGGGCGAGAATGACCGCAGCGCCACCGGCTACCTGCCACTCGCGGAATTCGAGGCGACGGCGGACGAATTCTTCGCCGCGCCCGACCGCAGCGTGCGCGGCTGGGAACGCGCGATGGATGCGCAGGCGCGCATCGTGGCGGCGGTACGCGGCGTGCTGGTGCAGGCGCCGCCGGGCGATGTGGCGATTGTCGCGCATGGCGGCGTGGGTGCGCTGCTGCTGTGCCACATCAAGGGCGTGCCGATCAGCCGGGTGGAGGATCAGCCCGGCACCGGCGGCGGCAACGGCTTCCGCTTCACGCGGCTGGGGTGGGGGCTGGTGGAGGGGTGGCGGCGGGTGGAGGGGTAGCCCGCCCCCGGTTAGCCCTCAGCCCGGGCCGAGCTTGAGGATCGCCCGCGCCACCGCCTGCGCCCGCGGCACCAGGCTGGCCAGCTCCAGATATTCCTCCGGCGTATGCGCCTTGCCGCCCACCGGCCCGATCGCACACAGCGTCGGCGCGCCCATCGCCGCGGTGAAGCCGCTATCGGCGCAGCCACCGCTGAATTCGCCGCTCGGGTCGAAGCCCGTCTCGGCCGCCGCGGCGCGATAGGTGGCAAACAGCGCGGCCGCCCCCGGCGATTGGGTCAGCGGCAGGAACTCACCCTTGATGGTCAGCTTCGCACGGGTGCCCGGCACGAAGGACCGGTCGATGATGGCCTGGATCCGTGCCATCACCTCATCCCGGTCCGCCGGCTCGATGTAGCGCAGGTCGATCTGGCCCTGGGCATGCGGCGCCACGGTGTTCACGCTCTGCCCGCCGGTCACCAGCCCGACATTCAGCGTGATGCCGCGCTTCAGGTCGGTCAGCGCATGGATTGCAGTGATCTTGGCGGCGAGCTCGCCGATGGCGCTGATGCCGGCCTCGAAATTGCCGCCGGAATGGGCGGCCTTGCCCTCGATGTCGAACAACGAAAACACGCCGCCCTTGCGGCCGGTGACGATGCCGCCATTCGGCCGGCCGGGTTCGGAATTGAACACGACGCGCGCCGCCTTGGCCTCCGCCTCGATCACCGGGCGGCCTTCGGGGGAGCCGATTTCCTCATCGCCGGTGAACAACGCCACCAGCGGGCCGGGCGCGCCGCCGAATTTCTTGAAGGCCGCCAGGATGAACATGTTCATCACCAGCCCCGCCTTCATATCGGCGACGCCAGGGCCGAAGGCGCGATCCCCCTCGATGGTGAAGGGGCGGCGCTGCGGTTCGCCCTTCGGGAAGACCGTGTCGCGATGGCCCATCAGCAGAATGTTCTGCCGCGCATTGCCACCGCCGACGCCTGCGCCGCCATCGAGCACGGCACGGATGCAGTCCCCGTGCTTCTGCTGCGGCAGGGTTTCGACAAAGATGCCGTGCTGCGCCATGAAGCGCGCCACCTGCGCGCCGACCCGGTCCACGCCTTCCTTGTCGTAGCTGCCGCCATCGGTATCAACCATCTCGCGCAGCGCCTCGATCATGGCGCCCTGCTGGGTGGCGAGCCAGGCGATCGCGGGATGGTCCATCAGGCTATGCTCCTTCATGCCGGCGCAGGCTGGCACCGCCAGCCCGGCCTGGGAAGCCGCGCGGCGCTATTCCACCCGCCCGATGCGCTGGACGGCGCGCAGCAGCCGCGCGCTGTCATCGGCGAAGAAGCGGGCGAATTCCGGCGCATCGAGATAGGCAACCGGCGCGCCGGCGGCGGTGAAGGCCGCGACCAGCTGCGGGTCCTGCACCGCCTGGCGCACCGCATCGCGCAGTTTCTGCTGCACCGGCGCGGGCGTCGCGGCCGGCACGAACAGCCCGGCCCAGATGTAGAACTCGACCTCCGAGAACCCCTTCTCCATGAAGGTCGGCACATCCGGGAAGGCCGCCACGCGATCCTTGCCCCAGCAGCCCAGCACCCGCACGCGGCCGGAGCGTACATGCTGCGTCAGCGTACCGGGGGCGGAGGCCAAGGCCTGCACCTGGCCGCCGAGCAGCGCGGTGATGGCAGGCCCCGCGCCACTGAACGGCACATGCAACGCGCGGAAGCCGGCGGCGGCGGCCAGCATCTCCATCGCCACATGCAGCGTGCCATAGGTGCCGGAGGATCCGTAGGGGATCTCCCCCGGCCGCGCCTTTGCCGCGGCGATGAACTCCTCCATGGTCTGCCACGGCGCGCTGGCCGGCACCGCCAGCATGGTCGGGTCGGCATTGACCAGGGCGATGGGGGCGAACTGGTCCACCGTGTAGGGCGGCGTGCGGCCGAACAGCTTTTCCGCTTCCGGAATCACCGCCAGCGAGGACAGTGCCATCAGCGAGGTATAGCCATCCGCGGCACTGCGGGCGACGAAGCCATTGCCGATGGCGCCCGCCGCGCCGCCGCGATTCTGCACCACCACCGCCTGGCCCAGCACCCGTTCCATCGCCGCGGCGGTGGGACGCGCGGCGAGGTCGGCCTGCCCGCCCGGCGGGAAGGCCACCACCATGTTCAGCGGGCGGGTCGGAAAGTCGGTCTGCGCGAAGGCCTGGCCGGCGAAGGGCAGCGTGGCTGCGGCGCCCAGTAGCGTGCGACGATTCATTGTTGTTGTCCTCCCGTTGGATGGCCTCCTCAGGCCACCGGATTCTCCAGCACGCCGATGCCCGAGATCGCGATCTTCACCACATCGCCGGACTTCAGGAACACCGGCGGGTTGAAGCCGATGCCGACGCCGGCGGGTGTGCCGGTGGCGATCACATCGCCCGGCTCCAGCGTGATGACGGCGCTGATCGCCTCGATCAGGGTCGGGATGTCGAAGATCAGATCGGCCACCGGCGCGTGCTGGCGCTGTTCGCCATTCACCCAGGTGGTCAGCACCAGCCTGGTCGGGTCCGGCACCTCATCCGCCGTCAGGATGGCCGGGCCCATGGGGCAGAAGCTGTCGAGGCCCTTGCCCAAAATCCACTGGCTGTGCCGCTTCTGCAGGTGGCGTGCGGTGACGTCGTTGATGATGGTGTAGCCGAAGACGTGGCGCAGCGCGTCCGCCTTGGCGATGCCGCGCCCGCCCTGCCCGATCACCACGCCCAGCTCGCCCTCGTAGTCCAGCCCGCCGGTGGTATCGAGGTGCCCGAGGATCTTCTCGCCATTGGCGATGATGCTGGTATGCGGCTTGGAGAACACCACCGGGAAGGGCGGCACCACATCCTTGGCGCCGCCATCGAAGCCCGATCCGGCGAATTCCTTGGCGTGCTCGTGGTAGTTCTTGCCGACGCAGAACACGTTCTTCGGTGGGCGCGGGATCGGCGCGCAGAGCTTGGCGCCTTCCACCACCGGCGCCTTGGCCAGCGCCGCGCGCGCCTTGTCCAGCAGCGCCGGTTCGGCGGCGGCCAGGTCCAGCATGCTCTGGCCGCGCAGCAGCGGCTCGGCCGCGGCCAGGTCGAGCACGGCATCGCCCTGGCCCAGCGCGCCGACTTCCTGTTGCAGCTTGCCCGGGCGCGTGAATGTCACCAGCCGCATGATGAGACCTTCCTCATTGGGCGGACCGGGTCGGACCCACGGGCCGCTAGTTCAGCTTCGCCCGCATCTGCCCGGTTTCCTCCGGATTGGCCAGGGGGAGGCTGGCTGCACGTTCCAGTGCGCGGGCGGCGCGGAAGGCCAGGTCGTCGCGGTACAAGGCGGCCGCAACCTGCACGCCGCGCGGCATGCCGGCCTCGTCCAGCCCGATCGGCACGGCGATGGCGGGCTGGCGGGTCAGGTTGAAGGCGAAGGTCCAGGGCGCCCAGTCGCGCCACAGCGCCTCCACCGGCTTGATGGTGGGCGCATCCGCATCGAAGGCCGCGGTCGGCGTCGCGGCCGTCAGGATCAGGTCGTAGCGCTGGTGGAAGCGTGCCATGGCATGCGCGCATTCGATGCGCAGCATCTCGGCGCCGAGGAAATCGGCGGCGGACATGTCGCCCATCCGGCGCGCCACATCCTCGATCCCGGCATCGAGCTGGGCGCGCTTGGCCTCCGTCGCGCCGTTCCAGATGCGGGCAATGGCCACGCCCCAGACGCGGGAGAAGATGGCCCGCGTGTCGGGCAGCTCAGGGTCCGCTTCCTCGATGATCGCGCCCTGTTCGGCCAGCAGCTTGGCGGCCACCTGCAAGGCGGCCTCCCCTTCCTCATCCAGCGGCGGCTCGAAGCCCAGGCGGCGCACCACGGCAACCCGCAACCCGGCCACGCCCTGATCCATGCCAATGCGCCAGTCGCGCGGGTCATCCGGCAGGCTGACCGGGTCGCGCAGGTCGTGGCGGGCCATGGCGGACATCATCAGCGCCGCATCGCCCACGCTGCGCGTCATCGGCCCGGCGCAGGCCACGCCGGAGAAGGCGCCATGCGGCCATTGCGGGATGCGGCCATAGGACGGCTTCACACCGACCAGCCCGCAATAGGCGGCCGGGATGCGGATGGAGCCGCCGGCATCGGTGCCGATATGCAGCGGCCCGAAACAGGCCGCCCCCGCGGCCCCGGCGCCGGAGGAACTGCCGCCCGCGGAACGCTGCGGGTTCCAGGGGTTGCGGGTGACGCCATGCAGCGGGCAGTCGCTCGGCGTCTTCCAGCCGAATTCCGTGGTGGTGGTCTTGCCGATGATGACGGCGCCTTCCGCCAGCAGGCCGACGACGGCGGGGGCGTTCTCGGTGGCGGGCGTCGCATCGGTTGTCAGGCTGCCGCGGCGGGTGGGGAAGCCCGCCATGTTCAGCAGATCCTTCACGGTGCAGGGCACGCCATCCAGCATTCCGATCGGCCGGCCGGCCGCCCAGCGCGCTTCCGATTCGCCGGCCTGGCGCAGCGCATTCGGGTTCATGGCGGCGAAGGCGTTCACCCAGGGGTTGTACCGGGCCACCCGCTCCATCACCGCCTTCAGCGCCTCCACCGGGGACAGGGTGCGGGCGGCGTAGAGGGCCAGCAATTGTTCCGCCGTCATCTGCGCGGGATCGGTTTCTTTCATGTCCAGGCGAGCTTTCCTGCTGGGCGGTCTTAACAAGGCACCAGCAGCCTAGCCTCGACTGCCGCCGGCCGCCAAATGGCGGCGCGGCTGGAGCGCCGGCGTGCCGGTGACCCGCTGCGAGGTCGTGCAGACGTTCCAGATCGGCGACCATCCCGGCGCGCCCCCGACCCCGCCGCACAGCAACCAGCCGAAGCCGCGCGATGCGGCCACGGGCTTGCGCTGCCCACCGCACGCCGCGATGGTGGTGGCGCACTATCAATACGAAATCGGAAAAATCGCGGTACGCTCCTGCCGAAGCGCTGGACCATCCGCCGATCCCATGAGCGATCTGCACCAGGTGAGGAGGCGTCCCGCATGTCCAGTATCAGCGCCAATCCGTGGGAATGGAGCGAGCCGGAATGGCGCCACATCGTCGGCCGCGCGCGGGCCGGGCGCAGCCTGCGGCCGACGCATTGGCCGGATGGCGCGCGCTGCTGCGTGACGCTGAGCTTCGATGCGGACCATGAGACGATTCCGCTGCGGGACAATGACGAAAGCCCGATGCGGATCAGCCAGGGCCAGTATGGCAGCCGCCAGGGCATGCCGCGGATTCGCGCCCTGCTCGCCCGCCACGGCATCCCGGCCACCTTCTTCTATCCGGCCGTCTCCGCCCTGCTGCACCCGGAGGAAGTCCGCGCCGTGGCGCAGGACGGCCACGAGATCGGCGTCCATTCCTGGATCCATGAGGCCAACACCAAGCTGCCCCCCGGCGTGGAGCGGGAGCTGACGCTGCGCGCGGCGGAGACACTGGAGAAGGTCAGCGGCCAGCGGCCCGTCGGCATCCGCACCGCATCCTGGGATTTCTCGGTCGATACGCTGTCCATCATCAAGGAGATGGGGCTGCTCTATGACAGCTCCCTCATGGCCGATGATGATGCCTATGAACTGCTCGACCAGGGGGAGCCGACGGGTATCGTCGAGCTGCCGCCGGAATGGATCCGCGACGATGCTGTGTACTTCAACATGCTGCGCTTCTCCGGGCTCCGCCCCTACACGCCGCCTTCGGCGGTGGAGGAAATCTTCGCCGCCGAATTCGATGGTGCCTATCAGGAAGGCGGCATGTTCCTGCTGACCATGCATCCGCATGTCATCGGCCATCGCAGCCGCATCGCGCTGCTGGACCGGCTGGTGGCGCGCATCAAGAAATTCGAGGGCGTGTGGTTCGCAACCCATGCGCAGGCGGCCCAATGGTGCAAGGACCATGCGGCGCCCTGAACCGCGCGGTCCCTGCGCCCGAACCTGGCTGCTGCTGCTGACGCTCCTGCTTGTCGGACTGTCCCCCGCCATGGCGCAGCCCCAACCCGGGCAGCCCCTGCGGGTCGGCTGGTACGCGACGGAGCCGCAGCAATATCTCCGCCAGGGGGAGCTCACCGGGCTCGATATCGAGATGGTGCGCGCCATCGCGCGCCGAGCGGGCTACCCGCTGCGCTGGACGCAGCACGGCTACCTGGCGTTGCTGGAGGATGTGGCCGCCGGGCGGATGGATCTCATCACGGGCATCGCCGCGACCGAGGCGCGGGCGGCGCGCTACGCGCTGTCGCGCCCCTTCCGCTACGATACGAACGTGCTGGTGGTGCGGCGCGGGGAAGCCCGCGCGCTGCGCTTCACCGATGCGGCCGGCCTGGCCGCGCATCTGGCCGGCGACGGACGCTTCCGGCTCGGCGTGCGAACCGGCTTCGGCTATTTCAACGCGGCGCTGGATGGCTTCATCGCAAACCCGCCGGACCCCGCGCGGGTGCGCGCGGCGGATGACGATGCCACCAATATCCGCCGCCTGCTGACCGGCGAGATCGATGGCTTCCTGGCGGAGCGGCTCTCCGTCGCCCTGGCCATCACCGCCGCCGGCGCCGGGGCGGCGGTGGAGGAACAGGCGATGCGCCACCGCATCCCGCTGCACCTGGCCTTCAGCCGGGCCACCACCTCCGCCGAGACGCTCGCCGCCTTCGATGCTGCCATCCTGGCGCTGCAGGCGGATGGCACGCTGGAGGCGATTGCGGCGCGCTTCCGCTTTCCGCTGCTGCTGTCCCAGACCATCGACAGCAGCTGGTTCAAGTCGCTCCAGATCCTCGGCGCGCTGGCGGCGGCGCTGGCCGGCACGCTGGCGGCGCGGCAGAGCGGGTGGAGCCTGTTCGGCGCCTTTGTCCTGGCCGGCGTCACCGCGGCCTCGGGCGGCGTACTGCGGGACCTGCTGGTGGGCCGCTTCCCGATCGGCATCGCGCGGGACCCGCTGTTCCTGAAGCTGATCTTCGGCACCGTCATCGCCTATTGGACGGTGGCGCATCTGTGGGGCGCGCTGCGCGGGCGGCTGATCCTGGCCTTCTGGGTGGCACAGGTCACGGTCGCCATGCGGCGCCGGCAGATCGATCGCTGGCTGTTCGATGCCGCCGATGCGCTGGGCCTGGGGGCCAGCACCGTGCTGGGCGTGACGGTGGCGTTCGGCATGCGGGCGGAGCCCTTCTGGCTGTGGGGGCCGCTGCTCGGCACCATCACCGGGGCGGGCGGCGGCATCCTGCGCGACGTGCTGCGCGGCGGCGGCGACATTCGAAACCTGAAGACCGGCTTCTATGGCGAGGTGGCGCTGATCTGGAGCCTGGCGCTCTCGGCCTATCTCATGGTGCGCGGGGCGGAGATCGAGATCGATGAGGTGATCGTGGTGGTGGTGGCCGCGGTGGCGGGCGCGGTGATGACGCGCATGGCCGCCATTGCCTTCCGCTGGAAGCCGCCGCGGCTGAGCTAGCGGCCTGAAATAATGCCCAGGCGCGTCAGTGCATCACGCCTTCGGCGCGTCAGTGCATCGCGCCCTGGCGCAGCAGCGTCGCATAGACGTCCCGCGTCGCGGCACTCAGGGAACGGGACAGCTCCTCCAGCCCCGCGATCTGGTCCACACGCGCTGCCGCCTGGGCGTGCTCCGCCTCGGACAGCACCAGCGGCACCAGGCCGGTGGACCGGGCCAGGCCGATCAGCAGCGCATCGCGCGGGTCCGGGATCTCATCCTCCAGCAGCACGCCGCGCAGGCGGCGGCGTACCTCCGCCGTTTCGGCACGGCCACTGGCCTTGGGGTAGCGCCGTTCGGGGAAGACCCAGAGGAAGCGGTCCTCGATCCGGCGCAGCACGCCACCCTCCACCAGCCGCTCCAGCACCTGGGCGCGCAGCGCCTGGCCGGATTTGGCGATGTCCTGGATCCACCAGCGGCTGGTCCGTTCCGGCATGCCGGCGCCCTCCCCCGCCGCCAGCCGGGCCAGAACGCCATCCAGCAACGCGTCGCCGGTGGGGCGCTGCTGCACCAGCAGCAGGCGGTCCAGATCCGTGTCGATCCGCCCGGCCAGGGCCAGTTCCATCAGCACGGCGCCGGCCAGCGCCAGGTCGCCGGCGGGGCCTGGCAGGCCCACCGGCTTGCCGGTTTCATCATCGAGGAGGAGCAGCAGGATCTCCTCCGGCATGGTCAGCGACATGGCAGCCCCCGGTCTTTCCGAAAGCATGCCATGAAACGGGCCGGACGCCAGTCCGGCCCTGGCGCTCAGCCGGCTACCCCACCACGATGCTGAACTGCCGCGCCACGGCGGTCCAATCGGTGATCTCCTTCTGGATGAGGGAGACGAAGGCGTCGCCGGTGGGCAGCGGGTTGCGCGGCATGGTCTGCAGGTCGGTGAAGCGGGCCATCAGCTCCGGCCGCGCCAGGATCGGCGGGATGATGGCGTTCAGCCGCTCCACGATCGGCGCCGGCAGGTTCTTCGGGCCGGAGATCCCCAGCCACTGCGCGGAGGTCAGCTTCGGGAAGCCCAGCTCCGCGAAGGTCGGCACATTCGGGAACATCGCCAGCCGGGTCGGCGTGGAGACGGCCAGCGCGCGCAGCGAACCGTCGCGCATCTGCGCCGTGTTGGTGGTGATGGGGTCCACCATGCACTCGATATTGCCCGCCAGCACGTCCTGCATGGCCGGCGCGCTGCCGGCATAGGGGATGTGATCCAGGTTCGGCGCCTGGGCCTCGGAGGACAGCATGGCACCCAGCAGATGCGGCGCGGAGCCGATGCCGGAGGAGCCGAAGCGCACCGGCCGCGTGCGGGCCGCCGTCAGCAACTGGTCCAGCGTCTGGAACGGCGAATTGGACCGCACCAGGATGATGTTCGGCGCCTCCACCAGCTGCATCATGTGGGTGAAGTCGTTGATCGGATCGAAGGGCAGGGTCGGGCGCGTCGCGGTGGAGAAGACATGCACGGAGGCATGGCTGACCAGCAGCGTGTAGCCATCCGCCGGGGCCTTGGCGACGATATCGGTGCCGATGATGCCGCCGGCCCCGGCGCGGTTTTCCACCACCACGGACTGGCCGAGCGCCTGGGCCATGGCGGGTGCCAATAGCCGGGCGACCGTATCCACCAGCCCGCCTGGGGGGAATTGCGCGACCAGGCGGATGGAGCGGTTCGGCCAGGCGGCCTGCGCCTGGACCAGGGAGGGGGCGGCCAGGCCCCCGACGCTCGCGGCGGTCAGCCCGAGCAAGTTGCGACGAGTCAACATTAATGCGCTCCCAGCGATCAGTCACCGAGGGGTGGCGCTCATTCCTTGGGCATCCGCCCAGGTTCCTGGCACGCCTTGCACCCTCTGATCCGGAACAAGGCAAATGCTATGCCGCGATCAGCCGGGCCGCTGGCTGGTACCGAGGCCAACCCCCCGCACATCGGCCACCGCTTCCGCCAGGGACCGATTCAGGCTCTCGATCCGCGTCACCACGCCGAGCCAGGCCTGCACCGCCTCCAGCTCCGCCTCCGTGAAGATCAGCGGCAGCAGCCCGGCGGCCCGCGCCAGGCCCAGCAGCAACGCGTCATGCGGGGCCGGAATCTCGCCTTCCAGGAGAAGGGTGCGCAGCCGGGCGCGGGCTTCCGTCACTTCCGGCCGGCCGGGCGCCTTGGGGTGGCGGCGATCGGGCAGGATCCACAGCACCCGGTCCTCCACCCGCCGCAGGATGCCGCGCGCCACCAGCCGGTCCAGGATGGCGGCGCGGGCGGCCGGCGCATCGCGCGCCAGCAGCGGGATGGCGCCGCGGGCATCGGCCGGCGCGCCGGGGGCAGCCAGCCGCGCCAGCGCGGCATCCAGCGCGGCATCGCCCAGCGGCGTGGCATCCACCAGGATCAGCCGGTTGCGGTCCGTATCCACCCGCCCGGCCAGGGCCAGTTGCATCAGCAGCGCGCCGGCCAGCGCCCGGTCCGGCGCCATGCCGCCGCGGCCGACCGGGCGGCCGGTCTCGTCATCCAGGGCGAGAAGGACGATCTCCTCCGCCAGGGTCAGCGCGGATTCGCTCACGGCTGGGCCAGCGCCGCGGACCAGGGCGACATCACATCGGTGACGCCGACGCGTTCCCCGCCGGCGCAGATCTGGATGAGGTTCGGGCAGGCGAAGTTCACCGGCAGCACGGCGTGTTCCACCACCTCCAGCGGCCCGGCCGCGGCCAGCCCGTCCAGCGTCGCCTGCGGCAGGCGGCGGTCGGCCGTCGCACCTTCGGGTCCGCTGACATCGATGCGCGGAAAATGCGCCGCCGCCTCCGGGTCCATGCCGAAGCCGCTGACCAACGACAGCATCTGGAATACCGAGGCCAGGATGCGCCGCCCGCCGGAGGCGCCCAGCGCCATCTCCGGCACGCCCGCAGCATCGGCCACGATGACGGGGGACATATTGGTCAGCGGCCGCTTGTTCGGCCCGATCTCATTGGCGCTGCCCGGCCGCGGGTCGAACCACATGACGCCGTTGTTCATCAGCACGCCGGAGCGCGGCAGCACGACGCGGGAGCCCATGGAGGACAGCAGCGTGGTGGTCATGGAGACCATCATGCCATCGGCATCCACCACGTTCAGATGGGTGGTGCAGCTGTCCGACCCCTTCGGTTCCGCATCGCCGAGACCCGCGAGCCGTTCCGCATAGGCCTCCTGCATCGCCTTCGCGAAGGCCAGGTGCCAGGCGGTGCCCGGCGCCGCGCCGCCCCAGTCGGCGGCCTCCATCAGCGCCATGACGCGGCGGAAGGTGGGGGATGCGGTCAGGCCGTTGGACAGGTGCAGGGTGCGCCCGCGCCAGGGTACGGAGACCGCGGGCAGCACCCGCGCCTGGCATCCGGCGAGATCAGCGGCCGAGAGGATGCCGCCCGCCTCCTTCACATCCGCGGCCAGCGCAGTGGCCACATCGCCCTCATAGAAATCGCGGAACCCGGCCTGCTGCAGCCGCTCCAGCGTATCCGGCAGCCGGCCCTGGCGGAAAAAGCCGGGCGTGCCCTGGTAGGGCGCCACCGGCGGCAGGCCGTTCGGCAGGTAGATGCGCGCCGATTCCGCGTACAGCTTCAGCGTGGAGGCCGCATTGGCGATCTTCAGCGTGGTGAACCAGTCCTGCGCCAGGCCGCGCTGCGCCAGCGCCACGGCGGGCGCCAGCACATCGCGGGCCGGCATCCGGCCGCGGCGTTCGTGCAGCAGCGCATAGCCCGCGACCGAGGACGGGATGCAGAAGCTCATCGGGCCATGGATGTTGCGGTCGCCCTCCACCTCGGGCCAGGAGAACAGGTCCTGCTTCATCCGGCCGGTGGTCGGGAAATCCCGCGCATTCAGGCCAGCGGGCGAAACCGGCCCGAAATCGAAGGTCTCGGCCGGGCCGCCGGGTGCGGCCACCTGGGCGTAGCCGATGCCGCCGAGCCCGCTGTTCCAGGGCTCCATCGCGGCCAGGGCGAATGCCATGCCGACCGCCGCATCCGCCGCATTGCCGCCGGCTTCCAGGATGGCGATGCCGGCTTCCGCGGCGGCGCGGGACTGGCTGGCTACCATGCCGCGGCGGCCGCGGGCGGCGGGCTTGGTGACCTGCCAATGCTGGCTGGTATGGGCGGGCGGCTGGTACATGCGGGGTCCTCCAGATGGGCGGAGGATCGACCGAGAGGGGCCGGGCAGCAAGGTCGGGGAGAAGGTATTCTCCCCGACCCCCTCATCTATTTTCGGGACCTATCAGCGCGCTTTGCCGAAATCCGTCAAGATTATCACAGTACGATGTTGGCTTTGTGATGAACTTCTTGGCTATTCGGAATTTGCCTTTGCATTGCTAAAATAGCCGCATCCAGCTCGGCTCGGCTGAAATCATGGAGCGGCGGGCTCACGCGTGGTGACCATTCATTTTGTCGCTTGGCAGCGCGAAGCATTTCAACCGTGCCGCCAAGTGCTTGGGCATATTTCTGGGCGCGCCACATCGCAAGGTCAGGCCCGTCAAGATCGCCGCTGCCTTCGAGGCTGACTCTCTCTGCCTTGGAAATTTTGGTCTCGGCACCACCGCTGTTGTCGAGAACAGCGACAACCTGACCGTTAACGACAACATTCGCAAATCGGTTTGACAGGTCGTTGTCAGCAGGCCCTTCGGGTAGCTGCATGCCTTGCTGGTACACAAGCCAAGCCTTCGCCACATCATCAATTTCTGCCGGTGTTGAGTGCCGGATTAAGGAAGGGTGCGCCAAGTTTGGCTTGCCTTCAACTTCCATGCGAGTGCTGGCTGGTGATGTTGCTTTACTGGCGGCCGGATTCGTATTTTCAGAAATCGGAAAACGGGCAGTCTTGGTGGCGATTCCCGGAGCGGATGTTAGATCCAAATCAACCTCCTCTTGCTTCAGGCCCACTCACCGCAAAAACCATGCCGTGCCGCAGGAGATGAATGGCTGATTTTGGTCTACTTTCAGCGGCAGAACTTGCCTACGCTACAAATTCTGCCGCCATCTGACTGAGGCGGTCGGCAACCAAGCCTAGCGGCCTAACGTCAACATTTTGCGTTATGCAATTAACGTCAGATCGTAATAAACATTGCTTTCCTGTCCATACAATCTTTCGATAACGTTGCCGCCTACAAGATAATGGTTCTGAATGACGAGGCCATAATCTTGAATGCCATCCGCCATATCATAATTTGTCGTTACGCGGAGGTTATCATCATCTCTATAAAGATAAAAATCGTAGACAGACGTGAGAAGAACTCTGATGTTGTCCATTCCGCCGCCGACGCCAGTGTTGTTCGCGACACCGACGTCATCCGCAATAATGTCGATCCCAAGTTCATTGAAGTTGAGTAGATAAAGATCATTATCCTGATTTCCTTGGAGGAAATCACTACCTGCCCCCCCACAAGCGTGTCAGCGCCAGCTCCGCCAATCAGATAATCAACCCCATCGCCCCCTTCCAAGCGATCTATTCCGTCCCCGCCAATAATGAAATCGCTTAGGTTGCCGCCGTAAATCATGTCATTACCCGCGCCGCCATCAAGGGTGTTTCTAATGTTTGTGGCGCCATAGATGGTGTCATTTCCACCCAGCCCATACATACCGTGCGAATTGTCGCCGTTTCCATTCAAGGGCTGGTTTCTCCAGTCGATGTAATTGGCGCTATTCGTACCATTCCATACTGCCATTTTCTGGGCCCTTCGCAGGGCGCGCCTTCAAAACTCGCCGAGGTGAATATTGAATACACGACAAAATATGCCATGCTGTTGCGCTCTCGTCGAGTGGAAGAATTCCAGACAAGCGTTCGGAATCACCCCCCCGGGGGGGCCAAAAAAACACACCTCGCTGACGTAGATGGGAGATGGGGCATCTCGCTAGCGAAGCCGCACGGCTTCCCCGGTAAGGTCACCCGCGCGTTTTTGCCTGGCGGCGGCGGTCCACCGCCTTCTCGAAATCCAGGTCCTCATGCCAGCTGAGATGCCGGTCGAGCGCGGCCTGCGCCCCTTCCAGGTCGCCGCGCTCCAGCAGGTCCAGGATCTCAGTGTGTTCGGCGGCGACCCGCGGCTTTGGCCGAACGTCATGGCCCAGCCCCCAAACGACGGAAAGCTGGCGCGCCACGCTCAGCCAGATCCCGTGCAGCACGGCATTGCCGGACAGCCGGCAGATCTCGCCGTGAAAGGCCTCATCGGCGGCGACGACCACCGCCTTGTCCACCCCTTCCGCCGACGCATTGTAGCGTTCGGCGGCGCGGCGTGCCGGGGCCAGGCGTTCCGGCGTGGCGAGGCCGGAGGCCAGGATTTCCCGCAATGCCAGGGCCTCCAGCGCGGTGCGGACGCGCATCAGCTCCGCCACCGCGCGGTTGGTCACCTGCATCAGCCGCATGCCCTTATAGGGCGTGGAGACGACGATGCCCTGGCTTTCCAGCAGGCGCAGCGCCTCCCGCACCGGAACGCGGCTGATGCCGAGTTCGCGCGCGATCTCGGCCTCCACCAGCCGGTCGCCGGGCAGGAACACGCCGCGGGCGGCGGCGGCGACCACTGCCTCCGCCGCCTGCTCGACCATGGTGCGGGGGTGCACCGGGGCCAGGCGGCGCGCTTCGCCGGCGGCTTCCTCGGGTGCGGGCGGCTCGGAAGCCTCGTTGGGCATGGCATTCACGGGCGGCTGCCTTTGGGTCGCGATCGAATTGTCACGTCATTTCACCACAGACGCGCGCGATTGTCTCGCGCCGATGACAATATGAGACGCTTCTTTCCGGCCATCGCGCCGCGCTGTCCACCCTTACCCTAGCGGGAAGGCAACCAATTGCCTGCGGCACCCTGGTGCTTGCCCCCTTGGATCACCGGGCTTTTGCGCCTAATCACGCGGCCCAAAGGCCCTTCGGGGCATGGCGCGCCGCCGGCCCGGCACAGGCGCCGCACGGGATGGGAGATAGATCGTGGCAGCAGCGGAACGGATCGGCGGATTGGGCGTGGACCCGACATTCCGGCAATTCATCGAGGCCGAGGCCCTGCCGGCCACCGGCATCGAGCCGGCACGTTTCTGGTCCAGCTTCGAGTCCCTGCTGCGCGACTTCGCGCCGCGCAACGCCGAGCTGCTGGCCAAGCGGGATGCGCTGCAGGCGCAGATCGATGCCTGGCACCGCGCCAACCCGGCCCGCCCGGTGGATCTGGCCGCCTACAAGGCGCATCTGGCCGAGATCGGCTACCTGCTGCCGGAGCCTGAGGATTTCAGCGTCGGCACCACCGATGTGGATGCGGAGATCGGCCAGATGGCCGGCCCGCAGCTGGTGGTTCCCGTCTCCAACGCCCGCTACGCGCTGAACGCGGCCAATGCGCGCTGGGGCAGCCTGTATGATGCGCTGTACGGCACGGATGCGATTCCGGAGGCTGATGGCGCCGAAAAGGGCCGCGGCTACAATCCGAAGCGCGGCGACAAGGTCATCGCCTTCGCCCGCCGCGTGCTGGACCAGGCGGCGCCCCTGGCCGGTGGCGCCAGCCACAAGGACAGCAAGGGCTACACCATCGAGAATGGCGCGCTGGTCGCGACCCTGGCGGATGACCGCAAGGTGGGCCTGGCCCGGCCCGGCCAATGCGTCGGCTTCCAGGGGGAGCCCTGGGCGCCCACCGCCATCCTGCTGGTGAACAACGGCCTGCACCTGGAAATCCACATCGACCGGACCAGCGCCATCGGCGCCACCGACCCGGCGGGCGTGTCCGACCTGGTGATGGAAGCGGCGCTGACCACCATCATGGATTGCGAGGACAGCGTCGCCGCGGTGGATGCGGCGGACAAGACCGAGGTCTATCGCTGCTGGCTCGGCCTGATGAAGGGCGACCTGACGGCCGATCTGGAAAAGGGCGGCAAGACCATCACCCGCCGGCTGAATGCCGACCGCATCTGGAAGACCCCGGCGGGGTCCGCCGTGACCCTGCATGGCCGGTCCGTCATGCTGGTGCGCAATGTGGGTCACCACATGATGACCGATGTCGTCACGCTGGACGGGGCCGAAATCCCGGAGACCGCGCTGGATGCGATGGTGACGGTGGCGATCGCGCTGCACGACATCCAGCCGCCCGGCCGCGGCAAGCGCATGAACTCCCGCACCGGCAGCGTCTATATCGTCAAGCCGAAGATGCACGGGCCGGAGGAAGTGGCCCTGGCCGATAGCCTGTTCGCCCGGGTGGAGGATGCGCTCGGCCTGCCGCGCGCCACCGTCAAGATGGGCATCATGGATGAGGAACGCCGCACCACGGTGAACCTCAAGGCCTGCATCAAGGCGGCCCGCGACCGCGTGGTGTTCATCAACACCGGCTTCCTGGACCGCACCGGCGACGAGATCCACACGGCCATGGAAGCCGGCGCCGTGGTCCGCAAGAACGAGATGAAGGCGCTGCCCTGGATTGCGGCCTATGAGGCGTGGAACGTCGATGTCGGCCTGCTGTGCGGGCTGCGCGGGCGGGCGCAGATCGGCAAGGGCATGTGGGCAATGCCGGACATGATGGCGGCGATGCTGGAGCAGAAGGTGGGCCACCCCAAGGCCGGCGCCAATACCGCCTGGGTCCCCTCCCCCACCGCGGCCACGCTGCATGCGCTGCACTACCACCAGGTGGATGTGGCGGCGCGCCAGGTGGAGCTCGCCGCCGGTGGGCGCCGCGGCAAGCTGGACGATATCCTGACCATCCCGCTGGCCCAGGACACCAACTGGGCGCCGGCCGATGTGCAGGCGGAGCTGGACAACAACGCGCAGGGCATCCTGGGCTATGTGGTGCGCTGGGTGGACCAGGGGGTCGGCTGCTCCAAGGTGCCGGACATCAACAATGTCGGGCTGATGGAGGACCGCGCCACGCTGCGCATTTCCGCCCAGCACATCGCCAATTGGCTGCGCCACGGCATCGTCAGCCGCGCCCAGGTGGAGGAAACCCTGCGCCGCATGGCCGGCGTGGTGGATGGCCAGAATGCCGGCGATGCGGCCTATACCCCGATGGCGCCGGGCTTCGACGGCCCCGCCTTCAAGGCGGCCTGCGACCTGGTGTTCGAGGGCGCGGCGCAGCCCAATGGCTACACCGAATTCGTCCTGCACCGCCGGCGGCGGGAGGCGAAGGCGGCGGGCTGACCCCATCGCCATCCGGGCGTCGGGTGGGTGATTCCCTCCGCGCCCGTCCTGTTATAGGCTGCCGAAACGTTCCGTGGAGCCCGCGCCCTGACCCGTCTTCTGGTCCTGCTGCCGCTGCTGTCGCTGATGGCCTGTTCCTCCTCCTCCGAGGTGGCGGAGCTGGCGCCGGAGGTGTTCGGCCTGACCGCGCATGGCAACACCCAGGCGCAGGCGGCCAGCCTGGGCGTGCAGCGGGCGCGCGCCCATTGCGCCGGGATGCAGCGGGATTTCGAGGTGACGCGCAGCCATATCGGCGGGCGGGACTATACCATCGCCTTCCGCTGCCCCCGCCCGGATGCCACCGCGCAGAACCCGGCGGCGGCGCCGCTGCTGGCCGGGCCGCCACCCGCCCCAAGCGCGGCGCCGGCCGATTCCACCGCCTTGTATTGAACGCATTGTTCTGAACAAGACTTGCGTGAAACGGTCGGCAATTTGGCCGGCCCGGCTGATGCGTTAAGATGCCCCCTTTGGCACGGTCAGACTGATGGCGGACGAGGACTGGAACATCCCCGAGGACATGCGGCCCGACCCGGCCGATTACAGCTTCGACCTGCAACGCGCGCTTGGCTCCGTGGTCAGCCTGAAGACCCGCGTGCCGGCGGATGCCTTCTCCGCCCGCACCCTGGGCACGGAGCGCGAGGGCAGCGGCGTGGTGATCCGGGAGGATGGGCTGGTGCTGACCATCGGCTACCTGATCGGGGAAGCCGACAGCATCTGGATCAAGACCGCCGCCGGCCGCGTCGTGCCGGGCCATGCGCTGGCCTATGATTTCGAGACCGGCTTCGGCCTGGTGCAGGCGCTGGGGCGGCTGGATGCGCCGGCCATGAAGCTCGGCCCCGCCACGCTGCCGGAGGCCGGGGTGCAGACCATTTTGGCCGCGGCGCCGCAGCCGGGGCGGAGCGCGGGGGGCGGCGGGGCGCTGGCCTGTTCCGTCGTCGCGCGCGAACCCTTTGCCGGCTACTGGGAATACCTGCTGGACGAGGCGCTGTTCACCGCGCCGGCGCACCCCTCCTGGGGTGGGGCGGGGCTGATCGGGCCGGATGGGTCGCTGCTCGGCATCGGGTCCCTGGTTCTGCAACATGCGGATTCGAAGGGGCGCAAGCTGGATCTGAACCTGGTGGTGCCGATCGGGCTGCTGCACCCGATCCTGGACGACCTTTTGGCGTATGGCCGCGTGAACAAGCCGCCGCGGCCCTGGCTCGGCGTTTATTGCGCGGACCAGGAGGAAGGCGTGGTGGTCGCCTCCGTCGCCGCCAAGGGGCCGGCGGAGAAGGCGGGGATCAAGCCGGGCGACCGGATTCTGGGGCTGGATGACAGCGAGGCGCCGGATCTGGCGGGGTTGTGGCGCAGCCTGTGGTCGCGCGGGGCTGCGGGCGTGGCGGTGAATGTGGCGGCGGAGCGGGACGGGCGAAGGCTGGTGCTGCCGGTGGTGAGCGGGGACCGGAGCAAGTTTTTGAAGGCGCCGCGGC
>LNFM01003615.1_pt1 | contig 30114 bp, 29 predicted proteins | sample 596031 | NCBI WGS metagenome assembly LNFM01 (sample SAMN04254537, study PRJNA301005) | activated carbon metagenome | isolation source: dual media filters at the Ann Arbor, Michigan drinking water treatment plant | place: USA: Ann Arbor
GCCCCCGACTTCGAATCCTTCATTTGCGGTTTGCGGACAGCAGAGTCATTCGGCCACGGGGCTGCGTAACGCGATGAAAGGGTTTTCGCCGTCGAACGCCGCGTCGCTGGACACACGAGGTGTTAGCGGACGAAGCCCGTTTTCAGTGTGGTGAGTTCCCGATGGCCGTTCCGCGCACGTCGGCGGGCGGCAACTCCCGAGCGCAGGATCCCGGGCTTCACTGCGCTGTTCCTAGAAAATGGGTACAGATTTATTGCTGAAATGCACGTCGGCGGGCAGCCACATCCGAACGTGGGATCCCGGGATTCGCTACGCTGCTCCCGGGCTACATGAGTTGGCCGATGAGCCTGGCCGTTCGATGCACTCTCGATGTGCTCTGTGCTTTCGGTGGCTAGTTCGAGCAGTTCAGCGGGCAGCAACATCCGGGCGCAGGATTCCGGCAGAAAAATAAATCTGTCCCCATTTCTATTTCTCGGCAGAAAAATAAATCTGTCCCCATTTCTATTTCTTTCAGGCGGCCCTGGTGCGGCCCAGCCAGCGTACGCACGCGGCGGTGGCAAACGAGGCACACGCCCACAGTTCGAGCCATTCCTCGAGCATCAGCGAGTGATCGACCTCGAGCGGCACCACTTTTTTGTCCAGCGGCCACGACAGGCAATAGAGCACCACCGCCGTCGCGACGTACCAGATCACCGGGTCGCGCACGCATCGGCGCAGATCGAGTTGCCGCAGCAGTCCGCGGACGTTCATCGCGAGGAAGACCACGAGGCCCGCCAGTGTCATGCCGCGCAGGACATTCTCGAGGGGTTCGAAAATCCGCTCATCCCCGAGGCGATCGATATCGAGTTCTCGCAGGGCACAGGCGAGGCACAGGTACGCAAGCAGCACAGCGACGGTGCGCTCGAAGGCCGTGGCGCGACCCAGCGTGTTCGCCCACCACACCTGCAACAGTGAGGCGAGCAGCAGCAGTGCGACCTGCATGTTTTCGAGAGGACGGTTTTCTTTGGCAAGGGTCGGAAATTCAGGTGCCAGCCCGTAGACGGCGATAGCCGAGAGCAGCATGCCGCCGGTGAAGATTCCCAAGAAGCGCAGGCCCGGCTGCAGTGCGCGAAAATCGTTCGTCATGTCGTCCAGCGCCCCCGTTCCTGGATTCTGTCTGGGTAGGTCCGGTCACGTCGTCGCTGCGCAAAAAGTGCGTCATACGCCTGTCATCATCCCGGCCGGCCCGCGATTCTAGCGAAATGATGACTGATATATTCCTCAACGAAAGTCAGGATTCGGCGCTGACAGGAAGCCAAGAGGGACGGATGCATTTCTTGAACGCACGTCGGCGGGCGGCCACATCCGAACGTGGGATCCCGGGATTCGCTGCGCTGCTCCCGGGCTACATGAGGTGGCCGATGAGCCTGGCCATTCGATGAACTCTCGGCGTTCTCGGTGGCCATCCACAGCGCCCGACGCGGCGACCTGTCTTGCCTCGGTATCGAGTCACGGCATCAGACCTCCCCCGTCGGGGGCAAGTCACGCCCGGGCATGCGCGTTAGAATGCGGTCCGACCCCTTGCGATAGAGACGCCCCATGAGCGCTGGTGAACGACTGCCCGGTACGCCCGATCCGATGTTCCGCTGGCCCGGTGCGCAGGGCGTGACGATTGCCGGCGACGCCTGGGGCGATCCGTCGGGCCCTCTGATCCTGCTGCAGCATGGCGGCGGCCAGACGCGGCATGCGTGGAAGAACGTCGGCGAGACGCTCGGCCGCGCGGGCTATCGCGCCGTGGCCTTCGACGCGCGTGGCCACGGCGACTCGGACTGGGCACCGGATGGCGTGTACGGACAGGACATCATGGTCGAAGACCTGCTGTGCGTGATCAAGGCGCTCGGCGGCCGGCGGCCGGTGCTCGTGGGTGCTTCGATGGGCGGCGGCACGAGCCTCGTCGCAGTCGGTGAAGATCGCGTCGACGCCACCGCGCTCGTGCTCGTCGACATCGCGCCGCAGATCGAGCAGGAAGGCGTGCAGAAGATCCAGGCCTTCATGAGCCAGAAGCCGGAAGGCTTCGCGTCGCTCGAGGAAGTCGCCGAGGCGATCGGGGCCTACCAGCCGCACCGCAAGCCACCGAAGGATCTCGCGGGCCTCGCGAAGAACCTGCGCCGCGCGCCGGACGGCACCTATCGCTGGCACTGGGATCCGCGCTTCATGACCCTGCGCCGCGAATTCGACAAGCGCGTGGAGCGGCTCACCGCCTGCGCGAAAGCGCTGAGCCTGCCGACGCTGCTCGTGCGCGGTGGCCTGTCGGACGTGCTCAGCGAGGACGGCGCGCAGGCGTTTCTCGCCATCGCGCCGCACAGCGAATACGTGAACATCACCGATGCCGGCCACATGGTCGCCGGCGATCGCAATGACATCTTCGGCAACGCGGTGATCGACTTCCTGACGCGCACGGTCCCGATCAACGGCGCGCCGCTCAAACCTGCGCACGAACCGCACCCGCAGCACCGCGGCCCGCCGGGCGACGTCGTCGACGTGCCGTGAGTCGCGCAATGCCGCTGGCGCCTGAAGCCGTAGCCGACAACACGCCGATCCTCGTCGGCGTCGGGCAGCACGTCGAACGCGATCCGGCTACGGCCGTGCTGTCGCCGGTCGGGCTCGCCGCCCAGGCCGCCGCGCTCGCCCTCGCCGACAGCGGTGCCGCCGCCGCGCTCGCTGCGAGCATCGACACCGTCGCCGCGATCCGCTTCTTCGAGCATTCGACGCGCGGCGAAGCGATGGTCGCGCATCCGTTCGGCTGCAGCGACAACGTGCCGCTCGCGATCGCGCGTCGCGTCGGCGTCGCGCCCCGGCATGCGATCTACGCCGACGTCGGCGGGCAGACGCCGCAACGCCTGGTCAACCGCTACGCCGCGGCGATCCATCGCGGCGAAATGGACAGCGCGCTGATCGTCGGCGCCGAGGCCATAGCGACCATCAAGCACGCGATGAAGGCCGGGCTCACCCCGGACTGGCGCGAGGAAGTCGGCGGCGACTACACCGACGAGTGGGCCAGCGACAAGCTGACCACGCCCTACGAACGCGCCCACGGCCTCTACCTGCCGCTGCGCGTCTACCCGCTGTTCGAGCATGTGCTGCGCCATCGACGAAGGCTTACGCAGCAGCAGTATCGCGACGAAATGGGGGCGCTGTTCGCGCCCTTCTCGGGGGTGGCGGCGCACAATCCCTACGCGCAGTTTCCGGTGGCGCGCAGCGCGTCTGATCTGGCGACGGTGACTGCCGACAATTACCTGATCTCGGATCCTTATACCAAGGCACTGGTCGCTCAGGACGCCGTCAACCAGGGTGCGGCCGTGGTGACGACCTCGGTCGGCACCGCGAAGCGCCTCGGCATCGCGCCGTCGAAATGGGTGTATCTGCGCAGCCACGCCGATCTCGACGAACGCACCGTCAGCGCGCGCATCGCGCTCGAACGCTCGCTCGCCCAGGAGTTGACGCTGGAACAGGTGCTCGGGGTCGCGAACGTCGACATCGCGCAGGTCCGGCATCTCGATCTGTACAGCTGTTTTCCGATTGCCGTGTTCAGCGCCTGCGCGGCGCTCGGCCTCGACTGGCGCGCCGGCCGCGCGCTGACGCTGACCGGCGGCCTGCCCTTCTTCGGTGGCCCCGGCAACAACTACAGCATGCATGCAATTGCGGAAGCCGTGGACCGCGTGCGTTGCGACCGCGCGAGCCTCGCGCTGGTCGTCGCGAACGGCGGCTACCTGTCGAAGCATTCGGCGGGGCTTTACGCCGGCACGCTGGACACGCCGTGGGTGCCCGCCGACAACACGGCGATCGAACGGCGCTTCAACGCGATTCCGCCGATGCCGATTGCCGATCCGGCGCCGGCGAGCGGCGTCGTCGAAACCTATGTGCTGACCTGGCGCAAGGGACGCCCGGACGTGGCCTACGTATCCGCGCGGACGGACAACGGCGCCGCGCGCTTTTTCGCCCGCGTTGCCGACGACGACAGCGCCAGCCTCGCGGCGCTCGCGGCCGGCGACGCCATCGGCCGGCCCCTGCAGGTGACGCCCGGCGCACCCGCCAACTTCGGCCGCCTGTTGCCCTGAGCCGTCCGCGTGGTCGCGACTTGCGCGACCACGCCACCAAGCCAGTTAAAGCCTGCCGGCGCCGGGGTCGCTATCGGATCCATGCCGAGCTGCCCTGCCAGAAAACCTCGTGAGTTGAACCGATGAGTGCGAACGGACACGCCGCCGTCGCCGCTGACGGCCCTGCCGCTGCGGCGCCCCGTGAATACGACGAACTGGTGGCCTGCGCCAAGCTGCTCGCGCTCAGTGTGGCGGCCCATCGGGCGCGCTTCGGGGTGGTCCCGCTGGCCACCCACGCCGGTGCGATCGAGCAGCTCGTCAAGGGGCCCTCGGCCGCGGTGCTGCCGGCAGACGCCGCCGCCGCGTTCAGTGAAGCAATGGGTCTCGTACAGGCGCGGCCGGCAACGGTCGCCACCACGCCGGCGAACGAGAAGCGGCGCCAGCTCCGGATCAGCGTGACCGCACCCGTCCAGCTGTCCGATCCGGACAACCGCTGGGCGCTCGCGGCGACGATCCACAACATCTCATGGGGCGGCGCGGCCCTGCGCTGCAAGGGCATGGTCGGCGAGCTCGAGCAGCGCGTGTGCCTGCACCTGCCGGCCGGGCGCAACCAGCGCATCTCAATCCTCGCGACCATCCTGCGCATCGACGATCTGAACGGCGAGCCGCTGTACGGCCTGCGCTTCGACAGTCTGGCGCCGGAAGACGAGGAGCGGTTGCAGCAGGTGCTGAAGATCCTGATGTCCTCGCCACAGCACGGCGAGCGGCGCAGCGAGGCGCGCCTCGTGCAGCGCCTCGAAATCGAATACGGCGACGCCGGGGAATTCCGCGCGACGCTCGAAGACATGTCCGCCAGCGGCCTGATGCTGACCGTGCCCGAAGCACTGGAGATCAACCAGTCGCTGCTCGTGACCCTCAGCAGCGCCGACACGCCGTTCAACCTCAGCCTGCGCGCCCGCGTGATGCATCAGACGCTCGTCGGCCACGGCGACTTCACGATGTATCGCATCGGCCTGCAGTTCGAACACCCGGATATGCAGTTGAGGCAGCGCGTCGGCGCGGTGCTCGAACAGCTCGCCGCGCTGCCGACGCTCGACTATGCCTCGACGCACGGCAGTGCAATGTGCGCGGCATCGGAAACCACCGTCACCGTCGACGCCTGAGCACCGGGCGCACGCATGATGCCGGCAGCGGCCAGGCCGCGCGGCAGCGACGCCGTCAGTGCTGTTTGCGCGTCAGGAACTCGCCGAGGTTGAAATCCACCCCCTGCTCCTGGCCTGCGCGCTGCTCGGCCGCGATTGCGCGCCGGTAGCCATCGCGGATTTGCAGCCGTGCGAAATAGTCGGCGACGGCCGTCGGGAAACGATCCGCGAGGCCGAGATAGCTCGCGAGCATCAGCGCATAGCCCACCGAAATGTCGGCCGTCGTGAAACGGCCGGCGCACATCGTCTCCTGCTTTGACACCACCGCATCGATCCCGCGCAGGCGCGCGAGGAACCAGCGCGCGTAGTCGTCTGCAATCTGCGGATTCAGGCGTTCCGGCGGTTCCATGTAGGTGTACCGCAGCACCAGCGTTTGCGGAAAGGTCAGCGTGGCCTCGCCGAAGTACTGCCAGTTCAGCCAGCACCCGTAGTCCGGCTCGTCAATGGCCACCGCGAGCGGGCTCGGGCCATAACGCGTGACCAGATACTGCGAAATCGCCACCGACTCGGTCATGCGCAGGTCGCCGTCGAAGAACGCCGGCACCGTGCCGAGCGGATTGACCTCAAGGAACTCCCTGTGTGTCACGCGCGGCGGAAACGGCATCATCTTCACGGCGTAAGGCAGGCCGAGTTCTTCGAGGGTCCACAGCGGACGGAACGAGCGCGCGCCCGCGCAGTGGTACAGCGTCATCATGCAGCAAACCTTTCAGGTGTCAGATGAGCCCTCTCTCGCGCAGCTCACTCTTCATGTAGGCATAGTAGATCGGTGCGGCGATCAGCCCCGGAATGCCGAACGCCGCCTCCATCACGAGCATCGCGAGCAGCATCTCCCAGGCCCGCGCACGAATGTGGCTGCCGATGATGCGCGCGTTCAGGAAATACTCGAGCTTGTGAATGATGATCAGGTAGGCCAGCGACACCGCCGCGACGGCGGCCGACTGGCTGAAACTGACCACGAAGATCACCGTGTTGGAGATCAGGTTGCCGAGGATCGGCAGCAGACCCGCGACGAAAGTGACGACGATCAGCGTCTTCATGAACGGCAGTTCGATGCCGAAGGCGGGAAGCGCGACCGCGAGATACAGCGACGTGAACAGGGTGTTCAGGGCAGAGATCCACACCTGCGCGAACACCACGCGACGAAACGCGATGCCCAGCCGGTAGGCGCGCTTCGCGAGCGCGGCGGCCAGCGGCCCGCGCGTCTGCGTCGGCACCGCCGTCTCGAGCGACAGGAGGCCACCGATCACCATGCCAATCAGGATATGCGCGAGCGCGCGTCCGAGCCCCGTGCCTGCGACCTGGAACACCGCCGCGTGCTCGCGCAGCCACGCCACGAGCGATCGCTGCAGTTCATCGGCGTCAGCCGGCACGTAGTCCGAAATCCACGTCGGCAGCTGCGAGCGCGACTGTTCGATGATTTCCGCCATGCGGGTGATCAGCGCGGGGATGCTCTCGTTGCTCCCGCGCAGCAGGCTCGCCGCGTAAACGCAGATGAGTCCGATCAGCGCGATCACACCGGCGGCGATGATCGACACCGCGACGAGCCGCGGGCCTTCGCCCCACAGCACGCGATTGCGGCGCAACAAGGGCGTCAGCAGATTGACGAGCACGTACACCAGCAGGCCCGCGATCAGCGCGGGCAGCAGCTTCAGATAGAGGATCAGGAGCAGCGCGGCGGCCGCGCAACCCCAGGTCGCCAGGTCATAACGGGAAATCGTGCGGGCAGCCATCGGTCCCTGCGGTCACGGAGAGCTTGAGTCTGCGCGGCACGATACGCGCTGGCGATCGCAAGTGCCAGTCTCGGGATCCTGCAGGAGAAGAGGCTGCGGTAGGGCAGCGGGCGCGCGGGCGCGCAGCCAGTCGACGGGGCGTTGATCAGGCGGCCGTGGCCGCTTCGGCGCAGGCGCTCTCGCGGCTCTGCTGCCGCGCATCCCTGGCGGCCTCGAAGGCCGCACGTTCGGCGTCCAGCGCCGCCCGCGCTTTGGCCAGTGCCGCGCGCTCCTGTTCGAGCGTCTTCGCGTGCGCGAGCAGGCGATCGCGCTCCTCGCGCAGCACGCGCATCTTGCTGACGACCTGTTCGCGCATGTCCGCGTCCTTCTTCGCCAGCAGCGCATTGGCCTGACGCTCGACCGCTTCCTTGATGACGCGGGTGCGTTCGGCGAGGAGTTGTTCGAAGCGCGCGCGTTCGGCCGCGAGCAGCGCGTGTACATCGACCTGCTCGTCGAGTTCCACCTCGACCGGCGGCGGTGGCGTGTCGAGCCCATGGCGGCGGATCTCCCGGGTCACCGACACGTTCACGTCTGCACTCGGCGCGGTCGTGGGCGTGTCGACGGCTGTCGTGTCGACGTCGGCGTAAGCCGCCATCGGCTGGTCGAGAATGCACACAGACAGCCCGCATTCGGCGAGCAGATAGCAGCCGAGTTCCTCGGTATGCCGATCGCCGGCATAGAGGACGTAGGTCACATCGTTCGGCAGCGCGCGGCGCTTGAGCCGCAGCAGCGAGATCGGCACGTTCATCGCGCCCGGCTGGCCGCCGGCCGCGAACTGGTCCGCGTCGCGCAGATCGATCCAGCGGGCCCCGCGGGCGACCAGCGCCTCGGCCTCGGCGGCACTGACATGGCGCAGCAGCGGCTCGCGGATGAGGGTCAGGAAGTCGTTGTTGGCGATGCGCAGCAGTGTGCCACTGGTCAGCATGCTGACATTCGCGCTGCGCAGGCCTTCGCTGACGAGCGCATCGTCGCCGAACGCATCGCCCGGCACTTTGACCGCGAGGCGGTAGCGCCGGCCGTTGGCATCGGCGCGCCACACTTCGGCAGTGCCCGACTTGACGATGTAATAGCCCTCGGCGGGGCGGTCCTGCTCGAACACGAGTTCGCCCGGGGTGACGGGGATTTCTTCGAGCCGGGACAGGATTTGCTGGATATTGCCGGCCGGCACGTGCGACAGCGCGCCGAAACTCAGCGCGCGTTCGAGGCCGTCCATCTGGTCCCAGTCTTCGAGATACTGCACTTCAGCGCCGTTGTGCGGCGAAGCAGACGAGGCAAGGCTCAACTGCCGGACGTAGATGGCGTGCGGAATGCGCAGCAGCGTCGACGGACGCACCGTGGATATCTCGATGGTGTCGCCGACCTGGTAGACGGGCTTCGCGATTGGCGCGTTGTTCGCGTCATAGCGCAACGACTGCCCGTCCGCACTCTTGAGCGTGACCGTGCCGTGCAGCAGGAACACGACGTGCGGGGTGCCGTTGCGCCCCACCACCATCGCCCCGGCACCGTGGTGAACGAGCTCGGCCGCCCCGATCAGCGCCTGCAGATACTCGCGCGGCAGGTTCGCCAGCGGTTCGAGGCGCGCAATCGCGGCCGCCACGTCGCGCAGCCCCTGCTCACGCCGGTTGCGGGCCATGCGATCGGTGCTGTCCATGCTGTCCTGGTGCTGACTCATCTAAGGCTGCTTTCCTGCTCCACCATCCGGGCGCCCCTGCGCTGCCGACGCGCTGACTCTAGTCGCGATGTCGCCTGTCTGTCGGACCGGACACCCACTTTGCGGTGCCGGATCATTTGTTTACAGAGCGGGCGGCGCGGGCCGCCATCTCAGCAGGGTGTGGCGGCCGCAACGGCAGAGTCTTGAGCCCCGTCGACACCGCGCCGGCATGGTCCGATTCGGACGATTGCCCTATGCTCCGACGACAAGCCGGCATCCAGACCGGCCCGCATCAGGAGTACAACGTGAACAGAAAAGTGTCGCTCGATACCGCGGCCGGGCGGATCGAGGGGTCCTACGATCCCCGCTTCGAGAATGTCTTCCATGCCTTTCACGACAACTTCACGCAACACAACGAGGTCGGTGCCAGCGTCGCGTTGACGCTCGACGGCCGACGGCTCGTCGACCTTTGGGGTGGGCGTCACCCGGGCGGCGAGCCGTGGCAGCACGACACGGTGTGCACCGTGTTCTCGTCGACGAAGGGCGCGATGGCGCTGTGCGCTCACCTGCTGTGTGAGCGCGGGCTGCTCGATCTCGACGCACCCGTCACGCGCTACTGGCGCGAGTTCGGCGCCGGCGGCAAGGACGCCGCGCGCGTCTCGATGACGCTCGACCACACGGTCGGCGTCCCGCACCTGCGTGAGCCGCCGAAATCGGGTGGCTTCTGGGACTACGACTACATGGTCGAACGCGTCGCGGCCGAACCGGCGTTCTGGGAACCGGGCACGCGCCAGGGCTATCACGGCCTCACGATGGCCTGGACGGTCGCTGAACTCGTGCATCGGGCAGCGCGCCGACGCCTCGGCCGCTTCTTCGACGAGGAACTGGCCAGGCCGCTCGAGCTCGAGTTCTGGATCGGACTGCCGGAAACCATCGAACAGCGCGTGAGCCCGATGATCGCGGCGACGCCGGACAATCCGTGGATCGCAACCCGCTTCGTGCAGACCGCGCTGAACGTTGCCGGCTCGCCGACGAACCTGTTCATGCGCGACTTCGCACAGTTCGACGTCAATACGCGCGCCTGTCACGCCGCTGAAGTCGGCTCCGCCAACGGGATTGCGAATGCACGCGGCCTCGCCGGCCTGTATGCGCCGTTCGCCAACGGCGGCAGTCTCAACGGCCGCCAGTTCGTCGGCCGCGACACCCTGACGCGGATGAGCCGCGTCGCTGCCGCCACCGGCGAAGACGCGACGTTGATGATCCCGGTGCGCTTCGCGTCCGGCTTCATGAAGTCGATGGACAACCGCCGCATTCCGAACTGCATCAATTCGAGCATGCTGCTGTCCGAGTCGGCCTTCGGGCATGTCGGCGCCGGCGGCTCGATCGGCTTCGCCGATCCCGAATGCAAGCTGAGCTTCGGTTACGCGATGAACCGCATGGGCACCGGTGTGCTGCTCAACGAACGCGGCCAGTCCCTGGTCGACGCCGCCTACCTCGCGCTGGGGTATCGCTCGTCGGCGGGCGGGGCGTGGACTGCTTGATTCAGGCTGCTTTGGCCACCGAGAACACCGAGAACACAGAGGAAGATGGAGTGGGTTGGTGCCGCAGATGTGGCATCGCCCGTCGGTGACGCCCGCGTTGAGCCCGGTCCCGAGCGCTCAAGCCATCGAAGCCGAATACAGTATATTCTCTCTTCTCCCTCGGTGTTCTCGGTGGCAAAAAAACGCCGCAATCACGGGAAGAAACGATTCGCCGGCCGTCGCAGCCCGAGGTTCTCGCGCAGGGTGGTGCCGGCGTATTCGCGCTGGTACAGCCCGCGGCGCTGGAGTTCGGGTACGACCTTGTCGACGAAGTCGTCGAGACCGCCGGGCAGATACGGGAACATCACGTTGAAACCGTCGCAGCCGCCGGTGGTGAGCCATTCCTCCATTTCGTCGGCAATCGACACCGCCGTGCCGACCATCTCCAGCGTGCCGTAGCTGCCGCCGACGTACTGCGCGAGCTGGCGCACGGTCATCTGTTCGCGCTGCGCCATGGCGATCAGTTTCTCGCGCACGCTCTTGCTCGAATTGCTTTCGGGAATCTCCGGCAGCGGCCCGTCGAGATCGAAACCCGAGACATCGCAGCCGAGCGTGACGGACAGCGACGCGAGCCCGCTGTCCGGATGCACGAGCCCGTCGAGGCGCTGCTTGATCGCGCGCGCTTCCGCCATGCTGTCGCCGACGACGACGAACGCGCCCGGCATCACCTTCAGTTCAGCAGGCTCGCGTCCGAAGGCCGCCATGCGCGACTTCAGGGCCGTGTAGTAACGCTGCGCGTCCGGCAGCGTGTTCTGCACGGAGAACACCAGCTCCGCGGTTTCCGCCGCCAGCGCCTGGCCGGCCTCGGACGATCCGGCCTGCACGATCACCGGCCAGCCCTGCACCGGCCGCGCGATGTTCAGCGGCCCGCGCACGTCGAGAAACTCGCCGTGATGATCGAGCACGTGCAGGCGCGCCGGGTCGAAGTACTCGCCGCTGTCGACATCGCGGATGAAGGCATCGTCCGCCCAGCTGTCCCACAGGCCCGTCACCACCGCGTGGAACTCGCGCGCGCGCCGATAGCGGTCCGCATGGTCGGGATGCGCCGCGCGGCCGAAATTGAAGGCCTCCTGCGGATTCGACGAGGTCACCATGTTCCAGCCCGCGCGCCCGCCGCTGAGGTGATCGAGCGACGCGAACTTGCGCGCAATGTGGTAGGGATCGTTGTAGGTCGTCGACGCCGTCGCGATGAGTCCGATGTGTTCGGTGCAGGTGGCGAGCGCCGGCAGCAGGGTCAGCGGATCGAACGACGTCACCGTCGCGCTGCGCTTCAGCGCCGCCATCGGCATGTTCAGCACACCGAGATGGTCGGCCATGAAGAAGGCGTGAAAGCGCCCGCGTTCGAGCGTCTGGATGTAATGCCGGTAGTGCGCGAAGTTGAAGTTGCCATCCGCATGCGCGCCCGGGTAGCGCCATGCGCCCGTATGAATGCTGACCGGCCGCATGAAGGCGCCGAGAACGAGGCTGGGGGTATCGCTGTGCATGACTGCCACGATAGAACAAGGGCGGTGCCGACGTCACGCGCGACACGATGACCCCGATGCGCGTTGACGCGCGGCATGGCAGCCGCCGGATGGCCGCCTGCGCGCGCCATCGTGCGTGACGATCAAAAACCGGCCACACCCGCCTTATACTCCCGCGATGCTCGCCCGCCTGCTGCCAGCCCTGATGCCCTCGTGGCGCTTCTTCGATGCGATCGGGCCCTCGCCGCGGGTCGACTATGCGTGGGTGAACGCAGACGAGATGCCCGTGCACTGGCATGAGTGCCGCCCGCGGCCGGCGCATGTGCCGGTGACGCGGATGCTGGCGCGGCTGCTGTGGAATCCGCACTGGAACGAGACGCTGTACATCGTGCGCTGCGCCGAGCGGCTGATGGAGGGCGACGTCGAGGTCACGGCGCGCGAATTGCGCTGGCGGCTGCGACTGGCCTGGCAGCGCGGCGAACTGGCACCGGCCCCAGCCACAGCTGCGGCGCCGGCCCTGCGCCTGCGCGTGCGCGCCATCACGCGCGAGGACGGCCGCCTCGTCGACGAAGTGATCCACGTCTCGGCGCCGTTCAGCCCCGATCCGGCCGACGGTCGATGATCTACGCCGACGCGGTGCGGCTGACCGAAATCCTGCTCGGGCTCTCGTTCGTGCAGCAGAGTCTCGAACACCTGCAGGCGCCACGCGACGAACGCTGGCTCCACGTTCCGCGCATCGTGCTGGCGCTGGCCCTCGTCGCCGGCTGGCAGACGACGGTGGCCGCGTGGCTCCTGCTCGCGCTCGGGGTCCTGCTGCTGCGACGTTTCGACGGCCCGTACAACGGCGGCTGCGACCGCATGAGCCTGCTGGTGCTGAGTTGCCTGTGCGTCACGCGGGTGGCGCCGACGCCGCTGCTGCAGGAGGCGAGCTTTGCCTACCTGGCCGTTCAACTCGTGCTGTCGTACTTCATGTCGGGCTGGGTCAAGGTCGTGAACCCGGCCTGGCGCAGCGGTGTCGCGCTGGCCGATGTCTTCGCGTGGTCCGCCTATCCGGTCGCGGAGAGCCTGCGCGGCTGGGCGCAGTCGAAGCGGCTGCTGTTCGCGATGGGCTGGGCGGTGATGCTCCTCGAACTCGCGTTTCCGCTCGCGTTGCTCGAGCCGACGCTGCTCGCCGCGGCGCTCGTCCTCACGGCGAGCTTTCATGCGGCGAATGCCTGCCTGTTCGGCCTGAACCGTTTCCTGTGGGTGTGGCTGTCAGCCTATCCGGCGCTGTGGTGGTTTCAGGGGCGCGTGTTCGGCTGAAGCCACGCACGCAGCGCGGCGGTCACGGCGTCCGGCCGTTCGAGCGTCGACATGTGGCCACACTGTTCGAGCACCGCGAGGGTGGCGCCCGGGATCGCGGCGGCCATCTCTTCGCTGCACTCGAGCGGCGTGATCTGATCCTCGCGCCCGCACAGCACGAGCGTCGGCACGTCGACGTGATGCAGGCTCGGGCGGAAGTCCCGGCGCGAGACGATCGCCGCCTGCTGCCGCGCATACGCCTCGACGCCGGTGCGATCGGCCATGCCGGCGATGACCGCCGTCAGCGCGGCGTCGCCGGTGCGTGACGCGTGGACCATCAGTGGCAACAGCTGGCGTGTGATGGCGCCGAACCCGCGTTCGCGTTCGGCGAGCGCGATCAGCTGCTGGCGGCGGGCACGATCGACTTCCGTCTCCGGCCGCGCGCGCGCATCGAGCAGCGCGAGCCGGCGCACCCGGCGCGGGGCCTGCAGGAAGGCTTCGAGCGCGATGTAGCCGCCCATCGACAGCCCCGCGAGCGCGAACTGCGGCCACGGCGCCTCGCGCAATACCGTCGCGCCCATCTCGGCCATCGTCTGCTGCCGGGTGAAATCGGGGATCCAGATCTCGGCGACATCGGCGAGGGCTGCGACCTGCGGCGCCCACAGCGCGGCATCGCACAGCAGGCCGGAACACAACACGAGCGGCAGTCTGGTCATGGGTGGCCTGTCCTTGTTCAGAGATCGTCGGTGTCGATGACGCAGCCGGCGATGAAACACGCCTGCTCGCCCTGCTCCGCGTAGCCGAGCGGGTTCGCGCGCACACGACAGCGTCCGATGCGGTAATCGCTCGGACAATGCAGATGGCCGTGCAGCCAGAGATCGGCCGCCGGCACCAGATCGTCGAGCACGTTGCAGAAACCGGCCGTGCCCGGCGTGATGCCGTAGCGCGGATCGTGACTGTCGAGGCTCGGCGCGAAATGCGTGACGACGACGGTGCGCCCGGCATACGGCTCGGCCAGCGCGTCGCGCAGCCAGCGCTGGCAGACCAGGCCTTCCTCGCGCATCGCCGCAGCGTCGAACAGCCGCCCGTCGCGCTGCGTCAGCGTGCGCTCGAGATAGAAGTTCGCGGCGCGAAAGGCCTTCTCGCGCATGCGCAGGTTGTAGGTCATCGAACCCGGCACATGGGACGGCTGATCGGACAGCGCGTCGAAATCGGCCCACAGCGTGGTGCCGATGAAGCGCACGCCGTCGATGATCCGGGTTTCGCGCTCGAGCCAGTGGATGCCGAGTGCTTCGACGAGATCACGCAGGCGCGCGCGACAGTCATCGAAGTCGCGGCCGTCATACTCGTGATTGCCCGGCACGTAGACGACGGGCACGGGCCAGTGGCCGAGGGCCGGCGAGAAGCGGGTCAGACACCAGTCGGCGGCGCCGAAGTCGGCCATCGGCGTGTCCGGTCCGGCGCCGATGTCGCCGGCGAGCACGAGCAGATCGGCGCCGGGCGCTGCGCGGGGCACGAAATCGGGATCGACCTCGAGGTGGAGATCGCTCATCAGCTGAATCTTCATCGCCCGATTATGACCGCTTTCGCACGCCCGCGGCGTGCGCTGGCGCGCCGGGGATCCGGGGGTGCGCCGGACGGCCAAGGCCGCCAACCCGGTACCATCGTGGGTAAAGTGCAGCCTGCCCCTGACCGCTAACCCGTGCCATGAATACCCTTGCACGTCTGGCCCCGGCGGCCACCGCCGCGGCACAACTCAGCGGCCCCCTCCAGGCCATCGTCGCCGACCTCGGGTCGCTCGCCCAGTGTGACCTCGATTTCGACCTGCGCACGCCGGCCACCGGCGAGCTCGCCGAGGTCCATTCGCGGCTGGCGGCCACCGTGTCGAATCTGAACGAAGTGATGAAGCAGATGGCGGAGATCGCCGGCAGCGTGCGCGGCCTGTCCGACCAGATTGCGCACGCCAATGACGATCTCGCGCGACGCACCGCCGAACAGGCGGGCAGCGTCGCGGCGGCGCGCGAACGCATGGCCGCGCTCGCTGCCGCGATCGAGACCAATGCGGTGCGCATCGCGCAGGCCGATGCGCTCGCCGCCCAGGCGGACAGTCGGGCGCGCGAAGGGCGCGACGCCGTGGCGAAAGTCGTCGGCGCGATGGAGAGCATCGGCCACAACGCGCAGCAGATCGGCGGCATCATCTCGACGATCGGGGAGATCTCGTTCCAGACCCGCATCCTGTCGCTGAACGCGGCGGTCGAAGCCGCGCGCGCCGGCGAGCAGGGTCGTGGCTTCGCGGTGGTCGCCGACGAAGTCCGCTCGCTCGCCCAGCGGACCAGCGACGCGACCGCCGAGATCCAGGCGCTGATTCGAGCCTCCGGCGCGGCGATCGACAATGGCCGCGAACTCGCGACCGCGGCCGACCAGAAAGTCGACGAAATCGCCGCCGCGTTCCGCGCCTCGCGCGAACTGATGGGCGGCATCGCCGAATCGTCGGTGGCCCAGCAGCAGGGGCTGACGGCCGCCACCGACGCGCTCGAGCGCATCGATGCGGTGACCCGCGACAACGCAGCACTCGTCGACGACCTCAAACGCGATACGGGCGCGCTGTCGCAGCAGTCGGCTTTTCTCGACGACGCGGTGAAGGTCTTCAAGCTCGATCCCGAGCCGCTCAGCACGCGCCAGCATCGGCAGGTTTACGAACTCGCATCCGGCGCCGCGCATGCGGTCCAGCAGGTCATCGAAGACGCCGTGCGCAAGCGGCGCATCCAGGTCGCCGACCTCTACGACGAACAGTACACGGCGATTCCGGGCACCAACCCGCCGAAGTACCACACGCGTTACGACGCGTTGACCGACGAGCTGCTGCCGTCGATCCAGGAGCGCCTGCTCGAGCAGCACGGCTTCCTGGTCTACGCCGGCGCGGTAGATCGCAACGGCTACTTCCCGACGCACAACCAGCGCTTCACGCAGGCCTTGACGGGCGACTACCAGCGCGACCTGGCCGGCAACCGCACCAAGCGGATCTTTTCCGATCGCGTGGGCCTGACCTGCGGCCGCCATACCGCCCCGTTCAAGCTGCAGGCGTATCGACGCGACACCGGTGAGCTGATGTTCGACCTGTCGGTGCCCATCCGGCTCTGTGGTCGGCACTGGGGCGGCTTCCGCATCGGCTATCGCGCGTGATCCGCACCCGCGCGCCGTCATGCCGAACCAGGAGTCTGCCGCATGAATGAAGCACCCGGCGCCTCGCGCGGCCTGTCAGGCACCCTGAAATTCATCGCGATCGTCGCCATGCTCGCCGTGGCCGGCACCGCGATCGGTCTCGTCCTCGGCGTGCTCGACGTGGCCAGCTTCAAGAGCATCACCGCGCGCGTACTCGCCGTCACCGGCATCGTCGCGGCGCTGAGTCTCGCGGTCGGGGTGTTGATCCGGCGCTAAAGCACTGTCGCGCCCGGCAACGGCGCGTGATCGCTGGGGCCTGACCGCCGATCGGCGTGTTCAGCGCGGCGCTCGGCGCCACTCACCGATACAAGGCCACCGCATCGATACGCCGCCCGATATCGGCCAGCACTGCGCGATAACCGGGACCGTCGACGCCGCCGTACCGGCGGTTGAAGTCGGCCTCGGTCATGTGTTCCTGCAGTCCGGTCGGCGCCGGCATCCACTCGGCATCGGTCAGCGCGCTCGCGGCACGGGGCTGGAGTGCGCGCGCCATCACGCGCGATTCGGTGGCGCGCTTGCCGAAGCGCGTGCCTGCTTCGTCGGCGAGCAGATCAATGAAGCTGAAGCCCGAACCGCCGCGCGAATCATCGAGTTCCTTGAACAGGCCCACGGTCTGCGCGACGGCCTGGCCGCCGGTGGCGGCGAGCGCCGCCGAATTCACGAAATGCTTGGCGAGATCGACACGTCCGTGCAGGCGCACGCTGAGACGCGACGGTACCGGCCAGTCGGCGGCCGTCGGCACCAGTGCATTGAGCCGGCGCCCGCTGACGTAGCTCGACAGCACGATCAGGGCCGCGCGATTGTCGGCCTGCGGATCGCCGCTCGACGCGCGCGACGCAGCCAGCGCGAACAGCGGGCCCAGCAGTTTCGGCAGGGCCACAGGCCCCTGCTCGCGTGCCGTCAGCGCGACGAGCGCGAGATGGAAATCGCGCAGGCGATCGGCATCCTCAACGGGCACGAGCTGGTTGCGGACGGCATCGACGATCGCGGTGTGCCACTGGTAGTGCAGCTTCACGCCGCTGTCGCTGAACTCGATGCCACGCAGCAGCGATCCCGGATCGGACAGGCCGGCGTGCGCATACGCCAGCCGGAAGAATCCCCCGAGCACCGGGTTGGCCAACATGCCAGGGACCGAAATGCGTCCTATCTTCAGCGTGTCGACGGCCGGCATCGCCGCGGTTTCGCTGAGCAGGATGTCGAGGTTCACGTAACGCCCGACAGGGTTCTCGGGCAACTGGGCCGAGATCTGGGCGGACAGCCGATGCGGGGTGATGCTGACCTGCGAGGCCCCACCGCCCAATTGCGCGAGCACGTAGTTGAGGACGAGCCCCAGTTCGTCGGCGGACAGGGCGAGTGCTTTCACGTCCCCGTCGCGCAGCCGGCGCGGATCGTGTTCGGCGAGCAGCGCCCGGGCGCGGGCAATCTGCGGCGGGTTGAGGCGATCGGTGGCCAGCACGCTCGGCGCCTGCTCGAGCAGCGCGAACGGCAGCGCGACAACGCCGACGACTGCGGCGACGGTGCCCAGCAGAATCAACCACGCAACAAGTCGAAGCAAAACCCGAGCACTCCTGTGGCGGCCACCGGGCGCGATGACCGGCCCGCTCAATACGCTGCACACTGCATCCTACGGGAGTCCGCGCAGCGAATCATCCCGACAACGCGGGACGGAACGTTTGACAAGCCCCGTCACCGCTCGCGACGATGAGGCGCGATCCACCCTGCCAGATGAACGGAGTCCCCCGATGTCCAGACGCCCCACCCCACCCGCACTCGCCCGCGGCTTCCTGCTGTTGTGGCTGCTGGCCAGCGCCCTGTGTGCGCAGGCCGACGACACGCGCGCGCCGTTCGTCGGCAGCTGGGCACTCGTGTCGGTCGAGAACCGGGGTGCCGACGGCAGTGTCGAGCATCCGTTCGGCAAGTCGCCGCAGGGCCGCATCACCTACACCGCGGACGGCCTGCTGAGCGCGCACGTGATGCGCGCCGACCGTGCCCCCTTCGCCGGGCAGTCGCTGTACAGCGGCGATGCGGGAGAAAAGGCCTCCGCCTACGACAGCTACATCGCCTACTACGGATCGTTCGGCGTCGATCCGGTCGCGAAGACCGTCACGCATCGCATCACCGGCAGCCTGTTCCCCAACTGGAGCGGCAGCGAACAGACGCGCTTCTATGCGATAGACGGCGACACGCTGACACTCAGCACGCCGCCGTTCAAATCGGGCGAACGGGAGATCACAGTGCACGTGATCTGGCAGCGCGTGCCGGGCGAATGAGCGGGCGCATGAACCAGGCGCCGCCCGACCGATTGCAGCCGGACACCATCAACGCGCATCTCGCGAATGTCTACCCGGCGCTCGCGATGCTCGCCGGCATGCAGCTCGAGATCTTCACGCCGCTGGCCGAAGGCCCCCGTCGCGTCGAGGCGCTGGCCGCCGACCTGAACGTCGCGCCGGACAAATTGCGGCCGCTGCTTTACGCGCTCGTGACGGCCGGCCTGCTGAGCGTGGATCGCGAGATGTTCGCGAATACGGCGGAGAGCATGGCGTTTCTGGTCAAGGGCACACCGCGCTACCTCGGCGGCACCGCGGAAGCCTATGCGGATCTGTGGTCGGCGACGCTGCACACGGCGCAGTCGATCCGCACCGGCATGCCGCAGGCCCGCCACGACTTCGCGCGCATGAGCGCCGATGAACTGCGCGCGTTCATCCGCGGCATCGATGCCGGCGCCGGCGCCACCGCGCGCCGGCTGCACAAGGACTATGCGCTGGACAGCCGACGCCACCTGCTCGATGCCGGCGGCGGCGCCGGCGGCCTTGCGCTCGCGCTGTGCGCCCTGTGTCCGGCACTCACGGCCACGGTTGCCGAACTGCCGTCGGTGGCGACGATCACGCGCGAATGTGTCGCGGAGGCCGCTGCCGACGCGCGGGTGCAGGTCATCGAAACCGATCTGATCGCGGGCCCGCCCGCCGGCCGCTACGACCTCGCAACCTTGCGCGCCGTCCTGCAGGTGTTGTCCGCGAGTGAAGCGCAACGCGTCGTCACGCACGTCGCCGCCGCGCTCGAACCCGGCGGCGAACTGTTCGTGATCGGCCGCATGCTCGACGACAGCCGCCTGTCACCGCCGGAAGCCGTAGCCGTGAACGTGATGTTCCTGAACGTCTACGAACACGGGCAGGCCTACACCGAGCGCGAGTACCGCGCCTGGTTCAGCGACGCCGGCCTGCAGCAGATCACCCGCCAGGCGCTCGCCGGGGGCTACAGCATTCTGCGCGGAGTGAAGGCGTGAGCGTTGCGAGGGGAGGGTGAAGACTGCCACCGAGAACACGGAGAACACCGAGAGATTGAGGGTGTTCTCTGTGTTCTCGGTGGCAAAAACTCTTACGCCAGCGTGTGATACACCTTCTGCACGTCGTCGTCCTGTTCGAGCTTGTCGACGAGCTCGAGGACTTCGGTGGCCTGGGCTTCGGGGAGTTCGGTCGGCGTCAGGCAGATGTATTCGTGCTCGGCCGAAATCACCGGCACGCCACGGTCTTCGAGCGCCTTCTGCAGTTGGCCGAAGTCCGGGAAATTGCAGCGCACGACGAGCTGCGGTTCGCCCTTCTCGCCGGTGCTCTCTCCCATCTCTTCGAGACCGTGGTCGATCAGGTAAAGCTCGAGATCGTCCTGATCGATCCCATCCGGATTGAGCCTGAACACACCCATGCGCTTGAACATGAAGTTCACGCTGCCGCTGATCCCCATGTTGCCGCCGAGCTTGTTGAAGGCGCTGCGCACGCTGGCGACGGTGCGGGTAGGGTTGTCGGTCGCGGTTTCGACGAGCAGCGCCACGCCGTGCGGCGCGTAGCCTTCGTAGATCACCGTTTCGTAATTCGCGGCGTCCTTGCCAAGCGCGCGCTTGATTGCGGCTTCGACCTTGTCCTTCGGCATGTTCACCGCGCGCGCGTTCTGGATCACGCGGCGCAGTGCCGGGTTGTTCGCCGGATCGCCGCCACCGGCGCGCACGGCGATGGCAATGTCCTTGCCGATGCGTGTGAACTGCTTCGCCATGCGGTCCCAGCGGGCGAACATCGTGTGTTTTCGGGTTTCGAATATGCGTCCCATGGTGTGGCTCGGCCTCGGTGCGGGTGCTTGAAAATTCGGGGGGTCCGGGCAGCGGCCGGACCCCCGATATTCTAAGGGGGAAGCCGCCCCAGTGGATCATGTCGCGCGCGGCCTACGCGGCCCGGCGCGAAGCCGATATGATGCGGGTCCCTTCGCGCCCCGGTCGCCGATGAACGCTCCCTGCCCGTCACTGCCCGCCACGCCGAGGCTGCTGCTCGCCCCGATGGAGGGCCTGCTCGACCCCCGGATGCGCGCCGCGCTGACGGGGCTGGCAACCTATGACTGGTGCGTCACGGAGTTCGTGCGCGTGAGCCAGGAAGTGCTGCCGCAGCGCGCTTTCCTGCGCCTGGCGCCCGAACTGCGCAACGGCTCGCGCACCGCGGCCGGCGTGCCCTTGCGCGTGCAGTTGCTCGGGTCCGATCCCGGACGCATGGCCGCCAATGCCACCCAGCTGCTGAAACTCGCGCCGGCCGGCATCGACCTGAACTTCGGCTGCCCCGCGCCCCAGGTCAACCGTCACCGGGGCGGCGCCGTGCTGCTCGACGAACCCGATCTGCTGTATGCGATCACCCACGCGGTCGGCACGGCCATCGGCGGACGTACCCCGTACAGCGCGAAGATGCGCCTCGGCGTGCAGGACAAGTCGCGGGCCGTCGAGGCCGCGCAGGCGCTCGAGGCCGGGGGCGCTGAACTGATCGTGGTGCACGCGCGCACGCGCGACGAGCGCTATCTGCCGCCGGCCCACTGGGAGTGGGTCGGGCGGATTGCGGAAGCGGTGAAAATCCCCGTCGTCGCCAACGGCGAAATCTGGACAGTCGAGGACTACCTGCGCTGCCGCGCGATCAGCGGCCGCGCTGACGCGATGCTCGGCCGCGGCGCAGTCGCCGACCCGCTGCTCGTCGATCGCATTCGCGCGCGGCTTGCCGGATTGCCGGAGGAAACCTGCGCCGAGGCCTGGCCGCGCCTCGTGCCCGTGCTGATGACCTACTGGCAGCAATTGCGCGCTGAGCTCGACGCGCGGCACACGCCGGGACGCCTCAAGCAGTGGCTGAACCTCCTGCGCCGGCATTATCCCGACGCCGAGCGCCTGTTCATGATCGTGCGCGAACTGCGCGACGCCGCCTCGATCGACGCGTGCCTCACGCAGTTCGTCGCGACCAGTCTCCCTCAGGCCCGCAGCGGCGCGACCAGCGCTGCCGGCTGATCCTCGCGCCGCTTGTAGATGTGCGCGGTGCAGCTGCCGTCTGCGCGCGCGGCGTCCTCGAACAGCCAGTGCACGCGGCCATACCACTTCAGCGTGGCCGTGCCGTTCCAGATCGGACAATGACTGCAGTACACCGGCAGCCGTGGCTGACCGAAGGTCAGCGGGCCCGCATGTTCGACGAACGGCAACGCGTTCGGGCCTTCGTAGGCGCCCATCGTGCGCAGGCGCCCGCCGCTGCCGCAGAGTGACTGGTGCAGCGTGTAACGTTCGGCGTCCTCGGTGACCGTGACTTCGCCCATGTGCATCTTCAGCAGGAAGGCCGAGGTCTGCGCGAAGTCCGCGGCCGACAGCAGTTCCCACTTGTCGAAGCCGGCCTTCTGGCCTTCCGCCGTCTCCATCTGGAACCGCATCAGGCCCTCGTCACCGCCGTGCGTCAGCGCGAACGCCATGCTGTCGGCCATGAAGCGCACGAGGCGATCGTGCAGCGGCAGGTACAGCGCATGTTCCTTGACGTCGATGAGCGCCAGGGCACCTTCGACGTCGCCACGCCGGATCGCAGCGAGCACCGAGTTCGCGTTGTCGGCATGCGCGCGATCGAAGCCGGCTTCGCCGCGCGCGAGCGTGTCGACGGCCAGCGCCGTCGCTTCGGCTGCCGACAGCGACGACGGCACCGCCGGCGAATCTGCCAGCCACGCCGCGCGCAGCAGGCCGCCCATGTCGACGACGAATCGCTCGCAGTGTTTCGCGAGCGCGGCCTCGACCTTCAGATCGCGCGCGAGACCGGTCAGCGATCCGAGCATCACGCGGATGGTGATGCCAAGGCCACGGTACATCAGGCTGTATTCCTTCGCGAGGCTGCGCGCCATGCCATCGCCCTGCTCGACGAGGGCTTCGGCTGCGGCCAGATCGCCCTGGTCCAGGGTCTCCCGCAGGCTGTCGCTGAGACGCCTGCCCCATTTGTCCATTGCCACGCTCATCTGCAGCCCCCCCCCTGTCCCGGTTCAGAATGACGCCGGCTGTTCGGCCACATTGGACCAGAACTGCTCGTACGGCCGGCTGCACAACTCGACGATCGTGCCCCACGGATCCTGGCAGTACACGGCCTTGTATTCCTTGTTCTGCCACAGCTTCCAGACCTTGCTCAGCACCTTGCCGCCGTTGGCGCCGATGCGCTCGGCGACGGCCTCGATGTCGACGGCCGTCAGGCAGAAGTGAAAGATCCCGCCGCGCCAGTACTCGAAGGTGTTCGCCGGCACTTCGGTTTTCGGTTCGATGAACTGGAAGAGTTCGATGCCAACACCGTCGGCCGTGCTCAGGTGCGCCATCTTCACGGCCTCGAAGCGCTCGCCGAAGATGTCTTTGACGACATGACCGAAATGACTGCCGTCGTTCTTCGCATCGACCGGCGGCACCAGCAGGTAACACCCGAGCACCTCGACATACCATTTCACGGCCGCGTCGATGTCCGGCACGCTGAGGCCGATGTGATTCATGCGCATGGGTTGATGCATGGTGCTCGCTCCTGTGATCGGAGTTCGACTCTAACGTTGCCGCGCTGCGCTTGTCGAATGGGCGCTGCGGAACGCGGCGGGCGGTCGCAGGCGTACATCGCGGCGCTGGCGGTACATTGATGCCGTCGAAGACGGGCTGCGCCCGGCCACAGAGAACACCGAGCACACAGAGAAAAAAGTTGATTGGATGGGACTGCGCGCGAGCGCCGCGCTTCCCCATGGTCGGGCGGTCCCGCGCCGCCCCCTCCCTTCAATCCAATCTCATCTCTGTGCTCTCGGTGTTCTCTGTGGCCAATCCCCCCCACCCGGCTTGCCGCACGCCGGGCGGCGGCCAATACTGCGCCGACCACGCAACGGAGGAGACCCGCATGGCAGTCCGGATCGAGAAGAACGGGCCGGTGACGACCGTGATCCACAGCCGGCCCGAGGCGCGCAATGCGATGGACCCGGCGAGCGCGGATGCGCTGCAGGCCGCGTTTCTCGCCTTCGACGCCGACCCCGACGCGCACGTCGCCGTGCTGTGGGGCGAGGGTGGCGCGTTCTGTGCGGGCTGGGATCTGAAGTACGCGAGCGCGCTGCAGGCCGATGCCTCGCAGATCGACGCCCTGCACTACCCGGTCGACGGCAGCCCCGCGCCGCGCGGGCCAATGGGACCGACGCGCCTCGATTTGTCGAAACCGGTGATCGCCGCCATCGCCGGGCCGGCCGTCGCGGGCGGGATGGAGGTCGCGCTGTGGTGCGATCTGCGCGTGATGGAAGAAGACGCCTATCTCGGCGTGTACTGCCGGCGCTGGGGCGTGCCGCTGCTGGACGGCGGCACGGTGCGGCTGCCGCGGCTGGTCGGCCAGGGGCGCGCGCTCGAGATCATCATGACCGGGCGCAAGGTGCCGGCGGACGAATGCCTGCGCATCGGCGCCTGCGAACGCGTGGTGCCGCGCGGCGAAGCACGCCCGGCGGCCGAAGCGCTGGCGCAGGAGATCGCGCGCTTCCCGCAGGTGTGCATGCGCGCCGATCGGCGGAGCGTCTACCTGCAACACGATCACGATGTACGCACGGCGATGATCAACGAGTGGTACAACGGACAACCCGCGCTGCACGGCGAAGGCCTCGCCGGCGCCGCGCGTTTCAAGGACGGCAAGGGCCGTCACGGCGACTTCAGCGAGATCTGAGATGAACAACGACAAACTCGACAAGGTGGTGGCCGACGCGCGCCGGGCGCGCGAACTGCGCGAACAGGATTACCGCGAAAAAGCCCTGAAGCTCTATCCGTGGGTCTGCGGACGCTGCGGTCGCGAGTTCGAGCGCACGAACCTGCGCGAGCTGACCGTGCATCACCGCAACCACGATCACGACTACAACCCGGAAGACGGCAGCAACTGGGAGCTGCTGTGTCTGTACTGCCACGACAATGAACACCAGCGGCTGGTCGACGCGGCGCGCGGCGCATCATCCGCGCCCGGCGGCGGCGGCACCGCCACGCGCGCGACGGGCAAGGCCTTCGCCGGCCTCGCCGATCTGCTGAACAAGAAGCCCTGACGGGCTGGGCGCAAGGCGCGAAAGGCTATCGCCTGCACGACGGGCCGCATGGGCCGGGGTCGTTGGGCTCCGCAGGGATGCGCGGCCCCGTTGAGATTCCAATATTGACTCGCCGGCGGCGACAGTCGCTGTTCACGGCGCGCCCGGGCGTCGCAATCCGCACGGCTTGGCCAAACCAAAACCTCTCGCCCGTCGTATCCCGTACCGACGCCCTCTTCGGCGCGCGTTCCCCCTCCCAGCCGGAGTTCTCATCATGCTGCGCATTCTGTGTCTCGTGCTTGCGTTCGCCCTCGCCGGCTGCAGCCGGCTCGATCTCGCCGACTTCGACCAGGCGACGCCGCGGCTCGAACTCGAACAGTATTTCGACGGACGCCTGAAGGCCTACGGCCAGTTCCAGGACCGCTTCGGCCAGGTCAAGCGCCGTTTCGTCGTCGACATCGACGGCCAGTGGGACGGCAGCACGCTGACCTTGAACGAAGATTTCGTCTACGACGACGGCGAACGCGAAACGCGCGTGTGGACCTTGCAGCGCACGGCCGACGGCGGCTGGGAAGGTCGAGCCGGTGGCGTCGTCGGCACCGCGACCGGACGCGGCGCCGGCAACGCGTTCAACTGGCAATACGACTTCGATCTCGCGACCGACGACGGCACACTGCGCCTGCACTTCAACGACTGGCTGTTCCTGCAGGAAGACGGCGTGCTGTTGAACCGCGCGTACGTCAGCAAGTTCGGCATCAACGTCGGCGAAGTGCTGATCTCCTTCTTCCGCCAGCCGACCGAGGCTGCCGCGCGCACGCCGTAGGTCGCGACGGCGGGTCCTTGCGTGAGTGCCTGCGGAGGTTCACGGGATCTGCCACCGAGAACACAGAGAACACCGAGAGATTGAGAGTGCGTTTTCGCACACGACGGCGGTAGGTTGGGCTGACGAAGGAAGCCGCAACAGGGCGGACTCACCTCTCGTCGCCCCCTCACAGCCTGTTTCTGCCGGATGGTTCGACTTGACGAAGCAGCGTTGCCGTTGGCCGGCGGTGGTGCCTCATGAAACCTCGGTGTAGCCCGGGTGGAACGCAGTGGAACCCGGGATCTGCGGCGTCTGTCAGGCTGCTCCCGGGTTTCGCGCTGCGCGCTACACCCGGGCTACGCGCGAGACGGGCATGTTCACGGCAACCTGCGACACTCCTCCCATGCTCATCGGCAGTCGGACGCGTTAGCTCGCATCGTGGAAGATGATGCCCAGCGTATGGCGTTGCCCGCTGAGCAGGCGGCTTACGCCGTGGCGCATGTTCACGCGGTAGGTGCCGCGCGTGCCGTGTACCGGGCGCTGATGGACGGCGAAGATCACCGCGTCGCCCTGCGTCAGCGGCACGACTTCGACGCGCGACTGCATGCGCGGCCGCTGTTCGGTCAGCACGAACTCGCCACCGGTGAAGTCGGCCCCGGGTTGCGACAGCAGCACGGCGACCTGCAGCGGGAACACGTGTTCGCCGTAGAGATCCTGGTGCAGGCAGTTGTAGTCGTCAGGCCCGTACTGCAGCAGCAGCGGCGTCGGGCGTTGCTGGCCGGCGGCGTGACAGCGGGCGAGAAACGCCGCGTGGGTCGGCGGGAAGCGCGTGTCGAGGCCGGACGCCGCCTGCCAGCGGTTCGCGATCTGCGCGAGCGGCGGATAGAGCGCGTCGCGCAGCGTCGCCACCAGCGGCGGCAACGGATACGCGAAGTACTGGTACTCGCCGCGGCCATACCCGTGACGCGCCATCACCACGCGGCTCCTGAAATGACGGCTGTCGCCATACAGCGCCACCTGCTCCCGGCATTCGTCTGCCCTCAGCAGTCCGCGCACCACCGCGCAACCGCGCGCATCGAGACTCGCATCGATGTCGGGCCAGGCTGCGCCCGGCACACGGCAGCGCGGGTCTGCCGTCAGCGGCGCGGTCGCGAACAGATCGGGTGCCTGCATCAGCGGCCCGCTTCGCGCTCGAGCAGCGCCTGCTTGCGCTGCACGCCCCAGCGATAGCCGGACAGGCTGCCGTCGCTGCGCACGACGCGATGACAGGGGATCGCCACCGCCAGCGCATTCGCGCCGCAGGCCTGGGCCACGGCCCGCACCGCTTTCGGCAGGCCGATCTCCTGCGCGATGTCGGCATAGCTCGCGGTGCGGCCCGGCGGGATGGCGCGCAGCGCCTGCCACACGCGCTGCTGGAACGCCGTGCCGCGAATGTCGAGCGGCAAATCGAGGCCGATGCGCGGGGCTTCGACGAAGCCGACGACCAGCGCCACCGTGTGTGCGAACGCCGCGTCATCGCCGCGCAGCGTCGCGCGCGGGAAGCGATCCTGCAGATCGCGCGCGAGTGCATCGGCGTCGTCGCCGAGCAGTATCGCGCACAGGCCCTTGTCGGTGGCCGCCACGAGTATCGCGCCGAGCGAGCACTCGCCGATCGCGAACCGGATCTCGGCATCGCTGCCACCGGCGCGATACGCGCTGGGCGTCATGCCGAGCATGCCGTTGGCATCGCTGTAAAAACGCGCATTCGAGTTGTAACCGGCATCGTACATCGCCTCTGTCACCGGTTTGCCGGCCGCCAGCGCCTCGCGCACCCGCGCGCTGCGCCGGGCGGCGGCGTAGGCTTTCGGTGTGACGCCGGTGGCCGCCTTGAACTGGCGATGAAAATGGAAGCGGCTGAGGCCCGCGATGTCGGCGAGCGTCGCGAGATCGGGCAGTTCTTCCGCGCGCTCGATCGCCCGGCAGGCTTTCACGATGCCCGCATGGGCCGGCGGCGTGGCGTGCAGATCGTCCGGCTTGCAGCGCTTGCACGCGCGAAAGCCGGCAGCCCGCGCCGCCTCGCCATCGGCATGGAAGCTGACGTTCTCGCGCCGCGCGGGCCGCGACGGACAGGATGGGCGACAGAACACGCCGGTGGTGCGCACGCCGTAGACGAAGCGGCCGTCGGCCGCGCGGTCACGGCGCTCGACGGCGGCCCAGCAGTCGGCCTCATCGGGCATCAGGCGGTGGGGCACAGGCACAGCGGACATCGGAGCCTCCCGGTCGGTGATGGACGCAGGCAGTGTGGCCCTGCGCGAGCGACGCGGCACTCCGGCGCTTGCCGCTGAATCCGGCGCGGGCGCGATGCCGAGCGTCGCGCACAGCGTCTGTGCGGGCGGCTGGCCCGCGATCAGCGCTTCCTTGGCACGTTTCGGCAACTGCTTCAACGCGTGCTCGGCGCGCAGCGCCAGGCCGCGGCTGCCGAGCGCGGCTGCGTACACCAGCACCAGCGGCCCTTTCGCGCGCAGCGCCTTCGCGCCGCTGCCCGCGCCGTGCTGCGCGACGCGGCGCGCGACATCGGTCGTGATGCCGGTATAGAGCGCACCGTGTCGCGTGCGCAGTACGTAGAGGTGCCAGTCGTCCACCGCTGCATTGTGCCGGATTGCCGACCCGCCGCGCAGCCGCCGCGCTTGCTATCATCGGGCCGATGCCGCCGCTGATTCTCCATCACTACGAGATCTCGCCATTTTCCGAAAAGCTGCGGCTGATGTTCGGCCTGAAGGGGCTCGCGTGGCAGTCCGTCATCATTCCCGACGTGCTGCCGAAGCCCGACTACCTCGCGCTGACCGGCGGCTATCGCCGCACGCCGGCGCTGCAGATCGGCGCCGACGTCTATTGCGACACACGCTTGATCGCCGGGGTCCTCGAGCGCCGTGCGCCACAGCCGACGCTATTTCCGGGCGCGCGCCCGGGCCTGCATCGCGTGGTCGAACACTGGGCTGAGACCAGCCTGTTCTGGCCGTGTGCGCTGGCCGTGACGGGCGCGAACGCGGACGCCTTGCCCCCGTCGTTCCACGCCGATCGCGCCGCGATGCGCGGGCGTCCGCCGCCCGCGCTGGCGCGTGTGCGGCAAGTGGGCGAGGCGGCGCACGGCGAAGTGGTCCGGCAGCTGCGCCTGGTCGAGGCCATGCTCGTGCCGGACGACGCCTTTCTGCTCGGCCACGCGCCGGGCCTCGCCGATCTCGCGGTGTATCACGCGCTGTGGTTTCTGGATCGCCTGCCGCAGCCGCTGCTCGCGAGCTTCGGGCCGTCACCGGCGCTGCGCGACTGGATGGCGCGCACGGCCGCGCTCGGTCACGGCACGCGCACCCCACTGGCCGCGGCCGACGCCCTTGCGATCGCGCGCGAGTCCGTGCCGATGAAGGTCGAGACTCCATGCGTGGACTTCGCATGCGGTACGCGCGTCAGCGTCGAGCCCGAAGAGCGCACGTCGGCGACGGTGACCGGAGAAGTGGTCGGCTGCACGGTGGACGAGATCATCCTCCGCCGCCTCGACCCTCGCGCGGGGATCGTGCACGTGCATTTCCCACGCGCCGGCTACCGCATCGCGCACGAAAAGGCTTGAGGCTGGCAGCCCCATCGCGACGCGCGCAGGCCGGCTGGAGCGTTGGTGCTGGCGTGTGGGCCCGCTGATGTTCATTGGATTTGCCACCGAGAACACAGAGAACACCGAGGGATGCAGAGTGGGGTTGCGCGAGCGACGGACGTTGGTGGCTGTGAACGTGCCTTGTCGGGCGCTCTTTGGCAGCGCCCGCACGGCCTCTCGTAGCCCGGATGAAGCGTAGCGAAATCCGGGATCACGGCGGCGCCGCCGCTCATCCCCGGCACCCGCACCACGCCATCCAGCTGCCGCGGTTCAACACCGTGCAAACACCTGATCCCGGATTCCGCGAGGCTGCATCCGGGCTACGAAAGGCGGTCCCGGGCTTTCATGAAGCCGGGTGAGGCAGGTGCGTCATGGCCGTTGGGCTGACGAATGAAGCCCTGCCTTCACGACGGACATCGCATCCACACTCATCTCGGCTTGTAGCAGCGGGTGGGTCGACCTGGCGAAGCACCATTGCTGCCAGCAGATTTCTTTGCGTCGCGCCCCCCGTGTACGATGGTGCGCATGAAAGACATGCTGAGTCTGTCGTCCCATCTGCCGGAAGTCATGCTGGCGGCGGGTGAGACGGTCGTGCGCGAAGGGGCGCCCGGTGGCGCGGTCTGGGTGCTCGTCGACGGCGCGCTCGAGGTGCGCAAGGGCAGTCAGCTCGTGAACACGATCACCGAGCCCGGTGCGCTGATCGGTGAGATGTCGATCCTGCTCGACAGCGCCTATGGCGCCACCGTCGTTGCCACCGCGCAGAGCCGGCTGCGTCACGCCGCTGATGGGCACGCGTTTCTTGCGAGTGACCCGGCCGTCACCACCCTGCTCGCGATCGGCCTCGCCGAACGCCTGAACTTCGTGACGACCTACCTCGCGGATCTCAAGCATCAGTACGGCGACGCACCGGGCCTGTCGATGATCCCCGAAGTGCTGCAGAAACTCGCCGGCCGCCGCGGCCCGATTGCGCGGCCGGGCTCGCAGAGAGATCCCGATCCGGAATACTGACGCCCGGCGTTCCACAGCGGCCTAAATAGAAGATCGCAAATACGCTCCACTACAGCTTAGCACTGGCGTAATCGGCGCCGGGGAAGGGTTGAGCACAGCGCAGGAAGGCA
>LNFM01003616.1_pt1 | contig 30107 bp, 30 predicted proteins | sample 596031 | NCBI WGS metagenome assembly LNFM01 (sample SAMN04254537, study PRJNA301005) | activated carbon metagenome | isolation source: dual media filters at the Ann Arbor, Michigan drinking water treatment plant | place: USA: Ann Arbor
TGAAAACCGTCCTCGAAACCACACCGAATGACCCGCTACGATCTTCATGGCCCGCGCAGGCGGGCGCTGAAGATCGTCGATTACAGACCACCCTAAAGCTTCTCGACCTCGGCGGCTGAAAAATGCTGCTCGGTGCTGCAGTACTCGCACTTCACTGAAATGCTGCCGTCGGGCTCGCGCATGTCGACGAGTTCCGCCGCACCGAACGTCTTGAGCAGTTGCTCCACGCGATCACGCGAACAGCCGCAATGGGCTCGCACGTCGACGGTATCATGGACGATCACACCCTCGTCGGCGAACAATCTGTAGAGCAACCGGTCCGGCTCGAGCATGGGATCTAGCAACTCGTGATCCTCGACCGTCGACGCCAGCATCCGCGCGCGGTTCCAGTCTTCCTCATAGGCGGCACGCGCCTCGTCGTCCTCCGTTTCGACGACAGCGGTGCGCGGATCGGACCCGCGTTCGGCAGCAGCCCCTCCGGCGTCGTCGGGCAACTGCTGCACGATCAGTCCGCCGGCTCTCCAGATCCAAACCGGCGGCGCACTGGCACTGGCCCTGACCTGCAGGCGCGCAACGGCGAGCCGTACGAACGTCGGGATCTGTTCGGACTGTCGGAAATAGGTGTAGGCCGCCTCGGCCAGCGTATTGTTCGACAGCTCAACGATGCCCTGTGTGCGCGGCTGGTTTCCGCCCGGATCGATCGTCAGCGCGAGATGGCCATTGCCCATCAACTCGGCGGCGCTGCCCCGGCCCTCGCGGATCAGCACCTCGAGCCGTTCGGCGTCGAAGTTTGCCAAGCCGCGCATCTGACCGCCCTGCTCCGAAATAGAACTGGTGTAGTTGACGACGACTTGCCGCAGTGGGCCGTCGGTCTGCGTCTGCAGGATCAGCCGTCCGTTGGACTGCAACAACGATCCGAGCAGCGTGGTCAGAGCTAGCGCTTCACCCAGAACGCGGCTCACGGCCTCGGGGTAGTCATGGCGTGCGAGAATGTCGTCTGCGGTGGCCCCGAGCCGGATGAGCCGGCCTTGTGCGCCCGAATTGATCGTACGAAAAGGCCGCACGCGATCGTCGCCGACGCCACGCCCGGCTTCCGGCTTCATCGGTCCGGCCGGGTTAGTCATCGCATCGAACTCCCTTCAAGCACCCAGACACCACGCCAGCACGGCCTTTTGCGCGTGCAAACGGTTCTCGGCCTCGTCCCACACCCGGGACTGCGGACCTTCCAGAACTTCCGCAGTGACTTCATGGCCGCGATAGGCAGGCAGGCAATGAAGGAATATAGCGCCCTTCGCAGCTTTGCCCATCAGCCGATCGTCGACGGCATATGGCCCCAGCAACTTCTTTCGGCGCGCAGAATCGGTTTGGCCCATCGAGACCCAGGTATCGGTGACGACGCACTTTGCGCCGGCGACGGCCTCGGCAGGGTCACTGCCGATCGTTATGTCGCCGCCTTCTTGCTGCGCCCACTCGATGAACTTCGCTTCCGGCTTCAGCGACGGCGGACAAGCGATCTTCAGCGAAAAACCGAGCCGAACTGCCGCATGCATCCACGACACAGCGACGTTGTTGCCGTCGCCGACCCAGGCCACCGTCTGCCCCGCGATCGGCCCGACGCTTTCCTCGAACGTCTGCACGTCTGCAAGTACCTGGCAGGGATGGCTCTCGTCGGTCAGCCCGTTGATGATCGGTATCGTGGAGTTCTCGGCGAGTTCCAGCAGCGTCGAATGGCTGTTGGCGCGGATCATCACCGCGTCGGCATACCGCGACAGCACACGCGCCGTATCTGAAATCGTCTCGCCGCGACCGAGTTGCAGGTCGGTATGGTTGAGCGCGATCGTCTGTCCGCCGAGCTGGCGCATGGCGATGTCGAACGAAATGCGCGTCCGGGTCGACGGCTTCTCGAAGATCATCACCAGCACGGCGTCTTCGATCCCGGCCGGCCGCATGGCTGCGGGAACGCGCTTACCGGCGCGCTTCATGGCATGTGCGTTGTCGACGATACGGCGCACGGTGGCCGCGTCGAGCAGGTGCAGGTCGAGAAGATGACGAGGGCCCGCCGCGGTCGCTGACGACTTGGCTGGACGGGACTTAGGTGGACGCCTTTGCAACATGGGAAAGTGCCTTCGAAAGTCTGCTTGCTGCCTCGCTGAGCTCGGCATCGGTGACGTTGAGTGGCGGCAGCAGACGCAGGACATTCTCGCCAGCGCCGACTGTCAGAAGCTTCTCGGACATGCACGCCTTCACGACGTCGCCGACCGGCGGCGCGAGACGCACGCCCGTCAGCAGGCCCATGCCGCGCACGTCCAGCACGAGATCTGGATGCTCGTCCTTGACGCTCGCGAGCGCTTGGTTGAAGCGCGCTGCCTTCGCGTGGACTTCGTCGAGGAAGCCGGGCTCCAGCATCACATCGAGAACGGCATTGGCGACGGCTGTCGCCAGCGGGTTCCCGCCGAACGTCGAGCCGTGCGTACCTGCGGTCATGCCTTTCGCTGCTTCCGCCGTTGCGACTACGGCGCCGATCGGGAAACCACCGCCGAGGCCCTTGGCGACGGCCATGACATCCGGCGTGATCCCGGCCCATTCGTGCGCGAACAGCTTGCCGGTGCGACCCATGCCGGTCTGCACTTCGTCGAGGAGGAGCAGCAGCCCGTGCTTCTTCGTGATCTCACGTAGCCAGCGAAGGTCGTCTGCGGGGATGGTGCGGACGCCGCCTTCACCTTGCACCGGCTCGATCATGATCGCAGCGGTCGTCGGGCGGATCGCTGCCTCGACGGCTGCGCGGTCGCCGGTCGGCAAAACGACGAACCCCGGCATGTCCGGTCCGAAGCCTTCGAGGTATTTGGTGTTTCCGGCAGCCGCCAGTGTCGCCAGAGTCCTCCCATGGAACGAGCCTTGGAACGTGATGATCTCGTTACGCTCGGGATGGCCGGAAACGAACTGATAGCGGCGCGCGGTCTTGATCACGCCCTCGCAAGCTTCGGCGCCGGAATTGCAGAAGAAGACCCGCTCGGCGAACGACACCTCGGCGAGACGCCCCGCGAGCTTCTCCTGCCCGGCGACCCGGTAGAGATTGGAGGTATGCCAGACTTTGTGGGCCTGCTCGGTCAGGGCCGCGATCAGATGGGGATGGGCGTGCCCGAGCGCGTTCACGGCGACACCGCTGCCGAAATCGAGGTAGCGGCCACCGTCGGTCGCGATCAGCCAGCTTCCCTCGCCGCGCTCGAACACCACGTCCTGGCGCGCATAGGTGGCCATGACGGCGGCTGATGGTCCGCTCGAAGCTCCCGAATTCTTTGACATGACGGCCGATCCTCTCGCCGAAAATCAAAAAAGCCGCCCGTTGCGGCGGCTCGGTTCATAGTTTGATGGTGCTCTCGGACCCGGTTCAGGATCTGGAAAAGCCCCGTCTGTCGCGGCTCTGAAGGTCGCGGACGACGCGCCAGAACGAACGAATTTACCGATACGCACAGGCGACCCCACTGTCAACGCGCTGAAAATCGCGGAAAAAAGCAGGATTCGCGCCCGACTATCCAGCCGTGCAGCGATGTTTTCCTCAAACATACAGGGAACGCGTGCCAGTTGTCGTGACCGATTCGCAACAGCACGGTGTCAATACCTTGTAAAGGTTCTCGTGCGGCTTGTGTGTCGAAAACCGTATGTAGTACTGTCTGGGTGTCGGGGCTCGAAATGTTGCGGGTCATGGCAGGTTGTACTTCCTGCCATCCGGCGTGTACGTGGTCGTTGCTTGGTATCACTGTTCGCAACGAATTCACGAGCGCTTGAGCTTCGAGTGTAAGTCCGAGTGTTAAGTCTCAGTAACCCGAGTAGTCGCAGTTCAGTCGCGTCGGGTTTTCCTGCCGAGCGTATGGCAGGGCGTTGGTCTGCTTTCCCCAGTTGTCAGTCTCGTAGCCGGTAGGTCGGTTTGCGTGTGGACGTCTGCGTCGTGGCCCTTTCGGTCGTGCCGCTGAATGTTCGCCGTTCGCAGCTGTCGCTCCGGTTGTCGCAGGTAGCGCGCGTTTCGTCGCGAGCACTCTGCTGTGATTCTCAAGGAGCGACAAGAAATGTCGTGGAACGATGAGCGCGTGGAGACTCTGAAGAAGCTCTGGTCCGAAGGGCTGAGCGCCAGTCAGATCGCAAGCCGGATCGGCGGCGTTACCCGCAATGCGGTGATTGGAAAAGTTCATCGCCTCGGTCTTTCGGGAAGAGCGCCCACTACATCGCGCTCGTCGGTGTCCCGGCCCAGGCCTCGCATTGCAGCGCCTCGCCGCCCCGCCAAGCAGCGCTTCACTCAGGTAGGCTCGGTGGCACTGCGGCCGACCTTCCACCTCGATGCCGAGCCCTATGTGTCGACCTATGAAGAACTCGATATCCCGGTTTCCGAGCGCAAGTCGCTTCTGGATCTGGTGGAGGCGAGCTGCAGGTGGCCGATCGGTGATCCTCAGACGCAAGAGTTTCATTTTTGCAACCGTGGCAAGGTGGCCGGTCTGCCATACTGCGAATTCCATGCTCGCAGGGCGTTCCAACCTGCCCAGCCGCGTCGTCGCGATCGTGTCGTCGAGCCGTCGATTGCTTTTGCGCCACGTGCAGCCGTCATGACGCCGCCTCAGCCGGAAAGCGTTCCGGAAGAGGAAGTGCAGAAAGAATCCGTCGAGGCCTGATCGGCTTCGACTGGGAGCGGGGGAATGAGGGCAGCACCCGGGACCGGTAACGGTTTCGGGTGTTTCTCATGGGGCCCCTCCAATCCCCGGATGTACGAGCCACCTTATCGCCACCTCGGTCTGCTGCTATCATTTGTCGCAACGATAAAGAAAGCAGCGGAGGAAGGTCGATGCCGAATGTGGCTGTCGCGAGCGTCGCGCTGTGCATGGCTATACCGTTATCAGCGGCGGCTGATCCGGTTGCCGACTTTTACAAGGGCAAACAGGTCCAGGTCGTCGTCCGGACGACGGTCGGCGGAGGCTATGATACGCTCTCACGACTGATCGCGCGCCACATCGGCCGGCACATCCCGGGACACCCATCGACCGTCGTCATCAATATGCCGGGCGGCGGCGGCTTGCAGGCCGCGAACTACATGGGCACCCGTGCCCAACAGGACGGCACGATCATTTCGATCATCGGCCAGGGCATCCCGATCGATCAGGCATTGGGTTTGAATAAGAGCTTGGCGGTAGACCTGCGCAAGCTCGAGTGGATCGCCAACATGGGCGGTTCAAATCAGGTGATGGCGGTTTGGCACACGTCAGCGACCAAGACCCTCGCGGATGCGCGCCGCCGAGAGACTTTGATCGGCACGTCCGGCACCGGCTCGATCTCCGTCCAGCTCCCCTCGCTTTACAACAACGTTCTCGGCACCAGGCTCAAGCTGGTGATCGGCTATCCCGGCGGCGTCGAGATCGATCTGGCGATGGAGCGGGGTGAGGTGGAAGGTCGCGGTACGAACCCTTGGGCCGATTACGTTGCCGCCGCGCCCCGCCTCGTGAAAGAGAAGCTGATCAACATCGTCGTGCAGGTCGGCCTCACCCGCGAGCGCGACTTGCCGCATGTGCCCACGCTCCTCGAAGAAGCAAAGGGACCGGAGAATCGCGCCATCGCAGAATTCATGACCAAAGCCGTAGCTGTCGGCCGTCCGCTGGCGACCACACCGAATGTTCCTGCCGATCGCGTTGCCGCGCTCCGCCTCGCCGCCAAGCAGATGGTCGAAGACCCCGAATTCAAGAAGGATGCGGAACGGTCGAGCCATGAGATCCGGTTCATGACGGGCGAGGAGTTGGGCAAGCTCGTCAAGGATGTCATCGAGGCGCCGGCCGACCTTCGCGAGAAGGTCAAGCAAGCGATGGAACCGCCCAGTGACGCAAAAAAAGTCGAGGCGAAGAAGTAGGCACGGCTGAGCGTCGTCACCCTGTCGGTATGCGCCCTCCTCGACTGAGGTTGGGGGTCCCGTCGTGCCCTTCCACCTCTCCCCACACCCCTTCCACCGTCTCCCTTGGCGGCATAGAGTTGCCGGTATGTAAATTCGCCGCCGCCGCGGCCCAGACCACTGGAGTCCACCATGACCGACCAACCCGACACCATTCGTCCTGCTCGCGCCCACGACGTCCTCGCCTCGGCCCGCGACTGGCTCTCCCGCGACGGCAAGGTTGCGGTCGCGACGGTCGTCGACACCTGGGGCTCGGCCCCGGTCCCGGTCGGTGGCCAGATGGCGATCGCCGCAGACGGCCAGTTCGAGGGCTCCGTCTCCGGCGGCTGCATCGAGGGCGAGGTGCTCACCGAAGCCGAAGAGATCCTTGGTCACGGCAAGGTCAAGACCCTGGAGTTCGGCGTCGCCGACGAAACGGCTTGGAGCGTCGGCCTGCCCTGCGGTGGCCGCGTGAAAGTCTTCGTCGAGCGCTTGGAAAAGGACAAGGGCGGGCTCGCGTTGCTCGAAAAGGCGGTCGAGGCCCGTCACGGACGCAAGGGCCTCGTCGTCGCCACGAACCTCGCCGATGGCACCCGCCAAGTCTACGAGCGTACGGGCAAGAACCTGCCCGACGACATTGCCTCGCGATTCTGGACCGGCAAGAACACGCTGCAGCCCGGCCCGAACGGCGACGTGTTCGTGCACGCCATCGTGCCGCCCGCGCGGATCATAGCGATTGGCGCGACGCACATCACGCAGCTTCTCGCGCAGTACGCCAAGGTCGCCGGCTACGAGGTCATCGTCATCGACCCGCGCACGGCGTTTGCGACCCAAGAGCGCTTTCCCGGCGTTCAGGTCGTCGCCGAATGGCCGCAGGACGCGATCCCCAAGCTCGGCCTCGATCCCTACACCGCGCTGGCCGTTTTGGCTCACGTCGCCCACATCGACGACGAGGCGCTGAAAGTCGCGTTGCGCGCGGACTGCCTCTACATCGGTGCGCTGGGCTCCTCGCGAAATCACGCCAAGCGCCGCGAGCGCCTTGCGGCGGCAGGCTTCACCGACGCCGAGATGACCCGCATCAAGTCGCCCATCGGCCTCTCGATCAACGCCCAGTCACCCGCCGAGATCGCCCTCTCCGTGATGGCCGAAGTCGTCTCCTACGTCCGTGGCCCCAAGGCTAAGCCGCAGTCGCAGGCAGCCGCGGAGTGACTTGAAGCCTGCACGACCGCGTCGATGCAAAAAATGAGGAAGAAAAACATGGGAATGGGCAGGCTCCATTTTCCATGCTTCCCTGGCCGCAACTGATGGGCATCGCCGATCCAGCGGAGGGCCAGGGCCTGACCCGAACGTGTCGAGCAGGAGCCCTTAAGCCCCCACCCGCCGCGCAAAATCTTCGTAGCCGAACTTCCGAATGACGCGGTACGTCCCGTCCGTCTCGAGCACCGCGAGATCCGGCAACGGCGTTCCGTTGAACGTCGTGCTCTTCACGAACGAATATTGAGCCATGTCGGCGAATACGACGCGGTCGCCGACCTTGAGCGGCTGATCGAACGAGAACTCGCCGATCACGTCGCCGGTCATGCACGTCTTGCCGCCGAGAATATAATCGTGGCGCTTCTCGCCGGGCTTGCCGGCGCCGACGACCGTCGGCGTATAGGGAACCTCGAGCACATCCGGCATGTGTGTCGATGCGGACGTATCGAGGATCGCGATATCTTTCTCGTTGCGGTGGATGTCGAGGACCGTCGACACGATCCAGCCCGCGTTGACGGCGAGCCCGCCGCCCGGCTCCAGGATCACGTCCACGCCGTGCTTCGCGCGGAACGCTTTGATCGCCGCGATCAGCTTGCCGACATCGTAGCCCGGCTTGTTGATGAAATGCCCGCCGCCGAAGTTCACGGCTTTCACACGCGAGATGTAGGGCGCGAAGTGGCGGCTCACATGCTCGATCAGGCCGACCGAGCCGTCCGCCATACTCTCGCACAGCGCGTGCGCGTGCAGGATGTCGATATCGCCCCACGGCATGCCGTCGAGGGTATCTGCCGTCGCTCCGAAACGCGAGCAGGGCGCGCACGGATCGTACAAAGCCCCTCCGAGCGTCGCGTTCGAAAAGCCGGGGTTGATGCGGATGCCGACGTGCTTACCACCGGCCGCTTTCACTAGCGGCAGGAACCGGGCGAGCTGCGAGGCCGAATTGAAATAGATGTGCTCGGCGAGCTTCAGGAGATTGCGCACCTCCGGCTCGGAGAAAGCCGGCGCGTAGACGTGCACCTCCTTGCCGAATGTTTCACGCCCCAAACGGGCTTCGTACTCGCCGCTCGCCGTCGTGCCGTCGAGCACCTCGCGCATGATGGGGAATACGGCGGGCAGCGCGAACGCCTTTGTGGCGAGCAGCACCTTGCAACCGGCCTCCCGCCTGATACGAGCCGCAGTTTCCAGATTGCGTTTCAGGAGCGCAACGTCGATCACGACCGCAGGCGTATCCATATCGGGCGGTAGCTTCGGCATCATCGGCTTCACGGCTCCGTGTTGAAAACCCGAGCTATATGGCATCACGTTGCCCCCGTTACCACGGCTGACGAGCAGAATAAGTCGCGATTGGTCTACGCAGCCATCGGCGAGACTGCTACGCTCTCGCAAACCTGCCAGAGAGGAGCCTCCCATGGCCCGGATCACCACCGTCGACCAGCTCCGCAACCACTACGGGGCCGCGCACGAGCGTGCGGTCCTGAAGGAGACGACGCGCCTCCACCGGCACCACATCAGGTTCATCGAACTGTCACCTTTCCTGGCGATCTCCTCGATGGGCGCCGATGGCCGCGGGGACGTCTCCCCGCGCGGCGAGAAACCGGGCTTCGTTCACGCGATCGATGACGCCACGCTGGCCATCCCCGACCGCCCCGGCAACAACCGGCTGGACACGCTGACCAACATCGTGACGACCCCGAGCGTCGGATTGCTCTTCATGTTGCCGGGCGTGAACGAGATACTGCGCGTCAATGGCATGGCCGAATTGCGAGACGATCCAGAGCTGCGCGCCCGCTTCGAGGTGAACGGAAAGCAGCCCGCACTCGTGATCCTGGTTCGTGTGGAGCAGGCCTATCTGCACTGCGCGAAGGCTCTGATGCGCTCTGCGTTGTGGGATCAGCGCACCAAGGTCGAGCGCAGCGTGTTGCCGTCGATGGGTGAAATGCTGCGCGATCAGATCGGCCCGCAGATTGAACTGGAGTCGGAAGCCGCCGCCGTCGCCCGCTACGAGAAGCAGCTCTATTGACGGACTGCCGAAAAGAACGCCGCCCCCTCGGAGTTGACGAACTTATTGCGGCACGACGAGGTGCTGCCCGACTTTTAGGCTGTTGCGGCTGGTCATGCGGTTGGCCTGGATCAGCGCCGTCACGGTGATGCCGTGCGCGTGCGCGATGGACTCGAGTGTATCGCCTTGGCGTACTTTCACTTTCCCTAGAATCCCTACGCCGGAACTCGTCGACAGCGGCTGCGGCGACGGAGCATTGCGGGCGACAGGCTGCGGCCGCCCGGGAGACGCCATCGGAGCGATAGCGGAAGTCTCGACAGGGCTGTTCGGCGACGACCATTCTTGCGCTTTGCCGGTCACCGGATCGCGCCCGCCACGATAGGTCACGCTCGGCGGGCCATCGGCGTCGAAATTCGACGGCTGCCGCCACGATTCCTGTCTGCCTTGCTGACCCGTCTGCTGAGATGTTTGGGTAGCGGTGCCGCCGGGCTGGCCCAAACGGGTATCCGATGACGAGCTGCAGCCTGTCAGAAGAGTGAGCAACGCAACGGCGGCAGCAGCGCACAGCGTCGCCTGAACGCGAGAAGCGCCCGTCAGCCGCCCTTCCTCACTGCTGTTGTCCTGCATACGTGCGTCGTCCCGAGGTGTCCGATTTCTTTGTCGACAATAAAATATAACACGCCCGACACCAATACCTACGGGCATAAAGAGTTCCACTGCCGACTGGGAGATCCCCTACCGCTGCGGTAGCAGATCTACAGCAGCCGGGAGTGGGAAGCGACCCCCGAAAAAGCATCCCGCCCATGCCCAGCCTATATCCCCCAGAAAATTGGCGGGGCTCATCGAGATCACCCCTTGGCTACCGAGCACGCAGAAAATTGTGGGTTGTTCCCATCCGTCAGCTCATGCGAGTCAAAGGGGCGAGCCTGCAGAGCGTCGGCCAGGAGCTATCATGAAGATCGTGCTTGTCGGGATGACGGTAAAGCCCGAGGTCATCGCAGCGTTCCGCAAGGTATGCGGGGGCGCTGACGTTGTGGCCGAGACCGAGGCGGCGGCGATTGCCGCAATGCCCGGCGCGGATGCGGTCGTCGTGTCGGACAACGCTTATACCCCAGCATTGGCCCAGGCGATCATCAATGCTCCATCGCTCGGCTGGATGCAGATCGTCACCGCCGGCTATGACAACGTTACGCGGATCGGCGCACCTGCGCGGGCGACGATCACCAGCGTTGGTGATGCCTTCTCTCCTTCGGTCGCCGTTCATGCCGTGTCGCTCATGTTGGCACTGCAGCGTGGCATTCACCGTATGGTCGAGCAGAAGGCGCGCCGCAGCTGGGACAAGGCACTGCCTTCGATCATGGTGATGCCGGAGGGCAAGACCGTCGTAGTGCTGGGTTTCGGCAGCATCGGCCATGAGGTCGCAAAGCTTGTGGCGCCGCTCGGAATGAAGGTGATCGGGCTGACCCGCACCGGCGCGGCTCATCCGCTCGCCTCCGAGGTGTACAGGATCGAAGCTTTGCACCGGATTCTGCCTCGGGCGGACGCCTTGATCGTTGCAGCGCCTCTCAATCCCTCGACGCACGGGATCGTCGGCGCGGCCGAACTAGCGCTGATGAAGAAGACCGCGGTCCTGGTCAATATTTCGCGCGGTAAACTCGTCGATACCATGGCACTGCTCGCAGCGCTGAACGAGGGCCGCATCGCCGGCGCCGGCCTCGATGTCACCGAGCCAGAGCCGTTGCCGCCCGACCACCCGCTCTGGGAGGCGCCTAACCTGATCGTCTCGCCGCATGTGGCCGGCGCCGCGGGCGCGTATGGAATCGAGCGCCAGATCGAGCGTGCCAGCGCCAACATCCATCGTTTCCTGAAAGGCGAGCCGGTGCAACACGTGGTCCGGCCCTGAGTTTCAATGCAGGTTGGGACGCGAGTTCCGATGCAATTTGTTTATCATTGTAAGTAACGACGTTGCCGCGCGTGTTTTCGGCTGATTCCGCGCCGTATTGGACGAAGTTCCCGACCAAATTTAACCAGGTCCGAGTGCAAACTGAATTCTCTTCAATTAAGAGAGGATTAGTCTAGCTGCATTATAAACGAGCCTCGCAGAGTGGTTGGTAAGTCCGAGGGATGCGGGGCTAGCGCGTGTTGTTTTGGCGTCGCAAGAGCGCGCGGTTTAAGACGCGATTGACGACGGTCGTAGAGACCGCCGAGAAGACGGCCGTTCAGACCAAGCAGCAGTTTCGCTCCAGGCCGCCGCGTGTCGTCATAGACACCTCTTATCTCCATCAACTCAACCAGCCGGTCTATCCGTACGACGAGACCTACGTCGACGAGAACGGCTTGCCACTCGATCAGCAATACTACGAAGAATCGGACGGGCAGGCGGCCGCAGATGCGACCGGCGACGCATACGAATATGCCGCTGTCAGCGAGACGAAGGAACCCGCCGCCGAGCACACGGATGGGTATGCGCTGCCAGCCTTCTCTCAGCCAGCCTTCATTGAACCAGCCATCTCTGTACATGCTGCATCCGAACCGGGGCCTCATTCCGCAGAGGCATCCGCCGGCGCTGACGGCTCCTACGATGCCGCGATGCGTTTCGAAGCTGCCGTCCGTCAGCGGGAAATTGAAGCCGCCGAGCGGGAACGGTCGGCTCGCGAAGAAGCCGAGGCGCAGCGGCAGCTGGCCGAGCGCCTCGAAGCAGAAGCTCAGCGCGAGCAACAGGCTCGTCGTGAAATCGAAGCGCAACTCGAGGAGGCTGCGCGCCGCGAATCCGAGGCCCGGCAGGAACTCGAAACGCTCCGCGAAGCCACGCGCCAGAGAGATATTGCGGCGCAGGAAAAGGCCGCAGCTCTCCAGCGCCAGCTCGAAGCCCGCGCAGAAGCCGAAGCTCAACGCGAGATAGCCGAGCGCCGCAAGGCAGAAGACGCGAAGCTTCGCGCCGAGAACGAACGGATCGAGCGCGATGAAGCGGCCCGCCGAGAAGTCGTCGAGCAGCGCCGCTCCGCCGAAGCTCGCGAACGCCAGTTGGACGCCGAGCGTGCCGCTCGGGCCAGCCGTGAAGTGGCCGAGCGGCAAGAGCGCGAAGAAGTAGCGCGCCGCGAATCCGAAGCCCGTCGTTTGGCCGAAGAAGAAGCCGAACGCTCTGCCCGTGCAGAGGCTGAGCGTCTCTGTGCGATCGCCGCCCGGGAAAAGGCCGAAGCCGAAGCCCGCGAGCTTGCAGCGAAGCTCGAGGCCGAGGCGCGACGCGAAGCCGAAGAACGTCGCGAAATGGAAGCACAGCTCGCACTGGCCGCCCGTCGCGAGGCAGAAGCGCAGGTCGAGTTGGCTGGATTGCGCGAGGCGACGCGCCTTCGCGAGGAGGCAGCGCGTGCTGAAGTCGAGGCTCGCCAGCGCGAGGTTGAAGCTCAGCGTGAGGCCGAAGCACAGCGTGAACTCGCCGCTCGCCTCGAAGCGGAAGCGCAACGGGAACAAGCCGCGCGCCGCGAGGTCGAAGCGCGATTGGAGCAGGCCGCTCGTCGCGAGGCCGAAGCCAAGCAGGAACTGGAAGCGCTGCGCGAAGCCGCGAACCGCCGCGAGCTTGCCGAGAAGGAAGAGGCCGAAGCGCGCCGTCGCGAGGCAGAAGCACAACGCGAAGCCGAAGCCCAACGGATCTTGGCAGAGCGCCTCGAAGCGGAGGCGCGACGCGAGGCAGAAGCTCGTCGCGAGATGGAAACGCAGCTTGCACTGGCCGCCCGTCGAGAGGCAAAGGCACAGGCCGAACTCGAAGCTCTGCGCGAGGCGACGCGTTTGCGCGAAGAGGCAGCCATTGCCCAAGCCGAAGCTCGCAGCCGCGAGTTGGAGGCGCAGCGCGAGGCCGAACAGCAGCGTGAACTCGCTGCACGTCTCGAAGCGGAGGCGCAACGCGAAGCAGCCGCGCGCCGCGAGATGGAAGCGCAGCTCGAGCAGGCGGCCCGCCGTGAGGCGGATGCACAGCGCGAGCTGGAAGCCCTGCGCGAAGCAACGCGCCAGCGCGAAGAGGCCGCAAAGGAAGAAGCGGAAACACACCGCCGCGAACTGGAGGCACAGCGCGAAGCTGATATCCGGCGTGATCTGGCCGCGCGTCTCGAAGCCGAGGCCAACCGCGAGCTGGCTGCACGTAAGGAATTCGAAGAGCGCCTTCAGCAGGCAGCGATCCGCGAAGAAGAGGCGCAGCGCGAGCTCGAGCAGCTACGCGAGGCTGCTCGCCGGATGGAGCAGGCTGCTCGAGAGGAAGCGGTTTCGCGTAAGCGTGAGGGCGAAGAGCGCCGTGAGGCGGACGAATTGCGAGATCAGTCTGCCCGGCGTGAAGCTGAGGCTCAGCGTGAATCCTCGGCTCGCCGCGAGGCGGAGGTCCAACGCGAGATCGAGGACCTTCGCGAAGCGGCACGTCGGCGCGATGAGGCCCGGCAGACGACAGCCGCACCGCGCGAGATCGCAGCACCCGCGAACGATGCCTTCAATGAACTAGCAGCACTACGGGACGCGACCTCCCGCCCGATTTTGCTCGCACCCCGCGAGACGAAGCGCGATCAGGAAGCCGTCCAGCAAGCGATGGCCGACGACCGGGCCAAGACGACGAGTATTCTGGCGCGCGCGCAAGGCATCGCGCGTACGGCAGCCGAAACTGCCGCCGCCCAGGCCGCCGCCAAAGAGTCGGATAAGCGTCACGCGCGCCGCGTCGCATCGCAGACACCGGCCACCATCTGGTGCGAAGGCATGAGCCAGCCGCTCAACTGCACCATGCGTGATCGTTCCCCCAGTGGCGCGCTGCTGGAGTTCCCGCCTGATCGGTTCAATCTCGGCATCTCCGAGATCGTGGTGGGCGACCGGGTCACGCTGACGTTCTCGTCGTCGCAAGAGCGGACGTCGGTTGCTTGCCTCGTGATGCGGGTCGATGGCCGCCGCTGCGGTGTGAAGTTTGCAGGCCAGTTCAATACCCAGCCGTTGAAGACGCGCAAGGCAACCAAGCCCGCTGTCGTTGCCGAGGCCGGCACCAAGCCGCGGGTCGCTCAGAAAGTCGAAGCACCGCAGAAAGCGGCAGCACCCAAGGCCAAGAGCGGCTTCAAGTTGTTTCGTTGACATTGCGCACCGCTGGGGCGCGCGACCGGCACCCCTGCACGAGCCTGTATCTCCGGCTTCACTCTCCTGGCGCTCGGTGCCCGCCGAGGCCGCGCGGTTTCCGCGTCAGATAGAGCGCCGACTTGCGCAGCAGCAACAGGCGAACGGGATCCCAGGGCTTCCTGGCGAAGTGCCGGGCGACGGCTGCGAGCATCCCATCGCGCTGAGGAAAGCCCGGAAGATCCCACAGTTCCGCGCGCATCTGATAGAGCATCAGATAGCTGTCGATCGGATAGCGCTCCCCTATGAGCTGCCGGTACCCCGCGATCGCCGGCGCATAATCTCCGCCAGGAACGATACTGTCCACGACGGCGGTATCGTCCAGCCCGAAGTGCTGAGCGATTGCCGACAGATCACTCAGCAGCGCTGAATAGACCTGCGTGCGCTGGCGTAGGCGGCTCTGGTTCGTCGCGTGGAAGCGATAGTCGACCAGCACTTCCGGCAGGCGCTCCATCGGTCCGAGCCGGCCTAGCCGCCAACACAGGTCGCGATCTTCCGCCGTGACGAACTTCTCGCGATAGCCGCCGGCTCGGCGCAGGGCCTCCGCGCGGATCATCGGCGTCGGGCCGTAGAGCCACTGTTGCTTGGGCGGAAAAGCCGCCGGATCGTGGCGCATCTTTTCGTGCCGGATACGAGGCGCACCGATGTAGCTGCCGTCTTCGCGCATCGACTGCATCAAGCAGCCGACCGCGACGAATGAAGGATTGGAATCGAGGAAAGCTGCTTGCCGCTCGAGACGCATCGGCCGCATCACATCGTCATGATCGATCCGTGCGATGTAGCCGCCGCGCGTTTCCGCGATGCCTCGATTGAGCGTGGCGATCAGGCCTTCGTTCGGCTTCTCGATCAGCCGCATGCGGCTGTCGCCGGCCGCGAGTTCGCGTAGAATCGCTCGTGTGCCGTCCGTGCTGCCGTCGTCGATGACGATCAGCTCGAAGTCGGGCAAGGTCTGCCGCAGGATGGCACGCATCGTCTCTGCGACGAAACGCTCGCCGTTATACGATGCAACGATGACGGATATCTTGGGCGCCGAATTCATAGGGGCTCGTGCACTTGAGTGGGCGGCCGCGATTGAGGATTTGCGGTTGCCGGTGTAACGCCTTATCGGCATCCACTGGCGCGGACTTTTTGGCAAGGGGCGGCAAGATGGCAGTTTCGGGGAAAGACGCGGACTTCGGCAGCCTTTCAGCAGCGGCATCCCGCCTCTTTCGGCTCCTTACGGTGTCGGGCGCTATCGTAGCCTCGGCCTTCGCAGCGATCGAGGCATCGGCGCAGAGCTTTCCGAACCGGCCGCTGCGGATCGTCGTGCCTTATCCTGCGGGTGGTCCGACCGATGCACTGGCGCGCATCGTAGCGGCAGAACTTCAGGCTGATCTGAAGCAGAATACGATCGTCGAGAACAAGCCCGGGGCATCCGGCGCGATCGGGTCGCGAGACGTAGCGCGATCGGAGCCCGATGGTCATACATTGGTGCTAGGCACCAATCAGACGCACATTACCAACGCCGTCCTCCTGAAGGAGCCGGGCTATCGCCCGATCGAAGACTTCGTGCCCATCGCTGGTCTTGCTGGTTTGCAGCATGCTCTCGTCGTGCCGAAGGGCGCGGTGAAGTCGGTGGCGGATTTGGTTGCCAAGGCGAAAGCAGCGCCGGCCGCGCTCAACTGCGGATCGTCCGGCGTCGGCTCGGCGTCGCACTTGGCACTCGAATTGTTCCAGGCCCGAACCGGCACGCGCGTGACACATGTCGCATTTCGAGGTGCAGCCCCCATGGCGCTGGAGATCGTCGCCGGCCGCATCGACTGCGCGTTCGCGACCTTGCCGTCGGTGCTGGGCCAGATCGAGGGCGGTGAGATGGTGGCACTCGCACTGGCTTCGCCTCAGCGCGCGCCGCAATTGACCGCACTCGGGCTTCTATCCGAAGCGGGCGTTGCCGACAGCGATGCGGATGCGTGGCTGGGGTTGTTCGCCCCACGGGCGACACCGCCCGCGATCGTGAGCCAGCTTTCCAGAACTGTCACGGTCGCGATGCGGCGCAATCCCGTTACTGCCGCCGCGACGAAACTCGGCATGGTCGTCACCGTACGAGACAGCGCTGCATTCTCGAGTTTTCTCGTCGCTGAGAACCGCAAGTGGCTCGATGTTGTCCGCCTCGCCAGCGTGAAGCCGGAATAGGGAGCTGTCCACGCGATCTTCAGCAACTACACCGTCGAGTTGCGCGATGGCGACCAAACCGCCAGAATTTGCGTTCAGAACTTGTCACCAGAACTTGTCGTCAGAAGTCGACCGACGCGCTCGGCCACTCGGCCACAACCACCTTGAACCCCTGGACGGAACCTCTCATGGATGAGCCTTCCGCCCACTCGGCTTCTGCGCCGCCCATCGATCAGGTGCCCCAGGTTTCGCTAGCCACCATCTTCTGGATCTTTTTCCAGATCGGCTCGCTGAGCGTGGGCGGCGGTCTGACCGCTTGGTTGTACCGCGAGGTGGTCGAGAAGCGCCGGCTGATGCCTGAGGCGGATTTCATGGGGGCGCTGACGCTGGCGCAGGTGCTGCCTGGCATCAACATGAGCAATCTGTCGGTCTACGTTGGACAACGGCTGCGCGGGGTGCAAGGGGCCTTGGTCGCGATGCTGGGCCTGACAATCGTGCCGTTCTTCGCGATCATCTTCATCGGTTCGATCTATTCGCGATTTCAAGCCGAGCCCAGCGTGCATCACGTGATGGATGGTCTTGCGGCGACGGCCGTGGCCCTGCTGCTGGCGATGGGAATCAAGGCGATCAAAGTCACCCGGATGCAACCCTTGCCGTTGGGACTGGCGGTCTTGGTGGTGGTCCTGGTCGGTATTCTCCGGTTGCCGATGGTGCCGGTGATTCTCGTGCTGGCACCGCTGAGTGTCTGGCTCGCCTGGCGGGAGATCGAGAAGGAGAGGGCAAACGCCCCGGGGAAGGACGAGCCGGATGCGTGAGATCCTCGCGATAATCTATGTGCTGATGCCCCTGTCGCTCCTCTCCTTCGGCGGCGGAGCGAGCATCCTCGCCCCCATGCATGAGGCCTTCGTAACGCACTATCAGTGGCTGACGTCCCGCGAGTACGTCGACTATTTCGCCATTTCCCGGACGTCGCCGGGGCCCGGCGCTATGCTGGTCACCTTGATCGGCTGGAAGCTCGCCGGATGGACCGGAGCACTCGTCGCCACGATCTCGATATTCCTGCCCTCGTCCCTGCTGTGTTATCGGGTCGCGAAGGTCTGGAACCGGCACCGCGGCACGCCACTCCATCGGGCGCTCGAGCAAGGCCTGCTCCCAATTGGAACGGGCCTTACGATCGCCGGCGCGATCCTGACACAGCATACCGCGGGCACTGGCGCCTTGGGCTGGTTGATCGTGGCTCTGGCAACCGCGGTGATCTTGCTCCGGAATCCCCACCCGCTCGTCCTTTTGGCGTGTGGCGGTACGTTGATGCTGCTGATCCGGCTTCTGATAGGGTGATCGCGGCATACCCACCTTGACGCGCGTCGGCTCGCAGTCGCATAGAGATATGATGGAACGAACGGTCTCCCGCGGGCTAGCGCTCAGCTTGCCCAATGTGCTGACCTACCTTCGAATTGCGGCCGTGCCGGCGTTCGTCGCCAGCCTGACGCTGCTCGAGGGTGATATCGCACGCTACACGGCGTTTGCCCTCTTCGTTGGTGCTTGCCTCACAGATTGGCTCGACGGCTATCTGGCGCGGGCCTGGGAGCAGCAGTCCGCCCTCGGTCGGATGCTGGACCCGATAGCCGACAAGCTGTTGGTCGGCGCGGCTTTGCTGATGCTGGTCCATGATCGCACCATCGACGGCGCGTCGATCTGGGCGGCGGTGATAGTGCTGTGCCGCGAAATCCTGGTGTCTGGGTTGCGGGAATATTTGGCTGAACTCAACGTCAAGGTGCACGTGACACAGCTCGCCAAGTGGAAGACGACCATGCAGATGGTCGCCTTGTCCATTTTGTTGATCGGGCCGACGCTTACTCCCTATCACGTGGGGATCACTGCGATGGGCACGGTCTTCCTGTGGATCGCAGCGCTACTGACGTTGCTTACTGGCTATGATTATCTCAAGGCGGCTCTGCGCCACGCAGTCGATTGGTGAGCCTGCCTATCGGTGGACTTGGCGCGGCAGCAGCCGTGGAACGGAACCAGATGGTCAAGATCGTGTACTTTGCCTGGGTGCGGGAGCGCGTCGGCAAGGCCGAAGAGATGCTCGACATTCCAGCGGACGTAGTAACCGTTGCCGACCTCGTCGTCTGGCTTCGGTCGCGCGGCCCTGAATACATCGCAGCGTTTGCCAAGCCAGAAGTGGTCCGCGCCGCTCTCGACCAGAACCATGTGAAAGCGACAGCGAAGATCGCAGGTGCCCGCGAGATTGCGTTCTTCCCGCCTGTTACGGGAGGCTGATCATGTCCGTCCGTGTGCAGCGCGAAGACTTCGACACGGGCGCCGAGATCAAGCGCCTCATAAATGGCCGCACCGATATCGGCGCTATCGTCACGTTCACCGGTACAGTCCGCGGCGGCGGCGAGCGCGCAATTGCCACCATGACCCTCGAGTACTACCCCGGCATGACCGAAGCAGAACTAGCGCGCGTGGAAGCCGAGGCGCAGGCCCGCTGGCCGCTTCAGGCGAGCCTGATCGTGCACCGTTTCGGCGAGCTGCAGCCCGGCGACAACATCGTGCTGGTCGTCACCGCTTCACCACACCGCAAGGCGGCCTTCGAGTCCGCCGAGTTCTTGATGGATTACCTCAAGACCCGCGCAACCTTCTGGAAGAAGGAAGCGGACGCCGAGGGTAAGGGTGAATGGGTCGACGCCCGCGAAAGCGATGATACGGCCCTTGCCAGATGGGGTGTCATTTCCTGATATTGCTAGGAAAAAAGCTATCGCGCGTGGTGGTGGCTGCTCCATACTTGTGGCGAACTCGACGGCAAGATCAGCGGCCGCAGCCCAGCTTGAAGTTGATCCGCGCTGTCATGTCGTGCGGGCAGTGCGCTCGTCGAAGTCCCATCCGAAGGGGCCCAGGCCGATCAGTTCGCACCGAAATCGTGACCACCGACGCGCTCCCCTTTTTCGGCAGCAGCGACGAACCGAGAAATCGCCTCTATCGATCGATGGTCCTTGAGCAGTGGCGCGTGGCCCTGACCGGCAATGGTCAGTGAGGCGCAGTTCGGATGCCGCGCCAGCATGTCGGTCAGTGTTGCCGTACTCAGGATGTCGGAGTGCTCGCCCCGCACCACCAGCGTAGGCACGTTCGCAAGCGCCATGAACTGCGGCCACAGCTGGGGAATGTCGGCTGTCACCGAAACGGACTTCGAGATCTTGGGGTCGTATCCAGGCGCTGGCCGCCCGTCTTTTTCGTTGTACCAGGCGCGGGCGGCTTCTTCCCATTGCTCCAGAGGCACAGCCGGGAAATGCCGTCGCGACATGTCGGCTATGATCTGCGCCGCATCTTTCCATGTGCTGGGAAGCGGCATCCGTCCGGCGTATCCAGCGATCCGTGCCAGGCCGTCCCGCTCGATGATCGGCCCGATGTCGTTGAGAACGACGGCACCGATGATCGTCGGCTGGAGTGCCGCGATCAGCATCGCCAGGATGCCTCCGCGCGAAGTGCCGACGATGGTGGCGCCATGCAGCCCGGTCATGGCTGCGAAATCGAGTACGTCCTGCGCTTCCACGAGGACGGAGTAGTTCTCCCACTTGGGATCGTAGTCGGAGAGCCCCCGCCCTCTGCTATCCAGCGCCCAAACGGTTCGCGCCGCGGGCCCCGTCGAGAGCGCAACCGCTAGATCGTGAAAATCGCGGCTGTTCCGGGTCAGGCCCGCGAGACACAGGACGGTCGGGCGTGCGGAGCCTGGGGCATCGTAGCAACGCGCATGGAGAATCAGTCCGTCCCGCGCTGAAAACCGGATCGATCGTGCCACGCTATCGGGATTGGTCGCCATGCTCACCGCGTCTCCAGCCTAGAATCGACGTTATGCCTTATAACTTGTGCCGCGCAGTGCTGCCGTAAACCGAGAAGAAATTGAGTGACCCGTTCTTCCGCCATGCTTAGCCTCGTCACCGCAATGTCCATGACGGGCGCGAACGTGCCGTTGGTGAAGTTTTTGTTGTTGTCGATACCGCCGGGTGCGCTGTTGCCCGGACGCTTCTTGTTGGCGGCGGCGGTGCTGGCGGTGTTGGCACGGTACGAGCCGGGGCCGCGCCTCGGTTCGCTCGATGGCCGGCAATGGGCTGCGGTCGCCGTGCTCGGCGTCGTAGGTTCGGTAATGTTCACGTGGTTCGTGCTCGAAGGCGTCCGCCGAACGTCGGGCGCCAGCGCAGGCATCATCTTGTCGGCGCTTCCTGCTGTTGTCGCGATTGCCGGCTTCTCGAGAGGCGAACGGCTACATGCGGGCGAGATCGCGATGATTGCACTTGCCGTTGCGGGCGTAGCACTGATCCAAGGCCAGCCCAACTCGGAAAACGAGGCAACGACTGCCACCTGGCTCGGCAACCTGCTGATCGCCTGCGCCGTGTTGTGTGAGGCGGCTTTTATCGTCGTGGCGCGCCGCATCAGCACCGAGATCGGACCGATGCGTCTGTCCCTCGCCGTTGCCCTCGTAAGTCTGATCGTCTGTGCCCCTTTCGGTTTCACCGAATTTGCAAGTTACGACGGACGCAACCTCCAAATCTCGACGATCCTTCTCTTCGTCTGGTACGCCCTGACCGCCAGCGTCCTCTGCACAGTACTGTGGTATCGCGGCGTAGCGCACATCGAGACGTGGACTGCAGGTCTTGCCACGACCGCTGTTCCGATCTCCGCACTTGCCGTCTCGGTATTGATCCTCGGCGAGCCACTGTCATCCGCGCAATTGGCCGGCGCGATTCTCGTCATCGCGGCAATTCTCGTTGGAACGCTTTCGCGGAAAATCTAGTTCTCGAGCCTTGCTGTACTGCGCGCGCCGACTGGGCAGACGTCACCTCGATGATCGACGATCGACCAGCGGACCGAACACCCGCGCAGCCTCCGCGATAGCGTCCGGCACAGCCTGCCCGTCGAGCAATGGCTGATGCACCGTGACCCATCCGTCATAGCCCGATTGCCTCAAGCTCTCGATCAACGGCCCCGCCGGAATGTCGGACGGTGCATCGAGCGGAACATACATTATGTGCACGAGACCGCGAGCACGTGTCGGAAAGCGATGGCTGCCCGCCGGATCGAGCCGAACGTTCTGGTAGTAGAAATTCACGATGTGCGGCGCCAGACGCTGCACCGCCGCGTTCACGTCGCGCTCTCCGCACGCGAGCAGATTGGCCGGCTCGAACGTAATCCCGAAATTGCGCCGCCCCACACGCGCCACCACGTCTAGCGCCTCGTCGGCCGTCTCGCAAACCGATCCCCAGTGCGTCTGCTGCGCGAGCGATATGCCCCGCTCGGCCGCCTCGTCCGCAACCCGCTGTGCCGCCGCGATGTCGTCCGAGCGTTGGAGCATCACCCGCACGAGCTTGCAGCCGAGGCTGTCAGCGAGTTCGAGATGTGGACCGATATGGCGCAGCACGTCCGGCGCATCGGGTGTGTTCGCCGCCAGCGCCAAATTCCCCATCACCATCGACACCGCGAGCCCCTCGGCATCGATCAGCCGCGCCACCTCGGCGACACGTTCTGTCGGCGTTTCAACGGAAACCTGCGACGCGCGCATCGACAATCCAGCGAACCCGGCAGCCTTCGCCGCAGGCGCCAACGCCTCGATCGTCATGTCGGCGCGATCCTTGCGGCTCGACGACTCCGCGATCCGCGTCGATAGGGAAAGTTTCACGCCCTTTGTCGCTCCTGCGTGCAACTTCTACTGAGGCACTACGCCCGCCGCCTTGAGCAGCGGCAACCATCGCGCCGTCTCTGTTGCCAGATGCTTACGCAGCGCCTCTGGCGTAGCGCGCTCGCGCGGCATCACATCGATCCCGACGTTGCCCATCCGCTCCTTAACCATCTGATCGACGGTTGCCGCCTGCAACGCAGCGGAAAGCTTGTCGACGATCGGCTTCGGAGTGCCCTTCGGGGCATAGAGGCCGAGCCAGATCGTCACGACGAGATTGTCGAACCCGAACGAGGTCACCGTCGGCACGTCGGGCAGCGTCGGCTGCCGCTGCGGCGACGTCACCGCCAGCGCCTTGATATCGCCGGTGCTCGAGGCACCGATGACGTTGACGGGTTGGTCGCACATGAAGTCGATCTGCCCGCTGATGACATCGTTGAGCGCCGGCCCCGCACCACGATAAGGCACGCCCCGGATCTCCGCGCCGATCGCGCTCGTGAACAGCACGCCGCACAGATGCGCCGCCGAGCCGACACCCGCATGGCTGAACGTGAGCTTCCCCGCGTTCGCTTTTGCATGTGCTACGAACGCTGCGAAATCCGTGACGGGAAGTCCCTTTCGCGTGACGAACACCATGGGATTGTCGGCCACGACGCCGATCGGCTCGAAGTCGTTGACCGGATCGAACTTGAGGTTCGCGTACATGGCAGGCGCGGTCGCCATGCCGATGTGATGCAACAGGATGGTGTAGCCGTCTGGTTTGGCTGCGGCGGCACGCGCCACGCCGATCGTGCCACCAGCGCCGCCGACATTCTCGACGAGGATCTGCTGGCCGAGTGCGGCAGACATGCCCTGCCCGAACACCCGTGCGATCACATCGCCGGGCCCGCCTGCTGCAAACGGCATGATGAGTGTGATTTGCCTGGTTGGGTAATCCTGCGCCGAAGTTGGTCCGGCGGACGCGACCAACACTGCACAAAGATATCCGAGCAATCTGTTCCGCATACAGCCCTCCCCGATGTGTGGGCGCTGCCCTGCGTGCTCGATGCCGCCGACGCCCCGGCAGCACACTAACACCTGGATGATCTTACGGGCTACCTTGAGCAGTATCCCCTGCGAGTAGAACGCCAAGGGCGATCTCACTGGTCGGATGATGCTCGGGCGCGAAGGCGCATCAGGCCTTGTCGGCGGGGCGCTTGGTCGGCGTCAGCCTGATCACCACGTCGATGTGCGCGATCGCATAACCTTCGGGCGGCTTCGGCAGATTGCTGAGACCGATCTCGTTGTCGGGAATATCGACGACGTCGTGCCGGTCCTCGAAATAGAAATGATTGTGGTTCGACGTATTCGTATCGAAGTAGGTCCGCGAGCCTTCGATCGCGAGTTCACGTACGAGCCCAGCTTGCCGGAAATGGTGCAGCGTATTGTAGACCGTCGCTAGCGAGATCTTGGATCCCGCGGCCGTTGCCTCCATGTGCAGTTCTTCGGCCGTCACGTGACGATCGCCCTTGAACAGCATTTCAGCCAGGGCCGCCCGCTGCCGTGTTGGACGCAATCCGGACCGGATGAGAAAGCGCCTGAAATCCGGACGGAGGCGATGAGCCGGTTGGGTCACGACGAGTAATCCTTAGAGGTATAAGATCTGACTGGATCTTGAAAGCCGCCGCCGCCCCGCGTCAAGCACTATGTTTTCGAACTATTCTAAGAACAAACATGCGTTTCCTTGCGTCGGTCGACACCGATCGGGCCTTCGGCAGATCCGCGCCCCGCTGAACTTCCCGCATCGGCTAGCATCTCCTGAGCCTTTGATCCGAACTGACATCGACTTGAAATGGCCTCGGCCCGGGTGCAGTGTCCCGGCGCGGCCCCAACGGCCGAACCATTGGGCGCGCCGTCTGCTGCCCGCAAATTCCCGAGAGGACCTCATGTACAAGCTGTATTACGCCCCCGGCGCTTGCTCGCTGTCGCCCCATATCGTGCTGCGCGAAGCCGGCCAGGACTTCAAGATGGTGAAGGTCAACCTCGCCGAGAAGAAGACCGAGGACGGCGGCGACTTCTGGGCCAAGAACCCCGGCGGCTACGTTCCCGCCCTCGAGGCGGCCGACGGCACGATGGTGACCGAAGGCCCGGTCATCGTGCAGTACATCGCCGACAAGGCCGGCAAGCTGGCCCCCGCCTACGGCACGGCTGAGCGCTACAAGCTGATGACCTGGCTGAATTTCATTACTTCGGAACTGCACAAGGGCTTCTCGCCGCTGTTCAACGCCAAGGTCCAGGACGAGTCCAAGGCCGTCCTGAAGGATCGGCTTAAGCATCGCCTCGGGGTCGTCGACAAGCATCTGGCCTCGAACCAGTTCTTGCTCGGCAAGGAATTCACAGTAGCCGACGCCTACTTGTTCACGTGCCTGAGCTGGACGAAGCGCCCCGCGATCTCGATCGACCTCGCCAAGGAGTTCCCGAACCTTGCGGCGTACTTCGCCCGCGTCGCTGCCCGACCGGCAGTCGCGGAGGCAATGAAGGCTGAAGGCCTTTCCTGAGCCAGCAGGCCGAAGGCATCGCCTGATGGCTCCGGTGTCAGACCCGCCCCGGGTCTGACACCATTCGCGACGCCTATCTGATCGTCTGCCGCCTCAATTGCTCCAGTTTTCGTTGTCTTACCTTTTCCGCTGCCCGGCTTGCCTGGACAGTGTTGGCTAGGTTGTGCTGAGTGGCAGCCTGATCGGGGCCGAGCCGGCCCTTTGTTTGAAGTCTCGTTGATTGGTTCCCTCAAGCGATGATTTTCGCGTTCCGTTCGTCGAGTTTGCCTCCAGCGGATCGGCTCACCGCCGCGCAGCGAGTCCTCTGGCCTATCCCGCGCCTCCGAAGTGTCGCGCTTTGTGCGATCGCCCTCGTATCAGCTGGCTGCTCCGCGACCCTGGAACGGATTGCTGTCCCGGAAAAGTTGGCAGACGCAGCCCAGGTCGATGGAATGTCCGAGATCCGTGTCTGGGGCGACGACGCTGAAGCGGCGGCCAAGCGTTTCATCGCTTCGGACGCCCAGCGTCTCCGCGCGAAGTACACCGCCGTGCCGGCGCGCCAGCCGGTCGTGTCGAACCTTCTCGCGATCTCCGGCGGTGCGGACGACGGCGCATTCGGCGCGGGCTTGCTCTACGGTTGGGGGCAATCCGGTACGCGGCCGCAGTTCGACCTCGTCACCGGCATCAGCGCCGGCGCGTTGATTGCGCCGTTCGCCTTTATCGGCGCCGACTACGATCGCCAGCTGAGCGAGATCTTCACCCGCTATGACAGCGGCGAGATCTATCAGGCCAACATTCTCGCCGGCTTGCTCGGCGGTCCCGGCCTCGCCAAGAACGATCCTTTGAAAAAGTTGATCGCGGGCTACGTCGACGCGAAGATGCTATCCCGCATCGCCGAGGAGCGTGCCAAGGGCCGCACCCTCCTCATCGGCACCACGAACATCGACAGTCAGCGTCCGGTGTTCTGGGACATCGGGAGAATCGCCCAGAGCGGCCATCCGCGCGCGGTCCAGCTCACACGGGACATCTTGCTCGCATCTGCCGCGATCCCGGGCGTATTTCCGCCTGTTCGCATACGGGTGAAGGCCGACGGCAAGGACTATGACGAATTGCACGTCGATGGCGGCACGACACGCGAAGTGTTCTACACGCCGGGCAATTTCACGTTCAAAGAACTGGATGCGCAGATCGGTCGCAAGATTACGCGTCGTCTCTATGTCATTCGCAATGGCAAGCTCGATCCGGAGTGGGAAGCGACCGAGGAAACCGCGCTTGCCATCGGCGCGCGCTCGATGACGACAGTGTTGAAGAACCAGACCATCGGCGATCTCATACGAATGCATTCCAAGGCGCGTGCTGAAGGGATCGATTATAACCTCGCGTATATTCCATCGGCGTTCAAGGCACCGCGTCCCGGGCCTTTCGATCGCGTATATATGCAGACGCTTTATGCCGCCGGGCTTCGGCTCGGTCGCGAAGGCTACCAGTGGGCGAAAGCACCGCCCGGACTGATACAGTAGACGTCGTCTGTTCCCGCTGCCACCGAGCCAGCACCGCACGACTGTCGGCTCGAGTTTCGGGTTTCTCAGCGAACCTCGACGACCTCGACGGCCCCACCCAGCGGTACCGCGCCAAGCTGCCGGTCCCAGTCGGCACGGTTCCGCATTTCGCCCGTGTCGCGGAGGCGCCTGAGCTTACTGAGGTCGATGCTCGCATTCACCCAGCAGGGCGCATTGAGCTCGCCTTCCGCGATGATGCCGTTCATCGACAGCCCGATATCCGGCGGCACGAGCATGGCGGCCGCTCCGGAATTGCGGTCCACGGCCGGCGACCACGCGGATTCCCCGACGGTCGACGACGTCACTGCAACGATCTGGCTCTCGAGCGCCCGCGCCATCGCGCCGTTGCGCACGCGATGGAAGCCCGACATGTTTTCTGTGCACGACGGCACGAGCAGGATCTCCGCGCCCGCGTCGACTAGCGCGCGGACGAGCAGCGGAAACTCGCAATCGTAGCAAATGGCGATCCCGATGCGCCCGATTGGGGTGTCGAACACCTTTTGGCCCTGCCCCGCGCTCATCCCCCAATCGTGCTCGAACGGCGTCAGAATAAGCTTCTCCTGCACGCCTTCGCCCCCCTTCGGCCCGTACAGCCGCGCTGCGTTGACGTACCCGTCGGCACGCCGCTCGGGCCCACTCGGCGCGAGGATGAAGACGTCGTGCGCCGCGGCGAGTTCACGCCAGACCTGAGCCGCGTTCTCCGCACGATCAGCCACAGCGGCCAGCGTCTGCTGCAGATCGGCCACTACTTCCGCACCGGCCGTCGCGGCGATCTCGATCGCTCCATACTCAGGGAATACGAGGAGTTTCGCGCCGGCGGACGCGCCGTTGCCGACCCAGTGCGCCACCTTGATCGCCCACTCCTGGAACGATTGTGGTCGCTCGATCGGGTATTGAGCGGCCGCGACCGCAAACAGGCGTTCGGAGAATGCCGTCACAGCGCTTTCATCCAGAATTGCATGGGCTTCTCGGTCTCACATTCCATGCCGATCTCTTTCCAGCTGTACGAGCCGATGAGGCTCTCGACAGGAGCGTACCCGCGTTTGCGCCAGAAAGCGTCGAGCGGTTTGTATGCTCTGGGCGCGCGCGGATCGTCGGGCCCGCGAACGACACCGCAGAATGCGATCTGCGTGTATGGTCCGCGAGGCCCGCGACAGGCGCGTGCATGCGCCTCCCGCCGTTCGAAGAAAGCGTGACCGATGCCCCGCCCGCGATAGCCCGGCAACAGCACCGATTCCCCGCAATAGAATGTTTGCTCTGGATCGAACCCACACGCCGTGAACAGTTTCGCGAACTGCGGCGTATGGCCGGTGAGCGGCGCGGCGGTGGCAGCTCCGACGATAGCTTCTCCGTTCCGCGCCACGACCACGACAGCGTCCTGGGTTGCAGCGAACTCCGTCAGGTACCGCTGCTCGTAATCGAGTGTCCCGTCATAGAGATACGGCCAGGCGCGGAACACGTCGATCCGCAGCCGGGCGACATCCGCCAGGCAATCCGTCAGTGCCGCACCGTTGATCGATGCGACAGAGAGCGAACCCATCCCGGCCATTTCACGCCTCCGCACTGACCTGCATGATCCAGTCGGTGAGGTTGTAGTACGTGGTGACGCGCCGGATCTTAGCCCCGCCGACCGCGAAGAACGTTCCAGCAGGCAGGCCGTAGCGCTGACCCTTGGCGTCCGGCAGGCCGGTTTCGGTCACGAGATACTTGCCGCGCACGTTGAACTCGGCCGCCGCGCGCGAGCCGTCTGTGTTGACCATCACAGTCACGCCGTCGAGTTGCTCTTCGTAATGATGCGCCATGCGCGCTAGAAACGCCTTGAAGCGCTCCTTGCCCTCCCGCCGTTCGCCCTGGTTCACGTCGTGGATCACGTCGTCGGCCAGACAGGCGAGCATGCCGTCGTGATCGCCCTTGTTGAAGGCATCGAAATACGCGGCGATGAGAGCCTGGGTTTGCTTCGCAGATGTATCCACTGATGTGCTCACTTCTTGATATCGCCCGATTTGATTGCACCGGGCGTCCAACTCGTTTCGTCGGCGTGTTGCTTTCCGTCGGGCGACCAGAGGTGGGTAACGTTGCATTGCTTAACGCCAGCTTGTCCGTCGCAGAATGCTTTGAGTGACGCAAGCAGCGCTTCACGCGTCGGAGCACCGCAAACGGCGCTGGTGAAGTGCACTTCGCTCAGTTGTACGCCCATCATTCCGGCCCAGCCGACGGGTTCACAAGCCGTGACCGCGAAGCATGCGCCTTGGCCTGCTTTGCGGAGGCAACGCTTACGTGCACAATCGATGGCGGTCTGCACCGATACCGAGAGGCAGAACTCGACGGCCGCTTCCGGTGCCTGCACGAGAGCAAAGGCCTGGGGCACGTTCTTGATTCTCTGGGCGGTGGCGGGCATCGCCAGCAGAGCCAACCCGGTCATGGCGCAGATCGCGGCGGGCAGCGCGCGAAAGTGTTCGATCATGCACGATTTCCCATGTCGTTCGGAGAAGTGCGTCCTGCAGCACGGCGGAAGGGCAAGATCAAGCCCGCGCTGCCGACGAGCGGTAGTATCGAGGGATCGGGGCGAGTGGAACTGCCGAGCGGCTCTGGCCCCGCGACGCATAGAACCCGTTCCAGTGACATTTTGAGCGAACTATACCCCTTCGGACCGGCAGGCGCGACTGCAGAGTCGGGCACACCCGGATAGGCTTCGCGCCGCCTCGCATCGAGGCGATCGCCGAATGCATTGACCAGGCGCAATCGCGGGGCGCCAGCATACCAGCCCTTCGATAATCTCTGCGCGGTGTCGATTGGCTCTACCGACCCCTTCAACCTCTGCCGGCGCGCACCTACATTGGAAAAAGTCGGCGCGCCGTGTGGGCGTCGAATCGGAAATTGAACGCAGTCCGCAGTGTCGCTTCGGGGCAGATGGGGACGGGTGGAGGACAATATGAATTTGGATCGCTATACGGACCGCGCCAAAGGCTTCATTCAATCGGCACAGAGCCTCGCTCTTCGCGAAGGCCATCAGCAACTCGCGCCAGAGCACCTCCTGAAGGTCCTGCTGGAAGACGACGAAGGCATGTGCTCCGGCTTGATCGCGCGCTCGGGCGCCAGCGCCAAAACCGCTCAGGTGGGCGTCGAGCGGCTTCTCGCCAAGCGTCCGAAGGTTTCGGGTGGCGGCGCAGGCCAGATCTACATGGCGCCGGAGTTGGCGCGCATACTCGATGCAGCCGAGAAGATAGCCGAGAAGTCGGGCGACAGCTATGTCACCGTAGAGCGACTCCTGTTGGCGCTCGCACTCGACAAGAGTACCGACGCCGGCAAGGTTCTCGCGGAAGCGGGCGTTCAGGCGGACCGTGTAAACGATGCGATAAACCAGATCCGCAAGGGCCGGACAGCGGACAGCGCCAATGCCGAAGCCGGCATGGAAGCACTGAAGAAGTACGCCCGCGATCTCACTGCTGCAGCGTCAGAAGGTAAGCTCGATCCAGTCATTGGCCGCGACGAAGAGATCCGCCGTACCATTCAGGTTCTGTCGCGCAGGACCAAGAACAACCCTGTTCTGATCGGTGAACCCGGCGTCGGCAAGACCGCAATCGCCGAAGGTTTGGCGTTGCGCATCATCAAGGGCGACGTCCCCGAGAGCCTCAAGGATAAGAAGTTGCTCGCGCTCGACATGGGCTCTCTGATCGCTGGCGCTAAGTATCGCGGTGAGTTCGAGGAGCGTCTCAAAGCCGTGCTGTCCGAGGTGCAGTCCGAGGAAGGTCGCATCATCCTGTTCATCGACGAGCTTCACACCATCGTCGGCGCAGGCAAATCGGAAGGTGCAATGGATGCCGGCAACCTGCTGAAGCCCGCCCTCGCGCGCGGCGAGCTGCACTGCGTCGGCGCGACGACCCTGGACTAATACCGCAAGCACATAGAGAAGGAC
>LNFM01005075.1_pt1 | contig 30102 bp, 25 predicted proteins | sample 596031 | NCBI WGS metagenome assembly LNFM01 (sample SAMN04254537, study PRJNA301005) | activated carbon metagenome | isolation source: dual media filters at the Ann Arbor, Michigan drinking water treatment plant | place: USA: Ann Arbor
ACGAGGCCGATCGAGTTGCGCGCGACCGCACCGGCGCCCGTGACCAGCGTGAGCGGGAAGTGGCCGACGACGGTGGCGACCGTGGTCATCAGCACCGGCCGCAGGCGCGTCGACGCGGCGACCTTGACCGCCTCGAGCTTGGACAGACCCAGGGCCTGCTGCGCGTTGGCGAACTCGACGATGAGGATGCCGTTCTTCGCGACCAGGCCCACCAGCGTGACCAGCCCGACCTGCGAGTAGATGTTGAGCGTGGTCGTCCAGCCCTCGGTGAGCTCGAACGTCATGCCCGGCGGGCCCGCGAACTTGAGGAACGTGAACGACAGCGCCCCGAACATCGCCAGCGGCACCGAGCCGGCGAGGATGACGAACGGATCGCGGAACGAGTTGAACTGCGCCGCGAGCACCAAGAAGATGAGCAGCAGGGCCAGGCCCATCGCCGGCAGGAACTTGCCGGCCTCCTGCCGGAGCTGCCGCGACTCGCCGGTGTAGTCGATGCGGTAGCCCGGCGGCAGGATCCGCGTCGCGGCGTCCTCGAGCACCTGCAGGCCGCCCTCGAGCGATCGCGTCGCGATGCCCGAGAGCTTGACCGCGTTGAGCTGCTGGAAGCGGTTGAGCGTGCGGGGCTCGATGCCCTCCTCGATGCTCGCCACCGCCGAGAGCGGCATGAGCGTGCCGTTCGGGCCGGTGATGTGGATCTGCGCCAGCTGCTCGGGCGTGAGCCGCGAGGCCCGCTCGATCTGCGGGATGACCTTGTAGGCGCGACCGTCGAGATCGAACCGGTTGACGAAGTTGCCGCCGACCATCGCCGCGATGTCGGCCCCGACCTGCTGCATGCTGAGGCCCATCGACGCGACCTTCTCGCGGTCGATGTGGATCCGCGCGTTGGCCTGATCGATGCGCACGTCCATGATCGGCGGGAACGCGAACTGCCCGCTGTCCGCCGCCTCCTGGACGATCTGGTCGGCGAACCGCAGCAGCTCCTCGTGGCTGGCGGTCGACGCGATCACGAACTCGACCGGGAAGAACCCCGAGGTCGGCAGCGCCGAGGGCAGGAACACCGGCGCGCGCAGGCCGGTGATGCCCGCGAGCTTCGTGTTGATCTCGTGCTGGATCGGGAAGACCTCGCGATCGCGCTCCTCCCACGGCTTCAGCAACATGCCGCCGAAGCCGCCGCTGGCGAACGTGATCTGGAAGCTGTGGTCGAACTCGGGCGCCGAGGCGAACACCTCGCCGACCTGATCGGTGTAGTGCGTGACCTGCTCGAGCGTCGCGTTGGCCGGCACGTCGATCGCCCCGAAGATGACGCCCTGATCCTCGTTGGGCGCCAGCTCGGTGGGCGAGAACATGTACATCGGCACCGTCAGCAGCGACAGCACGATCCACACCGTGTAGACGGCCGGCCGCGCCCGCAGCGTGGCCGCGAGCATGCGGCTGTACGTGCGCCGCAGGGCCTCGAAGCCACGGTCGATGGCGCGCGACAGCCAGCCCTGCGAGTGCTCGGCCTTCAGCAGGTTGGCGGCCATCATCGGCGACAGCGTCAGCGCGACGATGCCCGAGATGAACACCGCGCCGGCGAGCGTGAACGCGAACTCGCGGAACAGCGCGCCGGTGAGCCCGCCCTGGAAGCCGATCGGCGCGTAGACGGCCGCCAGCGTGATCGTCATCGCGATGATCGGCCCCACCAGCTCGCGTGCGCCGAGCATCGCCGCCTCGCGCGGCGTCTTGCCCTCGCGGATGTTGCGCTCGACGTTCTCGACCACGACGATCGCGTCGTCGACGACCAGGCCGACCGCGAGCACCACCGCGAGCAACGTGAGCAGGTTCAGGGTGAACCCGAGCACGGACATCAGGAACACCGCGCCGACCAGCGACACCGGGATCGCGACCAGCGGCACCAGCACCGAGCGCGCCGAGCCGAGGAACAGGAAGATCACCAGGATGACGATGAGCACCGTCTCGGTGAGGGTCGTGACGACCTCGTCGATGGCGCTGTCGATGTACTTGGTCGAGTCGAAGGCGATCTCGGCCTGCATGCCGGTGGGCAGCTCGGCCTTGATCAGCGCCATCTCGTCGCGGACCGCGGCGATGACGTCGAGCGAGTTGGCGTTGGGCAGCACCCATACGCCCATGAACACGGCCTTGGTCCCCGAGAACCGGACCTCTTGGTCGTAGTTGTCGGCGCCCATCACGACGTCGGCGATGTCCTCGAGCCGGACCACCGCGTCGCCCGAGCGGCGCACGACGATCCGACGGAAGTCCTCGACGGTGGCGAGGTCGGTGGCGGCGGTGAGGTTGACCTGCACCAGCGCGCCCTTGGTCTGGCCGACCGCGGCCAGGTAGTTGTTGGCGGCCAGCGCGGCGCGGACCTGGGCCGGGCTCACGTCGAGCGCGGCCATGCGGTCGGGCTTGAGCCACGCCCGCAGCGCGAAGGTGCGGTTGCCGAGGATCTCGGCCCGCTGCACGCCGTCGATCGCCGACAGCCGCGGCTGGATCACCCGCAGCAGGTAATCCGTGACCTGGTTCTCCTCGAGGATCGTCGAGCCGAAGGTCAGGTACATCGCCGCGATGCGGCCGTCCGACGGCTCGATCGAGATCGCCGGGACCTCGGCCTCGGGCGGGAGGTCGGCGCGGACCTGGTTCACGCGGGCGCTGATGTCGGCGAGCGCGTCGCTGGCGTCGAAGTTGAGCTCGAGCCGGACGTTGATCGTGGAGACGCCCTGGACGCTCTGCGACTCGATGAAGTCGATGCCGTCCGCGGCCGCGATCGATCGCTCGAGCGGCGTGGTGATGAAGCCGCGCACCAGCTCGGCGTCGGCGCCCACGTACGCGGTGCGCACGGTGACCGTCGCGCTCTCGAGCTTGGGGTACTGGCGGACGTTGAGCGAGCGGATCGCCTGCAACCCCGCGATCATGATCACGAGATTGACGACGATGGCGAGCACCGGTCGCCGGATGAAGAGGTCGGTGAAGCCCATGGCTCGACCCTCTAGCGGTTCTCGGGCGTCGGGGTCAGCGACGCGGTGAGGACCTTGGTGTTGTCGATGTAGACCTTGGCGTTGTTGCGGAGCTTGAACGCGCCCGCGACCACGAGCTCCTGGCCCGCCGCGACGCCGTCCGTCACCGCGACGAAGTCGCCGCGACGCTCGCCGAGCCGCACGAACTGTTGCCGCGCGACCATGACCGTCTGCCCGTCGGGCCCAGTGGCGCTGCTGCCGTCGGTCGCCGGCTCGATCACGAACACGGAGTCGCCGTACGTCGCGTAGACGATCGCCGTCGCCGGCACCGCGACGACCGGGACCTGCTCGTTGCGGAGCAGCGCGACGTTCACGAACATGCCGGGGTGGAAGTCATCGTCGGCGTTGGTGATGGTCGCGCGCAGCTTGGTGGTGCGGGTGACCGGGTCGACCTTGGGGTCGATCGCGACCACCTCGCCGTGGCCGGTGAAGTCGGGGCGACCCGTCACCGTGACGCGGACCTTCATGCCCAGGGTGACCTGCTCCTGCTGCGGCAGGTCGAAGTCGACGTACACGCCCTCGACCGACTCCAGTGTCGTGAGGACCGTCCCGGGGTTGAGGTACTGACCGAGGTCGACCTCGCGGATGCCCAGGCGACCGGAGAACGGCGCGCGGATCGTCTTGCGCGCGATCTGGGCCTTCAGCACCTCGACCTCCGCGGTCGCCGATTCCCACGCCGACTCGTCGGCGTCGATCTGCGCTTGCGAGGTCGCGCCCGACGCCGCGAGTGCGCGCGCGCGCTTGGCCGTCGTCAGCGCGAGGTTGCGCCGCACCTGGGCCGAGCTGAGCTGCGCCTTCTCGACCCGGGCATCGAGCTGCAGCAGGACCGCGCCCTTCTCGACGGTGGCCCCCGAGGTGAACTGGATCGCGCTCACGACCCCCGCGACCTCGGTACTGATCGCGACGCCCTTGCTCGACGCGACCGTGCCGACCGCCGGGATGCTCGCCTCCCACTGCTGGTCGCCGGCGACCGCCGTGCTCACCGCCTCGGGCGGCGGCCCCGACTCGGCCATGGCCTCACCCATCGAGATGAGCGATGCGATCTGCGAGTACTTGACGTAGACCAGCCCACCGATGACCGCTAGGAGTCCGAAGATCGTGACGAGATAGCGCATGGGTGTCGCGGCCCTATTAGCAAATCGTCACGTGGGGTCGAGGGGTTACTTCGTCACGGCTTGGTGAAGGGGGTCTCCGTGGCGCGCCCGACCATCTGGGCGGGGCCGATGGCCGCGGTCGGAGCGCCCACCTCGGGGGCCTGATACCGTCGCTGCATGCGCCGCTTCCTGCTCGCCACCGCCCTCGCGGTCGGCTGCTTCTCCGAGGCCGACGACTCACCTGCCGGTGGCACCGACGCGACCCCGTGCGATCCCGGGGTCATCCGCGCGTGCTCGTGCGACGACGGTGCGGTGGGCAACCAGGTGTGCCTCGACGACGGCAGCGGCTACGACGCGTGCGTCTGCGGCGATGCGACGGATGGCATGAGCTCGACGACGTCCTCGATGGACACGACCGCGTCCAGCACGGTCTCGACCGTCACGAGCGACCCGACCGATGCGAGCTCCTCCGGGTCCGCCGCCGACAGCAGCGGAAGCAGCGACACGGGGACCGCCTGCACCCATCGCGTGTTCGTGACGTCGACCGAGACCGACGGCGCCATCGGCGGCCTCGACCTCGCCGACGCGAGGTGCCAGGCGGACGCCGACTCGGTCGGGCTGGCCGGCACATGGTTCGCCGTCCTCTCGGACGCCGGCAACTCCGCGGCCTCGCGCTTCGACCTGTGCGGCGACGTGGTGCTCGCGAACGTCGGCGACGGGATTCCGGGTCCGCGGATCGCCACGGCCGAGACCTGGTGGACGGCGCAGCACGAGGCGGCGATCGACCGCGACGCGGCCGGCGTAGCGGTGACCGGCACGGTGTGGACGGGCACCAACACGAGCGGCTCGGCCGATGCGTCGACCTGCATCGATTGGTCGACGGACGACGCCAAGACCGGGGGCAAGTTCGGCTCCGTCGAGGCCATGGACGGCGCGTGGATCGACACCGCGGTGCAGACCTGCTCTGCGCCGCGACGCCTGTACTGCATCGAGCTCGCGAGCTGACGGCGCGCTACGGCGGCTGCGGACTCGCCGTTGCCGACCCGAGGTGCCCGCGCGCGTGGGCGTGGGTGAACTCGGCGCCGTAGAAGAAGATCTGCGCCGAGTAGTACACCCACAGCAGCATCACGACGATCGAGCCCGCCGCGCCGTAGCTCGACGCGACGTCCGCGTGCGAGAGGTACATCCCGACGCCGAACTTGCCGAGCAGGAACAACGCCGTGGTGACGGTCGCGCCCAACCACACGTCGCGGAAGCGGATCGTCGTGTCGGGGAGCACCTTGAAGATCATCGCGAACAGGGCAGTGACGATCACGAACGAGATGCCCTCGCCCATCAGGCGCCACAGCAGCGGCGCGCCGGGGACCCAGCCGACGACGTGGCCGAGGGCCGCGAGGGCCGCGCTCAGCACGAGCGACACCATGAGCAGGAACGCGACCCCGAACACCATCGACAGCGACACGAACCGCCGCCGCAGGAAGTCGACGACGCCGGCGCCCGGGCGCGGCGGCACGTTCCAGATCGCGTTCATCGACGACTGCAGCTCGCCGAAGACACCGGTCGCGCCGAACAGCAGGATGCCGAGGCCGACCACCGTCGCGAGCAGCCCGCTGCGCGGCTTCGCGGCGCCCTCGACCATCGACTCGACCGTCGCCGCGCCCTCGTGGCCCAGGACGCCGCCGAGCTGATCGGAGATGGCGCCGCGCGCCGCGTCCTCGCCGAACACGAACCCGGCGACCGCGATCACGACCAGCAGCAGCGGTGCGATCGAGATCGCCGCGTAGAACGCGAGTGACGCGGCGAGCCGGGACGCATCGTCGGCGTCCCAGTCCTTCGCTGCCTGCACGAACAGACCGAGCACCGCTCGGAGTCGACGCTTCATGACGCCCGCTCCTCCAGCCACACCAGCGTCGTCGTGGTGACGAACGCGGCGTCCTCCTCGGTGATCTCGGCGCGGGCCTGGTCGCGGGCGGCCTTCGCGAGGGCCGGCAAGAGGATCTCCGCGCGCACGCGGGCGTCGCCGAGGCTCTCGCGCTCGCGCTGGACGATCTGCGCCGCCTCGTCGGGGTCGCGCGCGATGAGGCGCTGGTAGTAGCCGACGCTGCTCGGCAACGGGCGAGTGTCACCGAGGATGATCCCGAGCAGCTCGAGCCCGGGCACGTGACGGCCCGCGACTGCGAGGCAGAGCGTCAGCGGGGTCGCGACCGCGAGCCCTGCGGGGCCCCAGATCCACGTCCAGAACACCGCGGAGATCAGCAGCGCGAGCGACGACACGCCGACGTGCCGCCCGATCACGAGCGGCTCGACGAAGTAGGCGAAGACGACGTCGAGGACGACGAACAGCGCGACGGTCTGCAGCGTCGCGGTCCAGCCGACCGAGGTCGCGAACGCGAGCGCGAGCGGCAGCATCATCGCCACGATCGACCCGACGTACGGCACGAAGCGCAGCACGACGGTGAGCGCGCCCCACAGCACCGGGTAGGGCACGCCGATCGCCCACAGGCCCAGGGCGACCAGCACGCCGACCACCGTGTTGATCAGCGACTGCACGAGCAGGAATCGGCTGACGCCGGTGGAGACGTCGTCGAGCAGACGCGTGGTCATCGTGACCTGGTGGGATCCGGCCAGGCGGATCAGGCGATCGCGGATGTCCTCGCGACGCGCGAGCATGAAGGCGACGAGCACGAGGACGAGCACCGCGCTCGCGGCGGGCTCGACCAGCGGGCCCAGCGTCTCGCGGAGCACGTCGAACGCGGAGCGGACCGCCGGCGCCTCGACCTGATCCGGCCCGGGATCGTCGAGCTCGGCGCTGACGGTGGCCACGCTCTGCTCGAGGCGCTCGAGCGCGCCCTCGCGCGAGCGAAGCGCGTGGATCTTCCCCCGCACCGCGACCGCGTAGTTCCCGGTCTCGGCCGCGAGTTCGCCGACCTGGACGACCATCGCCGAGGCCCCCGCGACGAGCACCGACAGCAGCGTCGCCATCGTGACCACGACCGCGAGCGGCCGGGGGAAGCGGCGCCGCTCGAGGGCGCGGACGATCGGGGTGAGCACCACCGCGAGCACCATGCTGAACGCCAGCGGCATCAGCAGGGTCTGCGCGGCCCAGAGGATCGCGACGACGAGCGCGATGCCCACGCCCGCGACGAGCAGCGTCGCCCCGGGCACGGACGACAGGGCGAGGGACGGCGGCGATCGGCGGGACACGGCTCGGGTGGCGCATTGCGAGAACCGTGCGAGCCGGCGGGCGCGCCGACACACGGATCCTCATCGCACGCATCGCCCGGCGCACGTGCGTCGGCGCGCGCGTGGGCGCGACCGCCCGCATGCCACCCCGCGAAGCGCTGCGACCCGGGTGGGCGCCGTCCTTGCACAGGCGCAGGACCGCAATGCACGAGAACCCCGCCAACACCCCGAGCCTCCCCGGCACCCCGAGCTCCTCCGACACGGAGACCGCGGCCAAGGAGCGCGAGCAGTTCCTCTCGCTGCTGTCGAGCTTCGACGAGGCGATGCTCGTCACGCTGCGCGACGACACCTCGCTGCACGCGAGGCCCATGCGCATCGCCCGGGCCGGCTCGGGCGGAGATCTGTGGTTCGCGACCGCGATCGAGTCGCAGAAGGTCGAGGAGGTTCGCACCACCGAGTCGTGCGCCGTCACGCTGCAGCGCCCGCGGGCATTCCTGACGATCTCGGGTTTGGCGGAGGTCGTGCGTGACCGCGAGCTGATCGCCGAGCTGTGGCAGGAGAGCTGGCGGCTGTGGTTCCCCGAGGGTCCCAACGGCGCGTCGCTGTGCCTGATCCACGTGGTGCCCGAGCACGCAGAGTATTGGGACAACACGGGGATCAAGGCGTGGCGGTTCATGCTCGGGGCCGCGTTCGCGGCGCTGCGCGGGAGGACGCCGGAGGCCGCGGGACCGGAGCTGCACGGGAAGGTGGCGCTGTAGGGGGCGGGAGGAACGTCGTTTCGTTTGCGACCTCGATCCCCGTCGCCGCTCGGCTTGCGCCGTGCGACGAACGGGGATAGCCAAGAACCTCCCCAACCCGTGCGCGACCCAGAACGACCAGGTGGAGACGCTGTGCGAAGTGCCGTAGTCGGCGCGATCGTCTGCGCCATGGCTGGCCCGTGGCAGATTGCGTGTGCCGATCGCGACGTGACGACCAATGCCTCGGGGACCTCGTCGTCGACGGGCGCGGTGGGGTCGACCGGATGGACGCCGGTATCCGGCGACTCGACAGCGGCAGAAGGCGCAACGACGGCGGGCAGCGGCGCGCAGGATCTCTACATCGACTGCCGACCCATCTTCTACGACCCATCGCCTTCCGCCCCGTACGAGTGCACGCAGACGTACGGCGCCTTCCCCTCCGAGCACTGGAGTTCGTTCGCATGCAACGTGTGCCTGTGCGTGGAGTCCTGCGAGCAGTCCAGCGACTGCATCGATCGTGGAGCCCCGGTGCCGCCGAGCTGTGTTTCAACGGCGGCGAATCCGGATTTTCGCCTTTGTGCGCTGCTCTGCGAGGACGACGGCGACTGCCCGGGCGAGATGGTCTGCCTGCCGTCCATGCACCTCGGTGACAGCGCGTGCTTTCTCCCGTGGACGAAACCGGCGTGCTGCGAGTCGCCCGAGGCGACGGGCTGCTGAGCCGCGGCGCGTGAACGAGGCCCCGAGCCCGGACGATCCCAGCATCCCCACGAGGGCCGCGATGCTCTGACCGCCGAGCGCCGCGACTGGGGCCCCCTGGCCCCACGCCGCCCGCCCTGCCGTCCCCCGTCAAAATCCCTGCAACGAAGCCCCGCGGCGTACGTCAGTGCCGCATGGTCCTTCGCCGATCCCTCGCCGCGCTCGCCCCGGCGCTGCTCGTCGCCACCCCTGCCCACGCCTTCGACTGGAACGCCCGCACGGCGACGCAGGAGCTGGACGTGCTCGACGGCCGCATCGAGGTCGAGTCCGGGCACCCGCTCGCGACCGCGCGCGCCTTCGAGCTCGCGGACGCGGCGGCCGACGCGAACGGCGCGGCAGCCCTGGCCTTCGTGCTCGGCGACGACTTCCTCGATCCGCGCGGGGACGCCCTGCAGACGGTCCTGTTCGGCGGCTGGCTCAACGAGGTCCGCACCAGCCTGGACATGGGCGACCCCAACAAGAAGATCGATCCGCTCGCATGGGCAGCCAAGTTCATGCGCTGGCGGTACTCGGACTACCTCGACGGCCGCGAGAAGTCCGATCGCTGGACGGAGTCGACCCGCTATTCGTCGTCGAACTACCAGCATTCGATGATGGTGAACTCGATCGACCCCGCCGAGGTCATCACCCAGGACGACGCGTTCGAGCTCGTCGAAGAGTACCTGTTCTGGGCGACCAGCGCCGCGGCGCTCAACCTCATGGTCGCGAAGAAAGGCCAGCTCGAGGGCTCGATGAGCGAGGAGGAGATCGATCTCAGCTGGGTCGCGGGGCTTCGTTACACGGGATCGATCTTCCACGTGATCGAGGACTCGTCGGTGACCTGCAACGCGGTCACGCAGCGCCACGTGCCCAACTGCCTGGACGGCGACGGGCACACCGTGCAGGCGATCGTCGACGGTCGTACGCAGGTGGTCGCGCTGTCCGATGGGCACTGGTACGAGCGCGAGATGGAGGACGACGATCGCCCCCACGCCGGCCTCGACGGGCTCTACACCGAGGCGACGCTCGCCGAGGTCTACGGCGACTTCGACCCGGCGCGGGTCACCTCGCAGGTGCTGCTGCGCCTGTCGATCGCGGTCGACGACGCCGTGCACGGGCCCCTGGCCGCGGTGCCGCTGTTCATCGACGGGGAGCCCAACCCCGAGTTCGACGCGCTCGCGTTCTCCCTGGCCGCCGAGGCCTCCAACGCGATCTTCACCGACGTCATCGACGCGCGCTACGCCGACGCCGGCCAGCGCACCGAGCTCCCGGCGGTCCCGGGCGCCGACGGCGAGGACAGCGGGAAGTTCGACGACGTCGACGACGACACCGCCTCGGGCGAGTCCGGGGGCTGTCGCCTCGGCGGCGACGCGTCACCGCTGGCGCTCGGGCTGCTCGGGTTGTTCGGCATCGGACGCCGTCGACGTCGGCACTGACGCGGCGCGCCAGTCCTCCAGCGCCGCGACGAACTCCTGCGCAAACGCATCCCCCGAGAACGGGTTCTGACTCGTGACCAGGTTGCCGTCGCGCACCGCGAACGGTCTGCCCGGGCCACCGTGCACGTACCGATACCCCGCCTGCGAGAGTCGTCGACCGATGCGGCGCTCGCGGGCGCGGCCGTGCATGACGAAGCGCTCGATGTAGAACTCCTCGAAGCCGGAGACCGAGGTGACCCGACGGCCGCGCAGGGGATCGGCGTCGCGCGGCAGGTGGGTGAGGATCGCGGGCGCGTGGCAGACCAGGCCGATGGGGCGTGCGGTCGCGGCGAAGCGGACGAGCAGCGTGTGCACGGCGGGATCGTCGACGAGGTCGGTCATCAGGCCCTGACCGCCCGGCACGACCAGCGCCGCGAACTCCGACTCGGTCGCGAGCGCGGCGTCGATCCGCATCGGCGCGTTCAGATCGGGATCGTCGGCCACCAGCGCCTGCGCCTCGACCAGCCAGCTCGGGTGCGCCTCCCAGTACTTCGCCGCGAGGCTCTCGGGATCGACGGGCGCCGCGCGACCGTCGGGGGTCGCGATCGCCACGTCGAAGCCCGCGTCGCGCACCGCTCGGTAGGCCTCGTAGAACTCGCCGAGGAAGTAGCCCGTGCGGCGGGTCTTGCCGCGCGCCAGCGTCTGCGTGTCGGCGCCGGTGAGTACGAACAGCACGGTCCCCGAGGGCGCACCGAGCTCACGCGTGGGCGGCCGCGAGGGCGCGCGATCGGAGGCCGCCGTGGCCCCGCACGCAGGAAGGACCCCGAACAACGTCGCGGCGAGCGCGACACCGAGAGAAGAGCGGATCGACATGCACCGTCCAGGCTGACGCGGCCGACCCCGCGCGGCTTGAACGGACGCGCCAATCTTCGGCCCGGCGTCTCGGGCAGCTCCGCGTCAGCCGGCGATCGATCGCACGAACGCCCCCGGTGGCATGCCGACCAGCTCGCGGAACTCGCGGCTGAAGTGGGCGAGGTCGGCGAAGCCGCACGCGTGCGCGACGGTCGTGAGCGAAGCGCCAGAGTTGGCTGGTCGCAGCAGCGCGTCCCCGGCCCGCGCGATGCGTGCGGCGCGGGCGAGCGCCCGCAGCGTCGTGCCGGCCGCCGCGAGCCGGCGCTGCAGGCTGCGCGGCGAGACGGCGAGCTGACGCGCGAGCGCGGCGAGTCCGAGCCCCGCATCCTCGAGCAGCAGGGTGAGCGCGGCGCGGACGAACTCGGTGTCCTGACCGACGGCGGCGACGGGCTCGGCGGGCGCGGCGGGCGTCCGCCACGCTCGCCACGTCAGCCACCACTCGCGGCCGTCCACGTCCGCCTCGGCACCGCGGCGTGCCTCGAGCCCGACCGCGCCGGCGGCCTCGAGCACGCCGCACAGCAACGCGATCACGAAGCCGTCCTCCTCGTCGGTCGGCGCCCCGCCGGCGACGCGCACGCGCACGAGTCGGAGCCCGGACTCGCCGATCTCGAGCACGCGCACGCGATTGCCCGAGTGGGCGAGGATCTCGAGCCGCTCCCAGCGACGCAGGAGCACCGCGGCGTCCGGCGCGAGGATCAGCGCGCGGATGAACGGATGGCCCGTCGCCGCCGCGACGCCGCGCCCGAGCGAGTCGACGAAGCCCGGCCCGAGATGGGCGACGCCCAGCTGCAGCAGCGCCCGCTTGCGACTGGCGAGCGGTCGCGGCCCCGGCTCGGCGGGCGGCACCGCGATGCCGTGCAGCCGCAGGCGACGCTCGAGCTCGGCGACCAGCGGTGCGTGGGCGAGCTCCATGCGACCGCCCCGCGCGTGCTCAGATCACGCCCCGGCTCTCCAACAGCTCCACCACCCGCCGCGCGCACTCCTCGATCGTCATCGTGTCCGTCTGCAGCACCAGATCCGGGTTCTCCGGCGCCTCGTAGGGCGCCGAGATCCCCGGGAACGATCGCATCTCGCCCGAGTCCGCCTTCGGATACACGCCCTGATCGTCGTGGGCGCGCCGCCACGCCTCCGAGGCCTCGACGTACACCACGAGGAAGCGATCGTGCCCCACCACCTCGGCGGCCCGCTTGCGGACCTCGGCGTGCGGGGCGACGAACGCCGCGATGCACAGCAGGCCCGCGACGTTGAACAGCTTGGCGACCTCGGCCGCGCGCCGCAGGTTCTCGCTGCGCTCGTCCGCCGAGAAGCCGAGATCGCGGCTCAGGCCGTGGCGCATGTGCTGGCCGTCGATCACCGCGACCGCGCGGCCGCGATCGAACAGCAGCCGCTCGACCGCATGCGCGATCGGGGTCTTGCCCGCCGCCGGCAGGCCGGTGAGCAGCACGGTGGCGGGCTGCTGGCCGAAGCGAGCGGCGCGCTCCTCGGGGCCGACCGGGCTCGACGGCTCCTCGAGGCCCGCGGCCGCCGGCTTGTCCCACACGCTGGTCGCGTCGCCGGCCGAGGTCGAGTCGAGGATCATCCCCGCGCCGACCGTCACGTGCGTGAGGCGATCGATGATGATGAACGCGCCGGTGTCGCGGTTGCGACGGTACGGATCCATCGAGATCGCCTGGGCCAGCTCGATGCGACAGCGGCCGATCTCGTTGAGCGCCAGCGCGGGCGCCGGCTCGCGACGCAGCGTGTTGACGTCCATGCGGTAGCGCAGCGTCGTCACCCGCCCCGGCGTCGTGCGGGTGGTGTGCTTGATGAGGTAGTCCTTGCCCGGCAGCATCGGCGCGTCGGCCATCCACACCACCGTGGCGTCGAAGCCCTGGGCGCTGTGCGGCAGGTTGTCGGGGCGCACCAGCATGTCGCCGCGCGACACGTCGATCTCGTCCTCGAGCGTCAGCGTGACCGCCTGCGGCGCGAAGGCCTCGTCCAGATCGCCGTCGAAGGTGACGATGCGCTCGACGCGGCTGGTGCGCTTGGACGGCAGCGCCATCACCGTGTCGCCGCGGCGCACCCGGCCGCCCGCGATCGTCCCGCAGAAGCCGCGGAAGTCGAGGTTGGGCCGGTTGACGTACTGCACCGGGAACCGGAAATCGATGAGGTTGCGATCCGACGCGATGTGCACGTTCTCGAGCAGGTGCATCAGCGTCGCGCCCTCGTACCACGGCATGTTGGTGCTGCGGTGGATGAGGTTCTCGCCGGGCAAGGCGGCGATCGGCAAGAAGCGCTGGTCGACCATCTCGAGCCGGGCCGCGAACTCGCGGTACTCGCCGACGATCTCCTCGAAGCGCGCCTGCGAGTAGTCGACGAGATCCATCTTGTTGACCGCGACGATGATGTGCTTGATGCCCAGCAGCGACACGATGAACGAGTGGCGCTTGGTCTGGGTCTGCACGCCGTGCCGCGCGTCGATCAGGATGATCGCCAGATCGCACGTGCTGGCGCCGGTCGCCATGTTGCGGGTGTACTGCTCGTGGCCCGGGCAGTCCGCGATGATGAACTTGCGCTTGGCGGTCGAGAAGTACCGATACGCGACGTCGATGGTGATGCCCTGCTCGCGCTCGGCCTTGAGGCCGTCGGTGAGCAGCGCGGGATCGAACGCGCCGCCCGTGGTGCCGAAGCGCTTGGAGTCGATCTCGAGCGCGGCGAACTGGTCCTCGTAGACGACCTTGGAGTCGTAGAGCAGCCGGCCGATGAGCGTGCTCTTGCCGTCGTCGACGGAGCCGCACGTCAGCAGGCGCAGCATCTCCTTGCGCTCGTGCTGCTCGAGGTAGGCGTCGATGTCGCTCGCGATGAGATCGGACTGCTGGGACATGGGGACTTCGAGAACGACCGCGTGGTCAGTAGTAGCCCTGGCGCTTCTTGTCCTCCATCGACGCGCCGGGATCGCGGTCGATGGTGCGGCCCTCTCGCTCGCTGCGCGTGGCCAGGAGCATCTCTTGGATGATCTCCGGCAGCGTGGCGGCGCGGCTGCGGGTGGCGCCCGACAGCGGGTAGTCGCCGAGCGTGCGGAAGCGGACCCACTCGGGGCGGGCCTGGTCGCGCAGGGCCTGCGGCGTGCGATCGTCGTCGACGGCGATGAGGTTGCCCTCGAACTCGACGCACATCCGCTCCTCGGCGAAGTACGCCGGGACGATCTGGATGTCCTCGAGCATGATGTATTGCCAGATGTCGAGCTCGGTCCAGTTCGACAGGGGGAACGCCCGGATCTGCTCGCCCTTGTGGACCATGCCGTTGTAGAGGTTCCACAGCTCGGGCCGCTGGTTCTTGGGATCCCACGCGTGGTTGGCGTCGCGGAACGAGTAGACCCGCTCCTTGGCGCGGGCCTTCTCCTCGTCGCGCCGACCGCCGCCGAAGGCCGCGTCGAACTTGTACTTGTCGAGGGCCTGGCGCAGCGCGCCGAGGTTCATGACGTCGGTGAACGCCTTGCTGCCGTGGGAGAACGGAGAGATGCCCGAGCGCAGGCCCTCTTCGTTGATGTGCACGAGGCACGTCATGCCGAGCTCGCCGACCACGTGGCGATCGCGGAACTCGTACATCGAGCGGAAGTTCCAAGTGGTGTCGACCAGCAGCAGCGGGAACGGCGGCTTGGCCGGGAAGAAGGCCTTGCGCGCGAGATGCAACATCACGCACGAGTCCTTGCCCATCGAGAACAGCATCACCGGGTTGGCGAACTCGGCGACCACCTCGCGGAAGATGTGGATGCTCTCGGCTTCGAGCTGCTGGAGGTGCGTCAGGTTGTACGAGGTCATCGCGCGGGCGCGGGGCGGCGCGCGCCTCGGCTCGGGGGATGATCGAGGCGGACGGCCGTCGCGTCCAGTCGGACCGACGGGCGGCTCGCGAAGGCGGCCGGATCCCGCGTGGTGGGCGGGACGACGGTGGGCGAACCGGGCAGCGGCCGCGGCGGCGTGTCGAAGAACAACACGGTGGCGCGCGGGGGAAACCTCGGGCGCGCTACGCTCAACGCGATCGCTTCGCTCGGAGCCCACGGGCCTCGGGTGCGGGCGCGCCGAGATAGCGACCGAGGTGCTCGGCGAGGTGATCGAACACGAGCCGGATCCGCGGCACGCCACGCAGATCCTCGTGCATCACCACCCACGTCTCGAGCGGCAGCGTCAGCGCCGGCACCACGCGGCGCAGGTTCGGATCGCGGGCCGCGATCGGCACCTGCGCGACGCCGATGCCGAGTCCGGCCCGCACCGCGGCGAGCTGCGCGAGATCGCTGTCGGTGCGCAGCGTGAAGTCCCGCGACCGCGTCGAGAGGCCGAGGTGCTCCAGCGCGTCGATCAGATCCCGCGTGCGATCGGCCCCGACGAGCGCATGGCCCTCGAGCAGGTCGGACAGCGCCGTCGGCGTCCCGCGCCGCGCGAGGTAGTCGGCGGTCGCGAAGAACCCGATCGCGATCGCACCGACGCGCTTCGTGACCAGGCCTTGCTGCGTGGGCCGGACCATCCGCACCGCCACGTCGGCGTCGCGCCGCAGCAGATCCTCGTTGCGGTTCGACAGCGACAGCTCGAGCTGCAGCCGCGGGTGCGTGACGCTCAACGCCGCGAGCATCGGCGGCAGCACCTCGACGCCGACGATCTCGCTGCACGCGATGCGCACCGTGCCGCGATCGGGATCGGTGCCGCCCGACAGCGAACGGACGATCGCCCGCGCGCTCGCGGCCAGGGCCTCGGCGTGGGGCATCGTCGCCTGCGCCAGCTCGGTCGGCACCAACCCGTTGGGTCCGCGGGTGAACAGCACGACCCCGAGCTGCGCCTCGAGGGCCTCGATCTGCCGCCGCACCGTCGGCTGCGCCACCCCGAGCGATCGCGCCGCCGCCGACAGACTGCCGCCGCGCATCACCGCCAAGAAGGCGCCGAAGAGGTCCCAGCCGGGCTCCGTCTCGCTCATACAATATGTATGAGCGGATGGACGCGTTTCGACAATGCTGTTCAGCAACCCGGCGGGGTCCACGTCGGACACGCAGCTGCGCTCACTCCCAGTCGTCGGCCCGCGCCGCCGGGTCGATGTACGGCAGCTGCCCCGCGTCCAACGTGTCCGGTCGCTCGGTGGTCATGATCACCTCGTCGAGGAACCACTCCACGTCCTCGTACGGCGACCCGTTCCAGTAGTCGCCGTACTGCACGAAGGCGATCTCGCGATCGGCAGCCCCCACGGTGATCCCGTCGACCTGGCCCTGGTACAGATCGTCGACCCAGAAGCGAATGAAGCCGCTCTCGTCGGCCGCGAGGTGGACGTGCCACTGGACCATGTGCCATTGGCCAGTGGTGATCGGTGACGGCGACGGCGGACGCAGATTCGCGGTGCCGGCGTACTCGCGGGTCGCTCCGAAGACCTCGGTGGTGTCGTTGCAGCCCTGGGCGGCGAAGTTGGTGAGCTGCAGCGTCAGTCGATCGCCCGGGTCGCCGTTGTCGAACTCGATGCGCATCCACTTCGTCGTGCCCCAACCGTCGCCCGAGATGGTGCCGTGGCCGAAGCAAAAGCCGTCCGGGAAGAACAGCGCGTGGCGCATCCACACGTCGTCGCCGACACCGATGCCGGGCGGCACGTCGAGGTAGCGGCCGCCGAAGAAGTTCTGGGTCGCCCGCGCGATCGATCGGCACGACTGGCCGACCGAGTCCACGGCCTGGGCATCGTCGTAGGTGACCCTCGGCTCGGCATCGCCGAGCACCGACGCGAGCGCGTCGGGGCCCTCGGCACGCGTGCCGAGCTCGCCGTCGTCGCAGTTCATGGCGAAGAACGGCTGGTAGCCCGGCGTCGAGCCTCCGGTGGTCCCACTCGAGGTGTCGCCGTCGGCGGGGCCGGTCGTGCCACCGCCCGTGGTGCTGCCCTCGCTGTCGGAGCCAGGGGTCGACGCGTCGCCGCCCGGGGACGCGTCGGCCTCCGTGCCCGTGCCGTGCTCGGTCGCGGCGGCGCTCGGATCGGACACGCCACCGCCACCCTGGCTGAGCTCGGCGGCGTCGTCCCCCCCGCATGCGGAGGCGGCGGCGATGGCGAACCAGACGGAGCAGCGGCGGTGGCCCATGGCGGACAAGACCCGCGGGGGGCCGGGCGGTTCACGGTTCGACGACGAATCCCTGAGAAGCGTCGGCCGCGGGCTCCGTCTCGCTCATACAATATGTATGAGCGGATGGACGGATTTAGACAATGTTGCTGAGCGCATCCCGGGGTCAGACTCCGATCCATGACGACGGACACGCTGACCCGCCCCGCGACCTCCGACACCGCCACCGCCACCGCGATCCCCCGGGGCGCTCCGCAGTTGCTGCTCCGGCTCGAGGGTGCGATCGTCCTGGCTGGGGCGCTCGTCGCCTACGCCCACCAAGGCGGCGGCTGGGGCGTGTTCGCGGCGCTGTTCCTGGTGCCCGACCTGTCGCTGCTCGGCTACCTGGCGGGCCCACGGATCGGCGCCGCCGTCTACAACGCCGGCCACAGCCACGCCGTGCCCGCGACGCTGGCCGCGATCGCGTGGCTCGTCGGCAGCCCGGCGCTGCTGCTCGGCGCGACCATCTGGGTCGCGCACATCGGCTTCGACCGCATGCTCGGCTACGGGCTGAAGTACGCCTCGGGCTTCCGCGACACACACCTCGGGCGGGTGGGCCACGCGCCCGAGGCCTGAGCGATCGGGCGACCATCGCCCGCCCGTGCGCGAGGGCGCGGGGTGAAGTGGTGACCTCGCGGCGACGGAGCCCCGATGTCGGCATGTGCAGACACCGAGACGACCTGGATCGCGGCTTGCTTTGTCGGTCACCACGATGCGATGCCGCCTCCCCGTCCTGTCGTTGCTGCTCGCGTGTTCGGCCGCCTGCTACGTGGGTGCGGAGGGGAACGAGGGCGCCGACCCCGTCCCGTTCGCCGACGATGAGGACGATGCCCGGCCCGCCGACGCGGTCATCCCCGCCGCGCGCCGTGGGACGGCGCTACCGGGGGCCGCGTGGCTCGATCGCGCCGATTCTCCGATCACCCCGTGGTGCGCCGCGGTCCTCGTCGCCCCCGACGTCGTCGTCACCGCGGCGCGGTGCATCGACAGCCCCAGCACCAGCCACCTGCGCGTCGGCTTCGGCGACATCGCGGCGCCCGCATACGCCGTCGCGGAGATCGTGCTGCAGGACGACTCGACCGATCCCCACCCCGACCACGGTCTCGCGGCCCTGCGCCTGGCGGGTCCGGTCCAGGGCGTCGCGCCGGTGGATCTCACGCTCGGACGCGAGGGGATGTGCGACGTCTCGAGCGTCGCCAACCGCTACGTGATCCGCGGCGATCCGGGTCGCCGCTGGCTGTGGCGCGGCTGCGTCGTCGACGACGCGCTCGAGGCCGAGGTCGACGCGCCCAACTGCCACGGCGACATGGGTGCCGGGGCGTTCACGGCCGACGGCGCGCTGCTCGGCGTCGCCGTCGACGCGTGGTCCGACGGCGGCTGCGCGCTGGGTCACCGGCTCGCGAGCGTCGCGAAGAACGCGGCGTTCTTCGAGCGAGCGATGGATCTGTCGACGCCGGTGCCGTGATCCTCTCGTTCGCCCCCCGCGTTCACCGCCGCGCAGCGCGGTCACTTCTCGCCGCGGCCCTCGCGGCACAGCGCGGTGTCGTGCGCGCAGCGGTAGTCGATCGTGCCCTTCACGTCGACCGCGCCGCCCGCCTCGTCCTTGGCCTCGAAGGCGAAGTTCGCCACCAGGCCCGTCTTGTCGAACTTCGTGATCTCGAAGTGGCCGCCCGGCTCGCGCGACAACATCTTGTTGTCGACCGACATCATCACGGTCATGAAGCCCGGCTTGTTGCCCATCAGGCCGGCCAGCTCGTATTTCTTCGGCCCGAAGGGCACGTCGGCGTACTTGGAGTCGGCCGAGGGCAGGAAGTTGAGGTTGAGGCCGCCGCCGCTGCAGTTCACCACCAAGGTGTAGACCTTGGGATCCTGCTTCATCGCCTCCTCGACGCTCTTGTCGCGGCTGAAGATCGCCACGGCCTTGCGCAGCTCCTCGTCGTTCATGAAGTAGTCCGAGCCGAGCGCGCTCAGGCCCCCCGCGGTCTCGAAGCTCTTCGTGATCGACCCCGAGAGGTCGACCTTGCAGCTGCCCCACTTGGCCCGCTGCTCGGCTTCCCATGCGGCCGCGTCGTCGGTGGCGGAGCTCGGCGTCGGCTCGACCTTCGCGTCGACCGTCTTGGTGTCGCCGGTCTTCGCGTCGCCGGTCTTCGCGTCGCCGGTCTTCCCATCGCCGGTCTTCGCATCCGCCTTGGCCTTGGCGTCGCCGGTCTTGGTGTCCGCCTTGGCCTTGGCGTCGGACTTCGCCTCGTCCTTCTTGTCGTCGCAGGCCGCGATCGCGGCGAAGCTGGTCAGGAGGCACAGCGTGCGCAGGTGAGCTCGGAGCATGGCCCGAACATACCCAAGCCCGCCGGGACCGAGAAGACCACGCGGGTTCATCCTGACAGCGCCGCGAGGGCGCGCTGCAGGTTCGCGCGGGCCGGACCGTCGTGGCTCGCGTGGAACCGATCCGACAGGAAGATCCGCGGCCGCGCGAGCAACCCCGACAGGAACGCGGCGCGACCGAAGCGATAGGCGTCGGCCGGCACGCCGGCGTACTCCTGGGCGATCGACCGCTCGTAGTGATCGTAGAGCGCCGGCGCGCTGCCGAGGATCGCCATGTCGCAATCGAGGAAGTGGCGCGTGTTGTCGTCCAGCACGTCCTCGCGATCGATGCGACCGTGCTGCGCGGTGAGCAGGATCCACCGCTCGATGCTGCCGACGTCGAGGCCTGCATCCGGCAGGTACGTAGCGATCGCCTCGCGGGCGAGCGCCGCGCTGCGGGCCTCGTTGTCCCGCGCGCCGGCGTCGTAGATCGCGTCGTGGAAGAGCATTGCCAACCAGACCTCGCGCGGCGCCTGCCAACCCTCGGCATCGGCCACGTCGGCGAAGTGCCCGAGGACCTCCTGCACGTGACCGAAGTGGTGGTACGCGCGCGGCGGCGTCGCGTACGCCGCCCGCACGCCCGCCATCATCGCGGGCGGGATCTCGAGGGGTACACTGCGGGCGGACGCCATGGCGACGTCACCATAGCGCCGTTGGACAGCGATCGGCGAGCGAAGCGAGGGACGAGTGCCCCTTGCGCGACCCCCGCATCTCCCCCGTTCGCCAGAATCCCTTGGCTCACGGAGTCCCGCCATACTCGTAGCTGCCCGCATCGCAAACGCCGACGCGGTTGTAGTCGCGCTGATCCGTCGATGTATTGAACCCAGCGGTACAATAGTTCGGATTTCCCGCGTTGCGCGCGTGGCTCGTCGACCGGATCGGGTGGACACGACAACCTAGCAAGCCGGCCGGTGCGTGCGTGCACGCGGCCGTGACGAGGGCGTTGATGCCGAGGTTGGGGGCCGCGAGCGTTCCGCAACTCGAATCTTGAATCTTGTTCGAATCGAAGTACAACGTGTTCCCCGGGCCCAATGAGCAGGCAGTTCCGACCGGGCTCCCACCGCTCCCCACGATATTTGACGATCGTCGAGTTGAAGGTCCGCAGATCCTGGGTATCTTCGATGTAGAGCGTCGCCTCGTCGGCCTCATCGCTCCAGTTGGCACTGAGCGTCGAGCCGTCGACATGGAAGAGCCTGACACCGATCGCCTGCACCGCTCCGCCCTCTCCCCATGCGGTATTATTGTACATCGAGGACCGCGACAGTATGAAGAACGCGGGGATATCGAACCCAAAACCGATAACGCAACCCCGCCACCCGCGCCCCATGCAGTATTGTGACTGACATCACTGCGGTCAAGATGAAGATTGACCATTCCAACAGCGGCAACCCCTCCGCCATACTGAGCCACACCGCTACTGATCTTGCTCACGTTGAAGGTCGCCGCCGCTGCATCGCCGGCGCCTGCCGCGGTCACCACAGAGGCTGCAAGGAGCGCGGCGGGGAGGTCGATCCGTGGAACTCGCATTCGGGCCATGGGTACGCGGTGGGGTTGCACGGGTCATGCCTGTGGCTTCCCGAGCCTTGGCACGTCGGTCGACCGTCCGCACGCAACTGCCCCGACCGCGCTCACCGACCCGCGCGCGGGCGCGGCCGCACCACGACGCCGAGCGTGACGCCGGGCCGGACCAGCCATGGCACGAACGCCTCGCCGACGTCGGTGCGATAGCGGAGTCGTCGGGGCAGGACGTCGAGCGAGGGGCCGAGCAGGAGGTGGACGTCGCCCCACGCGGCCCGTCGCAGGCGCACGCGCGCGGACGCCTGCACGCCGAGCGACGGGACGCCGTGCGTGCTGGTCGCGGCGGGCTCCGCCGCCGACGACCGCGCCAGGGGCCGCTCGAGCTGCAGCTCGACGCCCGCAGCGGCAGTGAACGTCGCGCCGACGATGCGATCGCTCCGCAGTCCGAGCCGACCGAGGGCGCGCAGGCCGATCGCGGCGATCCGCACGGCAACGGCCCCACGCCCGGCCTCCCGCGGCATCCATCCGCCGAACTCCACACCGCCCCAGACGTCGAGCCGCGGGGCATCGCGGCCGATCCACGCGCGCACCGTCGGGCCGTGTTGCATCGCCGGCGACGCCGACCACACGCGCATGCCGTAGCCGACCTCGAGCGCGCCGACGAGCGGTGCTCGCCGTGGCGCCACCGTGCGCGGCTCGACCGGCGGCCCGGCGGGAGACCGCACCGGCGGTTCGGCCTCCGGGGTCGGCGGCGGTGGATCCCCCGTGACCAGCGGCGGCGCCGGATCGACGACCACATCGAGGCGCCCGCCGTCGAGCAACCCCTGCAGGCTGGACTCGACGCAGTGGGCGATGTTCTCGAGGGCGAGCTCGTCGATCCCCCGCGTGAGGGGAAACCGCCGCAGCAATGTGCGCATGCGGGTGTCATCGGTGATGAACACGCGGGCTTCGTCGGCGCGCAGCTCGATCACGACGATGGCGAGCTGGCCGCGCACCGGTGGCGTCGACAGGATCGCGTCGAGCTCGAACTGCGACGCCTCGCGCCACTGCACCTCGAGCGGCTCGTCGGCGAGGAACGATGCGACGCGCCGCACCACCGGGCCCGCGTCGGCCGGGTCGCCGACCACGGCGATCTCCGCGGTCGGCCGTGGCTCGGCGAGCGCGAGCACGGCCAGCACCGGGGCGTGGACACCGAGCACGGCCCCAGCATCATCGATGCTCGAGCCGCCGGCGAGCCCGCGATGCTTGGAGCGACTCGGGCCACCGCTCCAGCAGCGCCTGCCAGGCTGCGCGCTCGTCGTCCACGCGACCCAGCCGCGCGAGCGCGTCGGCCTTGCCCACCAAAGCACGCTCCGCGAGCGTGCCGTCGGGCGCGGCGCGCAGGTAGTCCTCGAACAGGCCCAGGGCGTCCGCGGGTCGATCGAGCCGCCTCAGGTAGAGCAGCGCGAGATCGATCCGCGCCACGTTGGCGGAGTCCGGCTCGGGTCGTCCCGCCAGCAACGCGCGGTAGAGGTCCGCGGCCTCGGCATCGTGACCGGCATCGCGCGCGGCGTTCGCCCGGGCGAAGAGATCCTCGGGGTCCGGCACGGTCGCGGCGACCTTGGCCTTCGCCGGACGCGTCGGCCTCGTCGGTCGCGATGCCGTCGGACTGGACACCGGTGCACTCGATGCCGGCGCACTCGATGCCGACCTCGATGCCGGCACGGCATCGACGGAGACGTTCGCGATCGGCGACGGCGCGGCGTCCAGCCGCTCGATCGCGGCGGCCGTCGGTACCTCGGACGGCACCGCGATCGGAGCCGACGGCCGTGCGTCGCGGGCGTGCCCGTCCGGCCGCGAGATGCCGGCGCCCGCGAGCCAGGCGGCGCCCCCGATCACGGCCACGAGCCCGGCGAGGCCGACCACGCGGGGACGCCACGGGCGACCCATCGACGGCGCGCCCGCGCCGATCCCCGCCATCGTGCGGGCCACCATGTCGGCGACCAGCCGCTCCTCGTGCGCGGGCGCGAGCTGTCGCACCGCGCCGAAGAGCCCCTGGGCCTCCGCTTCGAGCGCGGCGAGGTCGCCGTGCAGGTCGTCGTCGTGCTCGCGGCTCATCGGTCCCCCTTCGCGAATCGGGCGTCGCGCCGCACGAGGCGCTGCAGCTCCTCGCGCGCGAGTCGGATCCGGCTGCGCACGGTGTTGATCGGGACGCCGCTCGCCGCCGCGATCTCCGGGAGCCCCCAGTCGTGCACGCATCGCAGCAGGAACGCCTCGGCCTGCGGCGTCGGGAGTTGCTCGACCAGGCTCAACAGCGCGTTCACGCGCTCGCGCGCGTCGGCGGTGTCGTCGAGCGCTGCCGCATCGACGACGTCGTCGACACCTCCCTCGATCGGCGCGGCGCTGCGGGCCCGCAGCTTCGCGCGGGCCCGCAACGCGACGCGCACGGTCAGCCGATTCGCATAGGCGACGACAGCCCCCGCTTCGCGCAGGTGAGCGAGTTCCCGGGCGAGGTCGAGCATGGCATCCTGGGCGACGTCCTGGGCCTCCATGTCGTTGCCCATCACCCGATGCGCGGTGCGAAGCAGGATCGGCCCGAGCGCGCGGAGCAGCCCCGCGAGCGCCGTGCGATCCCCCGCCTGGGCCGCCCTCACCAGCGCCGCCAGGCGCGGGCCGTCGAACCCCGGCCCAGATCGGGGGTCCGCGTCGGTCATCGCGCTCGCCGTGCTCACCACCGATCGCATAGGGGCGAGCCGTCGCCGGATCGATCAAACAATCGACGTGAGGATTCGGCCCGTCCAGCGCCCTCGCGGCGTGATCGCTCGAGCCGCTCCCGCGCCCCTGGACAGGCCATGACTCGCAGCGGCCTCGCGGTGTGCCTCTTCGTTCCCCTCACGGCGTGTTCCTCTGACGTGGTCATCGGCCAGGCGTCCCTGTCCGACGGTACCGGCACCGGCACCGGCACCGATACCGAGGGCGCTGCGGATTCGACCACGGGCGTCGCGACCAGCGCGGGGGCAGGCCCCGACGTCGGGGGCCAAGCGACCACGGACGTGGACCCGCCGGTTCACTTCGATCTCGGCGGCACCCCCGGGGTGGATCCCGAGCCCGGCCCGGCGTGCTCGGCCGATCTCCGCGACGTGCTCGATCCGGCCACCGGCGAGATCGTCCAGACGTGTGGGGTCGACGAGGGGTGCAACGACGGGATGTGCGTACCGGCGTGCACCGCGGCTGCGCTCGCCCAGGGCTCCAAGGGCTGTGAGTTCCTGGTCGCGACGCCGCCCTTCTACCTGAACCACTGGTCGCTCCAGGGACAAGATGGCCCGTGTCACGCGTTGCTCGTCGCCAATCCGTGGCCGCGCCCGGCGACGCTCCAGATCCGCCGCGACGGGATCGACTACGACGCCGGCGCGCACGCGTGGCTACCCTCGGGGATCGGCGCGGCGACCCAGTACGCACCGCTGCCCGCCGACGGCATCCCCAGCGGAGAGGTCGCCGTCGTGTTCCTCTCCCACCGCCCGGGCAGCTACAACGGCATCGACGAGGACACTGGCGAGCCGATCTCGCTCGAGTGCCCGCGCGAGCCGGTCGTGCTCGCCGACACCGCGGCGCACGGCAGCGACCGTGGCACCGCGTTCGCAATCGCCAGCGACACGCCCGTGCAGGTCTACGACATGTTGCCGTACGGCGGCGCGCTCACGTGGCTGCCCTCCGCCTCGATGATCCATCCGAGCACGGCGATCGGCGACAGCTACCTCGTGTCGTCGCCCCACTGCGACGTGAGCGGCGCGCCGGACGTGCCGTGCACCGAGTCAGGGCCCGAGTGGATGATCGCGGTCGCGCGCGACGATGACACCACGATTCGGATCGCGCCCACCACACCGCTGTACCCCGGTGTCGTCCCCGACTCGCCGGTCGGCGTCGTGACCGAGCACTCGCTCGACGCCGGCGAGTTCATCCAGTTCATGTCCGACGGTGACCCGGTCGGCAGCATCATCGAGGCGGACGCACCGATCGCGGTGCTGGCGGGGAGTTCCTACCTCTACGTCACGACCGAGGACCCATCGACGTCGGGGCAGGACTCGGCCCACCAGATGCTCGCCGACGTCCACGCCCTCGGCTCCGAGTACGTCGGCGCGGGGCTCGTCAGTCGCCTCGCCGATCATTCCCCCGAGAGCGTGCGCTACCGGCTGGTCGGGGTCGTCGACGGCACCGATCTCGAGTGGGACGGTGACGTCGACGACGCGCCGGCGACGCTCGACGCCGGCGAAGTCTTCGAGTTCGAGACGCGCGCTCCGTTCGCCGTCCGCTCGCAGGGTGACTCGCAGCCGATCTCGCTCAGCCAGTACATGTCCGGGGGAATCGAGGGTCAGGAGGGCTGCACCGACTTCGCGATGCTCCCGTGCTACCTCGGTGACGAGGAGTGGGTGACGCTGGTGCCGCCGCAGCAGTACCTCCGTGACTACCCGTTCTTCGTCGACCCGACGTATCCCAACGCCACCTTGGTCCTGGTTCGCGTCCGCGGCGAGGCGGGCTTCGCGGACGTCGACGTCGCCTGCATGGGCACGATCGACGGCTGGCAGCCGGTGGGCGGCGACGGTCGCTACGAGGTCGCGCACGTCGAGCTGTTCCGCGGCTTCGACGGCGAGCACGACGCGTGCGAGACGAGCCAGCACTCCGCTCGCAGCGCCGGCGACTTCGGCGTGATGGTCTGGGGCACCGATCGATGGTCGTCCTACGCGTATCCGGCCGGCGGCGGATTCGCGGCGCTCAACGACGTCCAGCTCGATCCCGAGGGGTGAACGATGGACTCGCCGCCCATGGCGAACGCGTGGGCCGCATCGTGGTAACGTCGTTGGATGCGTGGAACTCGTTGGATGATCGCGCTGGTGATCGTGGCATGCGGACCGACGGCATCGTCGGGACCGGGGGACTCCGGTGGCGCGGGTGGGACGTCCGGCGATCCCTCCGCGTCGGGATCGACCTCCGCGTCCACGTCGGGGTAATCTCCGCGCGCCATGGCCTACGACGAGGCGCTCGCCGCACGCATCCGCGACATCCTCGGGGACCGCGACGACGTCGAAGAACGACGCATGTTCGGCGGCCTCGCGTTCCTCGTCCGCTCGCACATGGCGTGCGGCGTCCTGCGCAACGAGCTCATGCTGCGCGTCGGCCCCGGCAACGAGGCCGCCGCGTTGGCGCTGCCCCACGCGCGCCCGATGGACTTCACCGGCCGCCCGATGCCGGGGATGCTCTGGGTCGCGACCGAGGGCCTGCGCACCGAGGCGAGCCTGCGCGCGTGGGTCGAGCGCGGCCTCGCCTTCGTCGCGACGCTACCGGCGCGGACGAAGGTCGCGACGAGGCCACCGCGCGTCGCGGTGGCGAAGGCGCGAGCCACCAAGCCGCGCGGGTGAGCCGGGCGGTGATCGGACGAGGGCGGCCCGTCGGCCCAGCCCGAGCACCATCAACCCGAACACCCACCATCCCCCGCGATCCCCACCCGTCGCGCAACCACACCCGTTCGCGCCCCCATCGACCGCGGCCCCGCCCGCCGTCGTCCCGTCCCCACTCGACTCCCCCGCGCCACCACCACCGCACGCGGGCGCCGGCCAACCGTGCCCGCAGTTCCACGCCTCCAACTGCGCCGCGATCTCCCCTCGCCGATCGCTCAACGCCATCGGTGCACCCGCGGGGGGCATCTGCGCGACCTCCTCCTCGTACGGCATCTCGCCGTCGAAGCTCGGCCACGACTCGCCGGCGGGCACGTACACCTCGCGGCCGTCGGGCAACGTCCACAGCGCGTCCTGATTGCACAGTCGCCGCTGCGTCGCGATCTCGCCGGTGCGATCCACGTCCGGCAGGTCGGCGTTCACCCAGAAGAACGGATCCTCCGTCATCTCGGCCGGCGAGATCGTCGTGTACATCCGCGTGAGGTACGGATACGCCTCGAGGATCGCGACCGCGTTCGCGGCCGGGCCGACGACGCGCTCCTGCAGCGCCGCCGCGAACGCGGGCCCGTCCCACGCCGCGGCATCGATCTCGTCGGCGTAGCACGACAGGCAGCCCCAGAACACCTCGGGCGCCACGCCGGTCGGCGGCGGGAGGTACTGCAGCAGCAATCCCCGCAGCACCGCGATCTGCTCGACGCACGACGCGTCCGCGCCACCGTCGAAGCACGCCATCAACCCCTGGGCCGCGAGCGTCGTGACGACCTCCAGCACGTCGAGGTCCGCGAACACGGCGGCGTCCCAGTCCGGCGACGACAGGCCGGCGCTCGGCACCACCGCGCTCGGGCCCGCGTACTCGGTGACGAACGCCTTGCCCTCGGCCTCCTCGGCATCGACGGCCAGCGTGATCACGTCGCGGTAGTTCGCCGCGCGGTTGGGCCAGTCGAGCACGAGCGGGTTCACGAGCACGTGGCGGAAGTTCTGCGGCACCACGCGCCCGTCGGCGAGGAAGAACGCGCGCACCTCGAGGTCCTCGACGGCGGCGATCCGCGTGAGCCGCAGCGGCACGCACGCCTCGGCGGTCGCGAACTCCAGCACCACCGGGTGGATCTCGGAGGTGTCCGCGCCGTGCGTGAGCTTGAACGCCGCGAACAGGTAGCCCTCGTCGAGGTACTCGCCGAGGATCGGATCGGCCGCGGGATCCTGCGTGTAGCCGTTGTCGCCGAGCCACTGCATCACCTCGGCCGCGGTGCCGCCCGACAGCACCGTGATGTCGAACGCGCCCACGGTCTGGGTGAGCACGACGTCGGGCCCGTCCTCACCGCCGCCGAGGTCGAGCTTCACGCCGCCGCCGTTGGAGTCGCCGCCCGCGCCGCCGCCGTCGTCCTCGCCGCACGCATCGAAGCTCGACGTGAACCCGTACGCCGGCACCGTCCCGGCGAGCAGCGCGTCGAACAGCGCCTGCGAGCCGACCGAGAACTCGGGCACCGCGAGCAGCGGCACCACCCACGCGAAGGCGTCCGCGTCGGTCTCGGGGTCGTAGGCGATCTGGATGTGGGCCGCGGTGCTGTCCTCACCCATCACGAACAGGATCGTCTCGCCGGTCTGCGCGACCGGCGTCGCACCACCATCACAGAAGGTGCCGCCACAGGCGTTTGCGGGCGCAGGCGTGGCGAACACCGAGCATCCCAGGGCCATCCCGACGACGAGCGCGACGCGACGCATGTCCACCTCCAAAGGGGGTAGACACCGCGACGCGCCCGCCCCGGCTCACCGCAGCTACTTCTTCGGCTTGCGGGCCGCGATCCACGTCGAGAGCTGGTCGAGCACCTCGGGCGCGACCGTCTCCTCGATGGTGCCGTACTCGGCCACCGCGCCGGTGGTCGCGTGCTGGAACAGGTGGTTGAGGCCGGGCAGGCGACGGACCTCGGTGCCGTTGCCCTTCTTGCGCAGGGCCTTGGCGATCGCGGTCGCGTTCTGCTCGGCGTCGACCTGCACGTCGAGGTCGCCGACGAGCGCGAGCACCGGCACGCTCACCTTGCGCAGCACCGGCTGGGGATCGTACGCGACGAAGTTGCGGAACCACGGCGACAGGAGCTGGTCGATCTCGGGCCCGAGGTCCTCGGCCTCGACCGTGGGATCGCGGCGGATCACCTCCTCGATGCGCTTGCGCGCGACCGCAGGGTCCGTCTCCTTCGCGACGATGTTCACGATGTCGCGCTGCTGCGCCACGGCCTTGTCGACGTCGGCCCGCGCGACCTTCGACGCCAGCAGCACGCGCTCGACCTGGCGCGGCATCAGCTCGGCGCCCGAGACCCCGGGGCCGGCGAGCATCACGACGAACGCGACCTGCTTGCTGCGCACCGCGGCGGCCGGGCCGATGAGCCCGCCCTCGCTGTGGCCGATGATGCCGACGCGCTTGGGATCGATCCGCGGCTGCGTCGCGAGGAACGCCACGCCGGCGACGGCGTCGCCGATGAAGTCCTCGGTGGTGGACGTCTTCGGATCGCCGGTCGAGCCGCCGACGCCGCGATCGTCGACGCGCAGGGTCGCGATGCCGTGACGCGCGAGGTGATCCGCGATCACCCAGAACGGCTTGTGATCGAAGATCGTCTCGTCGCGATCCTGCGCGCCCGAGCCGGTCACCATCAGCACCGCCGGGTGCGGGCCGTCGCCCTTGGGCACGGTGAGCGTGCCCGCGATCTTCACCTTGCCCGCGGTGTTCTCGTACGCGACCTCGACGATGTCGTAGTCGAACGGCGGCTTGGGCACCTGCGGCCGCTTGGGCGTGGTGACCGCGGCGTAGGCGGCCGCGTCGATGCGGGCCATGCCGCACTCGAGCTTCGCGCCGCCCTGCTCGAACGAGCACACGTCGGGATCGCCCTCGGCGTCGCGCGTCGCCGACCACTTGGCGCCCACGCCCGCGATCGCGAACGCGATGGCGTCGGCGGTGACGACGACGTCCGACAGCGGCACGTCGCGGGCGCCCTGCGACGGGATCTGGATCTTGCCGGTGTAGCCGTTCGCGCCGGGCGTCAGCTCGACGGCGAACGCCAGCTCGCCACCGCCGGGGATCACCACCGATCCGCCGAGGTGCAGCACCTCGGGCGCCGGCGCGGGCGTGGTCGGCGTCACCGCGACCGGCGGCGCATCACCGTCGGGCGAGACCGGCGGCGCGGTGGGTCGACACGCGGCGGCCAGGCAGAGGGCGATCGCACAGGAGGTGACGTGGAGCTTGGACATGGGACCTCGCGGCGGGTGATCGCCGTCGCGAACGGGACAGTACGACGGCCGCCGCCCCGTCACCACAGCTTCATGTCGCCGAAGAACCCCGTCGGCACCTTGCCCGAGACCAGGCGCATGCGGGCGATGCCGTCGGCTCCGACGTCGACGGCGACCTCGCCCTCCTCGCGGATCGGCAGGCCCCGTGTGCGGTTGGACGCGACCTCGGGATCGTCGGTGTCGTCCATCCCGAGGCGCTCGCGCACGTAGACGTAGCGGGTGACGGCGCGCAGCGGGCAGGTGATCGGCGCGCCGGGCTCGCCGCGGACGCAGACGACCAGCACGTCGGTGTCCTCGAACTCGACCTCGTCGACGCCCATGTCGGAGTCGG
>LNFM01002718.1_pt1 | contig 30086 bp, 20 predicted proteins | sample 596031 | NCBI WGS metagenome assembly LNFM01 (sample SAMN04254537, study PRJNA301005) | activated carbon metagenome | isolation source: dual media filters at the Ann Arbor, Michigan drinking water treatment plant | place: USA: Ann Arbor
TTCCACAAGCACGCCGGCAAGCTCAACGCCGGCCTGCAGATCCACGTCGACGACGCCGCGTACGACCACGGCGAGTTCCGCCCGTGGCGCCTGCTCGCGCTCGCGTTCAAGGCCCTGCGCCAGCTGCGACCGGACTACCCGATCTGGCGGGACTTCCCCTACGAGTACGAGCGCGACCGGCTCGCGATCGATCTGATCAACGGCAGCGCGCTGCTGCGCGAGTGGGTCGACGATCCGCAGGCGACGCCGGGAGACCTCGATCGCGTCGCGTCGACCGACGAGGCCGCGTGGGCCCGGACGCGCGCCGAGTTCCTGCTGTACTGACGTGCCGCGGCCGCGTCGGCTATCCTCCTGCCGATGGCGAAGTCGGCCGATCCCGCGTCGTTCTGGGCATGGTTCTCGCGTCGCCACGCCGATCTCCGCGCGGTGGTGCGCGACGACATGACCGGCGACGAGCCCGTGCTCGACGAGCTCTTGGCGGCGCTCCAAGCGGTCGACCCCGAGCTGTGGTTCCTGCTGGGCGGCGACGCCGAGGGCACGCTCGAGCTGGTGATCACCGCCGAGGGGAACGACGCCGCCTTCCCGGCGGTGGAGTCGGTGGTGGCGGCCGCGCCGACGACCCCGGGATGGAGCGTCATCGCGTTCAAGCCGCCCATGGGCTTCGAGTTCGAGGTGAAGCACGAGGCCGCGCGCATCGACGGCAAGACGGCCTGGTTCCAGCCCCTGTCCACCGAGGAGGGCGAGTTCGCGGTGCGCATCGCGTGCGACGGCTACGTCGAGGCCAAGGACGACGACTTCGCCTATGCCGCCGAGATGCTCCTCGACTCCGGACTCGGCGAGTTCGTCGCCCAGGAGGTCCACGGCATCGACGTCGTGCGCACGCCGAGTTCCCCGAAGACCAAGGGCTTCCTGCCCCTTCGCGAGCTCGCCGAGTACATGGCGTTCCGCCGATCCAAGGCGGCGACCTGATCGGCGCCGAACCTGGGGATCGTTTGGCCGGCGCGCCGCGGCCGGGTAGACTCGGGGACGATGCGCACCCGTCCGGAGCGGCCGCATGATCCCGCGGCCGGTGCGCTCGTCCCCACCGTGCGCCGCGCGGCGCCGGCCGACGCGCCGCGCCTGGCCTGGATCCGCACCTCGACGTGGCGAGCGACCTACGCCGAGATCATCGGGCCCCACGCCCTCGAGCGCATCTCCCGACACGACGGCGAGCGGATGCGCCGGGCCGTGGCGCAGCAGCGTGCCGGCCACGCGGTGTGGGTGATCGAGGATCACCAGGGCACCGTGTTCGGCTACGCGTGGATCGGGCCGCAGACCGATCGCAGCGTCCACGTCGCCCGCGCCGAGCACGATCACATCGCCTTCCTCGGCGAGGTCTACGAGCTGTACCTCCACCCGCGCTGGCACGGCCGCGGCGCCGGCACGACGTTGTTGGTCCACGCGATCTGGGATCTCGTCGACGCCGGCCTGCACCCCGTGATGCTGTGGGTCCTCGGCGAGAACACGGCGCAGCGCTTCTACGAGTCGACCGGCGGGGTCCGCTTCGCGACGCGCGAGGTGGAGGTCGGCGGCCGCGCGATGCAGAAGGTCGCGTACGGCTGGCACGAACAGCTGCCGCTGCCGTGATCGCGGCGGGTCAGGGCGACCACCCCACGACCACGCGCAGCCGGTCCGCAGGCCGCCACGTGTCGGGGCGCACCACCGTCACGAGGCTGCCGTCGGGCAGGAGGTCGAACGAGCGGCGGGCCGGATCGTCGACGTCGTCGATCGCGAAGCGCACGCGCGGTCGCGAGGCCTGCGGCGGCTCGCCGGGCTCGAACGACGCCTCGAGTACCTCGGCCCCGTTGCGGAACACCAGGGTTCGCCCGTCCTCGGACCACCGTGGCCAGCGCCCGCCATGGGCGCTGATCTGCACCCGCGTGCCGGCGCCGCGGAACGCCTGCACGTAGACCTCGTCGCGGCCCGAGAGGCTCGCCGTGAACGCGATCCACCGTCCATCCGGCGACAACGCCGGCTGCGCCTCGGTCTCGTCGACCGTCTCGGTGACCCGCGTCGGCGCGCCCGACCCGTCCGCGGGCATCCACATCACGTCGGCCGAGCCCGTCTGCGGATCGCGGTCGTCGAACACCAGTACGGTGCCGTCCCGCGACAGCTCGAGGTTGGCCGGACTCACGCCGACCCACAGCGTCTCGTCCTCGCCGAGGCCATCGGTGCGCCGCCGCACGATGGCCGCCTCGGCGCCCCGCGTGATCACGAAGAACACGTGCCGAGCATCGGGCGCACAGACGGCGTGGTCGGCGTCCCATGTCGAGGTGACGCGGGTGTCGATCTCGCGCGCGAGGTCGTGCATCCACAGCGAGGCGTTCGCCGAGTCCACGCGGAGCAACAGGCGCCCGTCGGGAGCGCGCCGCACCGACGTCGTGGCGCGCACCGGCACCGGCAGCGGCGTCGGCGAGCGGTCCTCGGCCACGCGGACCACCCGTGTGTCGAACAGCCCGCGGCCCCCTTCGAAGTACGCCAGCGTCCCCCCGCCGACGTCGAACGCCGCCGCGCCCGTGTTCGACGCGGTGACCATGCCTTCGACGAGCGACACGGGCGGCCCGGTGATCGCCAGCGCGATCGGATCGAACGGCATCGCCCACAGCGCCCCATGCCTCGGCACCAACAGCGTGCCGGGGGCGACGAAGCGTGGCGCACCGCCGGTGGTGATCGCCGTGCGCTCGCCGGTGTGCAGCGAGACCGCCTCGATGGTCGCGTCGTCGAAGCTGTCGGTACGCGCGTGGCTGGACACGAACAGCACCGCATTGGCCTCGGGGAGCACGTGTGGGAAGCGATGGGACTTCTCGCCGGGCCCGAGCGTGGTCAGCGGCTGCGGCTCGCCCCCCGCGGCACCGACGACGAACAGACCCGAGAACCACGACGGCGCGTAGACGATCCGGTCATCGCGGGTCCACGTGCCGCCGCGAAAGCCCGCCTGGACCCCGCACAGCGAGACGACGTCGCCGCCCGCGAGCGGACGGCGGGTCAGCTCACCACCCACGGCGTACGCGATCGAGGCGCCGTCGGGCGAGAACATCGGCCCCTCGGCGTCGACGGTGCCATCGATCGGTGTGGCCTCATCCTCGTCGAATCGCCGGAGATAGAGCTGGGACGTGCCCCGGGTCCCCACCGGCGGCCTGCCTTGGTAGACCAGCGAGCGACCATCCGGCGCGACGGCGACCATCGGCCCCTGGAACGCCGCGAACGGCTCGGTGGGCGGCACGTCCACGGTGAACCGCACGCTCGGCGGTCGCACGGGCTCGGCGAGGGCGACAGGCACGCTCGTCGAGGGCGGACTCGGCGGCAATGAGGCCGCGGTCGCCAGCGCGACGCCGACCGTCGCGGCGCCCGCGAGGGCCCACCCCCAACGCAGCCGTGTCACCGCGACGTCGCGCCATGGCGATTGCACGACGTCGAGGGCGTCGAGGTCGGCGAGGAACGCCGCAGCGCTCGGCGTTCGATCGCCCGGACGCCATCGCACCGCGCGATCGATGATCCCGGCGACGGCCGGCGCGAGTCGATCGAGGTCGCTGCGCCATGGCGCCGCGTCGAGCTCGTCGGCGCTCGCGAGCGGCGGTGGCTCATAGGCGGTCACGACCTGGTACAGCAGCAGGCCGAGCGCCCAGACATCGGTGCGGACGTCCTGCGCGGCGCCCTCTCGCTGCTCGGGGGCCATGTAGCCCGGCGTGCCCGCCCGCGCGGCGTGCGTGGGGTCGAGGGGATCGGTCGGCCGCAGCATCGCGGCGAGCCCGAAGTCGAGGACCCACGCGTGATCGTCCTCGGTGACGATCACATTGTGCGGCTTGAGATCGCGGTGCAGCACGCCCTCGGCGTGGGCGTGGGCCAGCGCGGCGGCGACCTGGCGCATGACGGCCCTGGCCACGGGCAACGGCAACGGACGGCGGAGGCGGCGGGCGAGGCTCTCGCCGTGCAGCAGCTCCAGCACGAGGTACGGCGCGCCGTCGTGCACGCCCACGTCGTGGAGCGTGACGATGCTCGGGTGGCGCAGCCGTGCGGTCGCCCTCGCCTCGCGCTCGACGAGCGCGGCGCGCTCGGCCGCCGAGACGTGGGCCCACCGATCGACGCGCATCACCTTGATCGCCACTTGACGGTCGAGCCGGAGATCGATCGCGCGATAGACCACGCCGATCCCACCCCGACCGATCTCGCCGACGATCTCGAACGCACCGTCGATCACCGTCCCCACCACCAGCCCGCGCGACTTCGGGGCGTCGGGCGCGTGGGCGACTGCGCGGAGCAGGCTGTCGACGGTCGTCGTCGGCTCCGGCATCGCCGCCGCGAGACTACGCGAGCCCGGCTTCGTGGGCCAGCGCGCGGATGCGGGCCTTGATCCGCTCGAACCGCTTGCGCAACGACGCCGAGAGCCGGTCGGGATCGACGCCGTCGTCGGCGAGGACCTCGGCGATGTCGCGCCAGGGCAGCTCGCGGTCGACGCGGAGCACCAAGAGGATCTGATCGTCCGGCTCGAGGCGCGCCCGCAGGCCCGCGAGCCCCTCACGCACCGCCGCGAGCTGAGGCAGGGACGTCGCGCGGGTCTCGTCGACGAGGCGGTCGATGGCGGAGGGGCGTGGCAGCAGCTCGTCGCGCGATTGTCCACGGTGGACCCGCGACATCGCCCGGCGCGCCAGCACGTACAACCAGGTGCGCAGCGACGAGCGCCACTCGAACGACGGCAGGCTCCGCCACAGCGCGGCCGCCAAGAGGCTGAACGCGTCGTCGGCGTCCTGCGGATGACTCATGGTGCCGTGCAGGAACCCGAGCAGCTCGCCCCCGTACTCGCGCAGGACCAGCTCGGTCGTCTCGTCGACGCGCCCCTGCGCGAGCAGGCTCCGCACACGTGCGTCGAACGCCTCGCGTCGGCCGTCGCTCGGCGGCTCCGCTCTGGGTGCAGGCATGGCGGACGATGGTGCCGCGTCGCGACGGCCTTGTGACGCGATCGTCGGCGTTTTTCTCGGTCACGCCGTCACAGACCCCGCGCGGGCCGGCACCTCCGGGTCGACCCGCTGCCCGGGTCCGGCCTCCGCGCCGCAGGACCACCGATGCAACGACCGCTCCCCGCCCACTTCCTGGCGCTCACCTCCCTCGCGCTGGGCTGCACCGCGTCCGACCCGGACGCCCCTGACGGCGACGCCTTCCGCGTCGAAGAGGGCATCCTCGACGTCGACGACTTCCCCGGCGTCGGCCGGCTGACATGGACCCGGCCGGACGGGACGGGCGGCGCGTGCTCGGGCACGCTGGTCGGCCCGCGCCACGTGCTCACCGCCGCCCACTGCTTCGACGGCGTTCCGGGCAACGTGAGCATCACGTTCGACCTCGCCGCCGACACGACCGTGGGCGACACCTCCAAGCAGTTCGTGCACACGGCCGCGGTGTCGGGCGTGGTGCAGCGGCCGGCGTACTTCGCCGGCAAGACCTTCGATCCCGGGGACTCGAACCACACTGCGCGGGACGTCGCGATCGTCGTGCTCGATCGCGTCGTGCCCGCCGCGATCGCCCGACCGCACCGCGTCGCGGGCGTCAACGGCACGCCGTGGTGCACGTTCCCCGACGACGGCGTGGGCACGATGGTCGGCTACGGGCCGACCCAGGTCTACGTCGACCTCGGGCTCGAGGATCCGATCGTCCAGGTGAACGCCGGCAAGCGCAACTATATGTGGGCGCCCGACTGGGAGGACAGCACGTCGGGGGACGGCCGCGCGGCGCGGTGGATCAACGACTTCTGGGCCGGCGGCGCCCAGGAGGGCTCGAACCTCCCCGGCGACTCGGGCGGCGCGCTGTTCGAAGGCACGCCCGTCTCCGTGTTCGAACCCCCGGCGGTCTGCGGCGTCGTGTCGAGCTACACGTGGGCGCCACTGCTCGAGGTGCGTTCGATCGCCGCGGCGCCGCAGCGGGGCGAGACCGCCGAGTTCGTGCAGTCCGCCCTCGCCGGCGTCCGCTACGACTGCTACCGCGACGATGGGGCGCCCGACGACGTCGACGGTGACCACCTCGCGGACGGCGGCGGCTGCGATCTCTGCGTCGGCGTGCGTGACGAAGAGCAGCGTGACACCGACCGCGATGGGGTCGGCGACGTCTGCGACAATTGCCCGGAGGCCTACAACCCGCGCCAGCACGATGCGGCCGCGTTCGGTCAGCTCAGCGCCGCGGGCCTCGACCCGACGGGAGCGCTTCCGGGGCCCGCGGGCGCGGACTTCGAGCCCGATCCCACGTGGGCGTCGCAGTTCCCCGGCAACGCGTGCAACCCCGATCCGATCACGACGCTGGGCTCGATCGAGGGCGCGTCGCTGGTCGCGGGCGGCCGCACGATGCCGCAGCAGGTCCACGGCATCTGCTACGGCGGATCGAGCCACCACTGGATCGAGGCGCAGCCCCTCGCCAACAACGTGCTGCGGGCCGAGAGCTTCGTCGGTGGCAACACCACGCAGCTCGGGAACACCCGCATCGCGGTGTGCTCGGCGTGCGACGGCGATGACGCGACGTGTCTCGCGACCCAGTGCAGGCGCTCGGCGAACCCGGCGAGCACCGGGATGCTGGCCATGTACGGCTGGAACCCCGCGACGATGCTCGACCGCGACACCGGGGCGCCGGCGACCGCCACCGGCAGCTTCGCGTGGGGCGGCGGCGTGCTGCCGACGCGACACGCGGCCGCCGGCCCGGTGCCGATGACGGGCTTCCCGACGCCGATCCCCGTGAGCCCGCCCCCGGACATCCGCGCGCTGGCGTGGGCGTACTGGGAGGACATCGCCGCGTCGCTGCCCAACCCCAACTATGGCACCGGTGTGCTCGGGTATCCGCTGTTCTGGGCGTGGACGCGCAACTACGACGCGTCGGTGCGTCCGTCCCCCCTGGCGGCGGTGACCCAGACGAGCGCCGCGAAACGACGACAGTCGATCCATCGATTCCGCCTCGAGGAGTCCTTCGAGGATCAGCACTTCGAGATCTGCCCCGAGATGCTCGCGGGCGTGCTCGTCGAGCGCGGCCACCGGATCCCGCGGCTCGACGACAGATGCATGGACTGCCCCGACGTGGCGACGTTCCGGCTGCCCACCCCGAACGACTACCGCGGGCTCGAGTACGCGGACGTCCTGACCGGCGTCCGACCGTTCGGCGACATCGCCGACGCCGCGGTCGCCGAGGTGCTCTCGAGCCCGGACTTCGGCATCGCGACCGCGACCGATCACGCGACCGCGGGCGGCCCGCTCGATCGCGCCGTGGTCTTCAAGCGCGACAGCAACGAGGTCGTCGGGATGCTCTTCGTCGACGCCGGCAACCGCCTCGCGATGCGGCTGACCAGCGATGCGTGGGTCGATCGGCCCCCGCCGACGCCGCTCGTCGAGTCGCCGTCGCACGCCGCGGCCATGTCGGCGCGGCACGGCGAGGTCGCCTTCTTCGACGCCCGCATCGAGGGTGCCGAGCACCAGCTCGGCATCCGCCGCGTCCGCCTCGCCGACGGCTTCACCCACACCGCGGCCCTCATCCCCGTCGGCGACGAGGTCTTCGGCGAGGTGGTCGACGCCGTCTACCGCGCGCAGGACGACGCCTACTTCGTGCTGACCCGCGGGGCCGACAAGGTCGGACTGTTCCGGGTCGGACGCGACAACGCCGTCGCGCTGGTGTGGGCGTTCGCCGACGCGGGAGCCGACGGATCCGCCGACCTCGCCACCAACGCCGACGGCCTGTTCGCAGTGACGCGCCGCGGCGAGCAGTCGTGGGCCACGGTCGCGCTCGCGGTCGACGTCGAGACGCTCGCGGTGCAAGCGGTCGCGCACGCGGTCGGCGAGGGCAAGCTCCTGCTCGGCGTCGCGCCGGTGCCGTCGGGTCTGCTCGTCGAACGCAGCGACAGGCTCGAGGCCGAGGTGTATCCCCTCGAGCAGTTCGCCGTCCTGGACGACGCGTGGCAGGGCCTGTTCGAGTGATGCTCGGGGGGCGATACGGGATCGCGCTGGCGACGCTCCTCACCCCCGGTTGCCCCGGGGCGCGCGACGACGCGTCGAGCGACGTCGAACGCGGCGCGGACGCATCACCCGTGGCGCCCTCGGTCCCACCGCCGCTCGCGCCCACGCCCACGCCCTGGCGACCGATCGCGGGACTGCCCGCCTCTTGCACCGCCCGCGTCGCCGTCGACGCGCGGGCGGTGCCCTCCCTCACCCGACGGCCGTGCAACACCGGCCGTGTCGGCTGCGAGCGCCACGAGCTCGAGGCCGGCGCGCGATGGCTCCGTCTCGGATTGTACGAGCCGATCTTCGCCGACGTCCGCGGCGTGCACGTCAGCTATCTCCGCGCTGCACCACTCGACGATCCCGACCACGGGTCGCTGTCCATCGTGCAGCGGCTCGACGGCGACGCGCGCGTCGAGCTCGCGTTCGCATCGCCGCGCGACGGCTGTGCAGTCGTCGCACACGCATCTCCGCAGGGCATCGCGCTGCGGGCGATCGTCACGGCGCCGGCGGACTCGCCCCATCATCTCGCATGGTCGTCGTGGGAGGCACCGACCGCGCTCACGTTCCTCGCCGCCCACCCCGGCGACGACGCGCCGCTGTCGCAGCATGCTGCGCGCTCCGACGGCGTCATCGCCGTCGAGGCGATGAGCCTCGACGGCAACATCCGCGCCGCGGTGTTTCGCCCCTCCGACGGTCGCTTCGCGCCGCTCGGCCCCGAGCTCGCGGGGCTGCAGCGTCCGCTACCCAGCGGCGATGGAATCCTGGGGCTCGACGACGAGCGCGCCGCCCTGGTCCACGTCGCCGCGGACGGCACGGCGCGGACGCGGGTACAGCGGCACGAGGGCGCCCGCATCGTCGCGTTCGCGCTCGATCGTACCGCCGCCGACACGGTGACGTGGCTCGAGCAGGCGGACCCCGCGGACCTTGCCGCGTCGTTGTGGACGCAACGCGCCGACGAGGCCATGCCTCGCCGCCTGAGCGCATCCGCGACACCGGGCCCCGTCGTCGCCAACGCCGGCTGGATCGCCACCGTCGCCTCGCCGGATCTCGTGCAGATCGTCCGCGCAGCCAACGGCGAGACCCGCGACGTCGCGCGCGAACCCGACGCTGCCTGGGTCTACCCGCTGTGGGTCGACGACGCCGCGGTGTGGATCGCCACCTCCACCGTGTTGCCGGGCGAGCCCGGCTTCCCCGTGGTGTCGGGGTTGGTCCGTGTCGAGCACGGGGGTGAGGGTGCAGCGTGGCTGCGGTGATCGAGGGCGCTCAGCGACGCCGGCACCCCTACCCCAACCCCGCCAGCTTCAAGACCTCGCGCGACCGCTTGCCCAGCTCGCCGCGCGCCTCGGTGTAGATCAGATCCATCACCGCATCGACGTCGCCATCGCCCTGCCACGCGTGGGACACCGCGCCGCGCGGGAGCTCGCGTCGCAGGATGCGGAACACGTGCCCAGCGACGAAGAGATCGTCGACCAGACCGAACGGCCCGAACTCGGCCTCCGGCAGCACGTCCTCGGGAACCACGAAGTAGGCGAGCACGGCGTTGACCATGCTCCGGGCATCGCGCGACAGCGTGGTGTCGCCGAACAATCGCGCGTAGAACTCGAACACCGCGGGCGCTGCCGCGACGGCGCGCTGGGCCGGGCCCTCGTACGCGTCGACGAAGGTCCGCAGTGACGCGAGGTAGTCCGGCGCGTCGAAGCCCATGACACCACGGTATCCGAGGGCCACGCACGCGGCAACGAGCCGGGCGGTCACCTCGGTCCACGGCGCGGCGGTCACAGGGGCTGCAGCGGCGCAAAGCCGTGTGCCCGCACCCAGTTGACGTGCACGCCATCGCAGTCGTCGACGTGGGTGCAGCCGCGACAGCGCAGGGACTTCACGCGGTCGTGACCTTGGACGAAGCGGCGCGCGTAGCGGAAGATCTCGAGGCCGCCACCGGGGGCGAGCATCGCGGTGTCGAGGGTCGGCGGGGCGCGGCGCGGTGCCCGTCCGATCAAGCACGCTGGCGCGCCCTCGATCGGCACCGCGTCGAAGTCGTCGAAGCGCGACCGCATGGCCGCGACGAACGCCGGGAGATCGACGTCGTGCTCGAGCGCCTCGCTCGCGAGCTCGTGGCTCGGCTGCACCAGCGCGAGGCGAGCCGGCCACGCGGGCTGTCGCGCGAGCCACTCGGCGAGGGATCGATCGAGCGTCGCGAGCACCTCGCCGACCTCGGGGATCGCCAGCGCCGCCTCGGTCGCAGCGACGCCGCGGGTGCGGACCTGCGTGAGCACGCGGCCGTCGAGGCGCCCATCGACGAGCGCCTCGGCGAGCCCCGCGAGTTCATCGAGCTCGAGCGCGACGCGGCCGATCGTCGGCAGCGCGCCCAGGGTCGTGCGCGCCGCGCCCACGTCGGGCGCGACGATCCACGCCGTGCGGGCGCCCGACTCTTCCACGCGCGTGGCGAGATCCATCGCCCGCGGCACCACTGGCGCCGCGCCGAGCACCGGCAGCCGCCGCGCCTCGCGGACCTTCTCGGCGCTCGCCGGATCGCCGCCGAACGTCTGGGGCAGCCGCGCCTCCCAGCCGGTGTCGACGCGCACCACCTCGAACAGGTTGCGCACGGTCGCGTCGCGCACGCCATCGAGGTGATCGCACAGCCGCCGCACGTAGCAGTGCCGGCAACGATCGGGCTCGCGACACGACAGCGGGACGCCTTCGTCGAGCCAGCGCGCGTACTCCTCCTTGCGACCGCGGACCTCGTCGCCGAGCTTGTACGGGTCCTGGATCAGCTCCTCGAAGCCCTCGAGGTGCTCGACCGGAAAGCGGTTGAGCCACACGTGCATGTCGGGCTGCCGCGCGAACGCGAAGGCCTCGAGCAGGTACGGCCGCGCCTGCTCGAGGTCGTAGAACAGCGTGTCCTTGCCCTCGCGGTAGGCCCGGCCGAACGGGATCACCTGTAGCAGATCGAACTCCCGCACGCCCATCGCGGTGAACCGCCGCAGTATCTCGGGCAGGTGCTTCACGTTGGCCCGGTTGACGCAGACGTCGATGTTGACGATGACGCGGCCGTCGTCGAGCGCGTGGCGCAGCCCCTCGATCTCCTCGTCGAACGCCCCCTTCACGCCGACGAGCGCGTCGTGGATCTTCGCGTCGGGCCCGTGGATCGAGAACGTGATCTCGCCGAGCCCCGCATCGATCGCGCGCGTGAGGAACTCGCGGTACGCGAACATGCGGCCGTTGGTGACGGTCTGCACCTTGCGGTAGCCGGCCGCGTGGCCGAGCCGCACGAAGTCGACGAAGTCGGGGTGGATCGTCGGCTCGCCCCCGGAGAGGATCAGGCGCTCGGCGCCCTTGCGGCGGCCGTCGAGGATCTGCGCCTTGACCTCGGCGCGTCCGCGGATGCGACCGTCGTGGGTGTCCGCGTCGAGGCAGAACACGCAGCGGTCGTTGCAGTCGAAGGTCAGACGCACCCAGTTGCGGACCTCGTGGGCGGCGTGCTCGTGCTGGGCGCGCTTCTGGCCGAACCCGACGGTCTCCTCGGCGTCAGGGCCCACGGCGGCGAGTGTACCCGGCCGGGGCGGTCCGGGCGCCCGGCCGCCGCGTGTTCGGGATCCCTGCGCCCCGCGGCCGGCGTTCCGACGGCCGCCCCGGTCTGCGCCGCATTCCCCAGGGGACGCCTGGGCCCCGCCGACGGGGTTGCCAGCCAGCCCGCCGCGCGAGGCGCCCGGTCGGCCCGGCCCCGCCACGGGCCCCCGGTTTCCAGGTCACGCGCGGACAGGAGGATGAGAACACGGCGTCCACCGACTCAGCGCTCCCGAGATCCCGCCTCCATGTTAACCACGAGACATGATCCAAGGCTTTGCCCGCTGGGTGCTCGTGGGGGCGACGATCGGGCATGCCGCCTGCGGCGCGCCCGCGCCGGGCGACTCCGGCGCGCCGGCGAGGAAGCAGGAGGTCGAGACAACGGTCGCCATCGACGAAGGTGCGAAGCCTTGGCCCACTGGTGATCTCGTCCGAGAGCCGATCACCATTGCGTTCGCCGTGTACGCGCTGCCCGGCATCGAGGTGGATGTGCTGGAGGCCGCGAAGCGGCTCCACGCGAAGGCATACGCGCACCTTCCGGCATTCGAGGGTCCCGATGCCATGGCGGCGAAGCCGGGGCTCTGGATCTCGACGCCACCGCTCTCCGAGTTCGCGCCCCCCGATGCCGAGTCACTGCGATTCTTCGGGCGCGGGCTCTCGCCCGAACAAGTCATCGGTGTGCAGACCTCGCCGATGGTCGTGCTGCTCACATTCACCAGCGACGCCGCGAACGCGAGCCGTGTGCACGGGGATGCGATCGCGATGCTCGCGGTGCTCGCCGAGAAGACAGGCGGACTCGTCTGGGACGAGAACACGCGTGAGCTGTTCACGCGCGCGGCATGGCGGGCGCGCGAACAGGCGGCGCTCGCCGACCCGACGCAGATCTCGAAGCACTTCACGTTGCATTCGTATCGCGATGACGAATTCCTGCGCATCGTGAGCCTCGGGCTCGAGAAGTTCGGCCTGCCCAACATCGCGGTGGCGAACGTTCCCGTGGCGTCGTCGGACGGGATGGCGAAGCTGGTGAATCTGGTCGCGACGGCGATGGCTCGCACGCCGCGAATCGAGCGCGAAGGGGTGATCGAGGTGGAGATCGCCACGCCCGTAGATGCAACGAAGCCTGCGCCCCCCGTCCGCGCCGACGTGCGGCTCGCGGTCGGCGAGCCGCACGAGGGCGATGCGCCGGGCCCATTGGCGCAGATCGTATTTCCTGGGCCGCGCGCGACCCTGCACGAGCGCCAGGACGCACTGCTCGACCTCGTCCTCGGCCTCGAGGATTCGATCGTCGACGCCGATCACGACGCCGAGCTCCTCGCTGCGTCGGCGCGCGCGAAGCAGCAGCTCGCCGCCATGAAGCCGCGCTTCGCCAAGGGGATCCCGGACATGGAGCTGCTGATGGTGAAGGCTCCATTTGCGACCCCCGACGGCGGCAACGAGTGGATGTGGCTCGAAGTCGTGCGCTGGGAGGGCTCGACGATCAGCGGCATCCTGCAGAACGATCCATTTCGGATCCCCGGCTTGAAGTCGGGCGCCAACGTCGAGGTCGACGAGGACTCGGTGTTCGACTACACCCATCGCGCCGCCGACGGTACAGAGCGTGGCAACGAAACCGGTGTCATCCTCCAGCGCCGTGAGACCGGCAAGTAGCGTCCTTCGCCGACAGATCGCGAGGTCCAGGCCCGCTCAGCCACTCGGTCGAGCAACTTCGCGTTCGCCGACATCCATCGCACGCGCTGCGCCGCGCGTTGCCCCTCCCACGCACCCGTCCCAGTTGCGGACCTCGTGGGCGGCGTGCTCGTGCGGGGCGCGCTTCTGGCCGAACCCGACGGTCTCCTCGGCATCGGGGCCCACGGCGACGAGGCGGCCGGGGCGGTCCGGGCGCCCGGCCGCCGCGTGTTCGGGATCCCGGCGCCCCGCGGCCGGCGTTCCGACGCCCGCCCCGGTCTGCGCCGCATTCCCCAGGGGACGCCTGGGCCCGTCGACTTGGCATCAGCATTGCTGTGCGCGGACCATCGCCCTGCCGCCGATGCTTCCCCCCGCCCCACGACCGCTGCCTGGCCCTGCTGCTTCGTGTCACGCTTGGCATCGCGCGATGCCCGACACCCCGCCCACCGACGAGCTCACGCAGGGCGTCGACGAGATCCGACGCCGGGTCCTGCTCCGCCTGGTCCACCGCTTCCGCGTGGTGAAGTGGGTGATGGGCCCGATGCTGCTCGGCGTCGTGGCGTGGATCTTCTATCAAGACGGCGCGCTGTGGCGATGGGTCACGCTCGCGGCGTGGGCCGGCCTCGCGCTCGCCATCGGCGTGCGATTCGGCTTCGGCAACACCAAGGGCGTCGAGCGCTTCTGCGACCGCGACTTCCGCCCGAGTGAAGCCGCCCCGCTCGCGCTCATGCACCTGCTCGTACTCGCGGCCACGGGCGGCCTCGCGAGCCCGCTGCTCCCGGTCCTGTTCGCCGGAGCCCACAACGCTGCGCTGTTCGGCGGCTCCCGGGCGGCGCGGACGGTGTTCGCGCTGCACATCGCCGGGCTGTGGGCGCTGCTGGCGATCCACCTCAGCGGCATCGTGCAGATGGTGCCCACGGCACTGATCGACACCGGCTTTCCCGGCGCGACGTTCCTCATCATGCTCGCGTTCGTGCTGACCGCCGCGCTGTCGGCCGCGCACCTCATGGGCCTGCGGACCCGCGAGGCCGTCGACGAGCAGCTCAAGCAGGCCCTGCTCGCGCGGGCCGCCGCCCTGGGCAACTACCGCGAGCGCGCCGACGAGCTCACCACGCTGTCGGCCGAGATCGCCCACGAGCTCAAGAACCCGCTGGCCACCGTCAAGGGCCTCGCCGCGCTGCTCAGCCGCGAGGCGAAGGGCAAGGACGCCGAGCGCGTCGCCGTCCTGCGCCGCGAGGTGGATCGCATGCAGGGGATCCTCGACGAGTTCCTCAACTTCTCGCGGCCGCTCGCGCCGCTGACGGTGCGCCGCGTCGATCTCGGCAAGCTCGGCCGCGAGGTGATGGACCTCCACGAGGGCATCGCCTCCGAGCGGATGATCTCGCTGTCGCTGCAGGTCGGTACCCACGTCGGCGCGGTCTGTGACGCGCGCAAGGTCAAGCAGATCCTCGTCAACCTGCTGCAGAACGCCCTCGACGCGGCGCGGCCCGACACCCAGATCGACCTCGTCGTACGGCGCACCGGCACCGGGCGGCAGCTCGGCGAGTCGGTCGAGGTCCACGTGCTCGATCGCGGCACCGGCGTGCCGGCCGCGCTCGCGGAGCGCATCTTCGAGGCTGGCATGACGACCAAGCCCACCGGCAACGGCCTCGGCCTGCCGATGGCGCGGGCGCTCGCGCGGCAGCACGGCGGTGAGCTGCGCCTGTGCGATCGCCAGGACGGCCCGGGCTGCGCGGCGATCCTCGCCCTGCCGGTCGAGGGTCCGCGGATCTTCGACGGCGAGCCCGCGCCGATCGAGCTGACGCCCAGCGTCGACGACCTCCACGATCCCGAGACCCCGGCGGCGGCCGGCAGCGTCCGCGAGCCCCGGTTCGACGGCGCCCTCGGGGTCGCGACGTGAGGCCCCACGCGCTGGTCGTCGACGACGACGACGGGGTCCGCTACACGCTGGTCGGCATCCTCGAGGAGGAGGGGATCACGGTGTCGCAGGCCGCGAGCGCCGAGCAGGCCCTCGCGGTGTTCGACGATCCGGCCACCGCGGAGATCCACCTCGTCGTCACCGACATGCGCATGCCGGGGATGAGCGGGCTCGAGCTGCTCGGCGCCCTGCGCCAGCGGCCGCGCGCGCCGAAGGTCGTGATGATCACCGCCCACGGCAGCGAGCGACTCGCCGTCGAGGCGACGAAGGCCGGGGCGTACGACTACTTCCGCAAGCCGTTCGAGCTCGAGGAGCTGGTCGCGGTCGTGCGCCGCGCCCTCGAGACCGTCCGCCTCGAGGCCGAGAACGAGCAGCTGCGCTCGCGGCTCGAGCTGTCGAAGACCATGGTCTTCGTCTCCGAGGCGATGACGCGCCTCGCGGTGATGGTCCACCGCGTCGCGCCGCGCGACGTCACGGTGCTCATCCGCGGCGAGAGCGGGACGGGCAAGGAGCGCGTCGCCGAGGCGATCGTCGCCGCGTCGCGGCGCGCGGGTCGGCCGTTCGTGCGCTTCAACTGCGCTGCGCTGACGCCCGAGCTCGCCGAGGCCGAGCTCTTCGGCCACAGCCGCGGCGCGTTCACCGGGGCCATCCGCACGCGATCGGGGATGTTCCGCGAGGCCGACGGCGGGACGATCCTGCTCGACGAGGTGGGCGAGCTCGATCTGGCGACCCAGGCCAAGCTGCTGCGCGTGCTGCAGGAGCACGAGATCCGCCCCGTCGGCGAGGATCATGCGGTGCCGATCGACGTGCGTGTGATCGCGGCGACCCACCGCGACCTGGCCAAGCGCGTCGAGGAGGGGGCCTTCCGCGAGGACCTCTACTACCGCCTGCGCGTCGTCGAGCTGCAGGTCCCACCGCTGCGCGAGCGGCCCGAGGACATCGCCCCGCTCGCGCGCCACTTCCTCGAGCGCTTCGCCCTGCGCTTCGGCGTGGGGCCCTTCCGCGAGCCCGAGTCCCTCGTGCCGCGGCTGGCTGCGCTGCCGTGGCCGGGCAACGTCCGCGAGCTCGAGAACGCGATCGAGAGCCTCGTCGCCCTGTCGGACGGCGACGACCTCGATCTCGATGCCCTCGCCCCGGCCCCCCTGCCGGCGACGCTGCCGAACCCGACGACCGGGGTCACCGCGAGCGACGTGCGACGCGTCGACGCCAGCGCCGTCGACCTGCAGGGCCTGCGCGAGCGCGTCGACGCGTTCGAGCGCCAGCTGCTGCTCGACGCGCTGTCGTCGGTGGCCGGCAACCGCACCGAGGCCGCGCGGCACCTCGGCATCGGCCGCGCGACGCTCCACGACAAGCTGCGCAAGTACGGCATCGGGGACTGACCCGCGGCGGGACGCCCGCGTGACATTCCGGCAGTCCGCGCCGTCCGCCGCGTCGGACCGCCGAACGAACCGCCGGGACCCCGGACGCGCGAGGCCCCGCACGCCGGAGAACTCCCGCAGTCCTTGCACCACGGTGTTGGCACGGAGCGTGCTCAGTGCCGGCGCATGCCCGCCGCGACGCGAACCCCGAGTGCGCAGATGGATGCCTACCTCGCGGGCGATGATCACGCCCTCGGCAACCTGTTCCGCCTGCTCGCGCCGCGGATCCGCCGCGTCGTGCAGAGCCGCATCGACGACCCCGACCTCGTCGACGACATCGTCCAGCTCACCTTCGTGAAGGCCCACCGCGGACGCCACGCGTTCCGAGCCCGCCACGGCGCCGGTGAGGGCGGGCACGGCGACGACGCCGTGATCGCGTGGTACCTCGCGATCGCCCGCAACACCGCCGTCGACGGCGTGCGTTCGGAGCGGCGCCACCAGCACCGGCGTGTCCGTCCGATCGACGCCCACGAGCCCGAGGCCTACGAGGAGGTCGCCGCGATCGGCGACGACCCCGAGTCCGCGTCGATCGAGTCCCAGGATCGCGACGCGATCCGGCAGCGGGTCCGCTCCGCGATCGAGGCGCTGCCCAAGGGCCAGCGCGACGTGGTCACCCTGCACAAGATCGACGGCCTCTCGATGCAGGAGGTCGCCGAGCGCCTGCAGGTCCGCTCCGGCGCCGCGCGGGTGCGTGCGCACCGTGCCTACCTCGCGCTCGGTCAGGCCCTCGGTCACCACGACAGCCCCAGCGCGGCTGCCTGACGCCGCGTCCGTGCGCGGGCCTCCGCAGGCCTTGCGCGCCCGGCCCGGATCGGGCTCATGATGGTGCGCTGCCGTGCTCGAGGCCTGGACCATCGGATTCGCCCTCGCCAGTGGCTTCGTCCAGCCGCTCGACGACGCGATCGTGTTCCTCGCCCAGGCCATCGACTCGGTCGAGGGCGAGGCGACCACCGGCGACGAGGTGACCGCGTCCGACGCCGCTGCGCTGTTCGTCGGCCACGCCGGGTTCGAGCGGCTCGAGGCGCCGCGGTGGGTCCGGCACCGCGTGCGACCCGGCGAGCGCGCGACGTCGATCGCGGCCCGCTACGGCGCGCGGATCGAGGACGTGATGCGGTGGAACCACCTCGATCCGAACGTCCCGGAGCTCGACCGCCGTCACCTGCGGGTGTTCACCGATCGCGTCGTCCCCGAGGTGCGCAAGGTCGCCTATCGCGTCGGGCCCGACGAGACCTGGGACGACGTGGCGGCGGCGCTGCGGCTCGAAGAGCACGCGCTGCGCGTGCAGAACTACCGCATCCGTACGCCCGCCGAGGGTGACGTGGTGCAGGCCTGGATCGACCCGCTCGAGGGCCCGAGCTTCGCCGCGCCTGCGGCCCCGATCGATCAGCCGCCGCTCGAGCTGCACGGCGAGGGCCAGAGCATCGGGCTGCCGCAGAAGGGCAAGCTCGTGGACGCGGTGCAGCTGCCCGAGCATCCGCTGTGGATCCGCGGCAACCCCGATCACCTGTGGGCGAGCGCGCACGCGATCGAGATCATCCACCGCGCGTTCGCGACGCTGCGCGGCGAGCTCGGCTACGCCAGCGGGATCCTCATCGGCTCGATCAGCCGCCGCAAGGGCGGACGCATGCCGCCGCATCGCTCGCACCAGTCGGGCCGCGACGTCGACATCCGCCTGCCCCTGCGCCCGGGCGTCGGCAAGACCAAGGCGCCGACGCCCGACGAGATCGACTGGTACGCGAGCTGGGCCTTGATCGAGGCCTTCGCCCGCACCGATCGCGCCGAGGTGGTGTTCGTGAACGAGGCCCACCACGGCCGGCTGTACGCGGCCGCGCGGGCGATGGGCGTGCCCCGCCTGCGCGTGCACGAGCTGCTGCGCTGGCCGGCGTGGCGCGGCGGGGCCGAGCCCATCGTGCAGCACGCCGACGGCCACAACGCCCACCTGCACGTGCGCGTGCGCTGCGGCGACGACGAGCCCAAGTGCGAGACGAAGGCCGGCGGCAGCTGAGCCCGGCTCACGGTGACGGCGGCAGACCGGCGAGCTCGAGGCGCACCGGCGCGAGCTCGCCCTCGTCGATCCCGGCCCGCTCGCCGTGGACGACGGCCTGGGCGAGCTCCGCCCGCGCGCGCACGCGGTCACCCACGGCGAGGTGGACGGCGCCCAGCGTGCCGCGCACCGCGAAGAGCTCCGCGTCGTCCAGCGGAGAGCTCGTGAGCAGGATGTCGCGGGCACGCACGAGGTGCGCCTCCGCCTCGGCTTCGCGACCGTCGGCGTGGGCGGCCTCGCCGAGGTTGGCGAGCGCCATCGCGACGTGCGGGTGGCCGGGGCCGAGGGCGCGCTCCCAGATTTCGCGAGCGCGCTCGAGCTCGCTGCGCGCCAGATCGGTCTGCCCGAGCTGCAACGCGACCAATCCGACGTTGTTGTGCGCCATGGCGACGTCGGGGTGGCCGTCGCCGAGCGCGACGCGGAAGATCGCCGCCGCGCGCTCGTAGTGGGCGAGCGCCTCGGGCCAGCGGTTCATCGCGTACTCGACGTTGCCGAGGTTGCCCTCCGCGGCCCCGAGTCGCGGGTGCTGGGGGCCCAACGCCCGCTCGATGATGGCCGCCGCGCGCTCGAGCTGGGCCCGCGCCGCCGGAAGCTCGCCGACGTGCTCGAGCGAGGTGCCGAGGTTGACGAGCGTCGTCGCGATCTCGGGATGCGCGGGGCCCAGCGCCGCCTCGCGGATCGCCAGCGCGCGGGTGTGGAGCTCGACCGCGTCGTGGGCCCGGCCCTGCGCCTTCGCGATGATCCCGAGGCTGTCGAGCGACGCCGCGACCTCGGGGTGATCGGGGCCGAGCACGGCCTCGCGGATCGACAGCGCACGCGTGTGCTGATCCGCCGCCGCGTCGAGGTCGGCGCGCCGCAGGAACACCTCGCCCAGCGCATCGTGCAGCCCGGCCGCGTCGGGGTGGTCACCGCGTCCGGCCGCCTCGTGCAACCCGACGGCGCGCTCGAGGCCGGCCTGCGCCTCGGCGTAGCGCCCGCGCGCGCCGTCGATGGAGGCCACGACCGCGAGCAGCCGCGCCTCCTCGAGTCCTCCGGCGCCGACCCGCGAGACCCACGCCCCACCGTGCTCGATCCACGGCTCGGCCGCCGCGAAGTCGGCCTCACGCGTGCCGAGGATCCCCGCGAGCGCGGTCGCGGCCGAGAGCGCCGCGCCATCGTGACCGGACGCGAGCGCGAGCGCGTACGCCCGCCGCAACACGGCGACCGCCCCGTCATACGCGCCCGTCCGCTCGAGCAGGGCGCCCTCGCGCAGCAACACCTCGGCGCGCAGCGGATCGTAGGCCGTCGCGTCGGTCGCGGGGCGCCGCGCCTGGAGTTCGGTCAGCGCCGTCGCGTAGTCCCCGACGTCCTCGAGCGCCTTCACCTCGGCGAGCGCACCCCGCAGCGCGCGGACCTCGAGGGCCGCGGCCGCGTCCTGCGGGATCGGAGCGACCAGCCGGACCCGATCGGGATCGACGCACGCCGCGGGATCCGGCAGCGCGAACACGGCGTCGAGCGCTCGCGGCCCGAGCGTCGTGCCGCGCTGCCGCAACAGCTTGATCGTCGCGTCCATCGCCGCCTGGGCGTCGTCGAGGCAGCGTCCCGCCACGTCCAGCGCGACGGTGGCGCGGCGATCGTCGCTGCACGCCTGGGACACCGCGTCGCCGAGCGCTGCGGCGTAGACGTCGAGTCGGTCGACGACGCGCGCGGCGATGTCGGTGCTCGCCGACGTGGCGTCGACCGCGATGGCCTCGCGGATCTCCGCACGGGCGCCCGCATCCCAGGCGGCCCGCGCCCGATCGGGATCGCAGGCGCCGGTCGACGCGCGACGCCCCGCGAGGAAGCCCGCGGCGGCGACCATCGTCGCGGTGCCGACGAGCGCTGCGACCTGGACTCCGCGGCGCTGGAGCCTCGACCCCATGCGCTCGACGAGGGCGTGCATCGACGGCCAGCGCTGCTCCGGGTCGGGCGACAGCCCCCGCGCGATGACCTGCACGATCCGCCGCGGCACACCCCGGCGCACCGGCTGCGCCGGCGGGCCCGCGAGCTTGCGATCGAGCAGCGCCGGCGGGTCGCGCTGGGTGAACGCGTGGGCGCCGTACACCGCCTCGAACAGTACGAGGCAGAAGCTGTACTGATCTCCGCGGGCGTCGGTCCCGCGCCCCGACTGCTGTTCCGGCGACATGTACACCGGCGTGCCGACGACGTGTCCGACCTCGGTCAGCAGATCGTCCGCAGAGCTGCGCGGCACGACGAGGCCCTCGCTGGAGTCCGCGTCGCGGGGCTCGTCGCTCACGCGCGAGATGCCGAAGTCCATCACCCGCGCCCGACCATCCGCGCCGACCATCACGTTGGCCGGCTTGAAATCGCGATGGACGATGCCCGCGGCGTGGGCCGCCGCGAGGCCTCGTCCGGCCTCGGCCAGCACCCGCAGCACCTCCACCATCGTACGCTCGCCCTCGAGCCAGTCGCGCAGCGTCGATCCGGCGACGAACTCCATCGCGACGAACAGCGTCGTGCCCTCCTGCTCCACGTCGTAGACGGGGACGACGTTGGGGTGACTCAGCCGCGCCATGAGCCGCGCCTCGCGGACGATCCGGGCCGCGGCCTCGGTGCGGCGCTCGTCGAGCGCGTCGACGCGGAGGCACTTGAGCGCCACGATGCGCTCGAGCTTGGGATCGTAGGCCCGGTACACGCGGCCCATGCCGCCGCGCCCGACCTCCTCGAGCACGACGTAACGGCCCAGCGTGCCCGGCGTGGGCTCGACCGCCTGCGCCGGTGGGCGCCCACCGACGAGCACGGTGTCGAACTCGCTCGGAGAGAGCGTGTCCGGGGTCGCACCGACATCCACCGTCGTAGATCCTAGCCCCCGCGGGGCGCCGGGCGACGGCCCCGCCATCGAACATCGTTCCCACCGACGCGCGTCTGCAGGGGCGCACGCGCGCGGCGGCGAACACTCGGACGGGTCGGCGGCCTCGACGAAATCGCCCGTGCTACGCTCGCAGCACGTGACGACGTCGATCCTCGTCGTGCATCCGCCGATGTCGGTCGCGCGCGACTTCATCGACTACCCCTACTTCGCCGATCTCGGCGCGGTGCAGGCGGCGACGGTGCTCGAGGCGGTCGCGACGGTGACGTTGGTGGACGCGTTCGCGCTGGCCGGCGCGACGCTGCGCTGGCGCGGGGACGGCCGCGCGCACCTCGGCGCGACGGTCGACGAGGTCCTCGAGGCCGCGGCGGGGACGTGGTCGATGATCGTCGTCGCGCTGACGCCGTTCCACCGGCCGCCGCGGCGCGACGACACCCTGGGCGACACACTCGCGGGCCTGAGACGGCGGCACCCCGCCGCGGTGATCGTGCTCGCCGATCTCTACCAATCGGGCCAGCACTACGTCGCGACCGCGGCCGACGACGTGCTCGCGAGCTACCCCGAGGCCGACGTGCGCCTCGAGTACGAGGCGGAGGTGGCGCTGCTCGAGCTCGTCGCGGCGCTCGACGCCGGACGCCGGGCGCCGCGGCACGTCCTCGGGATCCGACCGCCCGATCTGGACGCCGTCGCGAGGCCGCGCTGGGATCGCGTCGACCTCGACGCCCGCGATCGGTTCCTTCGCGACGTGGTCCGCGGGCTCGGCCGGGGCCACTGGGCGTTCCCGATCGACGGCGGCCGAGTGCTGCCCTGGATCAGCGCGCGCGGCTGCCCCTACGACTGCGCCCACTGCAGCAGCAACCCCGATCGCGCCGTCGGTGCGCCGAAGACCCAGCGCCGCCTGTCGCCGTCGCGGATGCGCGACGATCTCGCCGCGCTCGCGGCCCTGGGCGCGACGGCGGTCCACGTCCTCGACGAGATGGTCAACGTCCATCCGCGACACCTGCCCGCGCTGCTCGACGCCGCCGAGGCCGCCGACGTCCGGCTCGAGTTCCCCAACGGCATGCGGGCCGATGGCCTCGCGCCCGAGCAGCATGTGCGCCTCGTCGGGCGCATCACCACGCTCAGCGTCAGCGCGGAGAGCGGCTCGCAGCGGGTGCTCGACACCATCGTCGGCAAGCGCCTGGATCGCGGCGCGATCACCCGCGTCGCCGAGACCTCGGCGAAGCTCGGCCTGCCGACGATGGTGCACTACATGATCGGCCTGCCCGGCGAGCGGGCCGAGGAGATCAACGAGACCCTGGGCTGGGCGCTCGAGCTGTGGGATCGCCATGGGGCCGAGCCTGCCGTGCAGTTCGCCACGCCGCTGCCGGGCACGCGCCTCGCCCGTGGCGCCTCGCTGCCCGTCGTCGACGACTGGGGCCCACGATTCCAGCGCGAGCCGTCGGCGCTGCCCGACGCCGTCGGCCTCGACGTCCTGCGCGCGTTCAAGGACACGTTCGACGCGCGCGTCGCCGCGTCGCGCGGGCCGCAGAAGCTCATCCTCAACGCCACGTACGTGTGCAACAACCACTGCACGTTCTGTGCGGTGGGCACCCGCACGCAGATCGACGGCCACCCGACGCGCCAGCGCGAGATCCTGGCCAAGTACCGCCGCGCCGGCGTCGAGCTGCTCGACATCGACGGCGGCGAGCCGACGCTCAACCCCGAGCTCGTGCCGCTCGTCCGCTACGCGCGGGCGATCGGGTACACCCGGATCAACGTCACGACGAACGGCCGGCTGTGTGCGTACCCCGAGTTCGCCGCGCGGCTCGTCGGCTCGGGCGTGACCTCGCTGCTCTTCTCGATCCACGGCGCCGACGCGCGCACGCACGCCGCCCAGGTCGGCGTCGCAGAGGCGTTCGAGCAGACGCTCGCCGGCCTGCGCAACTGCGTGCACGCGGCCGCCGGGGCCCTCGAGATCGGCGTGAACATCACGCTCACCAAGGGCAACGTCCGCCAGCTCGGCGACGTGGCCCAGCTCGCGCTCGACGAGGGCGCGCCATGGCTGAACATCCAGTTCCTCACGCCCTTCGGCCGCGCGACCCGGATGGTGGCCCCCGACACGCAGGCCGCGGCAGCGCACACGATGCGGGTCATCGATCGCTTCCGCGACCGCATGAAGCTGCAGGTCATCAACCTGCCGTACTGCTTCATGCCCGGCTACGAGGCGTTCATGGCCGGCGACCTCGGCAAGCGCGGCCGCGACATGGTCTTCGTCAACAACGACGCCGTGAACCTCGCCGCGTACCTCGCCGAGCGCCGCGTCCGCAAGCCGGTGTGCGCCGCCTGTACGCACGCGTGCTTCTGCGGCGGGTTCTACGAGCTCGACGACGTCCCCGAGCCGCCGTGGCTGGTGCGCGCGGAGGATCTGGTGCGGCGCGTCGAGTCGTAGGCCCCGTCGACGCACGAGCGGTGCTAGTCTGCGAGCGTCCATGCGCGGCTCCACCTCGGCGATCGCGGCGTCGCTCCTCGTACTGCTGGCGTCGGGCACGGCCGCTGCTGCCGACGGCCTGCGTCCGCGCGCCCTGATCGTGTGGTCCGACGTCGCGTGCATGACGGTCGTCGAACGCGACGTCGACCCCGTGCTCCACCTCGAGTACGGCATCTCGTTCGAGGACGTCGGCCACACCTCCGACGAGGTCGAGACCGGCCGCCGTCAGCAGATGGTCGGCTTCTGCCGCCAGCACTCGCCGCAGTCGCCGCTGCCCACCTGGCTGACGCAGTCCGACGTCGACGACGCCGCCAGCATCCCGCTCATCGACCCCGCCGACATCCCGCCCGACGGCATCCTCGATCTCGCCCCAGCCTGGGCCGACTGCACGACGCGCATCGTCCCCGATGACATGCGCCGCCCGATCACCGAGGCCGCCGCGGCCGAGGGTGTGGACTGGGACACCACGGGCCTGGCGCGCGGCGGCTGGTCGATCGAGGGCTACACGTGGGATCCGCCGTTCAACCTCTGGGCGCCGCGGCCGGGCGTCGTCGCCGTGTTCGACGACGCCACGGCGCAGGACAACCCGCCCGTCGCCGCGATCTCCACCGGCGAGCTGAGCATCTACTCCGACGACGTCGCGATGATCGAGGGCTGCGTGGTCGCGACCCCGGGCACGACCCTGTCGGCGGCCTGGGCACAGACCGTCCCCGGCGACGAGCAGGTGTGGACGCCCTTCGTCACCGACGAGCCCGTCGAGGGCAGCGCGTTCACGGTGGCCTTCACACCGCCGGCCGAGATCGTCGGCGCAAGCGCGAACCTCCGCGTCGAGTTCGTCGACGCCGCGGGGCAGTCCTATGTCGCGTACATGCGCGAGGCGATCGCCGTGCTGCCGGGATCGGGCGGGGGTTGTGCGAGCTCCGGCGGCGGGTTCCTCGGGGATCCGGGCTGCGACGACACCAGCACGACGGCGGCCACGGAGACGAGCGGCGATCCCCCGGCCACGACGGAGACCGGCGACGAGGCGCCGAGCACCCCGGCCGATCCGCAGGGCTGCGGTGGGTGCTCGACCACTCCGGCGACGACTTGCGGCATCCTCGTGCCGGTGCTCGCCGCGGTGCGACGCCGAAGACGCCCGTGACCTCTCCCCCGGCTCCGCCGCGATTCCACGCCGACCGCCCCGAGGGCCGCGACGTCATGGGCTTCGGCCCGGACATCGAGGCGCTCGCGCGGCTCGTCGCCTCCGACGCGCTCGACCCTCCGCTGTCGATCGGGCTGTTCGGCGAGTGGGGCTCGGGCAAGAGCCACTTCATGCGGCAGCTCCGCGAGCGCGTGACGACGCTGGCGCGGGCCGCCGCGGACGAGCGGCAGGTCGCAGGCGCGAGGCCGCCGCCCTACGTCGCGCACGTGGTGCACGTCGAGTTCAACGCGTGGAACTACGTCGAGGTCGATCTGTGGGCGAGCCTGGTCGCGCACATCTTCGATCGGTTGCACGCCCACGTGACCCGGGCCGACACCGCGGAGCAGCGGCGCTGGGAATCGCTGCTCCACCGGCTCGACGACGCCGAGCAGCGCCAGCGCGAGGCCAAGCGCGCGCTCGAGCTGGCCCAGGCGCGCCTCGACGAGCGCCGGCGCGAGCAGGCCGAGCGCGAGCGCACGCTGCTGGCCCAGCTCGCGATCCTGCGCAAGCACTCGACGTTCGGGCCGCTGATCCGCGACGTCGAGCGCGCGCTCGGCCTCGAGGTCGCGCACGATCTGTGGGACGCCATCGTGCTGCGGCGCGAGCGGGCGCAGGCGATCGTCGAGGCGATGCCGTCGTCGCTGCGGGCGGCGCGATCGCTGCTGCGACGCCCCGCGGCGCCGTGGCTCATCGCCGCGATCCTGCTCGTCGGCGTCGGGTCCATCGTGGCGGCGCACCTCGAGTGGTTCCCCAACCTCGCGGCGCTCGCCGCCGCCGCGGTCCTGCTGGTGCGGTGGATGCAGACCGCGATCGACAAGACCGACGCGGTGATGCGGACGATCGCGCGGTTCCAGGAGGCGATCCTCGAGCTCGACCGCCTCGAGGACGAGGCCGACCGCGCCACCGTCGAGCGCCTCCGCGAGTGCGCGCGCGCGGTCGAACAGGCCAAGGCCGAGCACGAGGCCGAGGCCGGTCGCGTCGAGGACCTGCGCCGCGAGATCGCCCAGCTCTACCCCGGCGAGCGCCTCGCCGACTTCCTCGCCGAGCGGGCGAGCAGCCGCGACTATCGCCGGCACCTCGGCCTGCCGGCGCTGGTCCGCCGCGACTTCGATCGTCTCGGCCGCCTGGTGCGCCCCGACACCCGGCGGATGCCCTTCGCCGAGCTCGCCGAGCTCGCCGCGGGCAAGGTCCCGGCCGCGCTCGAGGCGTTGCTCCGGATCGACGCGCCCGTCCGCAACCCGATCATCGTCGGACGCGACGACACGTGGGAGCTCACCGACCACGACGGGGCCCGTCGCGTCGAGATCACCCGCGTCGGGACCGAGGCGATCGTCGAGACGTCGTGGCCGGACCACCCGACGATCGAGCGGATCGTCCTGTACATCGACGATCTCGATCGCTGCCCACCGGCGCGGGTCGTCGACGTGCTCGCCGCGGTCAACCTGCTCCTGGCGTTCCCGCTGTTCGTCGTCGTCGTCGCCGTCGACGAGCGCTGGCTGGTCGGGTCGCTCGAGCAGCTGCGCACCGGCAACCTCGAGCTCGGGGCCTTCGGTGGGGCCACCGGCGCCCGCGACTTCCTCGAGAAGATCTTCCAGATTCCGTACCGCGTCCCGACGCTGACGACGGCGGCCGCGATCGAGCTGGTCGACGAGCTGGTCGCGCCGCAGGCCTCGTCCCCGGCGGAGATCGCCCTCGATGTGGACGCGACGGCCCTCGACGACGTCGAGCGGGCGTCGCTGCGCGAGCTCGCGGTGCTGGTGCAGCGCTCGCCCCGATCGGTGAAGCGCTTCGTCAACGTCTACCGCGTCGTCCGCAGCACGCTGGGCGCGAGCGAGCACGCACTGCTGCGGGGCGACGACGGCGTGGCGTTCGGGCCGATCGCGATCCTCATCGCGCTCATGGTCGGCGATCCGCGGACCGGGGCCTCGCTCGGCGAGGTGTGCTCCGGCGCGACGGGGACGGTGCGCGAGGCCTTCGCGAGCTGGCTGCGCGCGCCCGATGGCACGCCGCGGACGCCGGCGATCACCGCGGTGATCGAGGGCGCGCTCCGCCGCCCGGGCTGGGCGGCGACGCAGTGCATCGAGGCCCGCGCGCTGGTCGAGCGCGTGCGGCGGTTCTCGTTCGGCGTGATCGAGTGACGCGCGCCGCCGAGACGACGCTTCGCGTTCATCCGCAACTCAGTCGCAGCCGATCGGCTCGGTCGAGATGACGAGGTCGTCGATCGACCGCTCGAGGTCGGTGGGCGCGCCACCGGGCCACAGGTTCTCGAGCGTCACGAGGTTGATGCCGTAGGCCGCCCAGGTGCCGCGCCAGTCCAGATCGTACGCGCCGTTCTCGAGCGCCCCGTCGACCCAGAACTCGAACACACCGTCGGCGGCGCCGGGGGTGTTGAGCACGACATGGGCCTCGACGCAGCGCCATTGGTCGGCGTCGGCCGCGGAGAAGAGCGGCGTCGCGCCGACCAGCGGGCCGAGGCCCTTCTGGCCGTTGACGTCCTCGAACCCCACGCAGGCGACCGCGTCACCCTCGACACAGCTGATGGGATCGGCGAGCAGCACGACGTTGTCGCCGTCGGATCGCAGCCGAGCGACCATCGCCTGCGTCCACTCGGCCGACGCGAACACCGACGCGCTGGTGAGGTGGCCGAGGCCCGCGTCGGGCCAGCCCGCCTGGGTCTTCACCCGGAAGCGCCAGTAGATCGACTGGAAGTCGCCGTCGGCGGCGGCGTTCGGGGTGTCGCCGTAGACCGCGGGGTTGCGGCCAATCGCCGCGCTGAGCCAGCCCGCACCTTCGACCCCGGCGCGGTGGATCGTTCGCATCGAGCGTCGCCCGCTCGCCGCATCGCCATCGCCGAGCACGAACGCGCCGTCGCCGTCCTGATACTCGAAGAAGATCTTCGAGAGGTCGTCGACGCCCTCGAAGTCCTCGCAGAGCACCCACGACGGGGGCAGCGGCTCGGGGCACACGGGGAACCCGGCCGAGGGCGCAGGCGGATCACCGCTGCTCGAGTCACCGCCGCCGCTGGTGTCGTCGTCGGGCGTGCCCGCCGTGCCGTGGGGGTCGTCCTCGTCGTCGTCGTCACCGCTCTCGTCCTCGGCCGAGGAATCCCCGGACGAGTCCTGCACGCTCCCGGTGGTCACCGGGGCGTCGGCGGCGATCGAGCTGCACGCGGGGAGCAGCGCCGCCACGGCGAGGGCTCCGCGTCGGAATCGGGGCGTCTTCATCGCAAGAACAAGGTTCCAACAAGATAGCAGCGAACCTCGGGGCGACGCCAATGCGACGCCCGTGCGGCGGGTCTCGGCGCGCGCGCAGCGGATCGGATCGCGACACGGTTGTCGCGGCGGGACGGGTGTGCAGGGGTGGGTGATCGCGCGGTGATCACGTCGCGTCTTCGTCGAGCAACGCGGTGATCGTCGCGCGGAGCTGGGCGTAATCTGCGCGGCACTGCGCGTGATCGTCGGGCCCCCCGGGGTGATACTCGGGGCCTGGGTGGATCCACCGGATGATGCCGCGCTGATCGAGCACGAACGTCGCGCTCGTCGCTGCGCGCTCGCGGTGCGACAGCCACCACGCGTCGACGGTGCGCCACTGGCGATCGAGGCCGATCGGGACGCGGAGGCCCCACTGCTCTGCGATCGCGGCGAGGCGACGGGACTCGGCGTCGAGATCGATCGCCGCATCCGGCTTCGGCCGCGGCTTCGGATGGTGCAGCCCGAGCACGACCACGCCGCGCGGTCCGAAATCGCGATCGAGTTCGACGAGCGCCGGTGCGGTCGCGCGGCAGTAGGGGCAGGTGTCGGTCCAGAACCGCACGACGACGACGTGCCCGGCGAGATCGGCGAGGGTGACGGCGTCGGGCGCGGCCGGCTCGCCGTCGACGATCCAGCCCTGGACCTCGAAGGGCGACGCTGGCACGCCGATCAGATCGTCCTCGGGATCGGGCGCAGCCAGCGGCGCCTCCTCGGGGGGCTGGCTCGCCTCGCTGGCGGCGCCGCAGCCGATCTCGGTCAGGACGCAGGCGAGGGCGAGGGCGGCCAGTCGGGCGATCACGATCGCGAAGGTACGCGATCCCACCGCGGTGTTGGTCCCTCGGCGTGATGGCGCTGCGGCCCGGACGCCATGCACAGCCCGCACCTCGGTTTTCTCACCCACGCGCGCGCGCTGCTAGCGTGTGCGCCCTACCAGTTTTCCTCGAACGGCAGATTGACCATGAAGCACGACATCACCCGCAAGCACTTCCTCCACCTCGGGCTCGGCGCCACTGCGGCGGCGCTCCTGCCCGGCTGCGGCGACGACGGCGGCACCGACACCGGCGCCGGCACGGCCGACAGCACGGGGACCAACCCGACGACGGGCGCGACCGATCCGACGAGCGCGACGGATCCGACGAACCCGACCGATCCGACCAATCCGACCGACCCCACGGACCCGTCGACCGGCACCGATCCCTCGACCGGCCCGGCCGACTCGACGGACTCGGACCCCTCGACCTCGGGATCGAGCGGCGAGCCCGGGACGGAGAGCAGCAGCAGCGGCGGCGGCGAGTCCTCGTCCTCGGGCGGCGGCGAGAGCACCAGCACGGGCGAGCCGTTCATGGGGTGCGTCGACGACCCAGGGATCTTCATCTCCGACAATCACATGCACGCGGTCGTGGTCACGCTTGAGGAGGTCGAGGCAGGGGCGATGGTGATCTACGACATCCAGGGAGCCAACCTCGGCCATGGACACACCCTCACCCTCACGCCCGAGCACTTCGCGACGCTGCAGGAGACCGGCAGCGTGGACGTCGACAGCAGCTTCGACGGACACGCGCACACGGTCACGATCTCCTGCCTCTGAGGCTGCCGCGCCGGCCCCCGCGCCCAGCCCGCCCCCCGTCTCTGGTCAAAAGCTTCCCCCTCCGCCAGACCCGTGGTAACGCTGTTCGCGGCATGAATTCCGCGGATCTCCCCGGGCTCGACGATGAGGTCCTGCAGAGC
>LNFM01003707.1_pt1 | contig 30086 bp, 31 predicted proteins | sample 596031 | NCBI WGS metagenome assembly LNFM01 (sample SAMN04254537, study PRJNA301005) | activated carbon metagenome | isolation source: dual media filters at the Ann Arbor, Michigan drinking water treatment plant | place: USA: Ann Arbor
CGTAGCTGATAAATTGTTGTCAATTCTTAATACAAAAACACCTAGTCAGCCGGTAGCAGACCATACCGAGCAACACCTCGCAATGGTGCCGAGTGATGAGCAGATCATCGAGCAATGCAAAGCGGCAGGAATCGACTGGCTTACACCAGATGAAGAAGTCGGCGAATTCCCCGGCTCGTTCGACATGGCATCAATGCGCCAGATGCGCGCCCTACTCACCACAGCTAATGCTGGCAAGGATGCGAAGCCGACTTATACAACTGGTCATTGTGAGCACAACAAACAGCCGGGTGGTTGTCAGCAACATAACTTGCATTGTGGATGGCCTAAATGCGATCAAAAGGAAATTAATCATGCTTAAAAAGTTTTTGCGCTTAAATGAAAAGTACCCAGCTCAGGTATTTGGCTCAATCATTTTTACAGTTATCTTTGTTATCACGGCGATCCTTGCAGTGCGCGATTCTTCCAGAGAGTCGAAAGCAGAGGCATTTACCCGCAACTGCACACTCAACAAAGGCATTGCTGTACGTGATTTGGATAACAAAATGCGCTGCGTACCGATGTTTTCTGCGAAGGGTCGTTCATGAATAACCAAGACATAGCGAAACATTCTGCTGCCATGCTTGATTTATTTGAAGCCGAACAGCAGCGCATTCTTTTACTTGATCCGAAAGAGCGCGCAATGCAGCACAACTATCAAAAAACAATGGCGGTCTGTTACGAGTTGCGCACATTCATTCGCTCTATCGATGCAAAGCCAAGCGCCGTTCTCGAAGCCGCCCCGGCATCATCTGCAATGGCGCAGGCGGTAGATGCGGTTACTGTGCCGCGTGAATTATTCGATGAGTTGATTGATATGGCACAGGACGAGGCAAGCGCTTATCACCTGTCGCACAAAGGTTATAAGCCAGAACAGCACGCACAACGCGACAAAGTTATTGCCGCTGCGCGAAGCATCCTTGAATCACAACAATCGCCAGTGCAGGCTAGTGATGCGGGGAGTCAGGGATGAGCGATATAAAGAACGCAATCATTAAGAAGGCGCGCATTGATACTGAAGATCGCGGATTTCTAACCGTCTGGCTGGATCTTGATTACGGCGGATCAGGCCAAGGATTCGGCGGATACACCCTGTACATGCCACCGTCTTTCACACACCACGAAATGAAGTCGTTCGCCGGTCACTTCATGTTTCGCGTTATGGAAATCGCCGAAGTGGGTCAATGGGATCGCCTAGTCGGCAAAACGATTCGTGTGCGCGGTGATCGCGGCGGAATCGACGCAATCGGCCATATTGTTAAAGAAGATTGGTTCTGCCCACGTGATGATTTTGCCGCCAAACCGCAACCAGACCAACCAGCGCAAGAGGTGGATAAATGACTGAACTTGCTCTTTCGGACAAAGAGGTCCACGAAATTACCGGCTACGCCCGCCCCACAAAGCAGCTGGAAGTTTTGAAGTCACTGGGCGTGCCAGCGCGTCGTCGGCCAGATAATAGCGTGCTCGTTTTGCGCATGCACCTGGTGCACCCTGCTACAGTAGTTGCAAACCCCGAACCAAAACTTAAACCGTACCGCAAATGAATCGTGCCCGCAAAACAGGAAAAGGATTGCCCCGCCGGGTCTACCTGAAGCATGGCGCCTACTATTTCGTATCGGCAGAACCAATGCCAGATCCGAAGGATGGAAAGCTGCGTAAGTGGATCCGGTTATGCTCAGTCGCAGACGGTGAGCCCACAATGCTGTTGGCGCTAGGCGGTCTATTGAAGGATCAGAAAGCGCTGGTTGGGAGTATGCCGTATGCCTGCGATGAGTTCAAAGCCAACAAGCTGGCCAAGTACACGCCGGAAACGCAATCGCAATACACGCAATACCTGCAACGAATTTCCAAATGTTTCGAGGAATTCCACGTTACACAAGTGACGACTAAGTTATGCGCCGATTTCCTACGGGACAATTTTAGAGACAACCCGAACACTGCACGCAAATACAGCGCCTTAATGCGCCGTCTGTTTAAGTTCATCATTTCCGAGCTGGGGCTGCGTCAGGACAACCCTGTCGATCAATTGGATCTGTCAGATTACGAAACAAAACGCCGCGAGATATTACCCACGCACGACCAGGTGCAACGCATCCGCTCCGCCGGCATGATCAGCACACCGCATAGAGAAACCGGCAACACCTTTGCCACGGCGAGCGGCCCGATGTTTGGCTGCCTGATCGATATGGCTTATCTGTTATGGCAGCGTGCGATCGATGTCCGCATGCTCAAGGAATCGCAGATCGATGGCGGTATCGGCGGCAGTATCCGGTTCAAACCCAGTAAAACGTCAAAGACCAGCGGCAAGACTGTGGACATCGTGATCACGCCGCAGATTCAGGAAGTGCTCGATCGCGCGCGCAAGATCAAAAAAGAGTACAAGGTAAAGGGCCAGCCGCTGATTACGCCATACCTATTTCCTACCCGCGATGGTGAGCCGTACACCAAGTCCGGATTGTTTTCGATGTGGGATAGGGCCAGAGAGCGCGCAGGAATCACAGACCCGGTGTGGTTCAAGGATTTGCGTGCACTTGGCGCAACAGATGCCGCCAAGGCCGGTACAAACAGGCTGGCAATCCAAACCCGACTCGCTCATACATCAGGCAAAACATCGGAGATTTACATCAAGGAATCGGTGCCGGAATTGTCGGCAATCGATCTGCCGTTACCGTGGCTGAAATGAAAACAGCGCTGTATATTAGACAGTGTCTAATATACAGCGCTGTACGTTGATACAGTAAATTAGGTAAGTCTTTGATTCTATTGGTCGGGACGGAGTGATTCGAACACTCGACCCCTTGCACCCCATGCAAGTACGCTACCAGGCTGCGCTACGCCCCGACAAGCGCAAAATTATACCAGAGCAGCACTGCTTTTTTGTCATGCAAAATGCGACAGACTTGCATTACAAAGCGGATTTACTTGAGCAAAGTCAGAATCTCTATCAATTCTTTGCGAATCGCAAGCATGGCATTCGAATCTATCCTTACACCATCGAGCGCAAGATCTTCGTCGCCGCGCGCATCCAGAATGCGGCTGTCAAGCTTGTTGCGCGCACCGCTGATCGTGAAACCTTGCTCATACAGTAACTCGCGTATCCGGCGAATCAGCAGCACTTCATGATGCTGATAGTAGCGACGGTTGCCACGCCGTTTAACAGGTTTCAGTTGCGTGAATTCTTGTTCCCAGTAACGCAGAACGTGCGGTTTGACACCACACAACTCGCTGACTTCACCGATCGTGAAGTAGCGTTTTGCTGGAATGGGCGGCAATGCGACCAATTCGGGTTTGTTGAGCCGTTCGTTCATCTATCAGCTGGTTTCGGCAAACGATTTTTGGCTGGAAGTGTCGACCATGCCTTTGAGCTTCTGGCTCGCATGGAAAGTAACTACGCGGCGTGCGGTGATAGGAATTTCTTCACCTGTTTTTGGATTACGGCCCGGACGTTGCGGTTTGTCGCGCAATTGAAAGTTACCGAAACCGGATAATTTTACGGCTTCACCACGTTCCAAGGCGTTACGGATTTCATCAAAGAAGGTCTCAACCATGTCTTTGGCTTCACGCTTGTTCAAGCCGACTTGCTCGAACAGCAACTCAGCCAACTCAGCCTTGGTCAGCGTTGGCAAATTCTTTTCCGCCTGCGAACGAACCTGCGCTTCAAGCATTGCGCGGTTCAGGTCGGCTGCCAACAAGGATTGAAGTTCAGCGGAGTTCACATCATTCATATTCGGTATATTCACTGCTGGGGTCTCAGGTTGAGCCTTGGCTCAAGATATAACTGCTTATGCACGTAATTTGGCACCGTGTTTTGTGCCGGCTGCGGCTACAAATGCAGCCATTGCGGCATCGACCAAATCATCTTGCAGGGTAGCTTGAGTATCTTGCAAGGTGAATCGGAAAGCAAGGCTTTTTTCGTCTTCCTCCAATCCCTTGCCGCGATATTCATCAAATAAAACAACCACTTGCAAAATATTGCAGATTGCATTTGCATGCTTTTCAGCAACAAAAGCATCGATTAAAGCCTGCGTTGGAACTGCATGTTTCACTACCAAAGCGAGGTCGCGCGTTACCGCAGGGAACTTCGAAATTTCCTTGTAACTAGGCACATCGACTTGCTGCAAAGCACTGGCATCAACCTCGAATAAAACTGGAGCCAAAGGTAAATCGTACTTTTGCTGCCAACGCGGATGCAATTCACCGATAAAGCCTACGACTTTGCCATCGAGTGAAACATTCGCAGAGCGGCCGGGATGCAATGCAGGATGTTCAACCTTGGCAAAGGTAACTGTCTTCGGTGCAAACAAGGCTTCCAGATCCGCTTTCACGTCGAAATAATCAACATTGCGCGCGGCCATGCCCCACTGCTCTTCCACGATTGGACCGTAGGCTATTGCCGCGACGCGTTTAGGCTGATCGTAACCGGCAACGGACAATGGGCCATCTTGCTCGCTGTTATTGCGCAAATAAACCGCGCCAATTTCAAACAGGCGAATACGGCTGACCTTGCGGTTCAGGTTGTAGCGCACATTCGCAATCAGATTGCCTATCATTGATGAACGCATCACGCCCATCTGGCTGGCAATTGGATTCAGCAATTTGATTGGATTGGTGTTGCCAGCGAAATCGGCTTCCCACGCTTGCTCAACAAAGCTGAAATTGACCACTTCCTGATAATCGGAGTCAGCCAACTGGCGACGAATAGTGAACAGCGAACGCGTGTTCTCAGGACGAATGCGCATTGCATTTGCTGCGACTGGCGGCAAGGCTGGAATATTCTCAAAGCCGTAGACGCGCGCGATCTCTTCGATCAAGTCTTCTTCGATTTCGATATCGAAACGGTAGGAAGGTGGCGTTACCGAGAACACGCCGTCTTTTTGCGTGAATGGCAAAGCGAGACGCGTGAAGATGTCGGCGATCTGCGCATCGGTCAATGCAACGCCGATAACCTTGACGGCACGCGCAGTGCGCACGCTGACAGGGTCGCGTTTAGGCAGATTGACGATATGGTCGTCGATAGGACCCACTGCTGTTTTATCATTTTGGCCGCAGATCTCGACGATCAATGCAGTGATGCGTTCGATGTGTTCGACCGTCGTTGCAAAGTCGACGCCACGTTCAAAACGATGCGCTGCATCAGTCGAAAAATTGAAACGACGTGCGCGACCCTGGATTGCATTTGGATACCAGAATGCAGCTTCCAGATAAATGTCTTGTGTGTCGAGAGATACGGCCGTCGCATCACCGCCCATGATGCCCGCCAGCGATTCAATTTGCTGATCATCGGCGATCACGCCTATCCACTCGTCGACGGCAACCGTATTGCCGTTCAAGAGCTTCAGCGATTCATCTTTTTTACCCCAGCGTACATTCAAGCCACCGTGGATTTTATCCAGATCGAACACGTGGGTTGGACGACCCAGTTCAAGCATGACATAGTTTGAGATGTCGACCAATGCAGAAATCGGACGTTGACCGCTGCGCTCCAAACGTTGCTTCATCCAATCCGGCGTCTGCGCTTTGGCATTCAAGCCGCGAATGATGCGACCGGAAAAACGACCACATAAATCCGGAGCCGAAACGGTCACCGGCAATACATCTTTGATCGTCGCTGCCACTGCTTGATAAGTTGGTGCTTTCAATGCCGTACCGGTCAATGCCGATACTTCACGCGCAACGCCAAGAACCGACAGGCAATCTGCCTTGTTCGGTGTCAGCTTGATCGTGAATTTCAAGTCATTGAGTTGATAGTAATCGCGGAAATTCTGGCCGATAGGCGCGTCCGATGGCAAGTCCATCAAGCCGCCCTGCTCGTCCGACAATTTCAATTCTTTTGCCGAACACAACATGCCTTGCGACACCACGCCGCGCAATTCACCAACCTTGATTTCGAAAAGCTTGCCGTCTTCGCCCGGCGGCAATATCGCGCCAGCCAATGCACAAACAACCTTCATGCCAGCGCGCACATTCGGCGCACCGCAGACGATGTTTAACAAGGTTCCAGTACCAACATCAACCTGACAGACATTCAGACGATCGGCGTTCGGATGCTTGGCAATCTCGCGCACTTCAGCGACCACTACATTTGAGAATGGCGGTGCGACCGGTTCGACTTCTTCGACTTCCAGACCGGACATCGTCAACATGTGTGCCAATTCGTCCGACGTCATGTTCGGATCGACCATCGTACGGAGCCAGCTTTCGGAAAATTGCATGATTTAAAAACCTTTTGCCACAGACACCACAAAGAAATCAGAGCACGCGCTTGTTCAGCATGCCCTGCCTTGTTACTGCTAGTTGAATTGTTTCAGGAAACGCAAATCGCCTTCGTAGAACAGGCGCAGATCATTGATGCCATAACGCAGCATCGTCAGGCGTTCTATACCGGAGCCAAACGCAAAACCGATGAATTGTTCCGGATCGAATCCCATATTGCGCATCACGTTCGGATGCACCTGACCAGCTCCCGACACTTCCAGCCAGCGGCCTTTCAATGGACCGCTACCGAAGGCGATATCGATCTCGGCCGACGGTTCGGTAAATGGAAAATACGATGGGCGGAAGCGCACTTGCAAATCATCGGTTTCGAAAAACGCTTTGACGAAATTGAGGTACACGCCCTTCAAGTCGGCGAAGCTAATGTTTTCATCGATCCACAAACCTTCGACCTGATGGAACATAGGTGAATGCGTTGCATCGCTATCGACGCGATAAGTACGGCCAGGCGCGATGACGCGGATAGGCGGTTTGTTCATGCGTGCATAGCGCACTTGCATTGGACTGGTGTGCGTACGTAGCAGCAAAGGCTTACCTTGCGTATCGTTGCCTTCGATGTAAAACGTATCTTGCATCGAACGCGCTGGATGATTCTCCGGACTGTTCAGTGCGGTGAAATTGGTCCAGTCGTTTTCGATCTCGGGACCATCTGCCACGTCGAAACCGATAGAGCCGAAAATCTCTTCAATACGCTGCCATGAGCGCATGACAGGGTGTATACCACCGGTGCCACGACCACGGCCAGGCAAGGTGATGTCGATGGCTTCCGCATTCAGGCGGGACTCCATCTGTGCATTGGACAAAGCATCGCGACGCGCGGTCAGCGCAGCTTCGATCTTTTCTTTTGCAGAATTAATAACAGCACCCTGGGTCTTGCGCTCTTCCGGCGCGAGCTTGCCCAGGCTCTTCATCTGTTCAGTGATCTGTCCAGTTTTACCGAGGTACTTCGCTTTCGCGTTTTCCAGCGCGGCGGCATCATCTGCGGCGGCGAAATCGGTCTGGGCTTGCGTTACAAGTTGTTCTAGGGGATTCATGCGGTTTGTTTTCGTCCTTAGCAAGGAAGCCGAAAAGGAAAGCTCAAAGGGCTGTGCAAAAATAAAAACGGGACATAGGTATGAACCCTGCCCCGCTCTCGGATATTGCTGCACTGTCCGAGGACAGTGCATACGATCACAACTTAAGCAGCGATGGTTGTTTTCACCTGATTCACGATTGCCGCGAATGCTGGTTTGTCCATCACAGCCATATCAGCCAGGACTTTACGGTCCAACTCGATAGATGCGCGTTTCAGACCGTTCATGAACACGCTGTATGTCAGACCATGTTCACGCGATGCTGCGTTGATACGGGTGATCCACAATGCGCGGAAAACACGTTTCTTGTTACGACGATCGCGGTATGCATATTGACCAGCGCGCATAACTGCTTGCTTGGCAATACGGTAGACCTTACTGCGACGACCACGATAGCCTTTGGCTTTGTCGAGGATTTTTTTATGACGGGCCCGTGCTGTGACCCCACGTTTTACTCTAGGCATGATTGCTCCTGATTATTGAGTGAGGTTAAGCGGTCGGCATCATTGCACGAACGGAATTCATGTTGGTGTCATGAACACCGACAGAACCGCGCAATTGACGTTTATTTTTTGTGGTTTTCTTGGTCAGAATATGACGCTTGAAAGCTTGACCGCGCTTGACGGTTCCACCTGGACGTACACGAAAGCGCTTTTTGGCGCTGCTTTTCGTTTTCATTTTAGGCATGACACACTCTATCCTTTTAGGGGACAGTTCCATTTTATATGATTGCAGGTGGCAGCAATTTCGCTACACTTGGATGCCTACTCTCACTTGTTATGCAGTGAAATCGAGTCCACTGCTATTTGTATGAGTCGCTCGTTGCCGGCGACTCGTACGAAATTCTATTACTTCTTCTTCTTAGGCGACAGAACCATGATCATCTGACGGCCTTCCATCTTTGGAAACTGCTCAACTTGGCCATACGGTTCCAAGTCTGCTTTCAAACGTTCCAACATGCGGAAACCGATGTCCTGATGCGCCATTTCACGACCACGGAAACGCAGTGTGATTTTGGTTTTATCACCATCGTCCAGAAATTTGATCAGATTGCGCAGCTTGATGTTGTAATCACCATCATCGGTGCCCGGGCGGAATTTGACTTCCTTAACCAGAATAACTTTCTGCTTGAGCTTGGCTTCGTGCGCCTTCTTCTGCTCCTGGTATTTGAACTTGCCGTAATCCATCAGGCGCGCGACCGGCGGTTGCGCAGTTGGCGCAATCTCTACCAGATCGACATTAGCTTCTTCCGCCAAACGGAAGGCATCTGCCAGACTAACGATACCAAGTGCCTCATTTTCGACACCACTCAAACGCAGCTCAGGCGCTGTAATTTCACCGTTGATCCGATGCGACTTATCAGTAGCTATTGCAATTTCCTTTTAAAATCAAATAATTAAGCCGTGCTCTTGCGCTATGGGTTTGATCCCTCAGGCTTTGGTTTCAACCTCATTATTGAGGCGTTCGACCAATAAATCGACAGGCATGACACCCAGATCGACATTGCCTCGCGCTCGCACGGCCACTGTACCTGCGTCCCGTTCTTTATCACCAATGACGATGATGTACGGCAGCTTCTGAACGGAATGCTCGCGTATTTTATAGGTTATTTTCTCATTACGCAAATCAACATGTACCCTAAACCCTTGTTTCTTCAGGTTTTGTGCAACAGCCTGCGCGTAATCGGCTTGCGCGTCAGAGATGTTCAGCACCGCAATTTGGACCGGCGCCAGCCATAAAGGCAAAGCCCCAGCGTGATTTTCGATCAGCATACCGATGAAACGCTCGAAGGAACCAAGGATTGCACGATGCAACATGACCGGAATCTTCTTCGTGTTGTCTTCGGCGACATATTCCGCGCCCAGACGTGCCGGCATCGAGAAATCGACCTGAATCGTGCCACATTGCCACATACGGCCAATCGCATCCTTCAGTGTGTATTCGATCTTCGGACCATAGAAAGCACCTTCGCCCGGCGAAATCTCGTAGGTGCAACCTGAACGGTCCAGCGACGCAATCAGCGCTGCTTCTGCTTTATCCCAAGCCTCATCGGAACCAACACGTTTTTCGGGACGTGTTGCCACTTTATATATAACGTCAGTGAAACCAAAGTTGAGATAAACCTTTTGCAACAGAGCAGTAAAGGCAACGCACTCGTCCAGAATCTGATCTTCAGTACAGAAAATGTGGCCATCATCTTGCGTAAAGCCGCGCACGCGCATCATGCCGTGCAGCGAACCGGACGGTTCATTGCGATGACACTGGCCAAATTCGCCGTAGCGTAATGGCAGTTCGCGATACGAACGCAAATCTGACGCGAAAATCTGTACGTGACCTGGACAGTTCATCGGCTTCAAGGCATACGAGCGATTTTCCGACTCAGTGGTGAACATGTTCTCTTTGTAGTTTTCCCAGTGGCCGGATTTCTCCCAAAGGCTACGATCAAGAATCTGCGGCGCTTTGACTTCCTGGTAACCGTTGTCTTGATAGACGCGGCGCATGTATTGCTCGACTTGCTGCCAGACGGTCCAACCTTTTGGATGCCAGAAAATCAAGCCTGGCGCTTCTTCCTGGAAATGAAACAGATCAAGCGCACGACCCAGCTTGCGGTGATCACGCTTCTCGGCTTCTTCCAGCATGTTCAGATAGGCTTCCTGCTCTTCCTTCTTCGCCCATGCGGTGCCATAGATACGCTGCAGCATTTCATTCTTGGAATCGCCGCGCCAGTAGGCGCCAGCCAGTTTCATCAGCTTGAATACTTTCAGCTTACCGGTCGATGGCACGTGCGGACCACGGCAGAGATCGGTAAATTTACCTTCGCTGTACAGCGAGACATCCTGATCAGCCGGAATCGACGCAATGATTTCTGCCTTGTAGGCTTCGCCGATTGATTTGAAATACTCAACCGCTTCATCACGTGGCAACACTTTACGAGTAACTGGCTCGTCTTTTTTCGCGAGCTCGGTCATTTTCTTTTCGATCGCCAGCAAATCTTCTGGCGTGAACGGACGCTTGTACGAAAAATCGTAATAAAAACCGTTTTCGATAACCGGACCGATGGTTACTTGCGCATCAGGGAACAACTCCTTGACCGCATACGCCAGCAAATGCGCGGTGGAGTGACGAATCACATCCAGACCATCAGCATCCTTGTCGGTAATGATGGCCAGATCGCTGTCTTGTTCGATCAAATACGAGGTATCGACTACATTGCCGTTGACCTTGCCGGCGAGTGCCGCCTTGGCAAGACCAGTACCAATATTGGCAGCAACTTGCGCCACGGTGACAGGGGAATCGAATTCGCGTTGCGAACCATCGGGAAGGCTGACTGTAATCATTTTGCTCTCCGTTTCAGCGGGGACTTGCTTGCTGACGCTAGATTAATTGAACAACAAAAAATGCGGACGAAAAAAAACGCGGGCTAGCCGCGCTTTTTCAAATGGTAATGACGAAAAAGAACCCGACTTAGCGTCGCTCGAAAACCAGTGTGATTGTCGTTCGCGGTGTCATAACCGGGTTTGCCTTTCTCGCTCTTACAGGTTTTACCAATTTTTCGTTGGTAGGCACGATTGGACTCGAACCAACGACCCCTACCATGTCAAGGTAGTGCTCTAACCAGCTGAGCTACGCGCCTAAAGAAGCGAAATTATAGCGGCAAAATATCTTCTTAGCTAGCCCCTAAATGAACTGTTTTAAAACATTCCTTAAAAATCATGAGGAGCCGCGATTTTGCATATTCATCTGTAGATACAAGTTCCTGCATCTGCCCTCCTCATCAATGACGATTAATCAATGGCGTTTGGCTTCTACCACGCCATTCACTTCACCGATCACCGTCAGCGCCTTTTGCAATTGTGCGGTTGACCCAACCTCTGCCGTGAACGCCATGCGGGCCTGACCTTTTACGCTCTGCGTACTGACGCCAATGACATTGATTTTTTCGCGCAGAAAAATATCCGAGATATCGCGCAACAAACCTTGCCTATCGCTAGCCAGAACGAAAATATCCACTGGATAAACAGTCGACAATTCGGGACCGCCCCACCCGGTTTGAATCACACGTTCGGGCGCCTTGCGCCGCATCTCGGCAAAATTTCTGCAACTGGCGCGATGTATCGACACGCCATTGCCTCGCGTCACAAAACCAACAATCGGATCTGGTGGTGCCGGTTTGCAGCATTTGGCCAACTGCGTCATCAAACCATCTGTGCCAACCACTAGCACGCCGGTCTTCGCGCCCTGAACGACACTTGATGCACGGCTTTTGCGCGGAATCAGCGCATCGTCAAACTCAGCCTGTTTCGCATCACTCGCTTCATCGGCATGCAAAGCATGTTCGACTGTGCGCAGGCTGAATTCCTCTTTGCCCACTGCAAGGAGTAAATCATCAAGTTTTGTGAATCCCAGCTTGTGCGCCAGCTCTTCCAGATTGACGGCAGTTTTACCTTCACGCTGCAGGGTTTTCTCAATCAGGCCGCGGCCTGTGGAAAGCGTTTCCTGCTGATCAATCGCATTGAACCATGCGCGTACTTTGGCACGCGTACGCGAACTCGCTGCATAACCAGGTGCCAGCCAATCTCGCGAAGGGCCAACAGTGCCCGTGACGGTACTCACGCCTTTTGCCGTAATGATCTCTACGGTCTGGCCGTTTTTCAGAACAGTATTCAGTGGAACAAGCGTCCCATCAACGCGCGCGCCGCGGCAGCGATGTCCGACATCGCTGTGCAAGTGATATGCAAAATCAATCGGCGTCGCGCCATTCGGCAATTCGATCACGCGCGCTTGCGGCGTCAACACGTAGATACGGTCGTCCAGCGTAGCGGATTTGAGTTTTTCTACCCAGTCACGATGCACGTCTTCTTGTCCGACTACGGTATCGACGACTTCACTTTTCCAGGCCAGCAACTGACGCAACCAGGCAATTTTTTCATCATACTTTTGGCCGGAAAAGTTCGAGTGACCTGCTTCCTTGTAGCGCCAATGCGCAGCGACGCCATATTCGGCGAAGTCGTGCATATCATTTGTACGAACCTGCACTTCGAGCGGACGGCCATCTTCTGCCATGACGATGGTATGCAGCGATTGATAGCCGTTGGCTTTTGGACGTGAGATGTAATCGTCAAACTCCGACGGGACCGGGGTCCAAATGTTATGCACAATACCGAGTACCGTGTAGCAGGTTTTGACATCTTCGACGATCACACGGAATGCACGCACGTCATACAAATCGGAGAACTCGATTTCCTTGCCGCGCAATTTGCTCCAGATGCTAAAGATATGTTTTGGTCGGCCGAATACTTCGGCCTTGATACCGGCGGCAGCCATTTCCGATTGCAGACGCTTGATCGAATTCTCGACAAAGGCTTCGCGCTCTACGCGTTTTTCTTCCAGCATGGAGGCGATGCGCTTGTAGGCCTCTGGCTGCAGAAAACGGAAAGACAAATCTTCCAGCTCCCATTTCAGTTGCCAGACGCCGAGTCGGTTCGCCAGCGGAGCATAGAGATCGAATGTCTCGCGTGCATATTGCTTTGAACGTTCATTCTGCAATTTGTTGTCGGCAAAATAGCGTAGCGTGGTGACGCGCGTACCGAGGCGCACCAGTACAACGCGCATGTCGGTCGCCATTGCCAGTAACATCTTGCGCACCACTTCCAGTTGCGACGCCGCTTCTTGCGCAGCGTTTTTTCCGCGAGCAGATTCGTGCTGCACAAAGGTTACTTCATGCAAGCGCATCAACTGACGCACACCTGAAACCAGATCGTCTACTTCTTTTCCGAAATGCTCATTGATCTTGTCGGCAGCCGCCGGATTGATGGTTGCCAATTCAAACAGCAAGGCGGCAATACGCGTATCCGCATCTGTTTCCAGTTGCGCAAGCACAGTCGCAACACCTTGCGCAAACTCGAATGCATCCTGTCCGCTCTCAAACGCATCTTGACCGGCAGAAACCGTTTTTCCTGCATAAAATGGCTTGACGAACGCGAGCGCATCCATCACGCGTACGCTGTCGTGTTCTGTCAAACCAGCGCGAAGAAGCTCTTGTGTATCACTTTGTGACGATGCTACGGAAACCATGTTGAACCTAGGAAGATGCTGCAACCACAATTATTTCAATCAAGCGCTTAGGATCAGGGAACCGGACCGCAACAGTTGCTCTTGGCGGCGTATGTCCTTCAGGCACCCATTCATTCCAAGCTGCGTTCATGCCATCGAAATCATTAATATCGGCAATAAATATCTGACACGACAAAATACGTGTTTTATCACTGCCGGCCTCTGCCAACAGACGATCAATATGGGCCAACACCTCGCGTGCCTGCCCCTGAATATTGTGCGTTGTGTCTTCGGCAATTTGTCCCGCCAAGTATACAGTGCCGTTGTGAATGGCGATTTCAGACAGCGTATCGCCTATATGCAAGCGTGTGATATTCATCAAGTTTCAAATTCAAAGATTATTCAAATGCAATTAGCTATCAATGTATATACACCAAGAGTTAATCGAGGAAGAAATTTTTCGCTATCGCAATCTGTGCGTCACTCAGAAAGGTCGGAGCGTGTCCGACCCCTGCAAGTTCCACTACTTTCGCTTTTGGGCCACGCTGCGACATTGCAGCAGCGGTTTCCCTTGACAGCAGATCAGAGTCGGCACCACGCACAATCAGCGTGGGACAATGAATCGCATCATACGCTGCCCACAAACGCTGCTCATCCAGTTGCGCACTCTGCGTAGTCGTTGCCTTGAATGGCAAAGCCAGCGCCGGGTCATATACGAACGTCCATTTCCCTTCTGCATCACGTCGCATCACGTCGGACGCCAGCTTGTCCCATTGCTCATCGCTATGCGCACCAAATGTCAGCGAGATCGCACGTACGTAATGCGTTGCCTCTTCTAAAGTGGCAAAGTGCACTTTCTGCCCCACATATTCGCCAATACGTTTTAAAGCTACAGCGCTGATCGAAGGGCCTATATCATTGAGCAATAATTTGCGCACAGGATTGTCCGGCAACGACGCCAAGGCCATCCCGATCAAACCGCCCATCGACGTACCCAACCAATTCACCGATGGAACATCAAGACGCGCAAGCAGCGTCACCATGTCGCTAACATATTGCGGCACTTGATAAAAATTAGGATCACGCAAATGCTCGGATCTTCCGCGACCGACTATGTCCGGACAAATCACCCGATAATCGTTCGCCATTACTTTTGCCAACGCATCAAAATCATCCGATACGCGCGTCAAGCCATGCACGCACACCAATACATTCGGATTGCCAGCATTACCCCATTCCTTGTAGGCCATCCGGTGCAAACCTGCAGGAGAAAGGCATTGAACAGTTTTGATTTTCGCTTGTGTCATATTGGTCGCAAAGAGGTGAGCGCAACATTTTACGGGTGTAAGCTAACAATGTTATGCGTAAAATCTTATCAAAGATCACAGCTTCTGAAGATCAGACTGAAAGGTGCATCATGCAAAATTACTCCCTTCAAGGCAAAACAGCCTTGGTCACTGGCTCCACGTCTGGCATAGGCTTGGGGATTGCACGTGCACTGGCCCAACAAGGTGCGCATATCGTGTTGAATGGTTTCGGTGACGCCACCGAGATCAAGACCTTACAAACAACAATCGAAAAAGACTTCGGAGTCCAAACAATTTATCACGCTGCCGATATGTCTAGGCCAGCGGAGATTGCCGCCATGATGCAAGTTGCCAGCGAGAAATTCGGAGTGATCGATATCCTGGTCAACAATGCAGGCATTCAGCATGTTGCGAATATTGAAGATTTTCCAGTCGACAAATGGGATGCAATCATCGCCATCAATCTCACTTCCGCATTCCATACGACTCGCCTTGCACTACCCGCAATGAAAGAGAAGAACTGGGGCCGTATCATCAATATTGCATCCGCACACGGCTTGGTCGGCTCAGCACAAAAATCTGCTTATGTCGCCGCCAAACATGGCATTATCGGACTCACCAAAGTCACCGCGCTGGAAACTGCGCAAACCGGCGTGACCTGCAATGCCATTTGTCCAGGCTGGGTACTGACACCGCTGGTGCAGAAACAGGTGGATACGCGTGCTGCCAATGAAGGCATTTCCAATGATGATGCCAAGAAAGGTTTGCTATCGGAAAAGCAGCCGTCGGGAGAGTTTGTCACACCTGAACAACTAGGCGCGTTAGCGGTATTTCTTTGCGGCGAAGCTGCGAGTCAGGTACGCGGTGCCGCGTGGAACATGGATGGTGGATGGACTGCCCAATAACTATATAAGTACTAAAGAATCGTAACGCGTTTAAAGGTCAACGTCGCGTGATGAGAATGACGTGTAGTGATCCCGCCGGGCATTGCGTCGTCACCAATTAATGCAATGCACTCACATCCAGTGGCGCTCCTGTATTCGCCATCACTTCTTCTTTCGTCACGCCAGGCGCCAGTTCAACTAGGCTTAGTCCATTCGGGGTGATATCGATCACTGCCAGATCCGTAATGATGCGGTTAACCACGCCGACTCCGGTCAGTGGCAAATTACATGAAGGTAAAATTTTGTGCGAAATGGAGCCATCTTTCGCCCGTGCGACATGCTCCATCAGTACAACGATACGTTTGACACCCGCTACCAGATCCATCGCACCACCCATACCTTTCACCATCTTGCCGGGAATCATCCAGTTGGCAAGATCGCCCTCCTCCGACACCTGCATCGCGCCCAGCAAAGCGATATCGATTTTGCCACCGCGTATCATGCCGAATGAATCCGCCGAGTTGAAATACGAAGAGCCAGGCAAGGATGTTACCGTCTGCTTGCCGGCATTAATCAAATCCGGATCTACTTCCTCCTCCGTGGGAAACGGGCCTATACCCAGCATTCCATTTTCTGATTGCAACCATACATGAATATCCGGCGCGATGAAATTTGCCACCAACGTAGGCAAGCCTATCCCCAGGTTGACGTAAGCGCCGTCATGTAATTCTTGCGCTGCGCGTGCTGCCATTTGATCTCGTGTCCAGGCCATATCACTCTCCACCTATGCTTCCGTTGTCCTTGCGTTCAGATGCAAACATACGCATGCATTGAATCACTTCTCTGTACATCACACGTTATTTCACTTAGTGCGTAGTGTGCGCTGCTCAATGCGCTTTTGCGGATGCGCATTGAGTACGATGCGATGAATGAAAATTCCCGGTGTATGCACATGATCAGGATCGATTTCTCCGATTTCGACCAGCTCTTCCACTTCTACTACCGTGACTTTCCCAGACATTGCAGCATTCGGATTGAAGTTGCGCGCAGTGTGGCGATACACCAGGTTGCCGGCCTTGTCGGCCTTGTATGCCTTGACGATTGCAACGTCAGCAACCAAGGCGCGTTCCATGATGTATTGCTCGCCATCGAATTCACGCACTTCCTTGCCCGCGGCGACAATCGTGCCAACGCCGGTCTTGGTAAAAAATGCAGGAATACCGGAGCCGCCAGCGCGCAGCTTTTCTGCCAGTGTTCCTTGCGGAGTAAATTCGACTTCGAGTTCGCCAGCCAGATATTGCCGTTCGAACTCTTTGTTCTCGCCCACGTAAGAGGAAATCATTTTCCTGATCTGGCGCGTCATCAGCAATTGGCCCAAACCTGCATCGTCGATGCCGGCATTATTGGAAATCGCCGTCAGGTTCTTGACACCCGAATCGCGTAACGCGGCAATCAGTGCCTCCGGGATGCCGCATAGGCCAAAACCGCCGACAGCAATGGTTTGCCCATCCTTGACGATATCGGCCAGGGCAGTTGCTGCATCGGGATAAACTTTATTCATAGTTACCCTTCTTTGTGTAGAGTAAGGGGAAGACGTCGGAAGCGCGTCTGTCAGCATAAGGCGATGCTGCTATCGTCACAATACCGTAGAACTACTAGCGTCTCTTGATGCGTCTGGGCAAATCTGAACAACGAGGCATTGCATGACGATATCAGCAAGAATCGATTATGAAAGCATATTTCAGTATGCACCTGTCGGCATGTGCGTCTCGCAGCATCGCGTGATTCACGCCTGCAATGACGCGCTGGCAATCATGTTCGGCTATACCAAAGATGTGCTCAGCGGACAGTCGTTTGCCATCTTGTATCCCAGTTATGCTGAATTCGAACGTACCGGCGCACGTATCGTTCCCATCATGAATGCCAAAGGATATTATTCGGACGAACGCATCATGAAGCGGGTCAACGACCAGTTATTCTGGTGCCACGTCAGTGGGCGAGCGTTAGTGCCAGACGATCCGCATGCAGCGGGAATCTGGACATTTGAAGACTTGAGTGAAAAAAGACCGGTGACGGCAGCATTGACACCGCGCGAACGAGAAATCGCTGCCTTGCTAGTCGATGGAAAAACAAGCAAGGCAATCGCACGGCAGCTTGGATTAAGCCCGCGTACGGTAGAAATGCACAGGGCAAGATTAATGCGAAAATTTGCCGCAACCACTGCAAGCGAGTTGATCTATCGATTGCTGGGTGTATCGCGGCAGACTGAAACGACGGAAACAGATGCTGAAGTTTAAGTAACGACCTTATCTGACAAATTCATTGATGGTTCAAGCGATGCTCATGCCGTCATCAGCTGTCATGATCGCACCATTGATGAAATGTGATTCTTCTGCAGACAATAGCAGCAATAAACCATCCAGATCTTCTGGCTTGCCGACACGTTTGCGTGGCAATGTATTCACCAATTGCTGGCCTTGCTCGCTGCCGAGGTAATCGAGATTCATCTCTGTCCCTATGTATCCTGGGCAGATGGCATTGACGTTGATGCCGAACTTGCCCCACTCCAGCGCCATCGATTTCGTCATGTGCACGATCGATGCTTTGCTCATGCTGTACAAGCCAAGCTCTGGAACCACACGCAGGCCAGCGACTGATCCTATATTGACAATGCGATGCTGCTTTCTGGCATCGCCCTTGTGCCGTGCGATCATGCGCTTGGCAACTTCCTGTGCCACAAAGAAAGCACCACGCTGATTGGTATCCATCACAAACGCATATTCTTCCGGTGTCACATCGACCAACCGCCCACTGGCTGAAACGCCGGCATTGTTGACCAGAATATCGATGGCACCGGCTTCTGTTTCCGCGTGCGCAATCGCCGATTTGATACTCGCGTAATCGGTGACATCCAGTGTCACCACATGCGCCGCGCCGCCCTCAGCCTCGATCTCCGCGCGCAATTCCTTGAGCCTGTCGACACGTCGAGATGCCAGTATCACTTGTGCTCCGGCCATCGCCAGTACTTTCGCGAAACGCGCGCCAAGTCCGCTGGAGGCACCTGTGATCAGGGCAACTTTGCCTTCAAAATTAACTTCAATACCCACGAATTTCTCCTGACTTTCTCTTGATTAATTAGCGCACTGAAAATAAAAAGTGACGTTAGAGGCGTTATGATTACACGAAAGCGCCGCAATGCGCGTTTTTGCACTTCGCATTCACTACGAAACCACCGACAATAACGGTTTCGCACGCACATAATTTGACTGTTTTCACACAATGACACCAAGCGCATCCTCGGCATCCAGCCTGCTAGAACAATACGGCCCACGCGAGGCGATGGAATACGACGTCGTGATCGTCGGCGGCGGACCGGCCGGCCTCGCCGCTGCGATTCGACTCAAGCAACTGGCAGCAGAAAAAAATCATGAAGTATCCGTCTGCATTCTGGAAAAAGGCGGCGAACTCGGCGCGCACATTCTTTCCGGCGCAGTGATGGATCCGCAAGCATTGACCGAGTTGCTGCCGAACTGGAAAGAACTGGGCGCGCCACTCGATACGCCTGTCAGCGAAGATCGCTTCCTGTTCCTCACTGAAAGCAAGGCATACAAGACGCCAAACTTCATGCTGCCAGCCTGCTTCCAGAATCACGGCAATTATGTGGTCTCGCTGGCCAATGTGGTGCGCTGGTTGGGCCAGCAAGCTGAAAGCTTGGGTGTTGAAATATTCCCGGGCTTCCCTGCGGCAGAAATCCTGTACAACGACGATGGATCAGTGCGCGGTGTCGCCACCGGCAATATGGGCGTAGACCGTGTCGGCAATCCCACTGCCAGCTTCCAGCTCGGGATGGAACTGCATGCGAAGTACACACTGTTTGCCGAAGGCGCGCGCGGCCACCTCGGCAAGCAGTTGATGGCAAAATTTGATCTGAACAAAGACAAGGCACCGCAAACCTACGGGATCGGTATCAAGGAATTGTGGGAGATCGATCCAGCCTTGCATCAACCGGGGCTGGTGATACACACCGCCGGCTGGCCGCTTGCCAGCGATGTTTATGGCGGCTCGTTTCTATACCATCTGGAAAACAATCAGGTCGCCGTTGGCTATGTGGTTGGCCTCGCTTACGAGAATCCTTATCTGTCACCGTTTGAAGAATTCCAGCGTTATAAGACGCATCCCGAGATCAGCAAGTTCTTCAAGGGCGGCAAGCGTGTCTCTTACGGCGCGCGTGCAATTACTGCAGGCGGTTTGCAATCTTTGCCAAAACTGGTGTTCGCCGGCGGTGCATTGATAGGCTGCGATGCAGGCTTCCTGAACGCCAGTCGTATCAAGGGCAGCCATGCCGCAATCAAGAGCGGCATGCTGGCTGCAGACGCGGCCTTTGCAGCCTTGCAAGGCGGTCGCCAGTTCGACGAACTGAGCGACTATCCGCTCGCCTTCGAAAAGTCTTGGCTGCATGAAGAACTGCACGTGGCGCGCAATTTCAAACCGTGGATGAGCAAGGGCTTGTACACCGGCGCATTGATGGTCGGTATTGATCAACTGATCTTCCGTGGCAAGGCACCATGGACCTTGCGCAATACGCACGCTGATCACAGTTGCCTGCGTCCGGCTTCCGAGTTTCAGCCTATCATTTATCCGAAACCGGACAATACGCTGACCTTCGATAGGCTGTCATCGGTCTTCATCTCCAACACCAACCATGCCGAAGATCAGCCCATCCATTTGACCTTGAAGGATGCCAGCGTACCGGTGGACATTAATCTGGCACAGTATGCCGGACCCGAGGCACGTTACTGTCCGGCGGCGGTGTATGAGTTTGTGAAAACGGATGCGGGCGAAGACAGGCTGCAGATCAATGCGCAGAATTGCGTGCATTGCAAAACCTGCGATATCAAGGACCCTACGCAAAACATCGTGTGGGTGACACCGGAAGGTGGTGGCGGGCCTAACTATCCGAATATGTAAAACGTAGATGCACCGAAGATGCAAAAGAAAAAGCCGCTATGCGGCTTTTTTTACGATCATCATTTACTGCTAGGGCATTAAAGCTTCCAACTCCCGTTCAGAATTTTCTCCAGCCAGAATGCACCGATCACCGTCTTCACATCAGTAATCTTGCCTTCTCGAATCCAAGTCAGTAAATCATCAGGTGTCGCCTTGAAGGTATCGAGAAACTCTTCATCGTCGAGCTTGCGCTCGCCTTCGAGCAAACCTCGCGCCAGATACAGATCAAGATGTTCATCTGCATATGCAATCGCATTATGGATAGTGCAAACGAATTGCCAGTCAGTCGCCGTATAGCCGGTTTCTTCCAGCAACTCGCGCTTGGCGCATGCCAGAGGCTCCTCGCCCGGATCGATTTTCCCTGCCGGAAATTCAATGAATACGCGATTGATAGGATAACGGAATTGCCGCTCCATCAGCACAGTACCATCGTCCAGCAGGGGAAGAATAACTACAGCACCAGGATGTTTGATGTATTCGCGCGTAGTCGGCTGTCCATTTGGCAAACGCACCGTATCACGCTGCACTTTCAGAAATGAGCCATCGTAGGCCAACGTGCTATCGATGCGGATTTCTTTTAAATGATTATCCATACTTCAACTCCGAGAGCACACTAGACTGGAATAACGAATTGAACGAGGAGCAGAATAAAAATCGCAGCTAACTGGATAGCTTAAACCGTTACACAAGCGCTTTATCAGTGATGCCGTCTGCGCATATAACGCAGTACAAAGCCGGGATAAGCCAGTACAAGAAATAAACAGCCAGTTACAGCGAAAAATTCCCAGCCTTGTGGAAAAACACTACCAATGCGGGACTCAAGTCCGCGCGCAACAAGGCCGACCAGCAGATATAGAATGAATAATTCAATCAGACGCAACCATATCGGCTTGATCCCCGAAGAAAGGGGGACAAGCGCGAACAGGCGTTCATTGAAAAAAGGAAGGTTGGCGCTGAACAGCGCCAACAAAATGACAAACCAGCTTGCTAGAGAGACATCCACTCGCTCAGCAAGCAGTCATCAGGAAGCCAGCGTTTTGACGATAGCAGCAGCGCATGCTGTCATCAAAGGGCCAGGTACCAAGCCCAGCACCAACAAGGCTGCACCATTGATGCTCAGTGCGACGGTTACATCTTTGCTGGCGACAATTTTTGAATTATCGACAGGTTCGTCAAAGTACATGACTTTGACTACGCGCAGATAATAGAACGCGCCAATCAGCGAGAACAGAACCGCGATCACTGCCAGCCAGATCTGGCCGGTGCTCAACACTGCCTGCAATACCGACAATTTGGCATAGAAACCAACCACTGGTGGTACACCAGCCAGCGAGAACATCAGCATCAGGGTGACCAGCGCAAACCATGGACTGCGTTGATTCAAGCCTTTGAAGTCGTCAATGTTGTCAGCTTCGAAGCCTGCACGTGACAACAACATGATGACGCCAAACATACCCAGAGTGGTCAATACATAAGTGATGACATAGAACATCGCAGCGCTATAACCGTTGGTCGTCGAGCCATCAGCACCCGCCACGACACCGGACAACAAACCAAGCAAGATGAAACCGATTTGCGAGATGGTCGAATAGGCCAGCATACGCTTGATATTGGTTTGCGCGATTGCGGCAATGTTACCGATCGCCATAGACAGTACGGCAAGGATGGTCAGCATTTGCTGCCAATCGATAACCAACGCTGGCAATGTCTCTACCAACAAGCGAATCGTGATTGCGAAGGCTGCAAGCTTAGGAGCACCGCCCAACATCAGGGTCACGGCAGTCGGCGCACCCTGATAAACGTCAGGTACCCACATGTGAAACGGAACTGCACCCAGTTTGAAAGCCAGACCAGAAACCACAAACACCAGACCGAAAATCAATACCGGTTTGTTGACAGCACCGGTAGAAATAACGCGTGCAACCTCAGTCATGTCGAGCGAACCGGTCGCACCGTACAACATCGAGATACCGTACAGCAGGAAACCTGAAGCCAGAGCGCCCAGTACGAAGTATTTCATCGCGGCTTCGATCGCTACGGTGTTTTCGCGACGGAAAGCAACCAATGCATACAAGGCCAGTGACATCATTTCCAGACCGAGGTAAATGATCAGGAAGTTGTTGGCCGAAATCATGACCATCTGACCCAGCACAGTAAACAAGGACAGAATATAGAACTCACCGCCCAGACGGCCGTTTACCATTTCGCGTTGTTCCAGATACTGGCGCGAATAGATCAACGTCAGTGCAACGGCGATACAGGTACAGATCTTCAACAAGCTGGACATGGGGTCAGACACGACCATATTGCCAAAGCCGTAGACAGTTGCACCGGTATTGAAGTCACACAGACTGAGTGCGGCGCTGCCTATCAATGCCGCAATCGACAATACATAAGTGATGTAGCGTTTCGCATCCGACAGAAACAAGTCAATCAGCAAAATTGCGCAGATTGCAATTGCCAGGAATATTTCAGGAAGGACGGATATCAGATTCAAATTATTCATTTTGTCGCAGTTAGTGTGCGTTCAGTTACGCGATTGCGGAGCCGTTTATTAATTAAGTTTCGAAATCGAGACGTGCTTCAGCAAGTCGGTAACCGAAGTTTGCATCGCATCGGTGAAAGGTGCTGGATACAGACCCATCGCCAACACAGCAATCGCCAACACGCCCAACATCAGGAATTCACGCTTGTTAATATCTGTCAGTTCCGCGACGTGATGATTGGTAACTTCACCGAAAATCACGCGTTTGGCCAGCCACAGGGAATAAGCAGCGCCAAGAATCAGCGCAGTTGCAGCCAGCATACCGATCCAGAAATTGAATTTGACGGCACCGAGAATCACCATGAACTCGCCGACGAAACCGGATGTTGCTGGCAAGCCGGCGTTAGCCATCGAAAACAGGATAAAGAAGGCAGCGAACTTAGGCATCTTGTTCACAACTCCGCCGTAGTCAGCGATGTTACGAGTGTGCATACGGTCATACAAAACACCGATACACAGGAACATTGCGCCAGAAACAAAGCCGTGCGAAATCATTTGTACGATACCGCCCTGCACAGCCATGTCATTAAACATGAAGAAGCCGAGCGTAACGAAGCCCATGTGTGCGATCGATGAATAAGCCACCAGCTTTTTCATATCGGTTTGAACCAGAGCAACCAGACCGATGTAAATCACTGCGATCAGCGACAAGGTAATCATGAAGCCGGACAGGTAATGACTGGCATCTGGTGTGATCGGCAACGAGAAACGCAGGAAGCCGTAAGCACCCAGTTTCAACATGATTGCCGCCAGCACGACTGAACCACCGGTAGGCGCTTCAACGTGAGCATCAGGCAACCATGTATGCACAGGCCACATTGGAACTTTGACCGCAAACGCCATCAAGAATGCCAAGAAGATCAGGATCTGTGCATCCATAGGCAATGGCAATGTATGCCAGGCCAGAATGTCGAAGCTGTGACCAGACTTGAAATACAGGTACAGCAAGGCCACCAGCATTAACAAGGAGCCGAAGAATGTGTACAGGAAGAACTTGATCGATGCGTAGACGCGATTTGCACCGCCCCAGACACCGATAATAATAAACATAGGAATCAGTGTCGATTCAAAGAATACATAGAACAGCAAACCATCAAGTGCGCAGAACACACCAATCATCAGACCCGACAGAATCAGGAATGCACCCATGTACTGGGCGACGCGCTTTTCGATGACTTCCCACGCCGCAATCACGACAAAGATCGTAATGAAGGCAGTCAGGACGACAAACCACATCGACAGTCCATCAACGCCAAGCGAATAGTTGATATTGAAAATATCAATCCACTTGAATTTTTCAACGAACTGCATGCCATGCGCAGCATTGTCGAATTGAGAAACCAATGGCAAGGTCGCCAGGAAACTGACAATTGCGCCAACCAGCGATACGGTACGCACAACGTTTGGATTATCGTCACGACCAAAGGCAATAACGAAGATACCGAACGCGACTGGGAGCCAGATCGCGAGACTTAAAAGGGGAAATGTTGACTGCATCATGATTTTTATTTGCTTTACTTCGCTAACTTATTGGGCGAACGATGGGAACGGCAAGAAATAAATCAGGAAACCCAGCACGCCGAGAATCATGACAAATGCGTAGTGATAAATGTAACCGGTCTGAAAGGTGCGAACGATGCGTGAGAACCATCCGACAACTTTTGCACTACCGTTCACAATCAATCCATCAATCAGGGTCTTGTCGCCGACGCGTGACAAACCACCGCCCAACAAACGTGCGCCGCCTGCCCAGAAAAAGTCGTTGAACTTGTCCATGTAGTACTTGTTATCCAGCAGCGTGTGGATAGCACGGAAATTCTTATAGAACCATGCAGGTACGCGCGGATTGACCAAGTAACAGTAGTACGCCGCAGCAACGCCACCTACTGCAAGCCAGAACGGTGCTGTTTGCAAGCCGTGGAGCGCCATCGCCATTGCACCATGGAAAATTTCGCTCAGCTCATCCATGCCGCCATGTTTTGGATCAACAAAGATCACACCCTTGAAGAAATCGCCGTGCAACATAGGTTCGATTGCAAAGTAACCAATGATGACTGAGGGAATTGCCAACAGAATCAGCGGCAAGGTCACTACCCATGGCGACTCGTGCGGCTTCTGACCTGGAGCCAGACCGTGATGTTCATCATGGCCATGATCGTCGTCGTGGCCGTGCGCATCATGTGCATCATGCGAGTGAGCATCGTGATGATCCGCAACTTTAGCGTGTGCATGATCATCGTGGTGTGCATGTGCTTTGCCGAAACGCTCTTCACCGTGGAATACCAGGAAGTACATACGGAAGGAATAGAACGCTGTAACGAATACACCAGCCAGCACTGCAAAGTTGGCAAAGCCTGCGCCAGTTATATGTGTCGCGTGCACTGCTTCAATGATGCTGTCTTTTGAATAGAAGCCCGAGAACAATGGCGTACCGATCAGTGCCAGCGAGCCCAGTAGCGATGTGATCCACGTGATCTTCATGTATTTACGCAGGCCACCCATGTTGCGGATGTCTTGATCGTGATGCATGCCGATGATGACCGAACCTGCAGCAAGGAACAGCAAAGCCTTGAAGAATGCATGTGTCATCAGATGGAATACGGCAACCGAATACGCAGATGCACCGAGCGCAACCGTCATGTAACCAAGCTGCGACAGCGTCGAGTAAGCAACCACGCGCTTGATATCGTTCTGGATGATACCCAGGAAGCCCATGAACAACGCCGTGATCGAACCGATGATCAGGATGAAGGACAAGGCCGTATCCGACAATTCGAACAGTGGCGACATACGTGCCACCATGAAGATACCTGCGGTCACCATCGTTGCCGCGTGAATCAGTGCTGAAATCGGTGTAGGACCTTCCATCGAATCCGGCAACCAGACGTGCAACGGGAACTGAGCCGATTTACCCATCGCACCGATAAACAGGCAGATACAGGCAACGGTGATCAACATCCAGTCAGTACCAGGCAAGGTCAAAGTCGCGAGTTGTTCTTTCTTCGCGAAGACTTCTGCGTAGTCCATCGAACCAGCGTAAGCCAGCAACAAACCAATACCGAGAATGAAACCAAAGTCACCAACGCGGTTGACCAGGAATGCTTTCATGTTCGCGAAAATCGCGGTCGGCTTGGTGTACCAGAAACCGATCAACAGATACGACACCAGGCCCACTGCTTCCCAACCGAAGAACAGTTGCAGGAAGTTGTTACTCATAACGAGCATCAACATCGCAAACGTAAACAGTGAAATGTACGAGAAGAAGCGGTTATAGCCTTCGTCGTCCTTCATGTAGCCGATTGTATAGATGTGCACCATCAGAGACACGAAGGTCACGACGCACATCATCATCGCAGTCAGGCTGTCGACCAGAAAGCCAACCTCAAGCTTGATGCCGGCAACCGTCATCCACGTATACAAATTTTCATTGAATGTGGCGCCATCGAGCACAAGCGACATCGTGTGCAAGGACAGGATGAAAGCGATCAGCACGCCAAGTATCGTCACAGTATGCGACGTCTTGCGACCAATGATATTACCGAAAAATTTTGTACCAAACAGACCTGCGATCATGGAGCCAGCAAGTGGTGCCAGCGGTACGATCAGCAAGAGGTTAGGGTTAAGTTGCCCCGCCATGAGTGAACCTTATCGTTATTGTTCGGAATTAGCCTTTGAGGCTGTCAAGATCTTCGACATTGATGGTATCCAGTGCACGGAACATGGAAACCAGAATGGCAAGACCAATTGCAGCTTCAGCAGCGGCTACCGTCAAGATGAAGAAAACAAAAATTTGGCCTGCTGCGTCACCCAGGAAATAGGAGAACGCGACAAAATTCATATTCACAGCCAACAGCATCAATTCGATCGCCATCAGCAAGATGATGATGTTTTTACGATTCAGAAAAATACCGACTATCGAAATCGCGAACAGGATCGCGCCGAGAATCAGGTAATGTACGAGCGATAACTCCACAACACTCCCCTTATTTTTGTTCTGCTGCAGGAGCAGCTGGTGTTTGATCTTCGCGTGCAACAGCCTTCATCTTCACGATGCGCAAACGATCGCCCGATTTGACTTTAACTGCATCGCCAGGCGAGAAATACTTGCTGTCTTTACGCTTGCGCATGGTCAATGCAACTGCAGCAACCATACCAACCAACAAGATCAACGCAGCGATTTCAAACGCATACAGATAGTCGGTATAGATCAGTTTGCCCAATTCCTTGGTGTTGCCGATCATCGCAGCACCTTCCGGTACCTGGGTATGCGACTTCCAGAAACCGCGGAACAACACTGCTGCCATTTCCAGCACGATCACTACACCGATTGTCGCGGCCAATGGCAAATAGCCCCAGAAGCCTTCGCGCAAATTGCTGAGCTTGATGTCCACCATCATCACAACGAACAGGAAGAGCACCATCACTGCGCCGACATACACCAGCACCAGCACGATGGAGAGGAACTCGGCTTTGAGCAGCATCCACAAGCCAGCTGCGGTACAAAAGGCCAGCACGAGAAACAATGCGGCATGAACCGGATTCGAATCAGTGATGACGCGTATGGCAGCGAAAATCAGAATCGCTGAGAACACGTAAAACAATACAGTTGTAAATTCCATAAGCAGTCAAAAATCAGCAAAAAGTCAGCAAAAAGTCAGCGCAAAAGTAAGCCTAATGCGACTGCCAATACTGTTAAATCAACGATAGGCCGCGTCGGCGGTACGTGCAGCTGCAATTTCAGATTCGTAGCGATCACCAACGGCGAGCAACATTTCTTTCGTGTAGTACAGGTCGCCGCGTTTTTCACCGTGATATTCGAAAATATGTGTTTCAACAATCGAATCCACCGGGCAGGATTCTTCGCAGAATCCACAGAAAATGCACTTGGTCAAATCGATGTCGTAACGTGTAGTACGACGTGTACCGTCATCACGCTGATCAGACTCAATCGTGATTGCCATTGCCGGGCAGACTGCTTCACACAGTTTGCAGGCAATGCAACGCTCTTCGCCATTCGGATAGCGACGCAATGCGTGCAAACCGCGGAAACGTGGCGACTGCGGTGTCTTCTCTTCCGGGAACTGCACAGTAATTTTGCGCGCAAACATATAGCGCCCTGTCAGAGCCATGCCCTTGAGCAGTTCACGCAACATCAAACTACCGAAAAAATCCTTAATTGCTTCCATCTTGGCTTCCCTCTTTGCTCAGCCTTGCTGCATTAATTCCAGATATTCCACGAGGTTTTCATCCAGATCGCGACGATCAACAGATAAACCAAAGTCAATGGAATGAATACTTTCCAACCCAAACGCATGATTTGATCGTAGCGATAGCGTGGAAACGATGCACGGAACCAGATGAACAGAGTCACAACGAACCATGTCTTCGCACCGAGCCAGATCCAGCCTGGAATCCATGTGAACGGAGCCATATCAATAGGTGATGACCAGCCGCCCAGGAACATCAGCGTTGCCATGATCGAAATCAGCCACATATTGGCGTATTCAGCCAGGAAGAACATCGCGAATGACATACCCGAATATTCAACCATGTGACCAGCAACGATCTCGGATTCGCCTTCAACCACGTCAAACGGATGGCGATTCAATTCAGCCGTACCGGAGATGATGTAGATGACGAACATCGGCAACAGCGGCAACCAGTTCCACGACAGGAAGGTCAGGCCCATGTCGGCACCATTACCCGTAGTTTGCTGCGCTACGATTTCAGACAAATTCAAACTGCCTGATACCATCAAAATGATAACCAGCACGAAGCCCATCGCGATTTCATATGAAATCATTTGCGCCGAAGCACGCATCGCGCCGAGGAACGCATACTTGGAGTTGGATGCCCAACCTGCCACGATCACACCATAGACTTCCAGCGAAGTAATTGCCATCACGAACAGCAAACCTGCGTTGACGTTTGCCAATGCAGCGTCTGGTCCAAATGGAATCACCGCCCATGCAGCCAAGGCTGGCATGATGGTCATGACAGGAGCGATCAAGAACAACGCCTTGCTCGACTTTGCCGGAACAACAATCTCTTTCAACAAGAGCTTCACGCCATCGGCGATCGGTTGCAACAAACCAGCAGGACCCGTGCGGTTAGGGCCATGACGGACGTGCATCCAGCCGATGACCTTACGTTCCCACAATGTCAGGTACGCAACCGCACCCATCAGTGGCGCAACAACCGCAATAATTTTTACCAGATTCCACACCAGCGGCCAGTAATAGCCGAGGAACGATTGACCCGTTGCGTGGATGGATGCCAACAATTGATCCATTACGCTTTCTCCACGCTGATAGAACCAAACATCGCGCCCAAACCAGCTGTCTCTTGACGACCGGCAGCAACGCGCACCACATTCACTGGCAAGTTGGTAGCAATCGCTCGCCGGCAGCGACACCCAGCTTGGCAGCCAAATCAGCCGACAACCACGCTTTAGGGGCAGCTGCATCGGTAGTTTCTTGCAACGCTGGAGCACGACGTACGATGGCATCGGTTGAATAAATCGATACGTCAGCAACACGCTCCAAGGACAACGATGGCGCTGCAACCGCCGCTTGTGGCGCTGCTTTGCTGATGTTGTTCAAACGTGATGTCAGATTCGCGTCGGCTGGAGCATTAACGCCAAGGATTTCGTTACGAATCGCTTCCGATGTTTCGTATTCAAAACCTTGCAAGCCAGCCAAGTTACCTAACACGCGCAGAACTTTCCATGCCGGACGTGTATCGCCCAGTGGCTTGACAGTGCCGTTGAAGCTTTGTGCACGACCTTCGCAATTGACGAAGGTGCCGGATGTTTCCGAGAACGGTGCAATCGGCAACAATACATCGGCGAAATCCATGCCGTGTTTGTATGGCGACATGACGACAACCATTTCAGCCTGATCCA